>CZKF01000045.1_pt1 | contig 17421 bp, 12 predicted proteins | sample 1122351 | NCBI WGS metagenome assembly CZKF01 (sample SAMEA3539301, study PRJEB10725) | soil metagenome | biome: tundra; feature: field; material: soil | place: USA | collected 2010-05 | depth 0.15 m
GGCGGGATCGATGGAGGAGAGCTTGTTCATGTAGCGGCAGAAGTCGAAGATAACAGCGACGTTAGCGCATTGGCCGGAAAGACTGGTTCCCGCGCCGCGCGGCAGGACCGCGGCTCCCGTGGCGCGGCAGGCGATAAGAGCGGCCTCGACGTCAGCGGCGTCGCGGGGCAGAATTACGCCTACAGGAAGCTGACGGTAGTTGGAGGAGTCGGTTGCGTAAAGGGCGCGGGAACCGAGATCGAAACGGACATCGCCGCGCAGAGTCTTCTTGAGCAGGGATTCCAGCTCGCGATGGGCAGAGAAGCGTTCATGGTTCAGCGGAGGCTGATTCAGAAGGGCGGTAAAAGAGGAATTGTCCACGTTGAAATGGTAGCGCGTTGCCTCAAGATACGAAAAGTGACATTCGAAGCACACCTTTTGAGGGTTTTCAGTGCCGGGACGTGCGCATATAAGGACACGCATTTCTGCTTCAAAGACGCGCTATTCCCCTCAAAACGCACTTTTCTCCATGTTTTCGCCTAAAACGGACTATCTTGTTTTTTATGTATAGGTTAAGGCGAATTAGTTGCAGAATTTTCGGGGAGTTGACCTAGTCTTGACCTAGTCGAGTTGGAGGACTGGGGACAGGGGCTAGGGGCTAGGGGTTAGGGGTTAGGGGTCAGGGATCAGGGAACAGGGGTCAGCTACCCCAGCGAGCAAAGATCGCTTCCCTCACCCCAGCGAACAAAAATCGCTCGTTAAACTGTAGGGCGAACGGTGTAAACTTCCGTCATCATGCCAATCAAGGATCAGAACCTAATTAACGGGTCGCCGACGAAGACGTTTTTCGTGCGAACTCTGACCCGAGACATTGAGCTTAAGGACGCGCTTCTCGATCTTCTGGATAATTGTGTCGACGGGCTGATGCGGTCTGTTCCAAGGGCACAACTTGCAGGTGCGAAGCCCTACGCCGGACATTGGGCGCACATCACCTTTGACCGTGACAAATTTGTCATCGAGGATAATTGCGGCGGAATCGATAGGCATCTCGCGCGCACAAGCGCCTTCAGAATGGGAAGAATCGAGATCAGCGCGAGCAAAAAGGAGCGGAAGCTTCCTACAGTCGGAGTCTACGGCATAGGAATGAAACGTGCCATCTTCAAGATGGGGCGATCCTGCACCGTGACCTCCAGGACAAAATCGGATGGATTTGAGGTGATTATACCCTCGAAATGGCTGACAGACGAGACAAGCTGGGATCTCCATTTGAAGCCTCTTCAAGGTAATCGCAGCACAGCGGGAACTCGGATCGAGATCCGGGATTTGCATGAATCGATCAAGAGCCAGTTCATAGGTATGTCCGGATTTGCAGATGAATTCTTTGGGGTTGTAAGTCAACAGTTCGCGATAATAATGAAGAAAGGGTTTGAGGTCACGATCAACAATAAACGCGTGAAGCCAAAACCCTTTCGTTTTATCAGCGTCGACCTAAACGCCTATGAAGAGGGCGTCGCACCATTCCTGTTCAAAGGTTCTATAGATGGTGTCAGGATTGATCTGAGCGTAGGCTTCTACAAGCCGGTCCAGGACCTCGCTGAGATTGAAGAGGAAGAGGAGGAGTCCGCCACATTCACGGCCGATGAGTCGGGCTGGAACGTTATATGCAACGACAGGGTAGTGCTTACGCACGATACGAGTTATCTGACCGGCTGGGGTCTCGGTGCTGTGCCAAGCTTTCACAATCAGTTTATTGCAATCGCCGGAACGGTTCGTTTTACCGCTGACGATGCATCCAAGCTTCCACTCACAAGTACGAAACGTGGCGTAGATTTGAATAGCGAATTATATCAACGGGTTCGTGACAAGATGCAAGAGGGGACAAGGCTCTTTACTTCCTTCACCAACCGTCTCAAGAAAGTCCCGGAAGAGCGAAAGAAGGTCTTCCGCGAAACAGCTTTTATCGACTATGACCAGCTAGAGGCGAAGCGCGATTCCGCCAATTTGACATGGGTTACCGACAGAGCGAGGCTGGCTGGAGGTAAAACATTTAGCCCAAAATTGCCTAGCTTTACTGGTGATCGCTTCAGAGTCGTGAGGTTTTCAAAATCAAAGGAGGACATACAAGCTGTGGCTGCCTTTCTCTTCGACGACGACACGATGGCACCTGGAGAGGTCGGTAAAGCTTGCTTTGATCGCGTCCTTGAGGAGGCCTCGAAGGCATGAGCGGAGAAACTATTCCATATCAATTAAGACAGAATAAGCATGTTGATCGGCAGCTTTTTGTTGAACTTCTATCTCATGCAAATCGTGTCAGTCCAGTTAAGGACGCTTTATATATATCGTTTGGTGGCGTGTACTTTGAAGACTTCAAACTTATCCATCAGGTTTTCGGAAATAAAAGACTCCTCTCAATTGAGAAAGAGGAATGGGTCGTTCAAAGGCAAGAGCACAACAAGCCCTATGGTTGTATTGAATGCAGACATATGGACAGTTTGGAACTTGCCAACAATATTGAAAAGATTCGGAGCGAGTTTGGAAAACGGCAGATGATTTGTTGGTTGGATTTTGCTGCTGCATCGAATCGCCGAGGACAGCTGGACGAGATCAGCCTTTTGGCTAAGAATGCACGTGAATTCGATATTCTGAGAATTACGATGAATGTTAATCCCGCCACCCTTTCAGGGCAGATTCCCGGTGAGCTCATTAAGGTACGCGATCAAAGAAGACTTGAAAAGTTGAGGGTAGATTTTGCCGACAAGGTAACGCGGGAGATCGGACTCACCGATGTGACGAAAGAAGGCTTTGCACTCTTCGGACAGGAGATGATAAAGCATGAGATCCAGCGTGCGTTGTCGTCAAGCCCACGCCTATACTTTCAGCCCATGGGTTCATATACCTATTCGGACTCAGAGCACACGATGCTTACGGTAACAGGTACTTTCTTACGAGAGGAGGAAGTGGAAGATTATATGCTACGAACAAGACTCCGTGACTTCGAGTTTGCAGGATTGGCCTGGGAACTTAAGCACATAAACGTTCCGCTTCTCAGCCACCGTGAAAAGCTCACATTGGACCAGAAGTTTGGAAGCGGTAGAAGTTTGGCAGAGATGGTGTTAAGCCTAAAGTTTCGATTCGACAAGAAGCCAGACTTGTCAGAAAATATGATGAAGAGTTATTTCAGATTCCATAGATACTATCCACATTTTCATCGTATTCAATTTTAGCTTTTCTTGATCTTTGTTGCGATGAATCTAAGCAGAACCTCGGCCATGATTGGGGAAACTGAATTTCCAATCATACGAAAGCTATGCCATTTCGTCACGTGGAAATCAAACCAATCTGGGAACCCTTGAAGGCGCGCCGCCTCTCGAATGGTAATCACGCGGGGGCGTACAGGGTGCAGCGGCCTGACGGACTGAAAGCTGCCCTTGTCCGGCCCGGTACCGGCTCGAAGTGTAGGAGCCGCAGAATCCCACTTGAGGCGGACGCATCTGCTGACTTCATCTGTCTTGCCTTGGGGAACACGTCTGAAGCGCTCAATTACTTTTAGGCTATGTTGTGTGAACTGAATGCCGCTGACCTGGCCGGTGGCGATTCTATGTCGCGAGGAAGCTGAGCCCAGCCCTCGCCCAGGTATGGACCGCGCGCGCATAGCATACTTAGAAACCGTCTTGAGATTCCTGTAGGGACCTGCAGAGTGGCGGGAGGGTTCCGGAAGATCGGCTATGGCATCTCTAACAGTCAGCATTTCGGAACACGAAAGTGATTTTATTTCAGCTTCGGTAATCGGTTCAACTTTGCTGGGGTCATATCCGAGGACAACAATTCGTTTTCGGTTTGTTGGGGCACCAAGATCATGTGCATCAAGACAGAAGGGGCCAATGACCTTATAATTTTCTAGATTGGCAATTGCCTTATCGAAAGTGGCTTTTGCCCTTCCCACGATTAAACCGGGAACGTTCTCCATCACAAAGAATTTCGGACGCACTCCTGCGACAATCCGAAAGAAGTGGCGTAAAAGAGCGTTTCTTGGATCTGCTGCGTTGCGTTTCCCGATAGTACTGAATCCTTGGCAAGGCGGACCGCCAATGACCCCATCGAGATCCACTGCGGCAGTATTGGCAGCTTTAAGCAACGAATCGATTCGCAGTGTCGATATATCTGCAATGAGTAGCTTGGCACGCGGAAAGTTGTTTTTGTAGGCGCTCGTTAGTTTTTCGTCGATATCGACCGATGCGATGACCTTAAAACCAGCCTGATGGGCTCCGAGAGAAAACCCCCCTGCCCCACAAAACAGATCTATGACTGTTAGTGACCGCATGCTTCTAGCGTACATCATATGCCAACATTTGTCGATCGTGCTTGAACAGTTTTGTCCCCTGAAACGCCCTTGACACCATTCAACTCCTGAATGGCTGGCAATCCGGAAACATTCCGCCTGGGCGAGTGGCCAGTCAGACCAAGAAAAAACTCTACCGTGTGGGCCACTCATCGACGACGATGCCGAGGTCGTTGAGTTGCTGGATGAGGGCTTCGACGTTGCGGCGGATTTTGGGACGGTCCTTGGGGCTGGCGAGGGGGGACTCGGCGACGGCGATGACGCGTCCATAGCGCCATGCGGCGGGGGGCAGGGCGACGAGGGCCTGAACGAGGTCGGCGGGGCGCAACTGCATCTGCTGGCGGCGGGCGGATTCGGGGCGGAGCATGGTTCCCTGGCCGATGGTGCTGGGGTTGGCGTCGGCGAGAGTGATGCGGAGGTTGAGGGTGTCGGCGTCGACGGAGAGAAAGGGATTTGCCCAGGCGGCGGGCTCATGCACATCTATATACATGCTTTTGGAGGGCAGGGGGATGAGGGCCAGGGCGGCGCGCTGGCTTTCGCGGAGGTCGGCGGTAGATTGGGCGGCGGCCTGGGCCTGGCGCTCGGCGTTGACGGCGTTCTGGGCGACTCCGACGACGGCTTGCTCTTCGCGGTGGCAGGCGAAGAGAGACATGGTGAGGAGCAAGGCGACGGTTGCGAATCGATTGAGTGTTAAGCGCGAAATCACGCTTTGAGAATAACAGCGCGGGCGGCGGGGCTGAAAGGTTGGCATCGTGGTGCCCCACCATAGCCACAAAGATCAACCGCAGGTTCTTCGACTCGTTGCACTCGCTCAGAATGACAATCGGGTGGGGCACCCAGCTATTACATCATCAGAGAAAGTGCTCTAAAACTCGTAGCGTAGGCTGAAGACGGGGTAGCGTCCCACTTGGTCGGCCTTGGTGATGGGCAGGCCGCTGCTGTTGCCGCAGCCCCAGGAGACCTTGCAGTCGTTGAGCCAAACGTAGCCCATGAGGTTGCCGCGATTGAGGAGATTTTCCGCGCCGGCGTGGAGGTCTAAGACGCCCTTGGGAACGCGGAAGCTGCGTTCCAGCTCGAGGTCGAGGCGGTTGTAGAGCGTGCCGCGCAGGGAGTTGATGCGGGCGAGATCGTAGATGCCGCGGCTCTGCGCGAGCGAGTCGGCGTTGTCGTAGGGCGTGTAGGGGCGGCCGCTGGAAGCTGAGTCGCGCAGGTCGAGCTGGATTGCTTTCCATAGGCGGATGTTGCCGAGCGCCGTGGCCGCCATGGGGGTGTCGAAGTTGCCGGGGCGGCGAATGCCGTCGAGGGCGCGATAGGTGGTCTGGGAGCGGGCGGCGGAGAGCAGCAATTGCATGCGGCTGCGCCAGTGCGCGCGCAGGGCCAGCTCGAGGCCGCGAGACTGGGCAGTGCCGGCGCTGGTTAGTGGCAGCCAGACAAATCCCTGGCCCAGAGTATCGACCATGTTAGATAACATGAGGGCGGGATACTCGATGGAGACAGCTTCGCGGCGATAACTCTTCTGATAGGCCTCGGCGTCCAGAGTGCCCCAGCTCGCTTGCCAGAGTCTCATGCCCAGCGCGCCCTGGCGGACCTGAGTAGGTTGCAGGTTGCGATTGCCGGGATAACTGACCATGTCCATGATAGGCGGCAACTGCGAGGAGATATTCAGGGAGCCGTGCAGGGTTTGATGGCTGTTGAGCCTGTAGGCGAGTGAGAGGCGCGGATCGAGTGCATAACTGCCGGTGATGGCGAAGCTCTCGGCGCGCAGGCCTGCCAATAACTTCCAGCGCTTGCCCAAGGCGCCTTCGGCTTCGACGAAGCCGGCGGATTGGCCGGTTGTAAAGTTGCGCTGAAAGGTGACGGCGTCGGAGCGCGTTGGATCAGCGCTGAAGGGAGATAACTGGCCGTTGGGCTGAGTTACGGCGTCGTCCGGTGTAGTTAGTTTGCCGCTGGCGCCGGCAGAGAAGAGCCATCCGCGCACTTCGGCTCGTAACTCGTAGTTCAACGCCGACAGGCCGGTGTGCGAGTTTTCGTTGTATGTGGGCAGCAGAGTTACCGTATGGCAGTTACCGAGGCTATCGATAAATTCGCCGATTTGTTGCTGCTGACCGATGTTCTGTTGGGTAAGCGAGGAACTGGCTGTAAGATTGGAGGTAACTTGCGAAGAGTAGTTATGTCTCCATCCCAGCGCCTCCGTGGTGCGCCAACCGGAATACTGGGTCTTATAGATGCTGGTTGAATCAGGCGAAGGACAGGGCGTTATATTGATGGAATCGGCGCCGCTCAGGCTGAAGACCGAGAGCGTGTCGCGGTCGGAAGGATTCAGCTCCGCGCGCGCCATGCCGTTGGAATAAGTGGGAACACCATTGATGCCGATGTCGTTGGTGACCAGATTCAGGATGCTGCGATGCGCCGAAAGCAGCAGAGTGCTTTTGCGGGCCAAGGCGCGCTGGTAAAGTCCGCCCACGCCCGCGATACCCGCGGAGAGATTCCCTGCATGGCGCGCTTCTCCCAGATCGCGGGTATGAATCTCGATCAGCGAGGAGAGACGACTGGAGTAGGCCGCATCGTAGACATCGTCCTTCATATTCATGCTGCCGACGGCCGTGGAATCGATCATGGAAGTGAATCCGCCGGTCGAGCCGGAGAGCGAAAAGTGGTTGATGTTCGGCACTTCGACGCCATCCACAACGAAGAGGTTCTCTGTGGGATGGCCGCCGCGCACCAGCACATCGTTGCTCAGGTCGGAGATCCACACGACGCCCGGCATCACTTGCAAATAACGGCTAAAGTCTCCGTAGGTTCCCGCCGAAGAAAGAATCTCGTCCCCTGTAACATTAGTAGCCGGCGTCAGGGCATCCAGCGCACCTGAAGCGGCGGCAACGACGCGCAGTGTGGTGGAAACTTTGGGGATCACGACCTTAGACGAAGAAGAACCGTCAATGCCAGCTACGGAGCCGGCCGCATCCCCTGTGGAGTCAGCACGCGCAATCTCCTGTTGCGGCTGCGCAAGCAAGAGTATGGGCTGCATGGCAAAGATCAACAGCAGAGGCCAGTAGACAATCTTTCGATTCATGATAGCTCCGCATAGTTACGGAAGTGGGGAATATCTGTTTGAAAGTCAATCATTTCTAATTCAGTGTCGTTTGAATTCAATTAATTGGGAATATCTCATCCGTGCAAATATGAGTAACACTTAAGTAATGAGTGTCCTAAGTTGCTACAGTTCATGGGTAATAACTTACGGTATACATACACAATAGTCATCTTATGGAATCCGCGGGTAACTTAGGGAAGCTCTAATTGAGACTTAATCCCCACGGCGCATTCCCTCCGGGGCTAAAGCCCAACATTTGTATTGTTGCGCTTACGGCACGACTGAAGTCGTGCCCTGACACTTCTTGCTCCACTATTTGCATATTTCCACAAGCTGTAAAGCCACCCCATCGACGAAGACCTGTCGATGGGGACCCCGGCGAAGTCGTGCCCTTACAAAACATCGACTTAATCAGAGGTTCCTTAGGCTGTAGTTATTTGCAAGATAAGTTATCGCAACGGAGCTGAGTTACTCCAACTGCTCGAAGATGGCGGCCGCGCCCATTCCTCCACCAACGCACATGGTAACCATTCCGTAGCGAAGTTGGCGCCGACGCATCTCGTTGAGCAGCGTTGCGGTCAGCTTTGCGCCGGTGCAACCGAGCGGGTGGCCGAGGGCGATGGCGCCTCCGTTGACGTTGATGCGCTCGGGGTCGAGGCCCAACACGCGGATGACGGCCAGGGCCTGCGCGGCGAAGGCTTCGTTGAGTTCGATGAGACCGATGTCGTCAAGGGTGAGGCCAGCGCGGCTGAGGGCCTTGGGGATGGCAGTGATGGGACCGACGCCCATTTCCTCCGGCAGGCAGCCGGTGACGGCATAGGCCACCAGGCGGCCGAGGGGACGAAGGCCCAGTTTGCGGGCGTGGTTGGCTGCCATGAGAACGGTGGCTGCCGCGCCATCGGAGGTCTGCGAGGAGTTGCCGGCGGTTACGGTTCCCTGCGCGTGGAAGGCAGGTTTCAGCTTGGCCAGGGCTTCATGCGAAGTATCGGCGCGGGGGCCTTCATCGGCGGCAAATATTTGCTCAGAGATGGTTGGCTTGCCGATCTTCACACCAGGGAGTGAACTGGTGATCGTGATCGGAATCAGTTCATCGGCAAAGCGGCCGGCGGCCTGCGCGGCCAGGGCTTTTTGATGGCTAAGGAGGGCGAAGGCATCTTGATCTTCGCGGGAGATTTGGTAGCGGCGCGCGACGCGCTCAGCGGTGAGGCCCATGGTGAGGAGCGCGGCGGGATAGTGCTCGGCGATCCATGGATTGGGGCTGGGCTTGAGGCCGCCAAAGGGCAACAGGCTCATGGACTCGACTCCGCCGGCGACGACGACGCGGTTGCCGCTCGAACGGATGCGCAGATCGGCCTGGACGATTGCCTCGAGGCCGGAGGCGCAGAGGCGATTGACGGTGACGCCGGGAACCTCGACTGGGAATTGGGCGCGCAGTGCCGCAAAGCGGGCGATGTTCCAGCCTTGTTCGCCCTCCGGCTGTGCGCAACCGAGGATCACGTCGTCAATCACGGCGCGATTCAGGGCTGGAATCTTGTCCAACGCTCCGTTCATGGCAAGCGCGGCGAGATCGTCGGGGCGGATAGTGGATAGAGCGCCTTTGGGGGCGCGGCCAACGGGTGTACGAACGGCGCTGACGATGACGGCTTCGGGCATGGGGAGTGCTCCTTAACATTTATTTGATGCGAAGAAAATCACAAAGAAGATCTTGTTGTGAAGGATAATTTTCTCAGGGGCTAAAGCCCTCTCATATAATGTTGCATGTTCGGCACGACTGAAGTCGTGCCCTGATACAAATCGGGATTTATGAAACACGCTTTAAGGTGGTTCATGTGGGCCTGGCGCAAACATTCATTCCGGCATCTCCAGAACAATCCAAGCGTTCTTCAAATAAAAGTGGTAGACGGTATGCTGGTCGGCGAGCGAATCGGCCAGGGCGTCGTGATCCACGGGCGCCGGACGGTGCAGCAAACCGGACTGGGCTTGGCGAACCTGCTCAGGCGAGGCGGGGTCGATGCCCCAGTTGAAGCCGAGAACGCCGGATGAGTCGTGGGCTTGCAGTCGTTCGGTTTCCGGCGCGGCGGAGAGCGTCAACAGCCTGGCCGGGTCGCTGGGAAAAAAGACCAGCAGAGAGACCGTTCCCCGCTCCGAACAAAGGACCGCCCAATCGGAGGAGCCGGGGCGCTCAAAGCTCGCGTGAATCACATTCTCCGGGCGATGCGCCTCGTAGGTCTGCGGAATAAGGCAGCCGCGGCGGTTGAGCAGGACGGCTAGATCATCGGGAAGATTTGGGAATGAGCTGACGGGCAGATGGCGGATGAGGTAAGGGATGGATTGGCCGGCAATAACGATTTGGCCGGAGACGTTGAGTTGTGCGGGGGATGGCTCGGGCTTTTGGGCGTGGAGCAGGGAGCAGGCGCAGAAGAACGCAGCCGACAGGCAGACTCTCGATTTCATTCCCGCGCCAACCATGATTCCCTCTAGGGCTAAAGCCCCCGCGTTAATTGTTTTCATTTACGGCACGGCTAATAATCCCTGCAAAAGAAATGTCCTTGCGCCGTCCCTACGGGACTCCGGAGTGAATCTGTGGAATCCGCTTTCCCCACGCTGAAGCGCGGGGCTAACCAACACTGCGCCTCCGGCGCGATTGTGCGGACATTACTTATGCAATCCTCAATAAAGGCGTGCCCTTCCAAAGCATAGAATCTTCTCATTGCTATGAAAGCCCTTATTCTTCATCCGAGGCTACATCGCCAATCAGCGCTTCCGTCCATTCTTCTGCTTCCATCTCATGTTCAATGTCTGCTGCCATCTGGCGGTAGCCCTCAGCCAAATCAGATTGGCTAGTATCACTGGTTTCATGCGCAGCGGTATCGTGTTCCATGATCATTCTCCCTTTGCTTATCATCGTCCCAATTCGCTGTTACTGCAAAATCAATTTCGCAGCGGCTTGCCGGTTTTCAGAGTGAAGGCGATGCGCTCCTGAGTCTTGGGCTCGCCGCAGAGGGAGAGGAAGGCTTCGCGCTCCAGGTCGAGGATGTACTGCTCGGTGACAAGGGTGCCGGGCGTGATGCGGCCGCCGGAGAGAATGTAGGCGGCCCAGCGAGCGACCTTCTGGTCGTGCTCGGATGCGTAGCCGGCCTCGCCCATGAGAAAGACTCCCGTTTGGAGTGTCGCCAAGGCCGCCATGCCGGGAGCGGGAATCTGCGTGCGCGGCTGCGGAGGCGCGTAGCCGGAGTTGGCGAGGATTGCGGCCTGTGCTTTGGCGTCCAGCAGCAGCCGCTCACGGTTGAGGGTGATGCGGTCAGTGGGGGCAAGCAGGCCGAGCGTGCGCGCCTCGGCGGCCGAGGTGGAGACCTTGGCCAGCGCGATGGTTTCAAAGGAGCGGCGGAGCGCCGTGGCCATCTCTGCTGATTGAGCAAAGCGTGAGGGCGGGTCACGGGGGTCGGCGTGTGCAAGGGCCGTGGCCGCGTCGATGGCCCTCAACAACATTTCCTTTGTGCCGCCGCCGCCGGGGATGAGGCCGACGCCGGCCTCGACCAGGCCGATGTAGGTTTCAGCGTGAGCCTGACGGCGCGCGGCGTGCAGGCAGATCTCCGCGCCGCCGCCGAAGGTCATGCCGAAGGGCGCGGCGATCACCGGACGCGGACAATATTTGATGGCCAGGGTCATCTGCTGAAAGCTGTGGATGACCGCAGCCAACTCTTCCCACTCGCCCTCCTGCGCGACCATGAGCAGTTGCATGAGGTTTGCGCCGACGGAAAAATTTTTGCGGTCGCTGGCAATGACAAAGGCGGCAAAGTCGCGCACCGCGTCGGAGGCGGGATTGAGCACGGAAGAGACCAGCGCCAGCACGTCGCCGCCGATGGCGTTTTTGAGCGAGTGCAGCTCAATGCAGCCGATGCCGTCGCCGAGATCGACGAGCGAGGCTCCGGGGTTGGAGCGTACGACCCCGTTGGAGCGGCGGAAATCGGCGATGCGCGCGTGGCCGGGGAAGGTGGCAACCGGCTCAAGCTGATTCCGTTCCGGCTGAAAACACTGGCGGCCGTCGCTGGTGTACCAGGATGAGTGCCCCGCAGCCAGCAGAGCCTCGACATGCGGGCTTACCGGAAGGCCGAGGGTTTTCATGCGGGTGACGGTGGAGGACGGGCCGGCCGCATCCCACATGGCCGCATCCCACATGGCCGCATCCCACATTTCGAAGGGGCCCAGCTCCCAGTTGAAGCCGGCGCGCATAGCGCGGTCGATGGAGGCGGCGTCGCCGGCCACTTCGCCGATGGCGCCAGCGGCATAGTTCCACAGCGCGGTGAGAAACGGCCAGAGGAAAGCGGCGGTTTTGTCCTTGGCGGGATCGTTTGCGAGCAGCAGTTGCAGCCTCTCCGGCAGCGAGGCGGCGTTTTTGGCCATCTCCAGAGCGGGAAGAGCGGGTTTGGCAACCGGGCGGTATTCGTAGGTGGCGAGGTCGAGGACATAGCGAATTTCTTTTCCGTCTTCACCTTTGATTTTTTTGTAAAAGCCCTGGCCGGATTTGTCGCCCAGCCAGCCGCGCTGGAGCATTTCTTCCAGTACGCGAGAAAAGCCGCTGGGCGTTACGCCCTGGGGAAAGTTGGCTGCTACGTGGGCGGGAATGTCGATGCCCACCATGTCGGCCAGGCGGAAGGTTCCGGTGCGGGGCCAGCCGAGCGCCTGTCCGGTGAGCGCGTCGACTTCTTCGATGGTCAGCCCCTGCTCCAGCATCAGCGCGGCTGCCGTGAACATCACCGAGATTCCGATGCGGTTGGCGATGAAGTTGGGGGTGTCGTTGGCCAGAACTACCAGCTTGCCCAGGTTGCGGTCGGCGAAGGCGGCAAAGGAGGCTACGACGGCGGGATCGGTTTCGGCGGCGGGGATGACTTCGAGCAGGCGCATGTAGCGCGGCGGGTTGAAAAAATGCGTTCCGAAGAAGCGGTCGCCCCTCCAAACCTCTGTGGCTGTGAGACCGGCGGCGATTTGCGCCACGGGCAGGCCGGAGGTGTTGGTGGTGAGCAGGGCGTGAGGGGCCAGATGAGGCACAACGCGATTGAGCAGAGCGGTCTTGATGGCCAGGTTTTCAGCAACCGCCTCGATGACCCAGTCGCAGTTGGCCAGCTTGGGCAGGTCGTCGTCGAAGTTGCCGGGGGTGATGAGCGCGGCGAGCGTTGGCTCATAGAGGGCGGCTGGTTTGGATTTGGCCAGGGCGGCGATGGCGGCCTTCGCCAGTGGCTGCGCGCCTTTATCTTTTGGAACGAGATCGAGGAGGAGCGTGGGGATTCCGGCATTGGCCAGGTGAGCGGCGATGCGGGATCCCATGGTTCCTGCGCCGAGCACGGCGGCGCGGCGGATCAGAAATGGTAAAGCAACCGCGGGAATCGGTAAAGCAACCGCGGGAAGCGGTAAAGCAGCAGCGGACGGGGAAGTCGTGCTCATGGGAGGCTCTCCCTGCTGGATTCTATCAGGCCGCGAACCTGTTTATCGCTTTGTCGATAGAGCCGGATTATCCAGCCGGGATTTATTGAATATCAGGCGTGCCGGCAGCAAAGTTATTTTGAGCGCCGATCCGTCTGCTTTGAGCGCCGATCCGTCTTATTTACGCGCCGATCCGCCGAATGCGCCGTTGCCGGATGCGGCGTTACTGGAGGCACAATGATAGGTTTGCGAGGAGGGATGTAGGCGTCGTTCGCCGTCTTTGGATTTGTGGAGGATTCCGTGCCGCTGGTCAGTAGTTTATTCAGCGTCGGAATACTCTCGCGTTGCGTTTCCACAAAGTCCACGCCGTCAGCCGTAAGTGTGTAAGCGGCGTTGTCCGCTCGCGAGATGTACGCTTTCTTTTGCAAATACCACATCGTGAATTCCAGATAATCGCGGGGAAACGCCATGCGCGTCTCAACTTCCGCAAGCGAAACTTCCGGGTAACCTGGGTTTGTGCGGCGTCGAAGATAGAGCAGCGCCAGCACCGCCAGCCGCCGGTTCAACTCGCCGTCGATCTTATCCATAAAATCGACCTCAATGAATGAGGAGTCCGGCTGGGTCGTTTCCTTTGCGCCACCCGCATCGTATTGGGCGCGGCGCGCGGAATCGGACAAAACGTCATAAGCTTGCTTCAACAGGTGGAACTTGTCGACATCCCCTGACTCCGGGTTGTCCGGGTGAAAGCGGGCTGCCAGAAAACGATAAACGCGGTGAACTGTGTCCTGGTCCGCATTGGGGCTGATTTGCAGGAATTCGTAGTAATTCGGTGTTTCCACTATGGTCTCCTATGGTGGAGGACACTTCCCCCGCCATCAGGGGAAACTTCGTTTTGCCATTTGGCAGAGGAACAGAATATCCCAGTCGCCTCCGCTAGAGCTCATTTTCCGCTCTTATTCCAGGGCGATATTCCCAAATATGCACGGCAGAGCCTATGACGGGATTTTGAATCTGGAAGACAATATATGTTTTTAGGTGTCGTCAAGATAGAAGCGCCGAGAACCGAGGCAAAGATTTCCGCAGAGGTTCCCGAAAGTTTCCAGCGAAGGTATTCAAAGACGAGGTAGCCGATGAGCACGGAGATGAGTGCGATTGCGAAGTTGGTGACGGTGAAGATGTCGATCAGAGTCGTCGCAGGGTCTTGCCGTGGCCGTTAGCAGTTTGCCTGCTTGCGGCCAGTTTGACCCTTTCCGGTCGGGGGCACTAGCTTGGAAGAGTGCGGGGGCGTGTATTTGCATCCCTCGAACAAGGAGACCGGATGCAAAACAGAAGTTTCCCCTGGTTTTGGAAGGGCGTTTGGGCGCTGGCGGTGATGGCGGTGGCTCTGGCCGTTGCCCGAGCTCAGGATCTGAAGAGTTTTGAGCAGAGAATTACAACCAAAGTGCTGCCCAACGGTCTGACGCTGATTATCTGCGAGCGACCGGAGGCGCCGGTCTTCAGCTACTCCACCTATATAGATGCGGGGGACGTGAACGACCCCTCGGGCCAGAGCGGCCTGGCGCATATGTTTGAGCACCTGGCCTTCAAGGGGACCAGCGAGATCGGCACGAAGGATTATGCGGCCGAGAAGATTGCGCTGGCCAGGGTGGAGGCGGCCAACAATGCCTACGAGGCTGAGTATCTGAAGGCCGTGGGCCGCGATGAGAAGAAGCTGGCGGAATTGAAACAAAAATTCAAAGACGCTCAGGACGAGGCGCACAAGTACGTTATCCCCAACCAGTTCACTGACGTGGCCGAGCGCAACGGGGCGGAGGGCCTGAACGCCGAAACCGCGCTCGACGAGACGATGTTCTTCTGGTCGATGCCTGAGAACCGGCTGGAGCTGTGGGCGTGGCTGGAGAGCGGGCGGCTGGCCGACGTGGTGCCGCGCGAGTTCTACAAGGAACGCGACGTGGTGAATGAAGAGCGGCGGATGCGCACCGACTCCAACCCCACTGGGCGGCTTGTGGAGCAGTTGCTGGCTACGGCATACGTGGCGCACAACTACGGCCGCAGCGGCATCGGCTGGCCCAGCGAGGTGAGCCAGATCAACGCCACCGAGGCGATGGAGTTCCACAAGAAGTATTACGTGGGAGCGAATATCGTCATTACCGTGGTAGGCGATATTAAAGCCTCAGAGGCTCTGCCGATGCTGGAGCGGTACTTCAGCAAGATTCCGGCCGGGCCGAAGCCGGAGGAGATGACCACCGTCGAGCCAAAGCAATTTGCCGAGAAGACTGTGGCGATTCGCGAGCAGACGCAACCGTTTTACGTTGAAGGCTACCATCGGCCCGACTACCGCGACCCGGACGATGCAGTCTACGACGCCATTCAGGACATCCTGTCGAATGGGCGGGTATCGCGGCTCTATCGCAGCCTGGTGCGCGATGAGCAGATTGCCGCCGAGTCAGCCGGCTTCAGCCCCTTTCCCGGAGAAAAATATCCCAGCCTCTTTGCGTTCTATGCTGTTCCGCTGCCGGGACACACGCCGGCCCAGATGCGCGACGCCATTCACAAGGAGATTGACAAGCTGAAGACAGCGGACGTGACGGACGAGGAACTGGCCATGTTCAAGACCCGCACCCGCGCCGACCTGCTGCGCGGACTGGCCAACAACCAGGGGCTGGCCAACTCGCTGGCCGAGTACCAGACTCGCTACGGCGACTGGCGCGAACTTTTCCTGCAATTGGAGAAGGTGGACAAGGTGAGCAAGGCGGACATTCGGCGCGTGGCCAACCAGGTTTTTGTTTCGAGCAACCGCACCGAGGCGTGGATTGAAACAGAATCTAACGGGAAGGCCGCGGCGGCGCCGCAGGATGGAGGCGCGCAATGAAGAGTTTTTCGATGGAGCAGAGTCAATTGAAACCTAGGATTCATATTCATGATGAAGGCAGATTGAGTGTATTGCTTTCCCACCCATTCGCCAGAAAAAAGGCGAATGGATGGGGCACGGAACTTTTGTGCGGAACTACTCTATTTTTTGCGCTTTGCGCGCTTGTTTTTTCTTGCGGCGCAATGCAGGCGCAGCAATCCAAGCCGTGGGAGAAGATTCCCACTCCGAAGCTGCACGAGTTCAAGCCCCACCAACCTCAACGCATCGCACTCAAAAACGGCATTGTTCTCTTTTTGCAGGAGGATCACGAGCTGCCGTTTGTGTCGGGTTCCGTGTTGATTCCCGGCGGCGCGCGCGATGAAGACCCGGCGAAAACCGGCCTGGTAGGGCTTTATGGGCAGGCGTGGCGGACCAGCGGCACGGCAAAGATCGATGGCGACGCGCTGGACGATCTGCTGGAGTCCAAGGCTGCGCACATTGAAACCGGCGGCGACGTGGATTCCACGGCCGTCTCGTGGGACTCGTTGAAGGGCGATTCTGAGCAGGTATTTTCTCTTGCGATGGATTTGCTTTTTCATCCCAACTTCAGCGCGGAAAAGCTGCAACTGGCGCAGCAGCAGGAGGCCACGGGGATCGTCCGGCGCAACGACGACGAGGCCGAGATTGCCGGCCGCGAGTCGGCGAAATTAGTTTACGGGGCCAACAGCCCGTACACCCGGCAGCCGGAGCTGGCCACCATCGGCGCGGTTGGTCTGGAGGATCTGAAGGCGTGGCACGACCGGACGGTCGGAGGAAAACTGATTGTCTCCGTCAGCGGCGACTTTGACCCTGTGGTGATGGAAGCCAGACTACGCGCGGCCTTCGAGGGACTGCCGGCGGTGAAGGTTGCGCCGGCGCGGCACGATGATTTCGCAGGCCCCAAACCGGGCGTCTACTTCATTAACAAAGAGGACGTGAACCAGTCGAATATCGCGATTGTGGGCCTGGGTACGGACCGGCGCAATCCCGACGTTCCCGCGCTGGCGGTGATGAACGAGATTTTGGGCAGCGGCTTTGCCAGCCGGTTGTTCCAGAAGGTGCGCACCGAGCTGGGATTGGCATACGCCGTGGGCGGCAGCTACGGCTACGCATGGGATCATCCGGGAACATTCCACGCCATGGTGCTCACCAAGAGCGCTTCTACCGTGGATGCGACCACAGCCGCGATGGCCGAGATTGACGGCCTCACCACACGGCCCTTTACCGAGGAGGAACTGGCGCGGGCCAAGGACAACATCCTCAACTCCTTCCTCTTCCGCTACGACACGCGGGAGAAGGTGCTGGCCATGCGAGTGCGCCTGGAGTTCTACGGCTATCCGGCGGATTATCTGGAGACTTACAAGGCCGCGCTGGAAAAGGTGACGGTGGCCGATCTGAACGCGGTGGCGAAAAAGTACATTCATCCCGGCAAGCTGGCTGTGCTGGTGGTGGGCAACGGGCCGGAGATCAAGCCGGGGCTTGAAGAGCTGAAGTTGGGGCCGGTGCAGCCGGTGGACATTACGATTCCTATGCCGAAGCAGCCGGGTGCGGCGGAGAAGAAACAGTGAGCGAATCAAAAGCAATTGCAGCTCATGAAGGCGGCAAGCTGGCGGTGGTCATCATGGCGGCGGGCAAGGGGACGCGGTTGAAGTCGCAGCGGCCCAAGGTGCTGCACGAGATCGGCGGCAAGCCGCTGCT
>CZKF01000031.1_pt1 | contig 17401 bp, 14 predicted proteins | sample 1122351 | NCBI WGS metagenome assembly CZKF01 (sample SAMEA3539301, study PRJEB10725) | soil metagenome | biome: tundra; feature: field; material: soil | place: USA | collected 2010-05 | depth 0.15 m
ATCAGAAGACCTTCACGCCTGGGAGGCGGGCGGAGCCGATTCCGTCGAGGCGTTGGCCGCCTGGGTTGGCGCGCGCCTGAAGGCGCATGAGGCGGCGTTGGCCGCGCTGCTGGCCGTCGAGGGCAAGCGCACGCCGGAGAACTCGCTGCGCCTCTACGACGAGGCCATCGAGCAGCTCAGCCTGGCCGGTTCGCAGGCAGGCATACTGAACTCCGTGGCTGCCGACAAGGCGGTACGCGACCAGGCACAGCTTGAAGCGCAGCGCGTGGCGCAGGCCGCCAGCGCTCTGAGCCTGAACCGAGCCGTCTACGACGCTCTTGCGGCCATCGATCTGGGCGAGGCCAAGCCTCCAGTCAGCGCGGCTACAAGGCACTACGTCGAGCGGACGCTGCTCAGCTACCGGCTGGCCGGCGTGGACAAGGATCAGGCCACTCGCGACCGCCTGCAAAGCCTGCACAATAAAGTTACGCAGCTCTCGCTCGAATTCAGCCGCAACATTCAGGAGGGCGCCAAGACCGTTGAGGCCACCGAGGCTGAGTTGGACGGCCTGCCCGCCGACTACCTCGCGCGGCACCGGCCGGATGCCGAAGGCCGCGTCAAGCTCACGACGGACCCGCCCGATATGCAGCCGGTGATGACCTTTGCCTCGAATGCTGCGCTGCGCGAGCGCATGTTCATGGCCTACAACACCCGCGCGTTCCCGGCCAACCAACAAATTCTTTTGGACCTGCTGGCCACGCGCCAGGAGATAGCCGTCGTGCTCGGTTTCCGCAGTTGGGCTGATCTGGCTACTGCCGACCAGATGATGGCTTCAGCGGCCAATGTGCGTACGTTTCTGGCCAAACTCAACGAGGCCAGCCTGGAGGGCGCGCGCCGCGAGCACGAACTGATTCTCGGCTTCACCCGGCGACGTCAGCCGGAGTTGACGGCCATCGACATCGCCAGCCGCGGCTACTGGTACGAGCAGTTTCGCCGCTCCGCCTTCGACTTCGATTCGCAGTCCGTGCGCCCGTACTTTCCTTACGCGCAGGTGGAGGCGGGTGTGTTGGAGACGGCGGCGCGCTTGTTCAAGATCGAGTTTCGCCGCTCGACTGCGACGGCGTGGCACACGGATGTTTCGATCTTCGAGGTGCTCGACCGCGGCCGGCGCGTGGGCCGCTTCTATCTCGATATGCACCCCCGCGAGGGCAAGGACAAGTGGTTCTCCGCCGCGCCCGTGGTCACCGGCGTGCGCGGACGAGCTCTGCCCGAGGCCGCGCTTATCTGCAACTTCCCCGGAGGCCAAGCCGGCGGACAGGATGGCGATCCCCGATTGCTCCAATACAACGATGTGGTGACATTCTTCCACGAGTTCGGCCACCTGATGCATGCCATCCTGGGCGGTCAGACGGAGTGGGCGGGCATCAGCGGATTCGCCACGGAGGGCGACTTTATCGAGGTGCCCTCGCAGATGCTGGAAGAGTTTTTCCGCGACGAAAAGCTGCTCCAGGCTTTCGCCATGCACTATCAAACCGGCGAAACGCTCCCCTCCGAGACCATCAAAAAAATGAAGCTAGCGGGAGCCTTTGGTCGCGCCGACTGGGTTCGCTCGCAGCTCTACTACACCACGCTCTCGCTCGACCTGCACGACCGGAACCCGGCGGGCCTGGACCTGGACCTCACTACCAGGCAGCTCTACCAAAGCCTGCAACCATGGACGTGGCTGGAAGGCAACCGCATGTATGCGAGCTTTGGCCATCTGACCGGCTACTCGTCGAACTACTACACCTATGCTTTTGACAAAGTCATTGCGCTGGACTTCTTTGCCCAGTTCGACCCCGCTGACCTGCTGGGCTGCGATGCCGGCAGCCGCTATCGCAAATTGGTGCTCGAACAAGGCGGGTCAAAGCCGGGCCGCCAGATTGTCCGCGACTTTCTGGGCCGCGATGAAGAGTTTGCGGCGTTTTCCAACTGGCTGAACGAGGAGTTTGAGGGTCAGTTATTGGAGGTTTCGCAATGAACGCATCCGACTTTCGCCGTATAGCGCTGAGTTTAGAAGGCGCCGAAGAGGGCGCACACATGGGAGCGGCCGATTTTCGTGTCGGCGGGCGAATCTTCGCCACGCTAGCATCGGTGAGCCAGGGATACGGCAACCTGATGCTCACTCCCAAGCAGCAGACGGAGTTTGTTGCGGAGCGGCCCGACCTTTTCCTGCCAGTTGCGGGCGGGTGGGGCAAGAGTGGCGCGACTCATGTCCGGCTTGCCTCGGCCAATGAAGACGTGCTCGCCGGCTCACTGCAAACGGCATGGAAGCTGCGGATTGAAAAAAACGAAGATACAGGCAGGAAGGGTCGTGCTCCCGCAAAACGATCGAGTAAGGCAAAGATAGTAGACGCAAAGCTCCGTTAAAATTGCCCTCCTGGTCCATCCATTATGATTTCGTAATGGCAAGCACACAGGATTTCAACGGAAGATGGGCGCTGGTGACCGGAGCCAGCGCGGGAATCGGCGCGGCGCTGGCGCGAGAGCTGGCAAAACACGGAGCCCGGCTCATTTTGACGGCGCGCCGGCGTGACCGGCTGGAAGCGCTGGCCGAGGAACTCACGGCCAGGGGTACAGAGGTCCGCATCGTGACGGCGGACCTGAACGATCCCGCCGCGCCGCAGAAAATTTATGACGCTACCGAAGGCTTGGAAGGCGCGGGCCTGACCGTCGACATTCTTATCAACAACGCCGGTCTCGGCCAGTACGGGGCCTTCGCCCAGAGCGAAATTACACAGGAGCTGAGCCAGGTCAGGGTTAACTGCGAGGCCATGGTGCGGCTGACCCGGCTGTTTGTCCCGCGCATGGTGGAGCGGCGTCGCGGCTGGGTGCTCGTACTTGCCTCGACCGCCAGCTTTCAACCCGTGCCGTACCTCACCACCTACGCGGCCACCAAGGCCTTCGACCGCTTCTTTGCGCTGGGTCTGGCCGCGGAGGTGGCGCGCTTCGGCGTCAAAGTGACGGCGCTCTGCCCAGGACCTACCGAGAGCGAGTTTTACGACGTGTCTCATTCCCTCGCCTTCAAGGGCCGCAATATTCAGCCGGCCGAAGAAGTGGCGCGGCTCGCAGTCGCAGCTCTGGCGCGCGGCCGGCGCACGCTCATCCCCTACTTCCACGGCAAGTTCAACGCTTTGCTCGTTCGCTTCCTGCCGGTTAGGCTGATTACCCGCTATATCGAGAAGGCCGCGCGCCCGGCCTGAGAGGAAATGAATGGTATATTGTTTCGTGGCCATGAAAACAGAATTGGTATTTCTTTCTTGATTTCCATGATCCGCGCGCACGAATTACACATTCAGTGAGGCTGGCAATGATTCGCAGTTTTCTCTTGCCTGGACCCGCCGCGCATATTGCCAGGCTTCCGGAGCCTCAGACTAAACGGCTTTATCCAATAATGCGATGGCGGATTCTGGAATCAACCTTTATAGGTTACGCAACATTTTATCTGGTCAGAAACAATCTCCCGGTTGTCTCCAAAGAGATGGGGCAGGCGCTTCACTACACGAAAGGACAAATCGGCGACATACTTGCGTTATCGGTCATCATCTATGGCCTGGGTAGATTTATTATGGGTTCGCTGTCAGACCGGAGCAATCCCCGTTACTTCATGCCGCTTGGATTACTGTTGACTGCGATTTGCAATTTTGCTTTTGCGGCCGCCAGTAGTTACCACATACACCTGGCTCTCTGGACATTGAACGGGCTGGCGCAAAGCATGGGATGGGCCCCTTGTGGGCGCTCCATAAGCCACTGGTATAGTATCCGCGAGAGGGGAACGGTCTTTGCTTTCTGGAACCTCGCACAGAATGTGGGCGGCGGCCTGGTTGGAATCATCGCCGCCGACTGCGCCGCGAGGTTCGGCTGGCGCTCGGCATTCTATGTTCCCGGCATACTGGCAGTGCTTTGCGCGCTGTATCTTATCTTGAGACTCAGGGACACGCCGCAGTCGGTAGGGCTTCAGTCAATTGAGGAATATCACAACGACTATCCGGCCAGCGGCAACAGCGATGGAGAAAAGGAGCTGGGAACTCGCGAGTTATTCGTTCATTACATCCTGAAAAATCGTTATCTGTGGCTCTTTGCCGGAGCTAACTTCTTTGCCTACGTCGCCAGATACGCCATGCTCGACTGGGGGCCGTTCTACCTGAAAGAAGTAAAGCACGCCAGCTTAAGTGAAGGCGGAATTGGCACCTTTATATTGGAGTCTTCCGCAATGCTAAGTACTGTCCTGGTGGGATGGCTATCCGATAAGTTAGGTGGACGACGCGGAATGATATGCCTGCTCTGCATGATTCCAGTCTTTCTTGCCTTCATTGGCATCCTATATAGTCCAGACAATAAGTTATGGCTGGACCTTACCTTATTCGGAATTATCGGCTTTTTTGTCTATCCTGCTGTCATGTTGCTGGGGATTTGCTCGCTGGATGCCACATCCAAAAAAGCGGTTGGAACCGCGAACGGATTTATCTCGATCTTTGGCTCTCTGGGGCGCATGGCCGAGAGTAAGGGCATCGGCACTCTGGTGGAGAGATATAACTGGGATGTTGCGCTTTATGCGATAGCTATATCGACTTTTCTTGGAATTGTACTGCTCGCGTTCACCTGGAAGCTTTCACCGGGAGCGACTGAGATTCGGCATGAGGCTACGCATTAGTTGAACGAATGATAGAGGGAGCAGCCCTGCACGCGTCGAGCTGGGCTGCAAACTCCACCAGGGATTCGTCGCACCCGCGCGCTGCGGCCAGTTGCATCCCCCCCGCTGCGCAGGGAAACGTGACCACCGGCACTCCCGCCATGCTGAATGGAGTGGTGTAGCGCAAGAGCCGGACGCGCGTCTTGCTATGATCCGCGCTGGCTGCCAGGCGCGCGACAGGCGTAGCAGGCATCAGCAGTAACCCATGAGCCGCAAAAAGTTCATCCATGCGAGCGGTGAACTCTGCGTGGCGTTGACGCAACGTTGAGATCTCCGCTGGCGTGATGCGCGCGCCCCACGCCAGCCGATCGCGGAGGCCTGGTTCGTAAAGGCCAAAGCGACCGGCGTGAATGCGCGCCGCCTCCCAGGCCTGAATGGGCGCATATATCTCGAAAGCCTCTTCCCACCTCTTTGCATTGATCGTGGTCGCGCGCAGGCCGAGGGCCTCTAGCTCGGAGATGGTGGCGCGAAGACTGGCGAGAATCTCCGGCTCACAATCGTGGTAGAAGCTTTCATCCAGGACGGCAAAGCGCGTGAAGGCCTGAGTCGAAACCGTCTCCGCGGGCGCGAAGAAACCAGCCAACTGCGGAGCATCTTCCAGATCGCGAAAGATCCATCCCATGGTGTCGAATGATTGCGCCAGGTGCGCGCCGCCTTGCCAGTTGCCGCGGCCCAGCGTGGCGCGATACCCGGCCAGTCCGCACAGCGCGGCCGGCGCGCGGATAGATCCACCCGTGTCCGTGCCCAGCGCGGCCACAGCCGAACCTTCCAGCACGCTGGCCGCCGCGCCCGAGGACGAACCTCCCGTCAGCACGCCTTCGTTTCCCGGCTGTAGGCAGTCACCATAATCTGGATTTTCACCGGTGATGCCATAGGCCAGCGGGTGCAAGTGAGTCTTGCCGATGATGACAGCGCCTGCTGCGCGCAGCTTTTCCACCAGCCAGGAATCGTGCGCGGCAACTCCTGCGAGTTCACGATAAGCTCGCACGCCGCAACTGGTGGGCGCGCCGGCCAAGTCGAAACAATCCTTCACCGAGATAGGCAGACCCCACAGCGCGCCGCGGCCATCGCCGAAGACGCCTCCCTCGCCGCGCGGCATCGCTCCAGCGCGTGCCGCTTCAGCCAGCGTCCACGCCGGGTTCTGCCACAGATAGGTATTGTGACTTTGATTCCCGTTGGAGTGAGCGAGTGCCGCTTCGGCCAGATCAACAGGTCGTACCGTTTCAGCGGCAAGTGCTTCACGCAACCCGCGGATCGTCCAGACAGCATCTGTCATAGTGAGATTTTAGGGCAACGCTGAGCAGGTTTGCGTCTTGTGTGCTCTCTTGGCGGCGACATGAATGCGCTGGAGAGTTTCGCAGCACGGATTCGACTCAATGCGTTACCTGAGCGTTACTAGCTAAAAAATGGAGGTGTCGAAATTCCCCATAAACTATTGATTCTAATTGGCGTCCCCGACGGGATTTGAACCCGTGTTATCGCCGTGAAAGGGCGGTGTCCTAGGCCGGGCTAGACGACGGGGACGCAGGCAGGGCTGGCAAACAGCCAGGATTGGCCAGATGCGCCCTTATGAAGGCTACCAACTCAGAGGGGCCATGTCAAAGACACTGGAGCCGTCTAATGGAACCATCTGGGAAGGCTGGACGTATAGTATCTTTTGCGTCGCTGTCCTGCCTGCAGGCGTCACATTACAATAGGGAAAGCAACACAGATGAGGAAGATCGCTTTGAAACGCATTCTTTGGATAGGTTGTTTTGTTCTTGTTGGGTTGGCGGCTACGGGCTGCCAGAGCAAGCCTGAGGCTAAGTCCGCGGCCGGGATGCAGGCAATGCCGGTGCAGACTGTGACCGTCTCCCTTGCGCCGGTGCCCCAGTCGAGCGAGTATGTGGCCACCATCAAGTCTCGCCGCTCGGCTACGCTGCTGCCGCAGGTGAGTGGAGTCCTGACGAAGATTCTCGTCCGCTCCGGCGACCACGTGAAGACCGGTCAGACTCTGATGAACATCGATCCGCGGCTTCAGCTTGCCACCGTTGCATCGGCCCGCGCCACAGAGCGGCAGAAAAAGGCCCTCTACGATTACAACGCGGTCGAGGTCGAGCGGCAGCGCAAACTCTTTGAGGCCGGCGTGACCAGCCGCGACGCCTACGATCAGGCACAGCAGTCCTTCGGCAACACCAAGGCGGATTACCAATCGGCAGTGGAACTGCGCAAGACGCAGGAGGAACAACTGGCCTATTACACCATTCGCGCTCCGTTTGACGGCGTGGTAGGCGACATCCCGGTGCATGTGGGTGATTACGTTTCGCCTATGAGTTCGCCTGCGGCCGTGCTGACCACTATAGACGAAAACAAGGACCTGGAAGCCTACATCTACGTTCCCACGGAGCGCGCCGTCCAGGTGCGTCAGGGGCTCGATGTGGAGTTGACGGACAATGCCGGCAAGCTGCTGGAGAAGACGAAAATCAATTTTCTCTCTTCGCAGGTGGATAGCACGTTGCAGGGAATTCTGGTGAAGGCCCCGGTTCACGCCACTCCGGAAGTGCTGCGCAACGCGCAGATGATCAAGGCGCGCGTCATCTGGAGCACCACTCCCATGGCTGTGGTACCTGTGCTCGCAGTTACGCGCCAGGGCGGACAAAGTTTCGTCTTCGTAGCTCAGGGACAGAACGGCCATTTTGTGGCCCGCCAGATCGCGGTCGCGCTGGGCGATACCGTGGGCAATAACTACTCCATCTCCTCGGGGCTGAATGCGGGTGACCGGGTGATCGTGTCGAGCACGCAGTTTCTGGTGAACGGCATGCCGGTGATGCCGATGGGGGGCTGAGGGACGCTGTTGCTTCTGATGAACGAGGACGATTGAGGTTTGTGATTTCCCAGGTCTCAAAAGCGAGACCTGGGGCACCCATCGAATTCTTGCGACTGACAGTGCCCTCGGCACGCGAACTTTATTGAAAGAAGGCAACCCTTGTTTGTCGATTTTTTCATTCATCGGCCAGTCTTTGCGACGGTCTGCGCTCTGCTGATCATTCTCGCGGGCGCGGTCTGCATCCCCAATCTTCCGGTCGCCATGTACCCCACGCTCGCGCCTCCGCAGGTGTCGGTGGGCTGCAACTATGTGGGCGCCAACGCCGAGACTGTCGAAAAAGCTGTCACCATTCCACTGGAAGAGGCCATCAACGGCGTCGAGGGAATGCGCTACATCAGCTCGTCGAGCATCAACAGCGGCACCAGTTCCATCACGACAACCTTCAAGACTGGCTACGATCTGGACATCGCCGCAGTGGATGTGCAGAACCGCGTGGCCAGCATACAGGGAAGGCTGCCCGCGGCCGTCAACGCCACCGGTATCAGCATCACCAAGGCCAACAGCAACTTCGTCCTAGCCGCCGGCTTTTACACCGTGGATGGGCGCTACTCGCCCGAGTTCATCTCCAACTACCTCGACGTTTACGTAAAAGACGCCATCAAGCGTGTGCCCGGCGTGGGCGACGTGATGATCTTCGGCGAACGCAAGTACGCGATGCGTGTGTGGCTTGACCCGGTGCGCCTGGCTGCCCGCAGCCTCACGGCCACCGACGTGGTTAACGCGCTGGTGGAGCAGAACGTCGAGATTCCCGCCGGCCAGCTTGGCCAGCCGCCCACGGACTCGAAGCAGGCCTTCCAGATGCCGGTGCGCGTGGTGGGCCGGCTTACCTCGCCCGCCGAATTCGACAACATCATCGTCAAGAACTCCGCCAACGGCTTGGTGCTGCTTAAGGATGTAGGCCACTCGGAGGTAGGCGCGGAAGACTACAGCACCGTGCTCAAGTACGCCGGGCGCGAAGCGATGGGCGTCGGCGTCATGCAGCTCTCCAACGCCAACGCCCTGGATGTGGACAGCAAAGCCAAGGCCGCGCTTGCCGAGCTCTCGAAGAGCTTTCCGCCGGGGCTGGAATACGCCATTGCATTCGACTCGACGACGGTGGTCGGCGATTCGATTCGTGAAGTTCTAGTAACGCTGGGCGTGGCCATCTTCATCGTCATCACGGTGATCTTTCTTTTCCTTCTGGACTGGCGCGCCACCATCATTCCCGCCGTCACCATTCCGGTCTCGCTGATCGGAACCTTCGCATTCATCAAGCTTTTCGGCTTCTCCATCAACTCGCTCACGCTCTTCGGCATCACCCTCGCCACGGGTCTCGTCGTCGACGACGCCATCGTGGTCATCGAAAACGTGCAGCGCCACATCGCCATGGAGCACTCCGACCCGCACGAAGCCACATCGCGCGCCATGGGCGAGGTGACCAGCGCGGTCATCGCGACCTCTTTGGTTTTGATCGCAGTCTTCGTGCCGGTTTCGTTCTTTCCCGGCACCACCGGAATTCTCTATCGCCAGTTCTCGCTGACCATCGCCTTTGCCATCGCCATCTCCGCATTCAACGCCCTTACGCTGTCGCCGGCTCTCTCGGCCATCTTCCTGCGAGGCGAAGAAGACCGGCCCAAGCAACTCGACTTCCTGCACATCGCGCCGCTTTCGCGCCTCTTTGCTCGATTCATTCACTCCACCGACGCCCAGATCAGTTGGCTGTCGGCCAATTACGCCAAAGCGATTCATGGGGCGCTCAAGCTGCGCTTCGCGTTGCTCGTGCTTTTCTTCGCCGGACTGGGCGCCACGGTATGGACATACCAGCACGTGCCCACCGGCTTCATCCCCCAGGAAGACCAGAGCTTCCTCATGGTCATGGTGCAGGCGCCGCCTGGTTCTTCGCTCGCCTACACCGGCGCACTGGCGGATCGTGCGACTCTAATCCTTAAGTCGAATCCCGATATTGCCGGTTCATTCTCGGTTATCGGCTTCAGTTTTGCCGGCAGCGCCTCCAATGCGGGCATGATGTTTGTCTCCACCAAGCCCAGCGATCAGCGGCGCGGCAAGGGCCACTCCACCGCCGACATTGTGGCCGATCTCACGCCCAAGCTGCGAATGCTGATGTTCGCCCCCAACGGCGGGTATGTGGGCATCTTCGAGCCTCCTGCCGTCTCCGGCGTGGGCAGCTTTGGAGGCTTTCAGTTCATGCTCCAGGACGAGGGAAGCAATACGCTCACCGACATGGACCGCGTGGCCCATCAGATTGTGGGCGCTGGCTTTGCGGGCAAGGACCTCACCGGCCTTCGCACTTCCTTCTCAGCCAACGATCCCCAAGTGCTGGTCACGATCGACCGCGAGAAGGCCAAGGCGATGAACATTCCGCTCTCGCAGATCACCACCACGCTCGGCGTCTTTATGGGATCGGAATATATCAACGACTTCGACTACAACAACCGCACTTATCGCGTCTTCGTGCAGGCCGACCAGCCCTTCCGCATGTCGGCTCACGATCTGCACAACTACTACGTGCGCTCGGACACCGGCCAGATGGTGCCGCTCGACAATCTGGCCAAGGTGACAGAAAGTTCCGGCCCTCCCGTCATCACCCACTACAACCTCTTCCGCGCGGTAGAAATCGACGGCTTGCCCGCGCCGGGCTACAGCTCCGGCCAGGGACGTGCCGCCATGGAGGAGTTGGCTAGCGACAAGTCCAAGATACTGATGCCCGGCATGAAATTCGAGTGGACCGGCTTGACGCTTGACGAGATCGAATCCAGCGGCAAGGCGCTCATCATCTTCGGCCTCGGCATCCTGGTCGTTTATCTCACCCTCTCGGCGCAATACGAGAGCTTCGCGCTGCCCTTCATCATTCTTCTGGCCGTGCCCATGGCGGTGCTCGGAGCGCTGGGCCTAGTCTCGTTGCGCGGCCTCTCCAACGACGTCTACTGCCAGATCGGCCTGGTCATGCTCATCGGCCTCTCGGCGAAAAACTCGATTCTGATCGTCGAGTTTGCCGAGCAGTTGCGCCGCAAGGGACGCTCTATCGCCGACGCGGCCGCCGCGGCCGGCGAGCTGCGCCTGCGGCCCATTTTGATGACCTCATTCGCCTTCATTCTCGGCGTCCTGCCGCTGGTCTTCGCCACCGGCGCGGGCGCTCTAGGCCGCCGCTCTGTGGGCACCACGATCGTCGGCGGAATGCTACTCTCCACCGTCCTCAATTTGTTCTTTATTCCTGTGCTTTATGTAATTTTGAGCAGGCTGCTCAGGCGCGGCGACGCCCCCATATCGGATCCTGCCGAGGCATAACTCCGGCGCTCACTGTACCTTCTGGTGCGCAATCACATAATCCTTGATCTTGTCATAGACCTGGCTGGTCACAATTCCGTACTCCACCAGGTCCAGCTTGGTGCGGTAAGGACGGAAGCGAACGATACGTCCCGCCCAACTGCGCGTCATGCCGGGGATTTTCATCAACTCATCCACGCTGGCGTGATTGATGTCGACGCGCATCTCCGGACGTGGGGCCGTTGCGGATGTTTTGGGCAGACCTCGGGTGTCTCGATCCTGGCTCTGTGCGATTCCCGCCAGGCACAAGCCCAGGATCACAACGGCCAAAACCGAAAATCGCACGCGCGCTCGCACATCTCCATTCTCCGCCCTGCCGTGCCCCATCCGCAAGAAAAAGATTTGACACAACGCCCGGTTTTCCCGTAACCTCTAAATCAGATGCAGAGCCACCGCCATCACGGTCACCACCATCATCATGGAACCTCCATGCCGGCGGACTGCTATGGCCTGATGTAATCGGCCAGAGAGATCGAAGAAACGAAGCCCGCCGGCGATTCAGCCCGCGGGCTTTTTTACGTTCCCAAGTAAAATTCAACCAAGCACAAGGAAAACCATGAGCAATACGAACCCCACAATCGATTTCGACAAGATGGACGGCCTCGCGCCCGGCATTGTGCAGGATGCGCGCACCGGCGAGGTGTTGATGCTGGGCTTTCTCAACGCCGTCAGCTATGCAAAAACCCTGGAGACCGGCTTCGTCACCTTCTGGAGCCGCACCCGACAAAAGCTGTGGATGAAGGGCGAAACCAGCGGCAACCGCCTGCGCATCGTCTCCGCCGCCACCGACTGCGACAACGATGCGCTGCTCTTTCGCGTCGTCGTCGAAGGCGACGGACTTGTATGCCACGAGGGCACGGTCAGTTGTTTTACCAAACCCGTGAACGCGGCCAACCAGCAATCCGGCGATAAGAAAGAGGTAACTTGTGGCTAACAAGCTAAGACTTGGTATTCCCAAAGGCAGCCTACAGGATGCCACCATAGCTCTCTTCAAGCGCGCCGGCTGGAACATCTACGCCGACGGCCGCTCCTACTTTCCATCAATCGACGACCCCGAAATCGAATGCATGTTGATTCGCGCCCAGGAGATGGCCCGCTACGTCGATCACGGCGTTCTCGACGCCGGCCTCACCGGCATCGACTGGGTTGTCGAGAGCGGCCTCGATGTCGCCACCGTCACCACACTCACCTACGCCAAGCAGAGCCGCCGCAAAGTGCGTTGGGTGCTGGCCGTCCCTGAAGGCAGCGGCTTCGAAAAGGCCGAAGACCTTGAAGGCAAAATCGTGGCGACTGAGTTAGTGGAAGTCAGCAAGCGTTACTTCGCCGCCAAGGGTGTCAATGTCAAGGTAGAGTTCAGTTGGGGCGCAACGGAAGTCAAGCCGCCCATGCTGGCCGACGCCATTGTCGAGGTCACTGAGACCGGCAGCTCGCTCAAGGCCAACCACCTCAAGATCATCGACACGATCATGGAGAGCGAAACGCATCTCATCGCCGGGCAAAAAACTCTCTCAGATCCGTGGAAGCGCGAGAAGCTCGACCAGATTGCGCTCATGCTGCGCGGCGCCATCGATGCGCAATCGCAGGTCGGCCTCATGCTCAATGTGCAGCGCGCCAATCTTGATGCTGTCCTCGCCGTGCTGCCCGCGCTCAACTCGCCCACCGTCTCCCAGCTCAGCAACTCCGATTGGGTTGCGGTCAACACCATAGTCGAAGAGCGCGTCGCCCGCGATGTGATTCCCCGGCTCAAGGCAGCCAAAGCAACGGGCATCGTCGAGTACCCGCTGAACAAGGTCGTGCTCTGAAGCAATTTAGTATGGGTGCCCCAGGTCCCTCGCATTTGGGGACCTGGGAAAGCCAGAACTCAATGCACAAACTTACGGAGAAGCCGATGAAGTTGGTCCGGACAAAAGGCCGTGGCGCACCGCAAACAGCAGAGCTTCTTGCCGCGCTCGAAGATCGTGGCGGCGCGTCGCTCGACTCCGTGCTGCCAGCCGTCAGGCGCATCGTGACGGATGTGCGCAAGCGGGGCGACCGTGCTCTGCTGCGTTACGCCGCTCAATTCGACGGCCTCGCTGGCGTTGACGCTCTGCGTGTCACGCCAAAAGAAATGGCGGCGGCATGGAAGGCCATCGATCCAGCGTTGCGCGACGCACTGTCCACCGCGGCCAAACAGATTCGCGCCTTTGCCGTCTCCCAACTGCCCGCCTCATTCAGCGATGAACCCATCCCCGGCCTTACCACCGGCCAGCTTGTTCGTCCACTTAGCTCCGTGGGCTGCTATGTGCCCAGCGGCCGCCATCCTCTGCCCTCCACGCTTCTCATGACCGCCATTCCCGCGCAGGTGGCGGGCGTTGCACGCATCGCGGTTGTTTCTCCTAAACCGGCGCCTGAAACCCTCGCAGCCGCGCACCTACTCGGCATCACAGAGTTCTATCGCCTTGGCGGAGCGCACGCCGTTGCCGCGCTGGCCTATGGAACAGCAACCATTCCGCGCGTCGATAAGATCGTCGGCCCCGGCAATCTATATGTCACCGCTGCCAAGCGTTTAGTGGCCTTCGACTGCGCCATCGAAATGCTTGCCGGCCCCACGGAGATCGTCGTCACCAGCGAGCACGGCAACGCGGCCTGCATCGCCTCTGACCTGGTCGCGCAAGCCGAGCATGATCCCGAAGCGCTGGCCATCTTTATCACCACGCGCGTTGACTTAGCGAAAGAAGTCATCCAAAAAGTAAAAGCGCGAAGCGCCAACAATGCCGTCGCGCGTGAAGCGCTTGATCGCAACGGCCTGGTCATCATCGTTGCAAACGTCGACGAAGCACGCGCGCTCACCAATCGCCTTGCGCCCGAGCATCTCACTGTGGACGCCGCCAGCGATCTCGATTGGATTCATAACGCGGGCTCGGTCTTCGTCGGCCGCTGGTCCTCGCAGCCCATGGGCGACTACATCTCCGGTCCCAATCACACCCTGCCCACCGGCGGCATGGCGCGCGTCCGCGGCGGCCTCAGCGTAAACGATTTCGTCAAGCTCATCACCGTTCAGCAGTATTCGGCGCAAGGCCTGCAAATGCTTGGTCCGCCCGCTGCCCTTCTGGCCGAAGCGGAAGGGCTCACCGGTCACGCCGCAGCCATACGCACGCGCTTGCCACTTGCGGTGGGGCAGATGCGGCTTACGCCGCATAAAGTTATCGGCATACACAAACAAAGGAGAAAGCCTCGTGGTTGAAGCCGTCTCTAACATCACTCCCGTGCCACGCGCACGCGTGCGGGCCATGAAGGAGTATCACCCTCCGCTCGGCTGCCGCGACGCGCTTCGCCTGGACTTCAACGAGAACACCGTGGCTTGCTCGCCCAGGGTGCGAGACGTGCTGGGCCGCATCAGTGCCGGCAGCCTCACCCGCTATCCCGAGCGCGCGCCGGTGGAGGCAATCGTCGCCGCGCACCTCGGCCTCGCGCCCTCACAAATCGCGCTCACCAACGGCGTGGACGAAGCCATTCACGTGCTCTTCGAAACCTTCCTCGATGAGGGCGACGAACTGCTGCTGCCCGTGCCCACGTACACCATGTACGAGGTCTACGCATCTGCCACCGATGCGCGTGTGGTTACGGTGCTCGCCGGAGACGATTTGCAATTTCCCTTCAAGCGCCTGCTTACAGCCATCACGCCGCGCACAAAGATGATCGCCATCGCCAATCCCAACAGCCCTTCCGGCTCTGCGGCCACGCGTTCGCAATTGCTTGAAATTGCCGAACGCGCGCCCCACGCCGTGCTGCTGGTCGATGAGGCTTACTTCCACTTTTTCGGCGAAACCGTTATCGATAAGGTCGGAATATTTCCCAACTTGATTGTCGCGCGCACATTTTCCAAAGCCTATGGCCTTGCCGGACTGCGCCTCGGCCTGCTTGCTGCGCCCGCGGAGCTGATGCGCTGGATCAAGCGCGTGCTCTCGCCGTACAGCGTGAACTCGCTGGCGCTGGCATGCCTTCCTCCCGCGCTCGAAGACGCCGCCTATCTCAACTGGTACGTCGGTGAGGTGCTCGAAGCACGCACGGAGTTCGAGACTGCACTCGACGATGCCGGCATCCGCCGCTGGCTCAGTCGCGCTAATTTTGTTCTCGTCGAAATCGGAGCGAAGCACAAGGAGTTCACACGCCTGATGAGCGCCGCGGGCGTGCTGGTTCGCGACCGCTCCAGCGACCCCGGATGCGATGGCTGCGTGCGCATCACCATTGGAACGCGATCGCAGATGCGCCAGGCCGTCGTGGCCCTACGCGAAGTTCTGACCGTGCTCAAGATGAAAGGAGGCGCTCAGTGACGCCCAAGAATAACGCGAAGCCAACAGCCCGCGTAGCCCCGCGTACCGCCATCGTCGAGCGCAATACCGCGGAGACGCGCATCAGCCTCAAGCTCACAATCGAAGGCAGCGGCCAATACAAAATCTCCACCGGTATCCGCTTCTTCGATCACATGCTGGAGCTCTTCACGCGCCACGGCGCATTTGACCTCGACCTCGCCTGCAAAGGCGATCTGGATGTTGACCAGCACCACACCGTCGAAGACGTGGGCATCGCTCTGGGCGAAGCCTTCGACCGCGCCCTCGGCGACAAGCGCGGCATTCTTCGCGCTGGATATTTTTTGATGCCCATGGACGAAACCCTCGCCATCGCCGCCATTGACTTGAGCGGCCGCGCGGCCTTCGCCGTCGAAACCAAGGTGCGCACGCGCCTAGTCGGCGATCTGCAAACCGAACTAGTGACGGATTTCTTCGAAGGCTTTGCGCGTGGCGCACGCGCCAACGTCCACATGAAGACCATGTACGGCCGCTCGAATCATCACAAGATCGAGGCTATCTTCAAAGCCTTCGCGCGCGCCCTGCGCGTAGCCTGCTCGCGAGACAAGCAACTGGGCAAGATGCTGCCTTCAACTAAAGGATTATTGTGATGCGCGTAACCGTGATCGATTACAAAGCCGGCAATCTCACCTCCGTGTTGAAGGCGCTGCGCCATTTAGGCGCGGAGACGGTAGTAACCGACGGCGATCTCTCGCTTGTCGAAGCCGCGGAGCGCATCGTGCTTCCCGGTGTAGGTCACTTTGCCGCCACCGAACGGCTCGATGCGACAGGCCTCACGCCCGCGATTCGCGCCGCGATTGCACGTGGCATTCCCTTCCTTGGTATCTGCGTAGGGATGCAATGGCTCTATGCCGGATCAAGCGAAGCGCACAATCAGCCGGGCCTCGCGCACTTCGCCGAATCATGTACGCATTTTTCCGAAAGCCCGGAAAAAGTTCCGCATGTCGGTTGGAATTCGCTGGAAATCCGCCCTAACTCTCGCCTTCTTGCCGGCGTCGAACCGGGCGAGTACGTTTACTTCACGCACTCGTACAAGGCTCCTGTAACCGCCGACACCGCAGCCGTCACGCAATACATTGAGCCTTTCGCAGCAGCCGTCGAGCGCAGTAACGTGATGGGCGTACAATTTCACCCAGAGAAATCCGGCACAACCGGGCTGAAGATTCTCAAGAACTTTTTGGAGATGGTGAAATGAAAATCGAATACTCCTTGACTCGTGATGACATCAAGGCAATCTGGAACCATTTTCGTAGATATACTACGATTTCTATTAGAAATGCGCGTGTGTTGTATATTGCTGTCCCATTAACAAGTCTTATGCTTCTCTTGACAGGGATTTATGGTGGTATTTGTTGGCTCCAGATTCAGGGTAAGGTACTATTGCTTGCTTCTTTAGTATCTATCCCAATACATTTAGCATATGATAAATGGGAGTTCTCTGTTTGGTATAAGAATAATTTCTTATTAGAGCGAGGAAAAGTGATTTACAGCATCACAGCGAATGAAGAGGAACTAGTTGTAGCAAAATCAGACTCGGTAGAAACTCGAATGACTTGGAATGCTATCACAGATTATTACCAGAATGAAGTCATTACTGTGATGTACTTGAGTCCTGATAATTGCTTCTATATCCCTACGAAAGCAATGACTGTAGAACAACGTACAGAACTTGATGAACTAGTTAAACTCCACATAGTGAGAAAACAGAAATGATTACTAAACGTATCATCGCCTGTCTCGATGTCCACGACGGCCGTGTCGTAAAGGGCGTACAGTTTGTCGATATTATCGATGCGGGCGACCCAGCCACGCAGGCCGCGCGCCATGCGCGCGAAGGCGCCGACGAGATTGTGCTGCTCGATATTACCGCGACGCACGAGGAGCGGCAGACGCTGCTCGACACGGTGCGCCGAACGGCGCGTGAATTGTTTGTTCCATTTTGCGTCGGCGGCGGCATTCGCACGGCGGACGATGCGGCGCAGGTCTTCGAGGCGGGCGCGGACAAGGTCAGCGTAAACTCCGCCGCGCTTGCCGATCCAACATTGATCGATGCCATTGGACGCAGCTTCGGCGCGCAGGCCGTCGTTGTCGCCATTGACGCGCGACGCGACCCCGAGGCTGCCGACCCCGTGCGCGACGCGAAGGTCTTTG
>CZKF01000132.1_pt1 | contig 16784 bp, 12 predicted proteins | sample 1122351 | NCBI WGS metagenome assembly CZKF01 (sample SAMEA3539301, study PRJEB10725) | soil metagenome | biome: tundra; feature: field; material: soil | place: USA | collected 2010-05 | depth 0.15 m
TGAACTTCAAGGTGACGGTAACTTTTCGCCATATGCAACTATCTCCTATTGGGGATTTGTTGCACTTGTACCTTGAATCCGCCGTGCCTCATATCCCGTCTTTGGGATATGGAAATCCAAAATCTTTCCCTGTAATTTCTTGCAGATAATTACCCACCGTCGGCGCACAATCAAAACATGATCAATCACCAAAGCCGCGGGCCGTTACTGACAACTGACCGCTGTTCACTGACCACTGAAAATTGGGTACCCCCTCCCCCCTCTAAAAATAAATAAATAAATGTAAATCTTGCAGATAATTATGAACCAATCTGGAATCAATAACTTCCAAAGATTGCCCTTGTAAAAACGCAGGAAAATCCTTTGCAGATAATAATTAACCTTTCTGTAATCAATAACTTCCAAAGAGATTTCCCGCAAAAATTACAAATATTGCCTTTGCAGATTAATTCAACGGGCGGTCGAAGCAATGGGATTTTTTGTCGGCACAGGCTTGACCTGCCGAGCAGGAGACTTTGTCGCGTGCTTGGCGAAAGACTTGGCTGGTTGAGTCACAGCCTTCGCCGGATGCGCGACAATCGGTCCGTTGAGCGTCTGCGGCGTGCGCATGGCTCCGGCGCTGGAAAATCCTCCCTGGCCGGTGCTATGCAGCGGAGCCGCAATTGCACTGGTCGGCTGAACTGGCTGGAAGCGCGAAGAAATTCCCCAGCCGCCGCCGACAACCACGGCAACAATCGCCGCCGCCGCCGCCGCACGCGCCAGATTCTGCAACCATATATAGTCCAGCCGCAACGCCACGGGCCACGCAAAAATCCGCGTCCTGCCCGAAGCCGTTTTTGCCGCCGTACGCAATCCTGCCTGCACACGCTCCTCAAGCCCCTCGGGCGCGGAAAGGCGGGCGATCAGCCGCAGCGTATTCTCAAACTCGCCGGAGCCGGAAGTTCTGATCCCTAATCTCTGATCTCTGATCTCTGTTTTCATCGCAAACTCCTTGTGTGGTCCAGCAATCCGGCCATCAGGTTGCGCGCGCGGAAAAGCCTCGACCGCACGCTGGACTCGCTGATGCCCAGCACCGAAGCGATCTCCACGCTGTTCAGCTCCTCGAAGGCCGAGAGCATCAGCACCTGGCGCTCCTTGGCGGGCAGCTTTTCTACGCAAGCCAGCACGTGAGCGTGGTGTTGGGCGGCGGAGGCGCGCTCCTCGGCGCTCAGCCCCGTCGCGGGCAGCACGCGCGCCAGCTCGGCCACGTTGTCGGTCTCCGGACGGGTCTTCATGCGGCGCTTGCGGTCCAGCACCACGTTCCACACAATGCGGATCAGCCAAACCCGCTGGTCGCGCACTTCATGGAGCGTGTCGCGGTGGCGCAGCACGCGCACAAACGCCTCCTGCACGGCGTCTTCAGCGTCGGCCGAGTTGCGCAGAACGGAGTAAGCCACACGGTACAGCGTTCCGGCGTACTGGCTCACCAGACCCGCTACCGATGCCTCTTCGGCGCGCTTGCGGGCCTCTTCGTACATAGCCTTGTCTGCGATCTCCATCCAACCTGAGAATACTGCCTGACCCGCGCTCATAGTCCACAAGACGCAATCCAGCTCCAAAATGCTCAGGATCCGCGCCGCCCCGCCCACCGCGCCGGCCCAAATGAAAAAGGCTCGCGAAGCCATCGCTCCGCAAGCCTTATTCGTCAATCCGTCTGCCTTACTGTTTGCCGGCCAGCTTTTGCGCCGCAATCGAACCGGCCATGCCGTCCTTGTTGGCGTCCTTGACAGCGGCCCACAGCTTGCGGGCCTGATCAGTCTTGCCCTCCTCTTTATACAGCTCGGCCAGGTCAAGCTGCGCCACGGCGGCTGGCACCGTCTCCGACGGCTTAGCGGCCAGCGCGTTATAAATGTTAATCGCCTCGGCGTCGCGGTCCATCTGGTGATAGAGGCCGGCCAGAGCCAGCTTGGCCAGATTCGCCAGATTCCGGTCCCACGCCCCTGCCGCGGCTTTCAACTCTGTCTCGGCAGACGTGTTGTTTCCGAGTTCCTCGTAGGTGACGCCGGCAAAGTAGTGAGCCTTGGCGCTCTCGGAAAGCCAGCCGTATTGCCTGGCCACCGCGACAAATTGCTGATTGGCGGCCTTCGCGCGATCGGCTGCTGTTGTGTACACTCCGCTCGCGGCCGGGGCGCCGGGCTGCGCCAACGGCATGCTGTAGGTGTCCATAGCCGCGCCCAGGGCGGAGTCCGCCTTGGTCGAGCTCCAACTCCAATAGATCAGCGCAGATGCGCCAGCCACTAGAACCACAACCGCGACGATGACCAGCCGCATAACGCCGGAACGGTGAAGACTGAGCCAGCTCATGCTGCTTGCGGTGGCCTTGGCAAAACGATCTTGTTTCAATGAATGACGGGTTTTTGTATCCACGGGTCTCTTCTTCCTTTAAATGCAACCCAACCAGTCTATCAGCGCGTGAAGCTCAGAGTCCACCGGCACTTGCGGTTGGGTGGGCTTGGCAGTAGGCTAAGTATCTATGTATGAAGAGTTCCGCGTAACCGACCGCTGGAGCGGCGAAGAGCTTCTCTGCCGATGGAAAGGCACACTGGTAGCCATCGCCACGCGCCACGCCGACGCCGTCGATGTGCGCTTCGACGTCAACGGACGGGCCATGTGGATTGCCCTGCCGCTGGAGGCTTGGGGGCGTCATAAGTCGTTGACAGGAAAGGTGATCACCGACCAGCTCGCCGCCCAGATCGCGGGCCGCTACCTGAAACAGATAGTCGAAGAAGGCTACGACTCCCAGCGCGAAATCTACACCATGACCGTGGACGAAGTCCTTGCCCATCTTGAACTTGTGGTCGCCGAAGCGCGGAAACTGGGCGAAATGCCGGATTTAGTGCAAGCTGACAGCTGATAGCTAACAGGGGTTAAAACGCGCGAAAAAGGTGTGCATATAGAGACATGTAATTCTGTCATGAGGGCGCGTTTTTCTGCTTAAAAGGAACTTTTCTCCATGCTTTCGCCTAAAACGAGCTATCCTGTTCTTTATGTATAGGTTAAGAACAATTATTTGCAGGATATTTCGGGAAGTTGACCTAGTCATGACCTAGGTCAAATCAGTTGTCAGTGGTCAGTTGTCAGTGGTCAGCGATCAGGAACAGGGGCTACAATCGGCGGAAATGTTCCACGTGGAACATATTCATTCTGTTGAGTTTAGTTTCGGGTTTACTACTTAATTATCAGCAAGGTTTTGAAAATAAAATAGTGAAATAGTGAAACAGTGAAAGAGTGAAGCTGGGAACAGGGGGTCAGGGAACAGGGGTTTGAAGGATACGGGCAGGCAGATTGGGATTAAAACCTGCCAGCCCGTATCCATTCTTGAGGGTCGACCGGCGCGGCCGTCCGGTTCGCTGCATCTGCATCGCTATCCAGAGAAATGTCATTACAGCGTCTTGAAGCTGAGGGTCGAGCCGTAGCTGGTTCCGGCGCTGTTCTGGGCTGCGATGCGATAGTAAAACGTGATGTTCTGCGCCCGACCGGAAAGTACCGAATTCCACGATGCGGTCGTGGTACCGCTCGTCGTTGCCGAGCCCGTATTCTGTCCAAGAGCGCTCGTGGTTCCCCATTGGAACCACACAGTCGTGCTCAGCCCATTCGGGTTTACCGAGCCGTTCATCGTCCCGCCGCTGCTGCTGATGTTGGTCGCCGCCAGAGTCGTCACTGTGGGCGGCTGTGCGATGCTCGTTGTCGTGAAGCTGAGGGTCGAGCCGTAATTGGTTCCGGCGCTGTTCTGGGCTGCGATGCGATAGTAAATGGTGGTGTTCTGTGCCCGACCGGAAAGTACCGAATTCCAGGTTGAGGCCGTGGTGCCGCTCGTCGTTGCCGAGCCCGTATTCTGTCCAAGAGCGCTCGTGGTTCCCCATTGGAACCATACAGTCGTGCTCAGCCCATTCGGGTTCACCGAGCCGTTCATCGTCCCGCCGCTGCTGCTGATGTTAGTCGTCGCCAGAGTCGTCACCGTGGGCGGCACCGCGCAGTTAGACGGCGCGGTCGCGCTCACGGTGTTCGATGTGACCGTGCTGCCTGTGCTCAGATGCGCCACAATATAGTAGTTGTATATCTGTCCCGCCGTGACATTGCTGCCGTAATTCGAAAAGGTGGTTCCGTTCATGCCCGTGCCCGCCGGGTATAGCAATCCATTGCGCCACAGATCATAGGTGCTCGCAGCGCCCCCAGAGATTGACCAACTCAGATTGATCTCCGGGCCTGACTGGTAGCAGGTGGTTGACGCGACAGTCAAGCTCACCTTCGCCGCGACTTGGGTTCCCGTGCCCGTCACCGCCCGCGTCGCTCCCGCGCCGCCCGTGAAGGTGACATTTTGGTTGTAGCTCTGCGCCGCCGTCGGGCTGAACTTCACCGTCACCGTCTGGCTCGCCCCGGCTGCCAAACTGTAGCTGCCGCCCGAGACGATGCTGAACGGAGACGATACCGACGCACTCCCGCTCAACGTGCCGCTGCCGCTGTTCTGAACCGCGAAGGTCTGCGTGGATGAAGAACCCACCGCCACCGAGCCGAAAGCCACCGTCGTAGTCGGCGTCACCGTGAGCGCTGGGGTTGCGCAGTTAGACGGCGCGGTCGCGCTCACGGTGTTCGATGTGACCGTGCTGCCTGTGCTCAGATGCGCCACAATATAGTAGTTGTATGTCTGTCCAACCGTGACATTGCTGCCGTAATTCGAAAAGGTGGTTCCGTTCATGCCCGTGCCCGCCGGGTATAGCAATCCATTGCGCCATAGATCATAGGTGCTCGCAGCGCCCCCAGAAATTGACCAACTCAGATTGATCTCCGGGCCTGACTGGTAACAAGTGGTTGACGCGACAGTCAAGTTCACCTTCTCCGCGACTGGGGTTCCCGTGCCCGTTACCGCCCGCGTCGCTCCCGCTCCGCCCGTGAAGGTGACATTTTGGTTGTAGCTCTGCGCCGCCGTCGGAGCGAACTTCACCGTCACCGCCTGGCTTTGGCCCGCCGTAAGCGAGTAGCTGCCGCCCGAGACGATACTGAATGGTGCCGCGACCGAGGCCGTCCCCGTCAGCGTCCCGCCCACGGTGTTCTGCACCGTGAACGTCTGCGTCGAGGAGGAACCGACCGTCACCGAGCCGAAGGCTACCGTCGAGGTCGGCGCTACCGAAAGCGCCGGAGCCGCACTACGATCAACGAAAACGGAGAGTTCAGGTGAAAAGGCAGAATACGAGTCGGATGTAGCACTGACAGTGAAGTCGTATTCGTTAGGCGTCGCGTTGGCAGGCACGGTGATTGTGAGAGTTGATGTCACCTGTCCATTGGGACTCGGCGTGACAACGGACGGCGACAATACGGCGGTGATTCCTTGAGAAATGTCCGACGGCGTCAGTTTCACCTGCGAATGGAAGAAGCCAAGGCTCTGGACCGTAATCGTGAAAGTCCCTTTGGCTCCTTGCAGAATGTGCCGGGTTGCGCCATCGACGCCTACGGAAATCCTCGGAGTGTAATCATAGCGAAAGATTCCCGCGTCTGTTTCAACAAGCAGTTGGTTTCCCGAACCGGCCATCTTTTGAACGCCGGTTGCACCTATTGGAAGCGGGAGGGATTGCCATGAACTGCCAGCATCAACGCTGCCGAGCACAGCCGACTTCCCCGGGACATACGCAAACAGTTTGTTTGGGAACTTGAGATCGACTGCGAGGGCGCTCACAGAATAATTTGTGCCCGACGAATCAAATTTCGCCAGTTCTGTCCAATCCAACCCCCTATTTGCAACGCGAAGGACGTTGTGAGGATCTATAGTGCTCAATGGAAACCCACCAATTGTCGTCCCCTCGGCGAAGGTTGCCGCAAATGTTGACCACTCTCCAGCGAGCCGAACGCTCTTGACATCCGAGAAGAACACCGATCCATAGGATAAGCCGTCAATATTCCAGAGATAGGTCCAACTCTGTCCACCGTCTGTAGAGATGGCAGGTACGATTGGTGTCACACCGACCCAGTCAATAGTGTCTGGATCACTGGGGTCGGATTCGATATTGACAACGACGGGGCCATCGATCTTTGTGCCCCCAGCGGTTAACAACGTGCGATCGTCCAAGAACTGAACAATATGAAAGACGGTCTCAGCTGATGGGGTCGTACCCCCGTCTCGGATCTTCTGCCAGCTAACCCCACCGTTGACGCTCTTGTAGACCCCTCCGCCTAGCAACCCGGCATAAACTGTTGCCGGGTCGTTTGGATCGGCAGCAAGCGCGGCAGCATTTGAAACCTGCGCCACGTTGAAAAGGTTCTTAGAACCGCTCGCATACGCCCAAGTCGCACCTCCGTCAACTGTTTTATATGCGTATCCGAATCCCGCCGTCGGATTGTATGTAGAAATGTAAGCTATGGAAGGGTTTGAGGTCACCACGGCTGCAATTATCGGAGGATAGTGTTTCGAGGGGAAGGGCTCTTGGCCGATGCCAGCGTTCTGCTCCTTCCAGGAATTGCCACCATCGTTGGATTCGAAAATTCCACAACCGTTTGTGAGGTCAGAACTCCCTATATAGATTGTTTTCGGATCGCTTGGAGAAATCGTGATGGCCGCAAACGTCCCATTGCAACTTGCCGCCCACGGTCCGTTCAATTGCTGCCACGGAGACCCGGAAATGGTCGTGCCCTGCTGCGCAGTTGCGAGCGTTGCCATAAACGCAAACAACATAAGGCTCAAACAACCTATCCTTGAAAACATTGAGTTGCGCTCATGCGAATGATCGATCTTCTTGAAATAGGAAAGCGTACTTTTCGGGAACAACGCCAACGACCCGTGTTCCGAAACAAGAGGCAAGAGACACCGAAGGCGTTTCATGGCTACCCCTTTCCTGGTTTCATACCGGATACGCTGGTAAATGTTGATACCGCAAAGAACGCAGAATAAGGCACTCAATGTATGAATACTGTTCATAATAACCTCCATGTGACATATGGCCCACGACTCATTACCATATTACGCTTATTTATGTCAAGAAGCAAATATACCAGCAAAGTATAGAAAGTAATCGACATTCCCGTAGCAGCCATTCGGCCACTTTTGACCCCGGTTCGCGAAAGCCCAACCCCGGAGTCGCGCGCTGCGGCCTCGACAGTGCTGGCGTTAGCTGAGAACCTCCCGAAGATTGTCGATAGTTCATCTGTCGTAAGCCGGGATGTGGAGTAGTAAGAATGCCCTCAGCGTTGCCGCTCGTCAGCCGTCTTTTTAATGGACCGATGTAAGGGCAAGATTTGAACGCGGCTTCGCCGCGTGGATTGATTTTCAAAAAGAGATGGATGGTTTTTGTCGGGGTTAAAACCCCGACCTCCCTCCGATAAAAAATAGTTTTCGGATGCTGAAAGGTTGTTATCATTCGAGGGACGGGTGTCTGCTCACAAATTGGAGGATGAAATGTCGATTGTCACCGCAACCCGCAACTCATTGACGGTAAAGGCTTACCAGGGCGACAACAAAACGCTGCTGGCCTTCAACTTTGCCACGAAGAGCAGCGCGCAGAGTCTGGCGGGATTCACCATAGCCTGCCAGCCGCCGGGCAAGCCGTCGTACTATCTGTTCAACGAGCTGAGGTTTCAAGACCCCGCCAGCCATGCGCAGGTGGCGAGTGAGCCTGCCAACTCGAGCGTCAACGCACCGATTCACAAGTTTCGCTGGGTTCATGTTCCGGGGTCGTTCCACCAGGGTGAGGAGCCGGCCACAGGGGTTTACACCTATACGGTGACGCCGCGATATTTTGACAAAGCGCAATCGATGCAGCCCCTGGATACCTCGCTGAGCGTGACGGTGATGGTGACGGTGGGGCCGTTCAGCAAGGGCAGCGTGGCGCTGGGATTTACGCGCGGGTATATGCAGTCGGAGGCGTTTACCAACCACTTTGGGTTGAAGGCGCTGCTGGAGCCGGCGGGCAAGCAACTGCTCTTCGACACCTCGGCGCAGGCAGGCACAAACGCGGCGGGGCAGACGTTTACCTACGCGGATGAGTACGCCTGGATGGGCTCCAGCGCGCGGGCGCAGGTGTTTGCGCTGCTGAACCAGGTTCTGAGCAAGACGTCGCTGCAACTGGATATGTTTGCTTACGACCTGAACGAGCCGGATATTCTCAATATTCTGCTGAAGCTGGGGGGGCAGGGGCGGATCCGGATTATTCTCGACGATGCTGCGCTGCATCACAACGCGGCGGGGACGACGCCGGAGGACCAGTTCACCGCGCTGTTTACCAAGGAGGCCAAGGCGCCGGCGTCGGTATTGCGCGGGCACTTTGGGCGCTTCTCCCACGACAAGGTATTGATTGTCTACGCCAACGGAATGCCGACGCAGGTGCTGACCGGGTCAACCAACTTTTCAGTGACCGGGCTGTACGTTAACGCCAACCACGTTGTGGTCTTCGATGACGCCGCGGTGGCAGGAGAATACGCGACGGTCTTCAACGAGTGCTGGAATGACAAGGCCTCTGAGTCGTTTACGAAGAATCCGCTGGCTGCTGCTCCCTATGTGATTGCCAAGACGAATACGCTGCCGCAAACTTCGATTACATTTTCCCCGCACAGCGCGGCTTATGCAACGAGCATCCTCGACGGCATCTCGCAGCGGATTACGCAGGAAAGCACCAAGCCCAACGGCAGCGTGCTGTTTGCCGTGATGCAACTGACAGGGAGCGCAAGCTCGGTTTATTCGACGCTGAGCAATCTTCATGCGAAACAGAGTTTCTTCAGCTACGGAATCTCGGACAGTCCCGCGGGCGTTACACTCTACTCGCCGGGCAGCAAGACCGGCGTGCTGGTGACGGGGAAGCCGAGCAAGGTTACTTTGCCGCCGCCCTTCAACCAGGTTCCGTCGATTCTGGGGCACGAGATTCACGACAAGTTTGTGGTGTGCGGATTCAACGGGGATGATCCGGTGGTCTATTGCGGATCGTCGAACCTGGCCTCCGGCGGGGAGGCAGAAAACGGCGACAACCTGCTTGCCATCCACGACCAGGACATTGCCACGGCATTCATGATCGAGGCGCTGCTGCTGGTGGATCACTATTCGTTTCTTGACCGCTACGCCGCTCCGGCAGCGGCGAAGACTCCTCCAGCAGCGACGACTCCGCCAGCTACGAGCGCGCCCGCGAATACTCCGCCAGCAACGAGCGCGCCCGCGAAGAAGACAACTGGCAAGAAGAGTGTTGGGAAATCGGCCTCGCACAGCGCCGCTCCGAAGAAGGCTTCCATGGTGGTGCGCAAGGCAAAGCCCGCTATGAAGAAAACCGCGGCAAAGAAGAAAACAGCGCCTGCGAAGAAAACAGCGACCATAAAGCCTGTTGGCGCGAAGAAGGCTGTGGTTGCGAAAAAGAGCCCGGCGACCTCGACTACTCCGCGGATTGCACAGCAGCCGCGCTCCAAGCAGCAGGCGGCCGTCGCGGCGGGGATGTTCCTTTCCACTACCGATGCCTGGACAGCGCCTTACTTCGCACCCGGCGACCTGCGCTGCGTTGAGCGTGAGCTTTTCGGGTAGAGAGCGGGGAGCCAAAGTTTCCTGACAACTGACTGCTGAGGGTGTTTCCCTGCCCCCCGACCCCAGTTCCCGGCACAGGCCCCTTCCCACAATGCGGTCCGGATGGCACAATGGATTATCGAGTCATTTTTCAGCTTTTTACGTTCGGAGGGAGTTGTGTCGATGGCAAATCTATCTGGGGTGGATGCGGTAAAGGCGCTGGCGGCGGGACCGCTGGTGCATGCAAACCTTTGTATGGCCGAACTGGTGGAGACGTCGCTTAAACGCGGCGAGGGCCAGTTGGCGGCCAACGGAGCGCTGGTCTCGGTGACCGGGGCGCGAACGGGGCGGAGTCCCAAGGACAAGTTCACCGTGGACGACGCGGTGACGCACGAGCTGGTGGACTGGGGCAAGGTGAACAAGCCGTTTGCGCCGGAGAAGTTTGGGGCGCTGCTGGAGCGTGTGGTGGAGCACCTGAAGGGGCGGGAGCTGTTTGCGCAGGATTTGTATTGCGGCGCGGATGCGGCCTACCGGCTGCCGATCCGGGTGATCAGCGAGTATGCGTGGCACGCGCTGTTTGTGCGGGATCTGTTTGTACGGCCGGAGGCGGCGGCGCTCGCGACTCACGTGCCGGAATTTATTGTGGTGGCTGCGCCGGAGTTCGAGGCGGTGCCGGAGCGGGATGGGACGAATTCGAAAGCATTCATTCTGGCGGATTTTACGCGCAAGATCATTTTGATTGGCGGGACGAAGTATGCCGGTGAGATGAAGAAGTCGATCTTCGGCGTGATGAACTTTATTGTTCCGAATAAGGATGTTCTGCCTATGCACTGCTCGGCGAATGTGGGCGCGGATGGGGTGACGGCGCTGTTTTTCGGGCTCTCGGGGACGGGCAAGACGACGCTCTCGGCGGACCCGGCGCGGCGGCTGATCGGCGACGACGAGCACGGCTGGGGGCCGACGGGAGTTTTCAACTTTGAGGGCGGCTGCTACGCCAAGTGCGTGGACCTGACCGAGGAGAAGGAGCCGCAGATTTTCAGGGCGATTCGCTTTGGGAGTGTGCTGGAGAATGTGATTCTGGACGCGGAGCGCAAACCGGATTACTTTGACATTCATCTGACGGAGAATACGCGCGCGGCTTACCCGGTGGATTTCATTGAGAACGCGGTGATACCGGGAGTGGGCGGGCATCCGAAGAATGTGATGTTCCTGGCGGCGGATGCGTTTGGAGTGCTGCCGCCGATTGCGCGGCTGACTCCGGAGCAGGCGATGTACCACTTTTTGTCAGGGTACACGGCGAAGCTGGCGGGGACCGAGGCGGGCATGGGTTCTGATCCGGAGCCGGAGTTTTCGGCTTGCTTTGGCGCGCCCTTCCTGCCTCTCGCCCCGCGAGTTTATGCGGAGATGCTGGGCAAGCGGCTCACGCAGCATAAGGCTTCGTGCTGGCTAGTGAATACGGGTTGGTCCGGCGGGAAGTTTGGCGTGGGCAAGCGTATGAGCCTGAAGATTACGCGCGCGCTAGTGAATGCGGCGCTGGATGGGCGGCTGAGCAAGGTAGAGTTTGTAACCGAGACGGCCTTCGGGCTGAGCATTCCGGTGAGCTGCCCGGAGGTTCCGGCGGAGATTTTGAACCCGCGCAACTCGTGGGCCGACAAGGCAGCTTACGACAAGACGGCTGCCGAGCTGGCGACACGCTTCGAGGCTAACTTCAAGCAGTTCGATGCTTCGGAGGCGATCAAGGCGGCTGGACCCAAGGCTAAGTAAGTGTTCTCCCTTCCCACCCTAGCCACAACAACAAAAACATGGCGAGGGTGGGGCACCCATACACTTAACGAAAGGGGCTTCGATCAGGATAGTGCTGGTCGAAGCCCCTTTTTTGTTTGGGCGGGATTTGGAGTGGCAGGATTGGTAGCAAACTACTGAGAGGGTTTTATCAGTTCTGGATGATTCTTCCGCAGCCAGGTTGTTACGCTTTGCTGGAGTTGCTCCGCGACGCGGATGGCTTCTTCAAGTTCCTGGTTTGATACATTTCCTGCGGAGTCATAGCTAGTGGCATTTCTTTTTTTCGAGAAGACCCTCATCTTCTGAATCAGCTTGGGATCGGCTTGTATCGTGAGTTCCAAGGATTCAATGGTCTTCAGATGATGGCCCAGTTGCATGGCGCTGCGATAGCCGGAGGCTCGTAACGCCACATTTGCGGCAGTGCGAGCGGCGTTGAAGGCAGCTTCAAAGCGGCGGTCCTCGGAGATCGCCTCGATTCGGGCGTCATGCAGGTCGCGGCTTACGATGCCGAGCAAATCAGTGATCTCTTCGTGACTGGACGGCTCAGCTTTGAGCCAGCCGTATTCAGCCCACTTTTCTAAACTCATCAATTTCTCCAATTAGAGGCGCCGTTTCGCCCCTCAGAATCGACCTCAGGAAGTGATTGCCGCTTTTCAGTTTAGACTTGAACTCTCTTAAAGAATAGAGCGTCGGATTGATCGAACGTCCGATGGCGCGTTCAACGGGAGCCAGTAACTCCAACACGTCGTCGAGAGTTACATCCCCAACAATCATTAAATCAACGTCACTGTCTGCCGTTTCTTCCTGCCGCGCCATGGATCCGTAGACAAATGCCAGGGAGATTTTCTTTGCCATGGGCGCGAGAGCGGAAGATAGCAGATGAAAGACGCCCACGGTTTTTGCAACCAGGGCATTCAGTTCAGCGTACACCGGGTGGGCGCGGTTTGCCTGGAAGTAGACCTGATGGCCAGAGACGGAGCGGTCGATTAATCCGATGCTGGAGAGGGTTTCCAACTCCCGTTGTACGGCGCCAACACTGGCGCCAGTCTCCCGTGAAATCTGACGGAGGTAGAAACTCTGGCTGGAATGGCCATAGAGAAGCGCCAGGATGCGCCCGCGAGTCTGCCCGAAGATCAAATCGCCTAAGGCACCGACTATCGTACTCATAATAAGTACGAGTGTACACATATTGAGTACATTTGTCAAGATACGCTTCAGTGATTGAATGAGATGTGCGCTATTCTCCGATCTTGCGGCGCTCACAAAGCTAACAATCCATCGGAAGGATTGTGATACCACTCCAAGAGCCCTTTTGAGTATTCTTTGTAGAGTGAGGCAGTGCGGGGCAGGGCCGCTCGCCTGGACTCACAAATTTCTCCGAATTGTGTAAATAAATGACAGCTGGGGAATTTTCAGCCAGTCGCCGGCAGAGGTATACTGGAGTTGTACGAATCAGGTAGCATCCGCGCCGCTTGCGGAGCTGCACTGGAGAATTGTCATGAGCCTTATCCAGCTTCCCGCTCGGGAAGAATCTGCACATGCGCCGAAGGTCACCGCGCAAACCCTTCTCGATAGAAAACAAGCCCACGAGCCGATTACTGCGCTCACCGCCTACGACTATCCCACTGCGCGGATTGTCGACCAGGCGGGGATTGACGTGATTCTTGTGGGCGACTCGCTGGGCATGGCGGTGCTCGGCTATGACAGCACACTGCCCGTCACCATGGAGGAGATGCTGCAACCCACGCGCGCAGTGCGCCGCGGTGTGCGCCGCGCATTGCTGGTGGCCGATATGCCTTTCGGCTCCTACCACTCCTCCACCGAGCAGGCCATCAGCAACGCGACGCGCTTCATCAAGGAGGCCGGCGCGGAAGCGGTGAAGATTGAAGGCGGGCGCAACCGCGCTGCGCTGGCCGCCGCGCTCACTCAGGCGGAGATTGCCGTGGTCGGGCACATCGGCCTCACGCCGCAGTCGGTGCATCGCATGGGCTACCGCGTACAGGGCAAAACCGCCGCCGCCATCGACGACCTTATCGCCGACGCGCAGGCTTTGGAAGCAGCCGGCGCCATCGCCATCGTTTTGGAGTGTGTTCCGCGCGAAGCCGGCGGCCTGATTACCGCCGCGCTCGACCTTCCCACCATCGGTATCGGCGCGGGTCCGGAGTGCGACGGCCAGATTCTTGTCTTTCACGATCTAGTCAATCTCACTGGCGCAACTCCGGCCAAGTTTGTCCGCCGCTATGCCGACGCGTCCGCGCTCTTCGCTGAAGCCATACAGCATTATGCGAGCGATGTTCGCGACGGCGCTTTCCCCGCCGATGCGGAGTGCTACCACCTTCCCTGTGAAGCCAGCGGGGAACTGCTCCCACGCGAGCCGCTAAAACGCAGCCGACGATGAACTCAATCGAAGGGAGCGCGCTGACTAACCCCATGCGCATCATCACTTCCATTGCCGAGATGCAGGCTGCCGCACGCGAACTCCGGCGCAGCGGCACGCTCGCGCTTGTGCCCACCATGGGCGCATTGCACGCCGGCCATCTCTCGCTCATCGATGCGGCGAAGCGCGATTGCACGCACGTGGTTGCGACCATATTCGTCAACCCTCTGCAGTTCGGTCCCAACGAAGACTTCGATCGCTATCCGCGAACATTTGATGCCGATTGCGCCGCGCTCACGGCGGCCGGCGCGGAGATCCTCTTCGCGCCCTCCTCGGAAACGCTGATTCCCGGCAGCGCAACCTTCATTGAAGTAGGCGGCATCAGCGACCGCTTGGACGGCGTATACCGCCCCGGCCACTTTCGCGGAGTCGCGACCATCGTCGCCAAGCTCTTCCACATCGTCGCGCCTGACCGCGCGTACTTCGGCCAGAAGGATGCTGCGCAGTTGGCCGTGCTCCGCGCTATGGTGCGCGAGCTGAATTTTTCCGTGGAAATTGTCGCCTGTCCCATCGTGCGCGAGACGGACGGCCTCGCCCTCAGCTCGCGCAACCGCTACCTGAAGACGGAGCAGCGCGCGCACGCAACCATTCTGCACCGTACATTGAAAGCTGCCGCCGATCTCCACGCACGGGGCGAACGCAACTCCCAGGCGCTGATCGTAGCTATGCAGCGGATGCTGGCGAACGAGCCCACGGTCCTTGTGGAATACGCCGCCGTCGTTGACCCCGACACACTGCTGCCGCTGGCGGAGACCACGCGCGGGGCGCTGATCGCCGTCGCTGCCCGTGTTGGCGAAACGCGGCTGATTGACAACCATCTCATAGGAGCAGATCATGCCTAGTCCGCTTGCATTCAAAGTCACGCTCGGCGTCACCGGCGGCATAGCCGTATACAAGGCCGCCGAATTGGTTCGCGCCTTGCAACAGCACTCAGTCGACGTGCATGTGGTGATGACCCGCGCCGCCGAAGAGTTTGTCCGCCCGCTCACCTTCGCCGCGCTCACCGGCCACAAGGTCATCACTTCGATGTGGGAGACGGATGCGTACGAAGGCGGCTCCATCGAGCACATTTCCGAGGCCGAATCCACCGGCCTGCTGCTGGTGGCTCCGGCCACCGCGCACACGCTGGCCAAATTTGCGCACGGCCTGGCCGACGATTTTCTCTCGACGTTGTATCTGGCTACTACCGCGCCGGTCATCGTTGCCCCGGCGATGAATGTGAACATGTGGAACCACGCCGCCACGAAGGCCAATCTCACCACACTGAGCCAGAGAGGCATAGAAATCATCGAGCCGGGAAGCGGCTACCTCGCCTGCGGCATGACCGGCAGCGGACGGCTCGCCGAGATTGACGAGATCGTATGCGCCGTCCTGGCCCACATTCAGCGCGTCGATGAGAATGATCTCGCCGGTGAAACGGTGTTGGTCACCGCTGGCGGCACGCGCGAGCCCATCGATCCGGTGCGCTTTATCGGCAACCGCTCCAGCGGCCGGATGGGCTACGCGCTGGCCGCAGCCGCCAGGTCGCGCGGCGCAAAGGTCATCCTCATCAGCGCGCCCACCGCGCTCGCCGCACCCGCCGGCTGCGAACGCATCGACGTGACCACCGCGAGCCAGATGCACACGGCCGTCCTTGCCCATCTTCCGCAAGCCACTTTGGTAATTAAAGCCGCTGCCGTCTCCGACTTCCGCCCCACGGGAGTTGCCGCGCAGAAGCTGAAGCGCGCTGGCCCGCTCACGCTCTCGCTTGAGCCCACGGAAGACATTGCGCAGAGCGTCGCAGCCCACCGCAACCCCGGCACATTGCTGATCGTCTTTGCCGCCGAGACCGTCATCGACACACAAGAGCTCATCCGCAACGCTCGAGAGAAGCTGGTGCGCAAAGGCGCGGACGCCATCGTGGCCAACGATGTCTCCCAACCCGGCCTGGGCTTCGACTCGGAACAGAACGCCGCTACCTTCATCACCGCGACACGCGAAGTTGCTTTCCCGGCACAATCAAAGACCGACCTCGCTCATCGCATTCTGGACGAGGTCACGAAGATCCGCGCGGCTGTGGCTCTTTGATCGACTAGAACTTTCTGGACCAGGAGGCGGTCAAGGTAGCGGGAAGCGGTCGCGGAGGAGGACTAACGCTTCGGCGGGCGTCGCGATGACGCCGTCTAACTGCGCGTCTTCGGCGGCGCGAAGCATCTCCTTGAAGGCGGCTCCGGGCTTGTAACCGGCGGCAATCAGCTCGCGGCCGGTGAGCAGCGGCGTGGGGCGGACGGCTTCCTCGGGCATGGATGCGTAGCGATTGCGGACGTAGTTCCAATGGTCGAGGTTGCCGCTGCCGGCGAGGCAATCCATGCGGTGCAGCTCGAGGTGCAGAGGGAAGTTATCCAGGCGGAAGAAGCGCTTGAGGGTGGAGGCCTTCATGTGCTGGGCGTCGGCAAAGCGCATGTGGTTTTCGACGAGGGAGAGCGTCTGGCGGGTTTCGTCGTTGGAGAAGCGGAAGCGGCGGCAGACGTCCGCGGCGATGGCGACGCCGACGGCGACGTGGCCGTTGAAACGGATGCGGTCTGCGCGCACGAAGGTGGGCGGCTTGCCGACATCGTGGAGGAGCGCGCCCCAGGCGAGGGTGAGCGGGCAGGCGGGCTGAAGTTGCGCGAGCAGCAGCTGGGTGTGCGTCCATACGTCGCCCTCGGGATGAAACTGCGGAGGCTGCTCGACACCCTTCATGCGGGCGATTTCAGGGAGGACTTCGGCGAGGAGGCCGGTTTTGTCGAGCAGTTCAAAGGCACGGCGTGCGTGGCCCTCGGTGAGCATTTTGGTCAGTTCGTCGCGGACGCGCTCGCGGCTGACGGCTTTGGTTTTGGGGGCGAGGCGGCGCATGGCGGCGGCTGTGGCGGAATCGATCTGGAAGCTGAAGCGGGCGGCGAAGCGCACAGCGCGCAAGATGCGCAGATGGTCTTCTTCAAAGCGCTCGCCGGGCTGGCCAATGGCACGGATGATGCCGGCATCGAGGTCGGCGAGGCCGTTGACGTGATCGATCAGTCCTTCGCGGACGGCGGACCAAAA
>CZKF01000010.1_pt1 | contig 16508 bp, 10 predicted proteins | sample 1122351 | NCBI WGS metagenome assembly CZKF01 (sample SAMEA3539301, study PRJEB10725) | soil metagenome | biome: tundra; feature: field; material: soil | place: USA | collected 2010-05 | depth 0.15 m
GATCGGAAGAGCACCCGGTTGCCTCCCACGGTCACGTCATGGAAGGCCGTTGATTGCCTGGCGGCCAGCGGATAGTAGATGAAGTCGGCCTGCCCGGCCCATGCGCCAGTGCTCTGGTTGATCAGGGACTGGATGGCGGCCATGGCCGGGGAGCTGGCCGAAGTGCCGCCCACGCCGGTGATGACGACTGCCCCGCTATTGGTGAGATTGGAGCAATCGCCGGGGCTGGCGCAGATGGGATAGAAGCTGTAGTTGTAGCCATTGGCGGCAAACAGGGAGAGGTCGGGAAGGTCGCGCACGAAATCGGAGGGGACGCCGGTTCCGGTTTGCCATGCCGGCTTGGGGTAGCCCGTAGCGAGGCCGCTGGGATAGAGCGCGGCGCTCGAGGCTCCGCCGCCGCCGGCCACAATCAATTCGCTGGGCTGGTAGGCTGGATTGCCGCTGTCGTACATATTGAAGCCGAAGAAGTCGTTCCATGCCTGCTCGGGGATGGTCTGCTTGAGAGAGACGGCGGGCGTGGTGGTGGAACTGAGGGTCCAGTATGTGTTCAGCTGCGTGTTGATGGCCGAGGACGTACCGGCATACTGGCTGTAATAGAAGTCGGTGCCGCCGACAGCGACGTTGTAAGGCGTGGAGGCGAGTCCGTTGACCGCTAACCCGCCGTAAGCGACCTGCTGCGCGTCGAAGTTGTCGCAGCCGGCCGAACCGCCGTCTCCGGAGGAGACAAAGACCGTTTGACCCTGCGCGGCGGCCTGTTGCCAGAGGGCGCTCCAGAATGCGTTGCCGCTTTGGCCCAACTCCGACTCACACTCTCCGTAGCTGACGCTGATAACCCCGGCCTGATCGTCTTCCACGGCGCGCATTGCGGCCAGGGCGAGGCCGTCGGTGAGCGCCGTGCCGCCGGAGGTATACAGCAGAACCGTGGCGCCGGGCGCAACCGAGCCGGCAAGCTCGATGTCCAGATAGGCCTCGGTGGCCGCGCTGTTCTGGCCGGGGTCTATGCCGTCCACCACGACCTGGGGCAGGTTGGCAGTTAGCCCGAAAAGGCTCTGATAGGCCTGGACCAGGCTCAGGTCTACATTGGATGCGCTGATGATAGCGATAGACTGCCCGGTCCCGGTGATGCCGCCTGTGTAGACCGAAGTGATGTCATACTGCCTGGCAAAATCTCCCGGCGCCACCACGAGAACGACCCCGCCATTCTCCGGATAGGTCCAAAGCGGCGTGGTTTGGTGGGTTTTCGGGTTGAACTGGGCTTGTCCCAGCACCTTCAGGCGAGGCTGAGGATGAAAGTCATTCAACTGCGCCAGGCCGGCGATGACCGGGGCAAGCGCGGCAGGAACCGAAGGATCGGTGGCGTTGGCAAGGTGTATCTCGCCGTTCACTTGATAGCGGTGAATCTGCGTCTGAAAGGCCTCGCCGACCTGGCCTGTAGTCCCGGAGAATTCGATGGCCAGCCGCCCGGCGTGTACTTGGTTGATGGTGAGGCCGTGCGACTCCAGCCAGGCGGTGACGGCGGCTACATCGGAATCTGCCGGTCCGTAAAGGCGGCCAAACTCCTCCGGCTTGAGCCACTGGTGAAAGGTAAGGCTGCCCGGCGTGTGCGCCGCCTGGATGAAATCGGCGAGAGCGGCTTCCTGCTCCGGGGAACGCTTGAGCAAGAGCAGCATACGGCCAGCGGTCAGTGAGTCTTCGACCGCGCCCAGGTCACTACCGGAGTGGATGGGAGCGGGCTGAGCCGGGATGGACTGAGATCTGCCGGTCTGGCCGGCCGCTGCCCGGATCAGCGGGTGCGTGTTGCCATGGAGAACCACGCGCGCGTCGGCCTCAACGGGGCCTTGAACGCGAGGCGCGACCTCGGAGGCTGTAGCCGGCGAGGCGGAATTGCGCGGTGCAGACAATGCGGCTGCGACGGCGAGGTTCAATACAGTGAACAGCATGACCCGAAGGAAGAAACGCAGCAGACTCATGCTTTTTTCATCGGCAATTTTCGTTACGGGCTATAGCGCGAAGACCAGAGCGGACGGGGCGGATTCCGAGGAGTTTGTACAGGATTAAACACGTGATAAAGCGGGAAAAAGCGGGCTGGATTTTATTCCAGATGAAGCCCTAAGCCCGCACTCAAGACGAAGTCATTAGAGAGATTCAATCTTCAGCAGCTCGAGCGTCACGGCGGCTACACGCGCGATAGCCCCATCAATTTCGCCAGCGCCGTTGGATGCGCCGACTCCTATGCCGCTTAGTGGCCGGGTCTTCAGCAGGCCGCGTATCCGCGCCAACTCCTCCATCATGGACTGGCGCGGCGGGCCGTCGGGGAGCAGAAGTTCGATCTCTCGGAGGATGTGCTCCGGAGTACACTCACTTTGAATCAATTCGGGTACAACACGTTTACCGGCAATCAGGTTGGCCATGGCCACGTGAGGCACCTTGACCACCCTTTTGGCGATGGCGTAGGTCAGCGCCGAGACCCGGTAGACGACGACAAAGGGATTTCCGGCGAGTGCTGCCTCTACGGTGGCCGTGCCGCTGGCGACGACCGAGGCGCGGGCGTGCATAAGGGCGGCGCGGGCATCCTCGACCAGGTGGACTGTGATTTGGCCTTCGGGGAGGCCGGAGCCGTACGACTCAACCAGTTGCCGAACATCGGCGCGCTGCCTGGCGTTCAGGGTTGGCGCAAGTGGGATGATGAACTCGAAGTTGCCCGCCAGCCGTCGCGCCGCTTGCAAGATTGTTGGCAGATGGTCGCGAATCTCTCGGGGACGGCTTCCGGGGAGCAGGCCAATCCAAGACTTCGTAGGGTCCAGGCCGTTTTCGGCGGCAAACTGAGCGCGAGCTACGGAGGGCGGCGGCAACTCCGCCAGCGGATGGCCGACAAACTCGGCTTGCACGCCGCGTTCGCGGTAGAACGGTTCCTCGAAGGGGAAGATCACCAGCATCCGGTCGATGTACTTGCGGACCAGCTTGATGCGGTGCTTCTTCCAGGCCCACAACTGCGGGCTGACGAAGTAGAGGACCGGAATGCCGAGCCGGTGCAACTCTTTGGCCAGGCGGAAGTGAATCTCGGGAAAGTCGATGAGTATGGCGACGCTGGGCCGGCGGTCGCGGATGGACTGCTTCAGGCGGCGGAACTCACGCCAGATATGCGGCAGGTGGCGGACGACTTCGGTCAGGCCCATGACGGCCATCTCTTCCGAGCGGACGACGCAATCGAGGCCTGCTGCAGCCATGCGCTCTCCGCCCATGCCGAAAAACTCGGCTGATTGGCCGGATGCGGCAAGCCGCTTTTTGAGCGCGTCGATTACGAGCGCGCCGTAATGCTCGCCGCTGGCCTCGCCTGCCGAGATGAAGATGGTTGGGGGCATTATTTCTGGTTCGCGCCACGTTTCCTGCGCTGGTGCCATCATAGCGGGTTCGTTGGCGATTAATTCCTATCCGCGCCGTGCGCGGACGGCGGCGGCTAGTTCTTTGAGCAGCCCATAAGTCTCCGCCCAGTCGATGCAGGGGTCGGTGATGCTTTGGCCGTAGACGAGGGGCTGGCCCTGAGCCAGTTTGTCGAGTTTCTGCGCGCCGGCGACCAGATTGCTCTCAATCATGACGCCCATAATCCGCGTGTCGCCGGGCCGACCGCTGTTGCCGGCTATCTGCTGAGCGACATTGTGGCAGACGATGGATTGGCGGCGATAGTCCTTGCCGCAGTTAGCGTGGGAGAAGTCGATCATGATGCGCGGGGCGAGGCCGGCCTTTTCCATCTGCGCCGCGGTCTCGGCGACGCTTTCTGCCGTGTAGTTCACCGTACCGCGGCCGCCGCGCAGGATGATGTGAGTGTCGGGGTTTCCCGTGGTGATCAGGATCGCCGATTGGCCGGTCTTGGTGAGGCCGAGAAAGGCGTGGGAGTTGGCGGCGGAAAGAATCGCGTCGATGGCGATCTGCACGTTGCCGGAGGTGCCGTTTTTGAAGCCCACCGGGCAGGAGACGCCGCTGACCAGTTGGCGGTGAACCTGGCTTTCGGTGGTGCGCGCGCCGATGGCTCCCCAACTGACGAGGCCGGCGATGTACTGGGGGGAGATCATGTCGAGGAATTCGGTTCCTGTGGGGACGCCCATCTCGGCCAGGTCGAGAAGGAGATGGCGGGCCAGGCGCAGGCCGTCGTTGATCTTGAAGGATTGATCGAGGTGCGGGTCGTTGATGAGGCCCTTCCATCCGATGGTGGTGCGGGGCTTCTCGAAGTAGACGCGCATGACGATGCGCAGCTCGGCGGAAAACTCCTCGATGGCCGATTTGAGCAGGGTGGCGTATTCGCGGGCGGCTTTGGGGTCGTGAATGGAACAAGGACCGACGAGGGTGAGCAGGCGCGAGTCGCGACCGTTGAGGATGTCGGAGATTTCGTTGCGCGCGTTGAAGATGGCAGCCGAGGCGCCTTCCGAGACGGGGCGTTCTTCTTCAAGGAATACGGGGGGAAGGACAACTTTTGTCCATTGGATGCGGAGGTCTTCTGTGGTGTGGAACATTGGGTTTCCTTGTTATGAATCTATCAGTCGAGGGCGGGACGAGGTGAGGCGATGGTGGGGCACTGGCGTTGGCGTGAAATATGTAAACCCAGGAGCCACTTGCAAAATTCAAAGAGGAGTGCAAGCAGTGTCAGGGTTTGCAAGAGGCATAGATGTTTGCAGATAATTTCGGCACCTCGTCGCACAATAATTCTAAGGTGCTTTTTCTCCAGTCGTCCTCCAAATGTGCCGCTAACTCCTTATCCTGGACGATTTTGCAGGGAACTCCTTTGTTATGAAGATTTTACAGCGCACCCCTGTCTGTAAGCTCAAGAAAACAAGGATTTTGCGCCCAAAATAGGGGTGGGGGTAGGAGCCGTATAGCGCTGGCTTTGCCGTCGGAACAAACCAAAGTCCCGAACGGGTGCCAGAATATGTAATGCCGGCTTCTTGGTAATTTTGCAAGAGGCTCCCAGTTTCCCAAATGCGAGGGACCTCCACCCCACGGACGAAGACCTGTCCGTGGGGACCCCGAACTTGGGGCACCCAAACTAGTTGAAGGGATAGGAAAGACGAGGTAAGCGAATCTCCGCTGGTCTGCGTCTAGAATAATGTTGGGCTGCGGATACGGGTGTAGCCTGTAATCTGGTTCTTGTGGTTGGCGCAGCCTTAAGACGGCGTACGAGGAGCGGCGATGAAGAGTGGACGATGGGCATGGATGTTGCTGGCGGCGGCGCCGCTAATGGCGGGTTGCGGGGATTTCTGGGAGGCGCCGGGCGGAAACGGCGCCAGCTTCACCCTTACCAATAGCGGCAACATCACCATCACCGCCGGCGTGGCCGGCAGCGGCAACTCGACCATTACCGTGACGCCAGCGAGCACATTTACCGGGACGGTTACACTGAGTTGCGCGGTGACCTCGCCTACGGGCGCTACCAGTCCGACGACGTGTGGCCTTTCTTCGAGTTCGCTTACCTTCACCAGCGCAACGTCGCAACCCTCCACGCTGACCGCGACCACTACAGCTACAACAACTGCCGGAGCGTATCAGATTGTTGTAACCGGCTCTTCTTCGGGCACTGTTTCGGAGAGCACGACGGTTTGCGTTGTGGTGGGTTCAGGCACTTGCAGCTCCACGGCAAGCACCAGCGGCAACTTTTATATTCTGAACAGCAGCGTCAGCAGTAGCAGCTCGATTGCCGGCTTCTACATTAGCGCTGGTGCGCTGAACGCCATCTCAGGCAGTTCCGTCACCGTGAACGGCATAGCCTACGCTGTTGCCATGGCTCCCAACGGAAAATTCCTATGTGTGAGCTCAACCGACGGCGTGTATGCGTACCCCATCACGAACGGTGCATTGGGGACCGGCGTGCAAGTCACCCAGGATCAGGCCTATGCCATTCAGATCGACTCGACCGATTCGTGGCTGGTGGAGGCCATTCCAGCCACAGGCGTGGTGACATTTGGCGCGGTTCCCATCAATTCCACCACCGGCGCGAACAAAGGCAGCGAATTGACGGCATCATTTACCGTCCCCAACGCCGCCGTACAGCCGGACCGGATGGTCATTTCTTCGGATAACAACAATATATTCCTCGCCCTGGGCGCGGGGGGAACGATTGTGGTTCCATTCAGCTCAACCGCGCCCTTTCCGTCTGGAACAACGGCCAAGACGATTGCGGTGGCGAATGCCGGCGGTTCGGCTCTTTCGGTGGCCGTGGATCCCAGCGTCCGGCTGTTCTATATTGGCGAGACCCTGGCTGGCTCCGGCGGCACAACTGGCGGGCTACGTGCCTTCACCTATGCCTCTTTGAGCGCTTCTTCGTTTGTTCAGGCCAGCGGCTCGCCCATCGCCAGCGGCGGACTGGCGCCCACCTTCATCCTTCCTGTCACCATCCCCGATTATGTCTATGTCGCCAACGGGGTAGGCAACATTACCGGATTTGCGATCACGGGGAGCAGTTCACCTTATACGATTGCCACGGGCAGCACCGTCTCGGCTGGCGCTCAACCGGCTGGCATGGCTGTGGACTCGACCGGTTCCTACGTCTTTGAAATGGGTTCGTCCGGCAGCCCTTACTTCGATGCCTACACTTTTGACGCCACCACCTCCGGCAAATTGGACTCGCAGGTCACTTCTACTGCCGCAGCTACCTCCATCGCCATCGTTGCGGCGCCAAAGTAATGAAATACGAACAGTTGCTGGTCGAGGTTTGTGGTTTCCCAGGTCCGAAAATCCGGACTTGGGGCACCCAGAGTGTATAGCAGGGCTAGAATTCCGGCGGCTTTTTCTGTTTCCTGATCCCTGACCACTTTTCTGCTGTTCTGCTATTCTCTATGTGATCGCCACTGGCTGTGCTCACGCAACCTTCCATCCCATTCGTCTCATTCGCGCGGCGCTTGAAGGCTCCCGCAGTTTCGCTGATTCTCGCGTGTTTTCTTGCGTTATGTTCAGGCTGCATCCACTTCCGCCACGAACGGCACGACACGGTGTACGTTTCCGCGCGGCAGATGTACCTGCATGACCGGGTGGCCGCCGTCTCCAACCGCGTGGCCGAGGTGACGAATGGCCAGCGATTGGAAGTGCTGGAACAGAACCGCCGCTTTCTCCGGGTGAAGACGGAAAAGAACGAGATCGGCTGGATTGAAGAGCGGGCGGTGATTGACGCCAAGACCTTCCAGACATTTGACCAGCTAGGGGTTCTACACCGGCAGGACCCGGTGGTGGCCAGCGGCGTTGTGCGCGACGAGATCTACCTGCACCTGATGCCCGGCCGTGAATCGGAGCGATTTTATCTGTTGGGCGCGAATGCTAAGGTTCAGCTTCTGGCGCGCGCCTCGGTCCCCAAGGCTATGCCCGGCTCAGCGCAGGCTCCAAGTACGATGGCGGCAAAGCCTGGCCCAGCGGCAAAAACTTCCAACCCGCGATCCGGGTCTAAATCTGCGGCCAAATCGGCTGTCCCTGGGGGCGCGGCGCACACTTCCGACCAGCCCGATTCCGGGCCGCTTATGGAAGACTGGTGGCTGGTGCGCGACGAGCAGGGCCGCGCGGGGTGGTTGCTCTCCAGCCGCATGGATGTGGATGTGCCCGATGAGATTGGCACCTATGCCGAGGGCCAGCGCTATGTGGGCTCTTATGTGCTCAACACGGTTCACGATCCCGAGGCCGCGACGCCCAACCATGAGGTACCGCAGTACGTGACCGTGCTCTCGCCGACCAAGGCCGGGCTGCCCTTCGACTTTGACCAGGTGCGCGTTTTTACCTGGAGTATCCGGCACCATCGCTACGAGACAGCCTTCCGGCTGCATCCCATCCAGGGCTATCTGCCGGTGCGGGTCACGCCTGCGCAGGCCGGCGGCGTGCCCACGTTCAGTTTCCAGATCGCCAACGGATCCAGCATGACCACTGATCCGGCCACCGGCATCCCCCATCCGGATTCGCCGCGGACAATTACATATGAGATGCACGACACGCGCGCGGTGCGCGTCGGGGCTGATCTGGCACCGATTCCATTCAGCCACCTGCCCGAATCCAAGCCCAAACCCAAAGCCGCCAAGACGTGGAAGAGGAAACGGCGGTAGGCACCTGCGGTGCGGCCAATCGCACGCTATTCGCTCGCATGAGGTTCGTGATCTCCCAGGTCCCCAAATGCGAGGGATACTTCGACTTCGCTCAGTTTAGGCTCTGGGGCACCCGGCGTCCGGAACACGACGCTCGCGCCCTCACCCGCGCCGGCGCAACTCCAGCTCCACGACGCGCATCATCTCGGCCTCGGGGGCGGGTTTGCCGGTCCAGATTTCGAATTGGCGGGCACCTTGCTGGACGAACATCTCCATGCCGCTGATGACGGGGATGCCGCGCGCCTTTGCAAGTTTCAGTAGCGGCGTTTCCAGCGGGTTGTAGACCATGTCGAAGACCAGGCTGGCGTTCAATTCCTTTTCCGTGATGGGCAGCGGCTGCTTGTTGCCGGCCATGCCGCAGGGAGTGGCGTTGATGAGCACGTCGAAGCTGCTCTTGGCGAAGAGATCGCGCTTGAGGACCTTGGCCTTGGCTTGCTTGGCAAGCTTCACGGCGTCCTCGTGGATGACGTTGACGACGAAGACTTCAGCGCCCTGGTCAACGAGTCCGAAGACTGCGGCCCTCGCCGCGCCACCCGCGCCGACGACAACGATGCGCGCGCCCTGCAACTTGAGACGCCTTTCCAGCGGGCGGACCACTCCGGCCACATCAGTATTGAAACCGTAGAGCTTGCCGTCGGCACCGGTGCGCAGGGTGTTGCATGCGCCGATGCGTGCGGTGAGCGGGTCGGAATTGGCCAGATGCGGCAGTACTTCCTGCTTGAGCGGCATGGTGACGGCCGAGCCGGCCAGGGGCAGCTTTTGCGCCAAAGTAATCAGGTCGGCGACCTTGTGCGTAATGAGCGGAAGGAGAATCGCGTTGACGTTTTCGCGGCGGAAGGCAGCGTTTTGCATCAGCGGCGAGAGCGAGTGGGAGATGGGGTCGCCAGCCACGCCGAAGATGCGCGTTGCCTGGTCAAGCTGCTCGACGCGGTAGAGGTCGCGCAGGGTGCGGGCGGTCAACTGGCCGGGCGCGGTGGCTTGTTTGAAGTTGTTTTCCGGGATGTCGGAGAACGCGGCAAAAGTGAAGGACGCGCCGGCTCTGAGGCCCAGTACGCGGCTCACCAGCCCCTCCTCTCCCATGGCGATGCCGACCACCTGGGCGGAGCGGGAGTGATCCTCGATAAGTTTGAGGACGGCCAGATTGTCGGCCAGCGACTTGGCCGTGGAAACCACTTTGACGAAATCCGGCTGGAAAGCCTCGATGCGTTGCGCCACCTGGTCAAGGTTCTTGGTGCGCGAAAAGTCGTGAAAGCTGACCAGCAGCGCCGTGCCCGCTGTCCGCAACCCGTCGCGCAACTGGTCCAACTGTTTGGGAGCGGCTTCTTCGGCCGACTCGACCTCCAGGTCGACGATCTGGCAGCCAGCCTCGGCGGCCGCCAGCAGGATCTCCAACTCGGCTTTCAAAGACCCAGTGAAGTGCCCGCCAAACTGCTTGCGCCGGCAGGTGGCGATGACCGTTGTGTCGCGGTGGCTGGCAAGGAATTCTTTGACTTTGGGCAGGGCCGAGGCGGGCTTGGGCAGCGAATCCAGGCGGAACTCAAGAAACCTGGAATCCGCCAGGGCAGACTCAGCGCGCTCGATCAGCTCCTGCGGGGAGGCGGCCTGAATTGCTACGCAGAGCCTGCCGAGGTTGGTCAGGCGCGTCCGCGAGGGGGGAGGCGTGGGCGCGGGAGAAGACGAACTGGAGCTGAAAAAGGGCATGGGTATCAATTGACGCATCTTATAGCGGTTTTGGCCAGGATGCAACAGAGAAGCATCGCCAAGCGGGACGAAAGCATTCTAAGTTTCTGAAAATAAGGTGGTTAACAGACATCGGAATCATGGGGCCCTGGCAATTTTTCACAATTCCGTTCCTTATAGGATGAAGGTATGGGTTCAATGCCATCCTAGTCAACCAGCATTGATTCTGAAGGGTTTATTTATCTTCAAACCAAAGCCCATTCCTTCACCGAAAGGAGCTTTCCGAAGCCTGGATAGCCTGTACGGATATGGTTTAGAATCAAGAAGCTACGATTGCCGGAATCATCGGAATGCTTTTCCGCAGGGGGAATCAACTTGTACATCGCAAACGAACAACGCTATGACACGATGCAATATCGCCGCTGCGGCAAGAGCGGCGTGCAGCTGCCGGCCATCTCGCTGGGCCTGTGGCACAACTTCGGCGGCGCGGATGTCTTTGAGAACAGCCGCGCGATGCTGCGCCGGGCCTTCGATCTGGGCATCACTCACTTCGACCTGGCCAACAACTACGGCCCGCCGCCGGGTAGCGCGGAGTCGAACTTCGGCGAGATTCTGCGCCTCGACTTCAAGCCCTATCGCGATGAGTTGATCCTCAGCTCGAAGGCCGGCTGGGGGATGTGGCCCGGCCCTTACGGAGACTGGGGCTCGCGCAAGTATCTGTTGGCCAGTTTGGACCAAAGCCTGAAGCGCATGGGCGTGGAGTACGTGGATATCTTCTACTCGCACCGCCCCGATCCCGAAACTCCTGTAGAAGAGACGATGAGCGCGCTCGATCAGGCGGTGCGCAGCGGCAAGGCGCTCTACGCCGGCATCTCCAGCTATAGCGCGGCGCAGACCGCCGCGGCCGTTAAAATTCTGCGCGAACTGGGCACGCCTTGCCTGATTCATCAGCCGCGGTATTCGATCTTTGACCGTTGGGTTGAAGACGGACTTTTAGATGTGCTGGGCAAGGAGGGCATCGGCGCGATTGCATTCACTCCGCTGGCGCAGGGGTTGCTGACGAACCGCTATTTGCAGGGCGTTCCCGCCGGCTCGCGCGCGACCAAGGCTGTCTTCCTGAAGACCAGCGACATCACCGAAGGCCGTCTCAAGCAGATTCGCGCGCTGAACGAAGTGGCTGCGCGGCGCGGGCAGTCGCTGGCGCAGATGGCGTTGGCATGGGTGCTGTGCGACGGGCGCATCACCTCGGCGCTGATCGGAGCCAGCAGCGTGGAGCAGATTGAACAGAACGTGGCTGCGCTGGCCAATCTGAGTTTTAGCGCGGATGAGCTGGCGCGGATTGATGCGATTGCGGGTGAGGCTGTGTGAGGTTCGTGGATTCCCAGGTCCCCAAATGCGAGGGACCTGGGGCACCCAGATTTCAATTACATTGAAAGTATCAGCCCTTGAGCGCGGCGATAATCTGATCGGTCGTGCGTACGCGGCCCATTCGGGGAAAGATGCGCTCCACGCTGTTGGCATGGCTTTCGCCCGTAGAGCCGGTCATCGCATCCTCGGCGAAAATCAACTCGTAGCCGCGTTCGTAGGCGTCGCGCGCCGTGCTCTCCACGCCGAACTCGGTGGCGATGCCGCAGATCACAATCGTCGCGAGGCCGCGACGGCGGAGTTGCAAGTCGAGATCGGTGCCGTAGAACGCGCCCCACTGGCGCTTCAAAATCACAATGTCGCTCGGCTGTTGATCGAGCTCGGGAATCAACTCACTCCAATCCGGCGGGAGCGCGCCAAATGAGCGCATCGGCTGGTCGGTTGGGGTATGCACGCGGTCCACGCCATCCGGCGCGCCGCCTACATGAACCAGCACAGGCTGTGCTCCGGCGGCGCGGGCCGCAGTCAGCAAACGCACACAGTTGGCAATGACATCAGGCTTCGAATGCGGCGCGCCACCGGGCATTTGCGCAATGCCTTTTTGCAGATCGATGACCACGATGGCTGTGCGGCGCGGTTCAATGGCCAGAGCAACGGCTGCTTCCTTTTGATCTGGTGTTGCCCTTTTCTTCATTTCTCTCGCAATCAGTTCACGTAGCGTCTCTCGAAGTACTTCTTGACGAGAATGTAACCCGAGACTTTCCCTTATACGGTCAGGTAAAACAATTTTCCCTTTACTCTCTGTTCCAACAACTGACTTTTCATCACTCATTGTTGTAACCTCTTCCAAACCTTGCAAGGCTATTTCCGAAATGAGTTTGTCCATTTCATAATCGGTTAACTCATTTTCATCACGTTCTGGTATTTCTTCGCTCATTGCTGTATTCCCTCTTCCGACGGAATGATGCCCATCTCCTGATAGATGGGGCGGATCTGGCGCCGCAGCGCCGGCAGCCGCGTTGCGAACCAGGCCGCGCCGACGAGTACCACAACTCCGTTCATCATCACTGTCCAGGGCGCGCCGAAGTTGTGCGCCATGGACCCGGCGAGCAGGCTACCGAAGGGCGCCATGCCCATGAAGGCCATCGTATAGTAGCTCATCACGCGGCCGCGCTTGTCGTCGGTGACGATGGTCTGTATGACGGTGTTGCTGGCGGCCATGCCCTGCATCATGCCCATGCCCGCAATGAAGACCGTAAGCATGGAGAGCCAGAACCAGTGCGAGAGGCCGAAGCCGACCAGCCCCGCGCCGAAGACGGCTGCGGCGATGGGAATCATCCGGACCAGCCCGCGCACGTTCCTGCGCGCGGCGAGAGAGAGCGCGGAGACCAGCGCGCCCAGGCCCATGGCGGCCATCAGGAAACCAAGGGTATGCGCTCCGCCGTGCAGCACTACTTTGGCGAAGATGGGCATCAGCACCACAAAGGGCATACCCATCAGGCTGACCACGGCGAAGAGCAGCAGGATGGTGCGGATGGGCAGAAACTCCGCGACATAGGTCCAGCCGGCCTGTAACTCGGTAAGCATCGACGCGGCCTTGCGCTGGACCACGGACGCGTTCAGGCGCATCATCAGCAGCGAAATGATGACGGCGATGTAGCTGATGCCGTCGACGAGAAAGCACCAGCCCTCGCTGGAGACGGCAATCAACATTCCGGCCAGCGACGGGCCGATCAGCCGCGCCATATTCACCATCGACGAGTTGATGGCGATGGCGTTCTGCAGGTCGCGCTTGTCCTCGACCATCATAACCATGAAGGATTGGCGGCCGGGCATGTCGAAGGCATTGACGCAGCCCTGCAATACGCTCAGCGCCAGCAGCAGGGGAATGGTGATATGACCGGAGAGCGTCAACGCGGCCAGGGTCAGCGATTGGACCATGGATAGGGTCTGGGTCCAGACCAGCACCTGGCGGCGGTCGAGCCGGTCCACCCACACGCCGGCGAATGGCGCCAGCAGAAAGGTGGGAATTTGTCCGGCAAAGCTGACCGTGCCCAGTAACAGGGCCGAGCCGGTGAGCCGATAGACCAGCCAGCCGGTGGCCACGCGCGTCATCCACGTGCCGATGAGGGAGATGGTTTGGCCGCCAAAAAACAAACGGAAATTGCGATGGCGCAGCGCGCGCCAGGCGTGAGAGACGCCTGTGGTCTTGACCGTTTCCATGCGCGTTACTTGCTGATCTCCGTTCAAGATTGCATCCTTATTGGAAGTCTATCGCGGCGGACATTCTTCCATCGCCTCTCAGCATGGAATCTGGCCGGCGGCCCTCCCTAAACCTAACAACAAATGATCGGGTGCCCCAGGTCCCTCGCAATTGGGGACCTGGGAGACCACGAATCTCAATGATCTGTCTGACGGGTTTTTAGACCCAGTCGGCAAGCGCTACTCCGCAAATATTTATTTTCAAAACCTTACAGTTAATTATCTGGTAAACATAGTAACAACCACATTAGAATGAATATGTTCCACGCGGAACACTCCACGTGCCCATAACCCCTTTCCCCTGATCACTGTTCTGAAAACCACGAACCTAAATAGTCCGCCTGTAGGGTAATTATTGCTGGACTCGACCCGGTCGGCAACAGGTTTTCGGAGACCTCATCGCTTCCCGGCATCAACTCCGGCAGTTGGGTCTACAACGCCGATGGCCGTTTGCAGAGTATGCTGGACAGGTTCGTCGAATGGTTCGAGGCTGAGTACAGCGGCGTCACCTGATCCGAGATTGTGCAGTACGATATACGGAACAAGATGGCGCGCTGCTCTACGATTGTGATGGAGAGCCTGCAAAAGCTGTAGGAGATTTTGGCTGAGAATAACTATGAGTTCTGCAATCCAACCCGTACCGGCTGAGGCAAGCGAAAGGCGCCTCGCCGCAATCGTTCTGGCTGCAGGCTACTCTTCGCGCATGGAAGAGTTCAAGCCATTGCTTTCACTTGCCGGCAGCACGGCATTGGAACGTTGCATCGGCCTCTTTCGCGCAGCGGGCGTTGCCGAGGTGATTGCCGTTCTGGGCCATCGCGCGGAGGAGTTGCAGCTTCTGGCCGAACGCGCCGGCGCGCGCTGCGTGCGCAACCCGCGTTATAAGCAGGGAATGTTTTCCTCGATCGCCGCGGGTATCCGCGCGCTGCCAAGTTTGGTTGAGGCCGCCTTCGTGCTGCCGGCGGACATTCCGCTAGTGCGGCCCCACACGATTCGCCAAATGGCGTCGGTTTTCGTGACGCGGCGGGACGGCATTGTGTATCCGGTCTTCGAGGGGCGTCGTGGACATCCTCCTCTGATTGCGCGCAAGATTTTGGTCGAGGCGGCTGAGGAGGGCGCAGCGGGACCGCTATTCGATCTGCTTGCGCGGCACGAGAGCGAAGCCATCAATCTGCTTGTAGCGGACCATGGCATCCACATGGATATGGACACGCCCGCCGAGTATGATGCACTGCGCGTCATGGCCAATCGCCGCGATATTCCGACGCGCGCCGAGTGCGAGGCAATTCTCGTTAGCCAATGCGTCGAGCCGTCTCAGGTTCGCCACTCGCGCAAGGTGGCCGAGGTGTCAGAGCGCATCGCTGTTGCACTGGCGCGAAGCGGCTTATCGCTGAACGTGGAACTGGTGCGGGCCGGAGCGCTGCTGCACGATCTGGCCAAGGGCCGTCCGGACCATGCCGTTGTTGGCGCGGACCTTCTGCGCACCATGGATTTTCCGCGAGTCGCAACGGTCGTCAGCGCACATACCGAGCTGGACTTTTCTGATGGCAGCCTCGACGAAAGCGCGATCGTCTATCTGGCGGATAAATTGGTTCGCGGGGAAAATCTGGTCAGCCTGGATCAGCGATTTGCGCCAGCTTTGGCTAGGTTCAGCGATAACCCACTTGCACTACACGCCGCTCAAAGCCGCATGGCCACGGCACAGGCAGTCGAACAAGCCGTCGAGGCTCAACTAGGGGCGCATATCATCAGCATAGTGTGAGAATGAGAATACGGCATGGATATTTTTGAAGAAATTTACAAATTGAAGCGCGAGGGGAAACGCGCGGCGCTGGCGACCATCATCAACGCCCGCGGTTCCACGCCTTCGGTGGTGGCGGCCAAGATGCTGGTGCTGGAAGATGGCTCGATCCTGGGTACGGTTGGCGGCGGCTGCGTGGAATTCGATGTGCGCAAGAGGGCAATGGCGGTGATACAAGACGAGAAGCCAAGAAATTTTACCTTCGATCTGGATCAGCGGCCGGATGACGACACCGGCCTGTTGTGCGGCGGCTCGGTTCAAGTTTTTATTGAGCCGGTGATTCCCACGCCAGTACTTTACATCTTCGGCGCCGGCCACGTCGGGCTGAATGTCTGCAAGGTGGCTGCGCTGGCCGGTTTTGAAGTTGTCGTCTGTGACGATCGCGAGCAATACGCAAACCGCGAACGATTTCCCGATGCACGCGAGATTCATGCCGGCGAGATGGATGCGGTTCTCTCTGAATTGTCGCCCAGCGCCGCCTCCTATATCGTCATCGTCACTCGCGGCCACCGCCACGATATGCGCGTTCTCCGCTGGGCTCTGGATACGCCCGCGCATTACATCGGAATGATCGGCTCGGGCCGCAAGGTGCTCACTATCTTTCAGCAGTTGGAGGCGGAAGGCGCTGCGCGGGAGAGCTTCCAGCGCGTCTTCGCTCCCATTGGCCTGGAGATTAGCGCGGCCATGCCGGAGGAGATCGCCATCTCCATCGTGGCTGAGTTGATCGCCATCCGCCGCAGATGTGCCGTTGCTCTGCCTCACTTGCGCAATCACATTCGCAAGGAGCTGGATAGTCCCTCGCTGTAAAATCAGGAGCCTGTGCAGGGGTTTTGTGATGATCGGCATATTGCCGGTGATCATCTACAATGCAGGCAGTGAGCAGAAGATTAAAATGTGCTGCATAGCGCAGATTTCAATACAGCCTGCAGCCTGCGTTAGGCTATAAGTCCATGGCGACTGTGCCCAGTCCGAAAAAAATGCTGGAGTATCGCAAGCCGCATGTCATGCAGAGTGGCAAAACGCTGGCGGTGTTGGCGCTGTTACTGGTTGCGGTTGCGCTTGGATCGTCGGCCATCGGCAGCTATCCAATCTCGCTGCACGACTGGTGGAGCGTTCTGACGGCGCCCTCAGCCGGCGGCACACCGGAGATCGTGCTTCTACAAATTCGACTGCCACGGATTCTGGCCTGCATCCTGGTTGGAAGCGGACTTGCGCTGGCCGGCTCGTCGTATCAGGGCTTATTCAACAATCCCATGGTCTCGCCCGACATTCTGGGAGCCTCGGCAGGCGCGGGG
>CZKF01000121.1_pt1 | contig 16150 bp, 10 predicted proteins | sample 1122351 | NCBI WGS metagenome assembly CZKF01 (sample SAMEA3539301, study PRJEB10725) | soil metagenome | biome: tundra; feature: field; material: soil | place: USA | collected 2010-05 | depth 0.15 m
AAGCAAAATTTTCGCGCCAGGCGAGATCTATGCTGTCATCGGCCACCAAGCGGAAAAGGTAAGAGCGGCTGTGGCCACGACAGGCGTTCGCTTCATTGAGCAGGCCGAGCAGTTGGGAACCGGCCACGCGATTCAGTGCGCGCGCTCGGCCATTGCGGGCTACGAAAATATTCTGGTGCTATCCGGAGACGTGCCGTTGATTAGGCCGGAGACGATTGAGCGGCTCTGGAAATTTCATCAGGAGCAGAATGCGGCGATGACGATTCTGACGGCCGCGCCCGACGACCCCGCCGGTTATGGACGCATCGTGCGCAGATCTTTAGAGTCAGCTGAAGTGGAGGCCATCGTCGAGCAGAAGGCGTTGACCGCCGAGCAGCAGAAGATACGCGAGATCAATTCCGGGATTTATGCATTCAAGACCGCGCCGCTGCTGGCTCATCTGGACAAGCTCACCGCCGACAACGCCAACAAGGAAGTGATTCTTACTGACATGGCTGGGATGCTGCGCAAGGCAGGCGAGCGCGTTGTGGCCATTCAGGCCGCTGAGGCAATCGAAGTATTGGGCGCTAACACCATCGCCGAGCTAGTGGCGCTGGACGCAACGCTGCGCTTGAGGACGGCCAATCGACTGATGGCCGCAGGCGTGACCATCTTCCGTCCTGAGACCTGCACGATTGACGCCGGGGTCGAGGTTGCTCCCGATACCGTTATCGAGCCGTTTGTGCAGTTGCTGGGGAAGACACGCATTGGCGGTGATTGCCGGATTCGCTCTTACACGGTGATCGAGAACTGCACCCTGGGCAACGGCGTGCTGATTCGTCACAATTGCGTGCTGGCCGAAAGCACCGTCGCGGATGGGGCCAAGATCGGCCCGTTCTCGCACCTGCGTCCGGGCAGCGAGATCGGTGAGGGCGCGCATGTGGGCAATTTTGTCGAGACCAAGAAAGCGAAGCTGGCCAAGGGCGCAAAGGCCAATCACCTCACCTACCTGGGCGACGTTGAGGTGGGCGAGAGAAGCAACATTGGCGCAGGGACCATCACCTGCAACTACGACGGGGTGAACAAGCACAAGACGATCATCGGCAAGGACGCATTTATCGGCAGCGATTCGACGCTGGTGGCGCCGGTAAGCGTGGGGGATGGAGCCTATGTCGGGGCCGGCTCCTGCATCACCAAAGACGTGCCCGCGGACTCGCTGGCGGTAAGCCGTGCTCGCCAGGTAGTCAAGGAAGGCTGGGCCGCGGCCCGGCGCGCAATGCGGCAAAAGCAGTAGGGTTGCGGCCAGCATTGGGTGACGGCGGAAGTCAATTGATTTCACAGAAGGAGTAGATTCTATGCGCAAATTGTCCGATCAAGAAATTGCATCTCATCTCGGCGCTCTGCCGGAGTGGCGGATCGAAAAGGGAGAGTTGACGCGTTCCTTTACCTTTAAGGACTTTGTTGCCGCGCTGGCCTTCGTCAACCGGGTTGGTGAGGAGGCTGAAGCAGCCGGCCACCATCCGGATATCGACATTCGCTACAACAAGGTGCGGCTGGCGGTGGTCTCGCACGATGCCGGGGGCCTGACGGCCAAGGATTTTGAGCTTGCGCATGCCGTCAACAAGCTACTCTGAGAGCTCCCTGGACACTTGCAGGGCACGGCGTTCGTCATCGCTGGCCGGGATTGCCCACGGAAATCCTGAAATCTGGATTTTGCCGAATCCGCCTTGTAAACATGGGGGCGGGTCATCCAGCGCCTCCAAACAACCGTCACCCTCCCGGCGCAAGCGCCGAAGCGGCAATAATCACCCTCCATGGGCCAGCCTGAGAGTTGCGGCAAAACAGGCTGCGATGTTGAGAAAGTGTAAGATTCTAAACAGCTTGCTAGAACGAACAGGGCTTTGGAGCCAGCCTTTTGCACCGTTTGACACAGGAAGCGTCCCGAATTGGGACACGGAGAACTCCAGGCGAGTGCTTGGCCAGAGGCACCAAAATAATTTCGATTTATGTATTTGACATCTTTTTAATCTATGCTATGCTGTATATATTCCAGTCAAGGAGGAGGCATCCTCCCCTCTGGAAGTATTTTGCGTCACTGGCCTCCCGGCACGAACAGAAGAACGTTCGTGCCGCCTTTTTTTTGCGCCAAAAACGATGCCCGAATCGCATTTGTACTCCTTGTCGCGGCTCCGATTTTCTATTCACACTTGCTTCGGTCTAAAGCATCTCTCCTATCGGTGTAGAGTGAACGTGGGCCGGGAGGCCCACGCGACAGCCGGTCAACCACCCCAACGAGCATAGATCGCTCGTTAGGGACCCCGGCCAGGAGGCCGGCGCTACAAGTTCTTGCAGTATTGGCAATGACTATCGAAAACAAGATTGACTCGATACCAATTGGAGAGATGCTCTAAAATAGTCCAGAGGGTTTCATGAGGAACAACTGTATGCAGCGCCGTTGGATTCTTGGTCTGGCTGTTTGCGCCTTGACCGCAGCCAGCTTTGCACAATGGTCGAACCCGGCCGACGATATTCCCGCATATCATCCCTCCGCGCCGCTCAATTTAAGCGCCCTGCCGCCGATTCTCTCTGGCAAACAACTTACCGGCGAACACTTCCGCTATCCCTGGCAGGTTCACTGCTACCAGCAGGCGATCAAGATCAGCAGCGTGATTTATCAGCTTCCCTGCTACTGCCGTTGCGACCGCGCACTGGGGCACACCAGCCTGCACAGTTGCTATGAGACGGCGCACTCGACAGAGTGCTCCCACTGCGCCAAAGAGGGCTTCTTCGCCTACCAGCAGACCAAGCTGGGCAAGACTCCCGCGGAGATTCGCGCCGCCATTAATCGCCACGAGTACGAGAGCATTGATCTGGAAAAGCAGTAGTCGGGCGGCAAAACAGGATTCGGCGTAGAATGGATATAGCAGCACGAGCCAATTGGCCCGATGCGTACCCCGATGGGGGCGTCACGGTTTCGACGGGATCGATTGCGGCTAAGGAGTCATGCCGGGGTGTGGGCACCCGTAATCGCCTGCAAAAACAAAGTTGCCGACTACAGTCTGCCACTTGCAGCTTAATTAAATAAGCTGCCGTCTTCCACGGCTTTGCCTATGGGCTGTGAGCGGACGTCATACAGTAGGCTGGCGTGAGCGACTCGGTCCGTGTTGCTTGCGCGAGATTATCGGACTAGTTTTCTGCGCATCTTGTCCGTTCTGAGCGCCGGGAGCGAACCCAAAAGGAACCGGGCAAAGCATGAACACTCCTGGCTGACAGCGATTTCGGACGCGGGTTCGACTCCCGCCGCCTCCACCATTAAGTAGCATACTATCAATTTATTACGGGTATTTATCCTCGCGCGTGCTAGTCAGGTGTTGATATCGCTACTCCGTGCGCGGCTACACGGTATCCGAATTTTTTTCGGACCGCCAAACAGAATGTGCAACGTACAGAGCTATTTCCGGATTGCTCGTCACCGCCCGGAGCAGTGCCAGCCCTATGGAAAACTTTGCCACAAGCCGGCTTCCGGGGATTGATTTGCAATGAAGTTACTGAGCAATAGATACACGAAGAGTTACTGATCAAATTACGCGGATGAGGATGGGCCGGTTTCAATCACTTCATAGAAATAGAGCAGGTTCGATCAGGTGAGCTATTTTGACCTACTCTTCACGCTCGTTTATGCGACTCTAAGCAATTGTCACTTCAGGTATGTTCAGCCATATACTCAGATTTTCCATCTGAGCCAGTTGCACACTGCTCGGCATGGTCTTGATAACCGTCGATGAGCTTGCCTTGGTTGCGGCAACTCCGCGGTCAATCCCAATAGACGCGATCATGATCCTTGCTTTCGCTAAGCGGCAGGACCATTTTCTGGAGGAAGTTATAGATGCTTGAACTTGTGAAGCCGGCAGTAAAGCCCGCGATTATCGGCATTCAGCGACATGGCTAAAGCTACACCCTTTCAATACGCTGCCGAGCAACTTGTGCTGAGACCCGCGAAACCTCAATAGACCGCTCCAGGGAATTGCTCTGGCGGCGAGCGGTACGGGCAATGCAATTCGTTCGTCCTCCGGAAGGGAGTGACTGGTTACGATGGAATACTCGAAATTAAAATCGTTGCTCCGCCAGATGATTATGGTTCCCATGGTGATTACGGCAGCCCTTGCTCTATTGCTTCTGTGGGAAACCTTCGACTTGAACAGATCCATGCAGTGGGTTGACCATACCGATCAGGTTCTCGACCAATCCGGGCATCTGCTCAAGCTGCTGATCGATATGGAATCCGGGACACGCGGATACATCGCCACCGGCGACGAGAGCTTCCTTAATTCTTACCAGGAAGGCACGAAGAAATTCGACCCCGAATTCCAGGCCGTCAATCAGATGGTGGCTGACAGTCCCTCGCAGCAGCGGCGATTGAAGGATTTTCATGCCAGCTACGAGGAGTGGGCGGGGTACACCAGCCAGATTATCGTCCAGCGCCGCGCGGGAAAAGCCGATCCAACTCTCTATGAGAACCGGCAAGGAAAACTCAGAATGGATGTTCTTCGAGAGCAGATCTCGGAGTTTCAAAGTGTGGAAGAAGGACTGCGTACCGGACGCGTGGAAGCCGCCCACCTGCGATGGACGTTGATGGTGACAAGCTGCCTTGGCCTGGGCTTTGGATTTGGGGTTTTTCTAGCTTTTTTCACGCGCTACAACGTGGAAAAAATGGGCACCAAGCTATTGCAGAGCGAGGAGCGATGGACGGCGACTCTGGGCAGCATTGGCGAGGCGGTGATCGCAACCGACAGCGAGGGCCGCGTCACCTTCCTCAACCCGGTCGCCGCCGCTCTTACCGGATGGCCATCGGAGGAGGCTGAAAACCTGCCGGTCGGCGATGTCTTCAAAATCGTCAACGAAAAGTCCGGGATGAGCGCGGACGATGAAGTGCTCCAGGTGCTCGAAGAAAGACATATCTTAACAGTGGACAACAACGTGGCGCTGATCACCAGGGATGGCCGCGAAATCTCCGTGGAGCATAGCGCCGCGCCCATACTCGCCGGCAAAGGAAAAGTCATTGGCGTGGTGCTGGTCTTCCGCGACGTTGCGGCTCGTCGGCAGGAGCAGATCGAGACCGCGGAGCAGGCTGCCCTGCTCGAACTCACGCAGGACTCCGTCTTTGTGATCGACATGGAAGGAACGGTCCTCTTTTGGAGCCGCGGTGCGGAGGCGATGCTGGGATACACCAAAAGCCAGGCCGCCTGCAAGAACGTGCATGACCTGCTCCTCACCGAGTTTCCGCAGCCATTGGCTGAGATACAAGAGCAACTGTTGCGCGTGGGGCACTGGGAGGGAGACCTCATCAAGACGGCTCAGGACGGCAGGCGGATTGTGGTGGCTGGCCGATGGGCCTTGCAATGGGCCAAGCGCGACCAGGCGCCCCGCGTGCTGGTGATCAACAGCGACATCACCGAACGCAAGCGGAACGAAGAGTCGCTGGTCCTGCAAAGAGAGCAATTGCGCGCGCTGGCGGAGCGGCTGCAATGGGTGCGCGAAGAGGATCGCAAGCAGGTCGCCCGCGACTTGCACGATCAGATCGGGCAGATTCTGACCGCGATCAAATTGGATATGACGTGGATGACTCGTCATCTGCCGGAGTCGGCAGGCGAGGTTCTTGCCCGGCTCAAGGAATCGATTCTGTTGATCGGGGATGGCGTCAAGGCCGTGCGCACTATCTGTAGCGGGCTGCGTCCTGGAGTCTTGGATGACCTGGGCCTGGCGGCCGCCATTGAATGGCAGGCAAATGACTTTGCCGCTCGCAATGGCATTCCTTGCCAAGTCTCTGTTCCGCCTGTCGATTTGCACTTGGATGGGGACCGGGCCACCGCGACCTTCCGCATCTTCCAGGAGTGCCTGACCAATGTAATCCGGCATGCGCAGGCAAAGTCGGTGCGCATAGCCCTGTACCAGCAAGAGGAGAGTATCCTTCTGATAGTCGAGGACGACGGAATAGGCTTTCATGAATCGGGTTTTTCCAATGCTATTGGCTCCCTGGGACTTTTGGGCATGAAAGAACGTGCGCAGTTCTGCGGAGGCGACGTGCAGATCTCCAGTTCCCCCGGCAACGGAACGACGGTCACGGTCCGCGTGCCCGTGGACGTTCCCCGCGCCGAGAGGAGCGAAATATGCGTATCCTGATCGCGGATGACCACGCGGTCGTCCGCCGCGGCCTGAAAGAGATCTTGGCGGAGGCTCTTCCCGGCGCGGAGTTTTCCGAAGCCGGCAACGGGGATGAGGTGCTGAGCCATCTGGGAAAGACCCCCATCAGCCTGCTTGTGCTGGACATCAGTATGCCGGGGCGCAGCGGAATGGACGTGCTGCGCGATGTAAAGCACACCTACCCGCGCATACCGGTTATCATCCTGAGCTGCCAGCCGGAGGAGCAGTATGCCGTGCGCTGCCTGCGGGCCGGCGCGACCGCTTATATCAACAAGGAGAGCGCCCCCGAAGAGCTGGCGATGGCGACCAAAAAGATCCTGAGCGGCGGCCGCTACGTCAGTACCAGCCTCGCGGAGAAACTGATCGCCAACCTGGATGAGTCCGCCGGCAAGCCCTTGCATGAGCTGCTCTCGGACCGGGAATTCGAAGTGATGAAAATGATTGCCGCCGGAGTCCCCTTGACGGAGATAGGCGACCGGCTTCATGTCAGCGTGAAAACCATCAGCACCTATCGAGCTCGCATCATGGAAAAGATGCAAATGAAGAGCAACGCCGAACTGACCCGCTACGCGATGACCCATAACCTGATCGATTAGACAGGCGCGCAGAGTGTAGGAATAACCCTACTGAGCGAACGTAACAAACCGTACACAAATCACGGCTTACGCTGATGTTAATACCTAATTAACCTCGGTATATTCGATTCATGCCGAAGCAACGCACCGGTGAGCGGGTACAACGATGAATATCCTGATCAGCGACGATCACCCCAATGTGCGGCGCGGCCTGAGAGAACTCTTGATTGATTCATTTCCTGGATCTGATTTCTTCGAAGCCTGCAATGGGGACGAGGTTTTTGCCCAGCTGCTCCTATCGTGTCCTGACTTGATGCTGCTCGACATCAATATGCCCGGGCGTAGTGGATTTGAAGTGCTGAAAGATGTAAGGAAGATTTATCCGCATCTTCCGGTAATCATGGTGAGCGTCCAGCCCGAGAGCCAGTATGCGTTGCGCTGCCTGCAGGCTGGCGCAACTGCTTATGTCAACAAGAACAGCGCTTCAGAAGAACTGGTTCCGGCGATCAAGAAAATACTTGAGAATGCCGTAAAACTCGCGCGAAGCCCGAATCTGAATCTGAATTACGCGGTTTGTTTTCTGTCTATTTTTTTGATCTCTGCCCTCTATTCCCTAATCTCTACTCCCTAGTCCCTACTCCCTACTCCCTATTCCCTGTTCCCTGCCTTCATTCAAGGATTCGGCGCAAGGATAAACCCTACAAGCTTCGCATGGAAAAGCCTACAGCAATCACAGTTTTCGCCGATGTTCATGCTCTTTCAATCTCCATATCTTGGGTATATAGACGTTGCAAAGGATGACGGTAATTCATGCCCTTGCACCCTCTCTGTAAGATTGAAAGGTATCGATCATGGCTACTTGTTTCGCAACAATGACGAGTACGGCGCCCAGGATTCCGCTGGGCCGCTCTTTTCCTTTGCCTTCGGCCAAGCATCATGGCTTGAAGCTTGTTTCGAACCAAGCTGTAGCTTTGCCGAAGCAGGGGGACGCATTCGATCCTAAGATTCCGATTAACGAGTTTATGGCCGGAAAAACGCGGCGCGAATATCTCACCGGTCAATCCATCTTTTCGCAAGGCGACCCGGCCAATGCAGTTTTCTACATCCAGAGTGGCAAGGTCAAGCTCACCGTTGTATCGATGAGCGGCAAGGAAGCCGTCATCGCTCACCTTCCTGCTGCTAGCTTTTTGGGTGAAGCCTCCCTAGCAGGCGAGCAGCTTCGCGGTTCCTCTGCGTACGCACTTGAATCCAGCACGATCGTTCGCATCGATAAGATGGCCATGCAGGATCTTCTCCGCCGTGAGCCGGCCTTCGTCGAGCAATTCCTTGCTCATCTGCTCTCCCGCAACAAACGCATGGTAGCTGACCTTGTCGATCATTTATTCAATTCCAGCGAAAAGCGCCTCGCCCGGATATTAATGCTGATGGCTAACTACGGCCAGGCATCGAAGCCCACTCCGGTCATCGCCAAGATCAGCCAGGAGACCCTGTCGGAAATGATCGGCACCACCAGATCCCGTGTCAGCTTCTTCCTCAATCGGTTTCGCGATCTCGGCTACATCGACTACAACTGTAGCGGGATGCGCATCAATAGTTCACTGGTCAACGTTGTGCTGCACGGCTGAACGGCAACCGTGACTTGGTGCAGACGGTCCTTGGGGACGGTCGATGGGATCGGGCGCATCTGCCCAAAAAGCAGATACAGCCCTGCGAATATGGGGAGCGCAGTTCGCATTCAAAATCTATTCTCCCGTTCTATTCCCTGAGAAATGGAACGCGCAAAGGCCAAATTCTGCGCGAAGTCAGGAAATGCGTCAATCTCCGCGTGTGGAATACGCGTGTGGAATCATCAAAAGCTGCGTCTCCAGCGTTTTATGAGTTCATAAAATCAATAACTTGTTTGTATCCAATGCGCGTATATAATCCGACTCCCGCAGCCTCCACTAATTCATCCTTCAATAAAATCCAACCACATCCGAAAGCCAGCGTAAATGCTGGCTTTTTCACTGCCTAGAGCGGAACCAGAGTAACTGTGTCCTGATCAGTCTCGTGCAGGGTCGCCGCTCCCTGATGGTCGCGTCGACTTGAACGCTGTGGTTTCGGGATACATCAACTCTGGTTCCGCTGTAATAGTCCATTGACGGACAATCTCATCTCATGGCATCCGGGGGCAACATCAGGGGCAATCGGGGTCCAATGAATCGGAGTTGCCCCCATAACCCGCCGCGGATGGTGAACTCAAAGTGGCGGAGACGCGAAGGCCCTTCAGCTCGCGCCAAAGGGCCTTCAATGAATCTTATGTGGCCAGAGTGCGTGTCGGCTTGGAGCCGATAAAACCATAGTAGGCAATATACAGGTAGCAGAGCACGGGAAGAAGCAATGCGATCTGGTAACTGCCTTTGCTCACCAGGAGGCCGATGACAACGGGAATCACGGCGCCGCCGACGATGGCCGTCGTAATCAGTCCCGATCCTTTGCTGGTCATCGGTCCCAGGCCAGCGACACCCAACGCAAAGATATTGGGGAACATGATCGAGTTGAAGAAGCCGCAGAGAACCAGGCTCCAGATGGCAACGTGGCCTGTAAAGGCAATCGAAGCCAGAACCAGAGCGGCCGCAGTCAGGCCGAAGAGTCCCAGCAGCTTGCCTGCCTTGATTTTAGTCAGCATCCACGAGCCCATCAAGCGGCCGATCAACGCTCCGCCCCAGTAAAAGGCGACCAGCTTCTGTGCCTCGGGTTGCAGCAATACGCCCAGTCCGCCGTGCTTGAACTCGCTGAAATAGAGCACCATAATCGTAGCCAGACCGGCTTCGACGCCGACATAGGCGAAGATTCCCACGGCGCTCAGCACTGTGTGCTTGTAGCGCCAGATGCTCTGTCTTTGGGCGATCTTGCCGTCTTTGCCGCTCAACTGCTCAGGCTCAACGTGCGGCAGCCGCAGGAAGACGACGATAATGCCCAGAATCGCCAATGCAAAGGCAATCAACAAATATGGAATGCGCACCGTGTCGGCGATCCCCACCTGATAAGCATGTTGGTCGGCGGCGCTCTTCAAAGCGATCGCGTCGGGGCTGAGGACGGCAGCCGTCAGGAAAAATGCGCCCGCAACCCAAGGGGCGAGGGTGCCGCCGATCGAGTTGAATGCCTGAGCCAGGTTAAGGCGAACCGAGGCGCTGTGTTCCGGCCCGAGAATCACGACATACGGATTAAGGGCGGTCTGGAGCATCGCCACGCCTGCGCCCACAACGAAGATGGCTACGAGAAAGAGCGGAAACGAGACGAGCTTGGCCGCAGGCAGAAACAGCAGCGCGCCGATTACCTGGACAAACATCGAAACAATGATGGTGCGTTTGTAGCCGATGACCCCAATCAGCTTAGCCGCGGGTCCCGAAACCAGGTAGGCGGTGAAGAAAGCGCCGTTGGCCAGCATCGCCTGCCAAACCTGTAGCTTCTGAACCTCAAAGATGTTGCGCAGATAGGGCACGAGTCCCATGTTGAGGTTGGTGATAAAGCCCAGGATGAAGTAAAGCACGGTGACCGTGATGAATGGTCCCATGTAACTGGGCGTGCCTGGAGCCGCCGTTTGCTTGGATGGAGCTGCCATAAGAAGTCGCTCTCCGCTTTCTCAAAAATTAGCCAGGTTCGGGTTATCCGCACATTCCGAGCACAAGGAATACGCGGAAGAGCCGGCTGGCTTTTGGCCGGCGAAGACCCATGATTTCCATTTGCTTTCTCGTCTGCCAACCAATATACATCCCGTTGCCCAGGTTGGCGAAATCTGTTTTTTCCTAGTCTTGTATGGAATAATCTGCCAGTGAGCCTTGCCGCCGTTTCCGCGCACAACTACTTTTTGCTGGCCTGCGCCGCCGGAACTGTCCTGCTGATTCTGTTGCTGATCGCCCGCGCGCGGCTGCATCCGGCGCTGGCCCTGTGCGTGGCGGCGTTGACGCTGGGCGTGGCCTCGGGAATGCCGTTGGCGCAGGTTCCGCTCTCCTTCACCGTCGGCGTGGGCAACCTGCTGGGGCACATCGCCATCGTGCTGGGGCTGGGCGCGATTCTGGGCCGTCTGCTGGTCACCAGCGGCGGGGCGACTGCGTTGGGCAATTTTTTTGTCGACAACTGTGGCCCGCAGGGTCTGCCTTGGGCGCTGCTGGGGCTGGGAATCCTGGTCGGCCTGCCGGTCTTCTTCGAGGTGGGCCTGGTGCTGCTGTTGCCGATTGTGGCCGAAGCGGCCCGGCGCAGCCATCGGCCGCCGATTCTGGTGGCTCTGCCGGTGCTGGCCGGGCTTTCCATCGTCCATGGCACGCTGCCGCCCCATCCGGCGGCCATGCTGGCTGTCACCGAGTTCCACGCCGACCTGGGCCGGACGATTCTATGGGGCTTGGCCGCCGGTCTGCCCGCCGCGGCGCTGGCCGGACCGGGTCTGGGCTGGTTCCTGATGCGCCGCTGGGAACGCCACAGAGCCAAAGGCGAAGCGGCGGCAGCCGAGGAAGGCGCGACCTTGTTCACCGTCGCCGCAGAGGCGAAGGCGGGCAAAAAGGCTGGGAACGCAGAACGAATCGAGACCGCCGCTGCCGAGGCCGCGCCCCATCTGGAGCAGGTTCCCGCGCCCGCCGGCCCCCTTCGGGCGGCCGCGGCCATTCTGCTGCCCGTGGCGCTGATCTTCCTGGGAAGCTGGGCCGGCCTGCTCACCGCGCCGGGCAGCCTGGCCAGCCAGATACTGCACTTTACCGGCACGGCTGAGGTGGCGCTGCTGATCGGCGTACTGGTGGCTTTGGTCACCCTGGGCAGCCACATTCAAACCGGCCGGCACCACGGCGTCGAACTGTTGCGGCGGCTCACCGGCGAGGCCTTTGAACCCATCGCTGGTGTGCTGGTGATTCTGGCCGCAGCCGGAGGCCTGAGCGGTATTCTGCGCGATTCCGGCGCCGCCCAGGCCACAGTCGGCCTGGCTCTGGGCGCGCACATCCCGCCGCTTATCCTGGCTTGGCTCTTGGCGGCGTTGATCCGCGTCTCCATGGGCTCGGCCACCGTGGCCATGGCAGTGGCCTCGGGGATATTGGCCCCAATGGCCGGCCATTTCGGCGTACGGCCCGAGCTGCTGGTGCTGGCCACCGGCACCGGCTCGCTGATGTTGTCGCACGTGAACGACCCCGGCTTCTGGATGATCCAATCCTTCTTCAAGCTGGAGTTGAAGGAAACCCTTTCCACCTGGACGGTTCTGGAGACGGTGCTCTCGGTGGCGGGACTGGGAATGACACTGCTGCTGGCGGTGGTGCTGCGGTAGGTGCGAATGGAGGCGTTCCTAGCACTTCTCAAATGCGTTGCACGGGTAACTCCGAGTAAGAGCAGTTAGAGCATTTTCCTATTTGTGTAGAGTGCGGCGTGGACCGGGAGGTCCACGCGACAGCCGGCCAGGAGGCCGGCGCTACCTGTTCTTTCAGCGACCGGCAACTTTGAGCCAAGCAGGAGATCCACTCTATACCAACAGGCAAAATGCTCTAGGGAACCTCTGATCAAGTCATTGTTATGGTCCAACATTCCTTCCGGGGCTAAAGCCCACGTTGATTGATTGGCATTATGCGGGGGTTGAAACCCCCGCCTCCCTCCGTTTTGAGTTTTTCCGCAAGCTGTGAAGTCGTTCCCTAGACGCGCCAGACCCGGAGCCAGGAATTATTCCTCCGCTGCACCGGCCTGCTGCTTCCATCGTTGCGAGTTTACGCCGAAGAGGAGCAGCCACAGGATCAGCGAGCCTTCGCCGAGCGCGCCGGCCGGCATCACGACGCGGGAAAAGAGACTGGCCGCGAGTGGCGGCGATAGAAAGACCTGATAGGTCAAACCGGCGATGATCAAAAACGCGCCGATGATTCGAGGCATGAATCTCGACCTGAGGATCAGAAAGCCGAGCAGGATGCAGTAGCATCCGAAGAGCACCATCGAGATGCCGGCAACAATAACATTCAAATTGAGAGACAGAAGCGCCATCGCCTGCAACTGCTCCGCCGTGAAGACGCTTAGGTAAGGCGCGCCTCCCAGGATAGTCAGCGGGGCGATGGTAAAGAGGCTGCCAAAGGCCCCGATGACGCTTCCGGCCATGCTGAAAAATGCCGCGAGCAAGGAGATGCTCCGATTCACCGGCTTTAATAGCTCATAGAGGAGCAGCGTCACCGTGATATAGAGCACGGTGGAGATCAGATTGGACGCGAAAGAAAGCTGCAACAATCTTCCGTTCGCCAGAATATTGTGCGCGGTGGCCGCGGCGTCGCCGGTGACAAGAATCTTGCCGTGAACGTTGCCGTCGGCATAGGAGTACGCCATTCCGCTGATCAGGTAGATGACTCCGGCTAGCCGCGCCTTCATAGCCGGTGACGATTTTGACAGCCATTCCCTTATCGTGCTCATCCTTGCTCCTCATTCCGCACTTGAGTTGAAGTGTAATACGTTATCCCTGCTCCTTCGGTTCCCCGACAGGCGCTACAGCGGAGGCGGCACGCGCCGGATCGCTCCTTCTGTCGCATATGAATAACCCAGCGGCTAATAAATCAGCTTGAGCGAGAACTGAATCTGCCGCGAGTTGCCTGCCGTCTTGGAAATCTCGCCGAAGCCTGAGCCGTTGAGGATGTTGGCAGGCAGCCCCATGTTCACGATGTTGAACAGGTTGAAAAACTCTGAGCGGAACTGCAGGTCCACGCGCTCGGCACCGCTCTTGCGGCGGCCGAAGGGCGTGTCTTTGATGAGCGCGAAATCGTAGTCGTAGAAGGCGGGACCACGGAAGCTGTTGCGGCCCAGCGTGCCAAAGAAGCCCTGGTTGGGTCCGCTGCCGCCGGCGACGTGGATGGGAATGGAGAAGTAATCGGCGGCGTTGTTGGCGCCCATCCCGAAGTAATCCTGGCGGACTTGCCGCGCGGTAGACAGATGCGGTTTTGCAATCTGGTCAGGCCGATCCACGCCTGCATCGCCCGCGCCCGTCTGCTGAATGCCGCTGAAGACCGTAAACGGCGCGCCAGAGCTGATGCTCGAGATGCTCAGCAACTCCCATCCGTAGGTCGCCTTGCGGCTCACGGGCCGAAGAAACCGCGCGCTCTCCAGATGCAGATCCTGCGCCAGACTGAGACTAAAGCTGTGGGTAACGTCGAAGGCGGACGGTCCCTTTTCCGGGTACGTGTCGTAGGGATTCTGCGAAAAACCCGAAGCCACCGCGCCGGTGGAGCCGGTACCGCCGATCACCTCGCTTGTCGTATCGATCGACTTGCTCCACGTGTAGCTGGCCTGAATGCCCGGGCCGCCATGACCAACTGAGCCGGCAAGAGATGCCTGCAGCGCGTGGTACGTGGAGTGCGAGTCGTTCGTGATCACGTTCTCCACGCCAAATCCACCAATGACGTTACCCGCGCTGTCAAATTGCGTGTGCGGCGCAAAGGCCGGGCTCGCTCCCGCAAACGCGTTGGGGAAGCTGTAGCGGGGCAGCTTTTCCGCGGCTGTACCCACATAGGCTGCGCCGGCGGTGAGGTTGCCGAGTTTGCGCTCCAGGCCCAGCGTCCAGGTGAAGAGCGTGCCATTGCCGAAGGACGGATTGATGCCGCTGAGGTTGAGCGCGCTCACCACACCGCCCGGCGTCAGCGCGGCCATGTCCTTCTCGAAACGGTTTACGTCCATGATGGTGTTGGCGGGAACGTCCTTCGTATTCCCCGAGGCAAAGATGTTCGCACCCTGCGGCGTGTAGGTATTGGGCAATTGCGAAGGCGTCAGCTGGAAGCCGTAATGAACGGGAAAGACTCCGGCGGAAACCAGGCGCGGATAGATGGCGAACGGCGTAGAGCCGGTAAGAAAGTTGTCCTGCCAGATATTGGGCTGAATAGTAGTCACCGCGCCGCCCGCGTGGGCTGAGAAGTTGCTCGTCACTTGCCACGACGCCTGTATCCGGGGCGCCCACGCCTTCCACTCTGTGCGGTAGCCGGGTTGCGGATTGACCACGAACTGCTGCACGCCGTCAATCATCTGGAACGATGACGTGCGCTTGGCGCGCTCTGTAATCGGTGTGTAAAGTTCCCAGCGGATGCCATAGCTCAGCGTGAACTTCGGCGTCAGCTTCCAGGTGTCCTGGAAATATGCGCTGACGTTGTTGCGGCTGATGGCGGCGGGACCGATGTGCTGGCCGCCGGAGATGAACTTCGGCGCCAGCGCAACCGTGTATACAAACGAACTGCCGGAAAGAAAACCGGAGAGCGTATCGGGCAGCGGATCGCCGGGTTTGATATTGTGCATACCGCTCTGCGAGGGAATTGCCTCCGTCGCATACGCCGCTCCGCCGCCAAAGTCGTATTCGCCGTTAGGACTGATGCCGAAGTACGTGGTGTCGCGATTGCCGCGGAACTCTGCGCCGAACTTGAAGGCGTGCCACGGGGTCACGTAGGCCACGTTTTCGCGGCCCTGGAAGAGATTGCCGTAGGCCTGCATCACCGAGCCGGCGGCGGAGTTGAATGCCTCGAACAATCCATCGTTGAATTTGACCGCGGGGTCGGTGTGGTTGGGCGTGGGAAAGCCCGGCGTGGAGCGCGTGATGCTGATCGAAGACTCGAATGTCAGCCGCGGCGTGGCCGTGCGCGTCCAAGTGCCCACTATGTTGCGCTGGCGGTCGATGTATTGGACACCGAAGGAGGGATCGACGGCCGTCTGATCCGGGTTGGTGGTGGGACCGGTGAGGTTGTCGAAGCTGAAGCGCGCAAAAAACCGATCCTTCGCTGAGATTTTGTGATCCAGCCGGACCTCGAACTGATCCGCATCCGTGGCCACCTTTGATGCAGTGGCGTAGGTGCGCGCTCCGAAGGGGCCAGTGAGATCGTTCGGCAGCGGATAGCGAGCAATAATGGAGGCGATCTGAGGATCGACCGGCACGGCCAGCGTGTCGGGGATCGTTTTCTTGGGGTCGTTTGGATCCGGGTAGTTGACAGTGTCACAAACATAGTTGCCGGGGTACTGGGCTTGGCCGCAGGTGATGCCGCTGGTTGATGGGCGCTCGGAGAGTGCAGGCACGGGCATGACCTGCGTGGTGCCGAGAACCTGGCGGAATCCCTGGTACTCAAAGAAGTAGAAGGTTCCCTTGCGGCCGTCGTAGACGTGGGGCAGATAGACCGGGCCGCCGTTGGTGAAGCCGAATTCGTTGCGCCGGAAGGGCGGAATGCGGCCGGGATAGGCGGGAGTGGGGTGATCAAAGTAATTGCGCGCATCAAAGGCGGAGTTGCGGACGAACTCGAAGAAGGAACCATGAAAGCCGCTGGCGCCGGAGCGGGAGTGAATGTTGGTAAAACCAGCCGCGCCGCGACCTATCTCCGCAGGCATCCAGCCGGAGCTGGAGTCGATGCCTTCCACCGCGTCCACGTTGAAGTTGGAGAAGG
>CZKF01000002.1_pt1 | contig 16127 bp, 7 predicted proteins | sample 1122351 | NCBI WGS metagenome assembly CZKF01 (sample SAMEA3539301, study PRJEB10725) | soil metagenome | biome: tundra; feature: field; material: soil | place: USA | collected 2010-05 | depth 0.15 m
TTTTTCCGCATGGGGGATTTCTACGAGCTCTTCTACGACGATGCGGTGACGGTGAGCCGGGAGTTGCAACTGACGCTGACGGCGCGGGACCGGGAGCGGAACCAGCCGATGTGCGGGGTTCCATATCACGCCGTGGAGAGTTACCTTATGCGCCTATTGCGCAAGGGCTACCGCGTCGCCCTCTGTGATCAGATGGAGGACCCCAAGCTGACGAAAAAAATAGTCCGGCGCGAGGTGACCCGTGTGCTCTCGCCGGGGACCGCGCTCGATGCGGGGCTGGGACAAGAGCAAAACAATTTTCTGGCGGCGTATTTCGAGGTTGGAGGCGTGCATAAGGCCAAAACCCAGGCCGAGACGGTGTGCGCGGTGGCGTTGCTGGACGTTTCCACGGGCGAGTTTCGCACGGCGGAGTTTCAGGGCGCCACGGCGCGGCAGCAGGCAGTGGACGAGATTGTGAAGGCCGGGTCGAGCGAAGTGCTGGTGGCCGCGAGCACGGAGTTGCCGGCACAACTGGAGCGGATTCCTGCGCGAACGCGCGTCGAGGACTGGGTCTGGACGCGGGAGTTTGCGGTGCCGCTGGTGGAGCGGCAACTGAATGTGCGGTCGCTGGATGGGTATGGGTTGACTGGGCATCAGGCGGCGGCGATTGCGGCCGGAGCAGTGCTGCATTATGTGCGCACAACACAGAAGAACGAGGCGCTGCACATTGACAGCCTGAAATTCGAGGAGCACTCTACGGCGCTAGAGCTGGACCAGGTGACGGTGCGGAATCTGGAGCTGGTAGAGCCATTGTTTGCTGGACAGGACGACCGGGCGACCCTGTTTCACACCCTGGATGCGTGCCAGACGCCGATGGGCAAGCGGCTGCTGCGGGCCACGATTCTACGGCCGCTGGTGGACGCCGAAGCGCTGGAGGCGCGCTACGAGGCGGTGGGCGAGGCGCATGGGGATCTGGTGAGGCGCGAGGAGATTAGACGGGCGTTTGATGGGCTGTTGGATTTGGAGCGGCTGCTGGCGCGGCTTTCCTTGGACTCAGCTGGAGCACGCGATGTGAGGGCGCTCGCCGCGAGTTCGAGCCGGTTGCCGGGGCTTCAAAAAGCGATAGTCGCGATGCGGGCTGCGCGTTGGCGGGAGTTGGCGGAGCGGCTGGATACGCTGGAAGACGTGACGGCGCGGATTCAGGCGACGCTGGTCGCTGAGCCTCCGTTGACGCTGGTCGATGGCGGGGCGATTGCGGCGGGCGTGGACGTGGAACTGGATGAACTGCGAACGATTTCGAGGACCGGTAAGCAGCAGATCGCGGCCATCGAGGAGCGGGAGCGCGCGCGGACGGGAATCGGTTCGCTGAAGGTGCGCTATAACTCCGTTTTCGGCTATTACATCGAGATTACTAAAGCGAACATGGCCCTGGCGCCGGACGATTATGAGCGCAAACAGACTCTGGTGAATGCGGAGCGGTTTACAACGCCCGAGTTAAAGGAATATGAGCGCAAGATTCTCTCCGCGCATGAGCGGTGTATCGAGATAGAGAAGCGGATTTTCGCCGAGTTGCGGCGGGCGGTGCTGGAGGCGGCGGGGCGCATCAAGCGAACATCAGCTGCCGTGGCGGAGGCGGACCTGCTGGCTTGCTTTGCGCATCTGGCGGCGGGGCGCAAATATGTGCGGCCCACTATTTCTGATGAACCCGTGATCGAAGCGGTGGCCGCGCGCCATCCGGTCATCGAGCATTGGATGGAGGAGACGCGCGAGGGAAGGTTCATTCCCAACGACATCTATTTAAACGCGGCGGGGGATGGGCCGAGCCTGCTGTTAATCACTGGCCCGAATATGGGCGGCAAGAGCACTTATCTGCGCCAGACGGCTATGCTGGTTCTGCTTGCGCAAATGGGCAGCTTTGTGCCGGCGGAGAGCTTGCGGTTTGGGCTGGTGGACCGGATCTACACACGTATCGGGGCCAGCGACAATGTGGCGCGGGGCCGCTCCACTTTCATGGTGGAGATGACGGAGACGGCAACGATTCTGAATACGGCAACCAACAAATCGCTGATCCTGCTGGACGAGATGGGGCGAGGAACGGCAACGTTTGACGGGCTTTCGTTGGCCTGGGCGACGGTGGAGTTCCTTCATGCGGAAACCAAAGCGCTAACGCTCTTTGCCACGCACTATCACGAGCTGACCATGCTGGCCGAGAAGCTGCCGCGCGTCAGGAATCTGCGCGTGGGCGTGAAAGAGGCCGCGGACGGGATTGTCTTTCTGCATAACATCGAGCCGGGCGCGGCGAGCAAGAGTTATGGCATCGATGTGGCGCGGCTGGCGGGGCTGCCCGCTGCGGTGATTGAGCGGGCCAGGCACCTTTTGCGACAACATGAGAGGCAGGAGCGGCAGAGTGTGCAGGTGGAGACGCAAGCTGATCCAGTGCAGTTGACAATTTTTACTCCGCTCTCGCAGCGCATTGTGGACCGGATTGAGGCGGCAGACGTGAACCAATTGACGCCGCTGCAGGCGTTGAATCTGCTGGAAGAACTTCAGCAGGAACTGAAGGAAACGAAGGAATAGGAATCAGGAAACAGGAATCAGGAGTGCAGCCAGCATGAACGCGAAGACCATGACGGTGGCCGGCATCATGAGCGGAACCTCGGCCGATGGAATCGACGTGGCCGTGGTGCGGATTGCGCCGGGAAAACCTCGGCCTAGTCTGAAACTACTGGCGCATGAGGGATTTGCGTTTCCGGCACCGCTGCGTCGTGCGGTGCTGGCGGCGATGAACGCGGCTGTGACTTCGACGGCGGAACTGGCGCGGCTCCATTGGAGGCTCGGCCTGGCCTACGCCGAGGCGGTGAACGCAACGGTGAAGCGGCATGCGGTGAAGCTCGATCTGATTGGCTGCCACGGACAAACGCTCTATCATCAGCCGCGCGCAGAGAGCTATGCAGGCAGGCGCTTCGGCTGCACCTGGCAACTGGGCGAGGCGGCTGTGATTGCCGCTGCAACGGGAGTTTGTGTGGTTTCGAATTTTCGACCGGCGGATATGCTCGCCGGGGGCCAGGGAGCACCACTGGTTCCGCTGCTGGACTATATGTTGTTTGCCGACCGTAAGCGCGGGCGCGTGCTGCAGAACATCGGCGGCATTGCCAACCTGACCGCCATTCCCGCAGGGGCCAAACCCGATTCGGTAATCGCCTTCGACACCGGCCCTGGAAACATGGTCATCGACGCGCTGGCGCAGGAGCTCTTCAATAAAAGATTTGATCGCAACGGAGGAATTGCCGCGCGGGGCTGTGTGCTCTGGCCGGTGTTGGCCGAGGCGTTGGGCAACCCCTACTTCAAGCTGAAGCCGCCGCGCACGGCGGGACGGGAGCAGTTTGGGCGCGAGTATGCAGCGAAGTTTCTGGCCAACTGCCAACGGCACAGTAACCACCCCGAAGACGCGCTGGCCACGGCGACCGCGTTGACAGCCGAGACGATCGCGCAAAGCTACAAGGCTTTTGCCCGGCGCAGGATGAGAGGCCGCGGAGTGGATTACATAGTCTCCGGCGGCGGGGCGCGCAATGCGACGCTGATGGCGATGCTGGCCGCGAGGCTGGAGCCGATGGGATGCGCGTTGGCCGACAGCGAGGAGTTCGGCCTGCCTGCCGAAGCCAAGGAAGCCGCGGCTTTTGCGCTGCTGGCCTGGCAAACGTGGCACCACCTGCCGGGAAATGTGCCCCGGGCTACCGGTGCGACTCGACCGGCGATCCTGGGTCAGGTCACGTATGCGTAGCGGGCTGGTGAATAGTCTCCAATGCGTTGCAGTTTGGGGTTTGCGACAACCGGCCACAATGTGAAACAGCTTTTTCAACCTTTTGAGGCCCTGGTTCGTCTACAGAATAGAGATTAAATTTGCCATTCTAGATTACGTATGGCGTTGTTTTGTGGAGTGTTTGATGATGAAGAGAGAAATGAAGAAAAGTTATCCATTTCTGATGGCGCAGGTAGCCGTAGGCATGGCCCTGATGGCCGGCGCTGTCGTGGCCTGCGCACAGGCGCCCGTGCGGTTTTTGGGAACAATCACGGCCATCAGCGGCAACACGCTTTCGGTGAAGTCCGACGCGGATGGAGTTCATCAGGTGAATGTGCCTGACAAGGCGGAGATCAAGCGCATTGCACCCGGACAAAAGGATTTGAGCGCCGCGGAGACAATCCTGTTCAGCAACCTTGAAATCGGAGACCGCGTGCGGGTGAAGTTCGATCCTAACTCGCCTGCCGGCTCTGAAGTGGCATTGCAGATTATCGCCGTCAAGCAGACTGACTTAGCCGAGAAGCAGCGGAAGGATCGCGAGGACTGGCAGGTGCGCGGCGTAGGCGGATTGGTGAAGAACGTCGATATGGCGGCTGGCGTGATTGTGCTCAGCAGCGGCTCGGGAAGCACTGCCAAAACCATCATCGTGCATACCACCAAGGCGACCATTCTCAAACGCTACGCGCCAGCTTCGGTGCGCTTTGACGATGCGCAAGTGGCGCCGATTGATGCGATTCACGCAGGCGACCAGTTGCGCGCACGCGGCGCCAAAAATGCCGATGGGACGGAGATTGCGGCTGAAGATGTGGTCTCGGGCAGCTTCCGTAACATCGCAGGAACTATTACATCGCTGGATGCGGCAAGCTCGACGCTGGTGGTCAAGGACCTGACGACCAAGAAGCCGGTCACCATCCATATCACCGCGGATGCGCAGATGCGGCGCCTGGAGGATCGCATGGCGCAGATGCTGGCGATGCGGCTAAAAGGAAGTACGCGCGCGGCTGGAGCGGGCGGGAATGGCCCGGCAGGCGGACAGCACGGCGTCGGCCAAGGTGGCGGCAGTGGCCAATGGGTTGGCCGGAATGGCGGGCAGGGCGGCGGTTTTTCTGATCCACAACAGTTGCTCAACCGGGCGCCAGCCATTCAGATCAGCGATTTGAAAAAGGGCGAGGCAGTGATGCTGGTATCGACAGACGGGACAACCGAGGTCACGGCCATCACGCTGCTGGCCGGCGTCGAGCCGTTGCTTGAAGCTCCCGCGGCCAGCCAGAACCTGCTTTCCAACTGGAGCATGAACTCCGGCGCTCCGGACGCTGCCCAGTAGGCCCACACAGATTCACAAGCGTAAAAAAGCGAGGGATACGTGGTTTCAATATTGCATTACCGCACTCATTTCCTGATAGCCCTGGCGTTGGGCGTGGCCGTAGCATGCGCGGCGCAGGCGCAAGCTCCAGCTTCTCCGGCTGCGCCTCCCGCAGTCACGACGGTTACTGCCGCGCCGGCAACTTCGGCGGCAACGGCCACGGTGCGCGGACACATCACCGACCCATCGGGCGCGCTGATTCCAGGCGCTGCGATCACCATCACAACATCGGCTGGGAAGGCCGTGACAAAAACCACGGCGGACGCGAGCGGCCAATATGCAGTGAGCGGCCTGCCTCCCGGCAGCTACGTCGTGCAAACCAGCGTTGAAGGCTTCGCTCCCTTCACATCGCCAGCCATACAGCTCGCTGCCGGACAGGTGAAGCATGTGGAAATCACCATGGCCATGGTGGTTGAGGAGCAGAGCGTGGTGGTCAGCGATGAGTCACCCGCGGTCAGCGTGGAGGCGGGCGGCAACGCCAGCGCTATTGTCCTGAAGGGCGCTGATCTGGATGCGCTTTCAGACGATCCCGACGAGCTGTCCAATGAACTGACTGCTCTGGCCGGGCCCTCGGCCGGACCGAATGGCGGGCAGATCTACATCGACGGCTTCAGCGGCGGGCAACTGCCGCCCAAGTCGGCGATTCGCGAGATCCGCATCAACCAGAATCCGTTTTCCGCCGAGTTCGACAAGCTGGGCTACGGACGCATCGAGATTCTCACCAAGCCGGGAACCGACAAGCTGCATGGGCAGTTCTTCATTCAGGGCAACGACAAGGCCTTCAATACGGGCAATCCATTCACTTCGACAATCCCTTCGTACTACAGCTACCAGTTCAACGGCACGGTGAGCGGCGCGATTTCAAAGAAAGCCTCGTTTTTTGTGAGCGCCGAACAGCGCAACACGGAGAATGTGAACGCATGGCTGATTCCCGATGCTGTAATGGTAAACACCTCTGGCGTCTATGTAGATAATCAGAACTACGGCGTCAACCTATTGAACCGGCGCATACGCGACAACGCCTCGGCGCGCATCGATTGGCAACTGGGCGCAAAGAACACGTTCACTATCCGTTATGGCTTCTGGGCTGAGGCCGAACACGGCAATTTGAGTTCAGGCTCTCTCGCCACCACGTCCACGCACGAGTCGAACACCGACCATACCGTGCAGATGAGCGACGCGATCATCCTCAACGATCATGCGGTCAACGAAAGCCGCTTCCAGTTCGAGCGGCAAAACGAAAATCACTATCCGGACTCGCCTGATCTCACCATCAGCGTCACGGGAGATTTTACCGGAGGCGGATATCCCGGCCAGAAGAGCCTCGATCACGCAACGCGGCTGGAATTCCAGAATATGACAACCCTGAGTCATGGCGCGCACGCCATCAAGTTCGGAACGCGCATGAGGGACACGCGGGATGCGAACTTGACGAATGCGAACTTCAACGGCAACTTCACCTTTGCCGATACGGTGAACGGCGCCTCGACGATCTACGCCTACCAGAAGTACAAGGCAATGGCTAACGGACTTGCCGCCGGCACGCCGTTCAACACGCTGGAGGCTGTGGGCAATGGACCGACTTCCGCCAGCTACACAACCGGCAAGGAATCCGCGCTGGCTAATGTCTTTGACATCGCGCTGTACGTCCAGGACGATTGGAAGTTCAATCCGCGCCTCACGCTCTCCGGAGGCCTTCGCTGGGAGGCGCAAAATCACATCTCGGACCACGACGACTGGGCGCCGCGTGCCGCATTCGCCTACGCGCTGGATGGAAACGGCAAGGAAAAGAAGGCCAAGACCGTGCTGCGCGGTGGATATGGCCTCTTCTACGACCGGTTTGATTACCGCAGTCTGATGACCATCAATCGCGCCAATATCCAGAATCGTGTCGTGCTCAACGATCCGCTCTGCTCCGCCTCGGCAACTTCGCTGGGCGCCATCGACATGAGTACATGCTCCAGCACCATTGGCACCTCCACAGCTTCGTTGCCGGTGAGGTACGAGGTAGATCCCCATTATCATTCGCCCTACACGGGCCAGGCGGGCGCCAGCCTTGAGCGGCAACTCTTCACAGGCACCAGCGTGACGGCGACCTATCTTCATTCCTTCGGCGTGCATCAGGTCGTGACGCGCAACGCCAACCAGGCCACTGGCGGGACTCCGCAGCAGAGTTCCGGCGGATACCTCTATGAGTTCTATCCCGAGGCGGTATTCAAACAGAATCAAGTTCTCGCCAGCGTCAACTCCAAGGTGAACAAGAACCTGAGCCTGACAGGCTTTTACACGCTTGCCTGGGCCAACACCAACGGCGCGGGAGGCAACGCCTCGAACGCCTACAACCTGAACCAGGACTATGGGCGCGCCAACTTTGTTTCGCGCAATATGCTCTTCGCGATGGCAAGTTATCAGGGACCTTGGGGCATCCGCTTCAACCCCTTTCTGATTGCGCAGTCAGGCCGGCCATTTAACATCACGCTGGCCTCGGACCCGCTGAATAACTTTGGCAATCAGCGGCCGACTTACGCGACCTCAGCCACGCTGCCAGCCGACGAGATAACGACTCCCTATGGCGTGATGGATGAAACCGGACTGACGGGCGCAATCATCCCGGCCAATCTGGGCAACGGTCCGGCAGCAGTGGCTGTGAATCTGCGTATCAGCCGGGCCATCGGCATCGGCCCAAAGAATGCCTCTACAAACAATCAAACAGATGGTGGCGCGCCTCCGGGTGGACCGCCTGACGGTGGCGGCGGCGGCGGACGGCGCGGCGGACCGCCGGGAGGAAGTCTTGGACCAGGCGGCCTTGGCGGGGGTGGCGGCGGTAGAGGCGGTCCCGGCGGTATGTTCGGGCCAACCAGCACAGGCCACAAGTATTCGCTGAACTTCAGCGTACAGGCGCTGAATCTCTTCAATGACATCGACTATGGAACGCCGAATGGAACAGTGACTGCGCCGAATTTTGGCAAATCGACAAGCCTTGCGGGCGGCGTCTTCAGCACCGGCTCGGCGGCACGGCGCGTCTTTGCTCAGGTCGTATTTTCGTTCTGATCGAAGCAGAGTCACTAAGCCGGTGGCCGGAGCGCGCAGCTCCGGCCACCGGCTTTTTGCGCGAGGCGTGCTTTTATGGCTTTGCCGCCGTCACCGCTGCGGGCTGGTCATCCACCACGAAAGCATCGGTTAGCGAGATAACCTTCAACTGCGCCTTCAGAGCATCGAGTGAGGCAGCGCTCCTCACCGAGACTTCGACAGTCTCGCCCGGAAGCACGTCGAAGTAATTGTCGGAGATCTGCACGTCGAGATCGCCGAAGGAAAGATAAACGCTGCGCGCCAGAACCGGGGATATAATGCGAATTCTGTAGCTGTCCTTCGCGCCGGTGGTTTCCACCTTCAGTTGGGCCGGCTTCAGATGCACTCCCCTGACAGGCGCGAGATAGACAAGATTGCGCGAGAGCTGCGCTCCTCCCGCAGTCAGCTCGGCCACGACAAAAACACGCGAGGTATCTTGCGCGCCCGCGTCGGTGAGCTTTTTGAGCGGCCAGTCGAGATAGACCTTGCTAGTGAGCGGCGCAACTTTCACGGCGCTGGTTTCCTCCAGCAGCACCTTGCCGTCAAAGTCCATCAGGCGCACGCGCAATGTGGCCGGCTCAGTCCTGGTCTTGTCGCTGACGATGTAGACCTTCAGCGCTCCATCCTCGACGTGCGGCGAGACCAGGATGGGCGCGTAGAAGCGCCGCGCATAGTATTGCAGCGCCTTCCAGCGGCCGTAGTAATCAATCGACGACCAGGAGGCCACAGGCCAGCAGTCGTTCAACTGCCAGAAGATGGAGCCCATGGTCTCAGGCCGCAAGCGGTGGAAGTGCTCGGCGCCGATCTTGATGCCTTCAGCCTGCACCACCTGGCTGACGTAGAGGAAGCTTGCAAAATCCTTGGGCGCGGGATAATCCTTGGCCGTGTAGTCCTGGATCAAGGAGTTGCCTTCGTTGTTTTTCTGGTGGGCCAGCATCACCGGGGTGAAGATGCCGGTGCGGTCTTCAGGCTGGGTGAAGCTCTCCACGGTGCGCATCTCCGGGAAGGACTGAAAGCCGTACTCGGTGACAAATCGCCAGTGGTGCTTCTCGTACTCGCTGAAAGGAACGCGGCCGTGCCAGACATTCCAGTCATGCGTGTCGCCGCTCTGGTAGTGGTCGCTGAGCGCTTCGTAGTCGGCGCTGGGCGAGCTGGGCCAGTAGGGCGTCTCTGCGTCGAGCCGCGCCACCACGCGGGGCAGGATGCCGCTAAACTCGGTGAGGTAATCCTGCCACATCTGGAACCTTACATCCGCGGGTAATCCGTTCCTCGTCCCCCAGCCGAAGGCGCTCTCGGTCTCATTGTTGCCGCACCATAGGACGATACTCGGATGATTGCGCAGGCGGCGCACCTGGTCCTCGGCCTCGGCCTCGATGTTCTGCTTGAAAGCGTAAGTGCCCGGCTGCCAGTCGTTGCCGAACATGAAGTCCTGCCACACCATGATGCCCAGTTCGTCACAAATCGCGTAGAACTCGTCGCTCTCGTAGTAGCCACCACCCCAGTGGCGAATCATGTTCATGTTGGCGTCGCGCGCCGATTGCAGGATGCGGCGATAGTTGGCCGTGGTGACGCGATTGGGAAAGCTGTCAAAGGGAATCACGTCCGCGCCCTTGGCGAAGACCGGAATTCCGTTGACGATGAATTCAAAACTCCGGCCCCACTTGTCCAGTTCGCGATGGAGAACGATGGAGCGCAGGCCGGTCTTGACAGTGCGATACTCTGCCTCCTCGTTTCCAGAAGTGAAGAGATGCGCTTCAAAGCCGTAGAGAGACTGCTCACCGTATCCAGCCGGATACCAGAGTTTCGGCTTCTGAATCTCGATGGGCAGATCGAGGACATTGCGACCGGCATGGAGTGTGACGTGAACTGGAAATGTTGGCTTCTTTCCAGCCAAAGGTTCACCACTGCCCCAATAGGTCACGATTACGTCGGCGGTGGTTGCTGTTGCGGCCTCGATCTCCACTTCTGCGTCCAAATGCGCCACTTCCCTGCTCACGTCGCGCTGACGAATGTGAAAGTCGGCAATACGCGCTTTATCCCAGGCTTCGAGCCCCACCTGTTTCCAGACGCCGCTGGTCACAAAGCGCGGACCCCAATCCCAACCGTATTCATAGGCAGGCTTGCGAATATAGGTCTTGGCTTCGGTCTTGGTCTTCGGCTGCCATGGGTCGCTGGCTGCTGCCTCGGCGGCTGCCTTGATGGGTGACGGAAAAACAATGCTCAGCAGGTTCTTGCCAACGTGCAGATGACTCTTAACAGGCACTCTCCAAATGCGAAAGCTGTTGTCGGCGCTGAGCAACTTGGCTCCATTCACGGAAACCTCTGCGGCTCCATCGAGGCCGTCGAAGACAAGATCGACATTGGAGCGGGCCAGCAACTCCGGCGTGACCTCGAAGCTCAGCCGGTACTCCCAACTCTCCTGCTCAATCCATTGCAGCTTGGACTCGTTGTCGCGAAAGAATGGGTCGGTAATCTTCTTGTTGGCCAGTAGATCCAGATGCACGTCTCCGGGCACGGTGGCAGGAAGCCAGCCGCTCTCTCCCTGCTCGGCGCCGGCCGTGATTTGCCGGAACTGCCAGCCATGATTGAGCGCGACAAACTTATTCTGCGACAGACTCGTATCCGAAACCGGAACCACTTTGGCCTGCGTCAGCGCCATCTCTCCTCCCATGCCAACCACCGCGACCAACAGGATGTAACAAACTTGCCGACCAGCACTTGCAGCTCGCATCCGATCTCCTCCAGGCCTTCCGCTGAACCGATTGATTGGCCAGAAGAGGCAATTTATCAAACGCCGATAAGCGTATCATGAGAGGCTGGCAGGGCAAACTCATCAAATTTCAGCCAAAACTGAGAGCAGCTTATCTCTTGTTGGTCAGCGTTTTCCGGTAAAGCGTTTCCCACTCATCGACTTTCGCGTCCATACTGAAGTGGGACGCAATACGTTCACGCGCCGCCAGACCCAGCCTGCGGCGCTCTTTGTCCGTTCTCCGCATCATCTCCAGCATCGTCTCGGTCAATCCCTCCGGGTTTTTTGCGGACACAATCACGCCAGACTCACCCACCAACTCGCGCACCCCGCCTACATTGGTGGCGACAACGGGCTTCTCCATGGCCATCGCTTCGCCTACGGCCAGCGGCATTCCCTCCCAGGCAGAGGCCAGCACAAAGCCATCGGCGGCATCCAGCAAAGCAGGCATATCGCGGCACAAGCCCAGCCAGCGGACTCGTCCGTGCAAGTCCAACTCGTCTGCCAACACAATTAATGCGGAGACCTCATCCACATTTCCCTCTCCGGCCACCCACAACCGTGTCTCTAGATGGACTGATGTCACCCGCGCAAAAGCCCGCAACAAATTCGGATAGTCCTTAGCGGGCGCGATGCGTCCCGCCGCCAGCCAGACAAACTCCGTATGCACACCCATTTGCGCTCTTGTGCGGACGCGGCGCTCGAGGCTGGGAACGAATTCTGTGATGTCAATCCCATTGACGAGAACCGAAGACTTGCGGGCCGGAACGGCCTTGAGGCGCACATAGCGGGCGGCAGCGGCCTGGCTCACGGCGGTGGTATGGCGACTGAGGGAGTCAGTAAGCCGGTAGGCCAGCATGCGCAGCCAGGAGCCTTCGTAGACGTTGTGGACTGTAGAGAGAACAGCTGCCCCCGGAAGCAATATCTTGAGCAGACGGGCCATCATGTTTGCCGGGTAGGTGTGGCTGTGGAGCAGATCTGGGCGGAAGTCGCGTAATGCGTGACGAGCTTTCCACAGGCCAGCCAAAATACTGCCCGGAGTCCTGCGCATATCAAGGCGAGTCGGATCGAGAGTGGTGGGCCACTCTTCGGACTGTCGGCCACGGAGCACAAGGAGCGAGACCGCGTGGCCACGCGCCGCCATGCGCTCCGCCAGCGCCAATGCCTGCCGTTCCGCTCCGCCAATACCCAGCGAGGTCAGTACGTACGCGATCCGCATTTCACTCACATCCTGCCAAACACTCAAGTGGGACGATGATAACGCGCGCGGTCAGTCTCTGGCAGCATCCCGATTTGGACCGATCGTCGTCCGTGTACCATAATGTAAATCGAAAACTGTAAATGGAAAATTCAATTCCCTCCCGGCGTTCGATCATCTGATAAACTTAAACTGCTTAAGGAAGGCAAGGAGGGGTTATGGAACTGGGCGCGTGGGTGAAATCCAATGTCGATTATGGCCGGCGGCTGGTGGGCTCGGGAATCGAAGGGGCGCGTTCCGGTCAGGAAGAATTCCTCGACGGAGAACCTCTTGCTCCTTTTCTTGGCGAGTCGTTCAAAGGCGCGCTGTTGCCTGCCGCGATTGGCGCCTGCGTCGGCGTGATGGTCGGCTATCCCATCTGCCGCCGTAAATCCTCCTCCACCTCGGTAACCCTGGCCTATGGGTTGTTGGGTTGTGCAGTCGGGCTGGGCGCGGGCTTCGCCTGGAAGAGCCGCCATCTCGGCGCAAGCGTAGCCGAAAATGCATTGAAGAACATGGGCAAAGTGCGCGATGAGCAGTGGCTGACCAAGCATCCCATCAATTACGCGTAGCATCTGGGCACATAGATATTCAAAACGAAAAACCCGCTCTGAGACAACAACTCTGTTGCCTTAGGGCGGGTTTTTCGTTGTAGACGCCATTCGTGCCGCTGTGGCTAACCTTCCAGCTTCATGTGCGCCACACTTGCGGCGCACATGAAGCCGTTTACACCCTAGCCTGGTTCTACTGAGGCGGCGTTGTGCCGCCCTGGGCCGCTTCGGTGTTCACATCCGTCTCTGCCTGATCGGCCTGCTGGGTCTGCTGCTGAATCTCAGTCCCGGCATTCGGATCCTGCGGCGGCGCAATTTCTGCATACTGCGCCTGAACCGCCGGGCCTTGCCCGGATGGCGGCGCCGACGGCAATCCTCCGCTACCGTGCGCATCCTGCAGCTGCTGGAGTCCCTGGTCGATCAGTTCCCTCATGCGGTTCTGCATCTCCTGCAGGTCGGTCAACTGCACCGTCACCGTGCTGGATTTCTGGCACTCATTGCCGCCCTTGCTGGTCAGCACAGCCAGGCTCGCCGCCGTCGCATCGGGCGGAGGCGGGCTGGTCATCGCCAGCACATCGCCGTCGCTCAGAGCGCACTCGGCCTGGTTGGAATCCACCACATCCAGCGCGCTGCCGACCACAAATACGTGCTTATGGCCGTCGGTCAACATGCGCTCAATCCCGCTGGAAGCGGGATCCGGAGCCTGACTCTGCGCGTTCTGCTGCGCCTCCTGGTACTCCAGCGACACTTGCCCCTTGACCTCCTCGTTGACCTGCTGCGCCACATCAGGCGGCAGCGCCTGAGAGCCGCCCGCGTCGGCAGAACCGCCGGCGCCGGAAGAACCACCAGCGCCGTCCACTTCACCAGCCTCCTGTTGAGCCGCGCCGGCGGTTTGCAAGTCCTGTGATTCGACGTAGTTCGTCAGCCACTGTGAGGCATTGTTGTTGTTGTACGCCCATCCGTAAAAGGCAGGGCGATAGAAGGCGCCCGGAGCGTAGACGTCCATATGCCTGCCGCGATATTCATAGCCGTGGTAGAAGCGGCTGTACGAGCGTCCGTGGTAGGAGTAGCTGCGCCGCGCGAAATCGTGCCCATGGTAACTGTACGGGCGCTGCACATACCCCGGACGGCCCCGCTCGCCGTAGATGCGGCTGTTGTCGGAGCGCTCCACCGAGATTCTGCGGTTGCCGTTCAGCCCGCGATGCACGTCCATGCCGCGCCGGGCGTCATGCACATCGCTGATTCTGCCGTTGGGCCGGGTGCGAATAGCGCTGCCGCCACGGGTGACGCGCTCATTGCTGCCTCTGGGCGCGGGACCGCCCCGGAATGCTGTATGTCCACCGCCAGCAGGACCACCGTGGAAGCCTGCACCCGGTCCGCCGGGCGTGGGCCGGCTTGGCGTTGGCCTGCTTGGCGTAGGCCGGCTTGGCGTAGGCCTGCCGGGCGTGGGCCGGCTTGGTGTAGGTCTTGCGGGCGAAGTGGGGTGCACGCCTCCGCCGGGGGCTGCCGGACCGTGGTGCGTGGCAGTCCCGCCTCCGCCAGGTCTCGCTGGTGTGGGCCTGGATGGAGCTGGCCTTGTAGGAGCCGGCCTGGATGGTGCGGGCCTGGAAGGAGACGGTCTGGATGGAGCTGGCCTGGATGGTGCGGGCCTGGAAGGAGCCGGTCTGAAAGGAGCGGGTCTGGAAGGGGCCGGCCTTGGAGGAGCCGGTTTAGAAGGAGGCGGGGCAGGCTTAGTAGTCGTGGCAATTACGCTACCCACGCCGCACATCCCCACAAGCACGGCAAGAACGGCAACTGCGGAGCCATATCGGATGGCACCGCGGAGACATTGCATCGTCATTGGATCCTACCTTCTCTCAATCCAGGACGCCGCCCTGGAGCATTTTCACCTAGTCCATAAAACAGATTATCCCATCCTTGCCGCAAAATCCTGTGACGCGGCAAGGATGGGATACCCATGACATCGGGGGCTAACCTGTTTATTGAGGCGGCGTAGCGCTACTCTGGGCCGTATCGTTGGTTACATCAGTTTCTGCCTGATCGGCCTGCTGTGTCTGCTGCTGAATCTCAGTCCCGGCGTTGGGGTCAGCTGGAGGCGCAATTTCTGCATACTGCGCCGGTGCCGGCGGGGCTTGCGCCGATTGTGGAGCAGACGGCAATCCTCCCTGGCCCTGCTTGTTCTGCAGTTCCTGGAGTCCCTGGTCGATCATTTCCCGCATGCGGTTCTGCATCTCCTGCATGTCGGTCAACTGCACCGTCACCGTGCTGGATTTACCGCACTCATTGCCTCCCTTGCTGGCCAACACCACCAGGTCCGCTGCTGTCGCGTCGGCCGGAGGCGGGCTCGTCAGCGCCAGCACATCGCCGTCGCTCAGAGCGCACTCGGCCTGGTTGGAGTCCACCACATCCAACGCGCTGCCGACCACAAACACATGCTTGTGGCCGTCGGACAACATGCGCGCGACCCCGCTGGAACCGGGGTCCACGTCCTGTTGCTGCGCGTTTTGCTGTGCCTCATTGTTCTCCAGCGCCAATTGGCCGTTTACCTCTTGGGCGATCTCCTGCTTCACCTCGGGGGTAATCGCTGGCCCTTCGCCACCTGACTCAGGAGAAGCGGGGGCTGCTTCGCCAGCCTCCTGATGGGCTGAATAGGCTGCCTGCAAGTCCTGCGAGACCATGTAGTCCGTCAGCCAGAGCGCGGCGCTGGGGTATACCGGAGAAGGCGCAAAGAAGCCGCCGTAGTACCCGTACCAGGGAGAGCCTCCCCAACCCCAGCCATAGTGGATGGGGCTTGCCCACGGGTTATACGCCCATCCGTAAAAGCCGCGACCATAGAAGTGGTCCGGGGCATACACGTCAAAATGCCTGCCGTGATAGTCATAGCCGTGATAGAAGTGGCTGTACGAGTGGCCGTGGTAGGAGTAGCTGCGCCTCCCAAAATCGTGGCCGTGGTAGCTATAGCCGCGTTGCACGTATCCCGGACGGCCACGCTCGCCAACGACGCGGCTGTGGTCGGGGCGCTCGACGGAGACTCTGCGGTTGCCGTTCAGCCCATGATGAACATCCATGCCTCGCTTGGTGTCATGCACGTCGCTGATCTTGCCATTGGGGCGCTTAGTGATCGCGCTGCCGCTCTTGGCGACGTGCGTACTGCTTCCCTTGGGCGCTTGACCCCCGGTCGCCGTGTGGGGTCCGCCGCCGTTGAGGTGTGAAGTGGTGGTGGTTGCTCCGTGCGTACCTCCGCCGCTAGTTGGTCCATTAGTTGGTCCATGCGTGGCGACTCCGCCAGTGGTCGCGGTGTGCGTACCGCCGGTCGTACCGCCGCCAGTAGTCGTGGTGTGCGTACCGCCGGTCGTGCCGCCGCCAGTAGTCGTGGTGTG
>CZKF01000085.1_pt1 | contig 16111 bp, 15 predicted proteins | sample 1122351 | NCBI WGS metagenome assembly CZKF01 (sample SAMEA3539301, study PRJEB10725) | soil metagenome | biome: tundra; feature: field; material: soil | place: USA | collected 2010-05 | depth 0.15 m
CTCAGGACCAGATGAGCCTCTTGCAGTTTGCCACCGATGTGCGCGAGTTGACGCCATTCACCAACAAGGTGAGCCAGATCGAACACGGGCTAGGGCAGTTGCGTGGCGATTGGGCTACGTCGCTCTACGACGCCATCTGCCAGGGTTCGACACGGCTGGGCGGCAATACAGGGCGAAGGGTGCTGGTGCTCATCTCCGACGGCGACGATACCGCCAGCAGCGCCACATACGCCCAGGCCCTGGAGCAGGCGCTACGCAATGAAGTGATGATCTACAGCCTCATCGACGTGCCCATCGAGGCCAGCGCCGGACGCGACCTGGGCGGAGAACACGCGCTGATCACCCTGGCCGAGCAGACCGGCGGCAAGAGCTTCTATGTGAGCGACGGCGGACTGGAGAAGGCCTTCGCGCGCGTAAGCGACGACCTGCATACGCAGTATCTACTCGCCTATTATCCTCACAATCAAGAGCCCGGAAGGTCCTTCCACCACATTCAGGTGACCATCCCCAGGGCCGCGCCCCAGTCCTACAATATTCGCCATCGCACCGGTTATTACGCAGATTCGCCGGCCCAAAACAGGTAATTAACAGAAACCTGTACGTAATAGTCTCCCTATACACCGGAGGAACCTGTGAACATGGAGGGGGAAAAGGCTACAATTTACTTATGCTTTTAGTTATCGTTGCAATGCGGCTGTTGGAAATCATGTTTTTTGCCGGCCTTGCGGGCTCCGCCGTGGTTGTGCTCATCAGTTTTGTCGAGGACGGAGTAGAACTTTTCGGCAAGGATGAGCCGCCTGAGTCACGCGCCTGAGGGCGCAATTCGCCATGGCCTGCTCTCAACCATTGACTCCATCTTGATTTGGAAATAAACTCATCGCAGTGCGGGCGATGATTACAGCATCCGCAACCCAGGAAAGCCCGCTCTGGAGCCGGCACAATCGCAATGGCATCCACCCGAACGACCTTTGCCCCTCCTTCCGACCGCGTCAAGCTCATCGTGGCATCCTCGGTGATGCTGACGTTTATCTCCTTTTGGCGAGCGGCTGCCATTGTTCTCAATGATTTAGGTTCCTCAGCCTTCTATGCCGGGGGCATCGCCGAGCAGATGGTGGGCGAGGCAGCTCCGTGGTTCATCCTCGGCATCATGCTGTTCAGCTTCGCGGTTAGAGCGGTCTACGTCGAAAGCTGTTCGATGTTCACCCGCGCCGGCGTCTACCGCGTGGTGAAGGAGGCTCTGGGCGGAGGCTTTGCAAAACTCAGCGTCTCGGCCCTGATGTTCGATTACATTCTTACCGGGCCGATCTCCGGCGTGTCTGCCGGACAATATATTACTGGCCTGATGAACGAGCTGATGATAGTGGCCAACACCAGCCACTGGCTTCCTCCAGCTCTGTTAGACGCGCATCATCATCCCTTCCAGTTCGATATGAATCACACTGCGGCGGTATTCGCGGCCGCGGTGACCATCTATTACTGGTGGGAGAACATCAAGGGCATCGAGGAATCCAGCAGCAAGGCGCTGCGCGTTATGCAGATCACCACGGTGATGGTGGTGATTCTGTTGCTCTGGGGCACTTACTCGGTATTCATGACGCCGGGCGTTCACCTGCCACCATCGCCCATTCCTTCCCATCTCAGTTTCAGCAGCGATGCCCTTGGCTTCCTGAAGGGAGCTCCGCAACTACTTCCCCTGATGGGACTGTTCGGCATTCTCATGGCCTTCGGCCACTCCATCCTGGCCATGAGCGGCGAGGAGACCCTGGCGCAGGTCAATCGCGAGATCCAGCATCCCAAGCTGAAGAATCTGAAGCGGGCGGCGATTGTTATCGCCATCTACAGCCTTATCTTCACCGGCGGCGCCACGTTGCTGGCTTCCATGCTGATTCCTCTGCATGAGCATGTTAAATACCAGGACAACCTGATCGCCGGTCTGGCTATGTGGATGGTGGGACCGATGTTCTGGAAGATCGTCTTCCGCATCTTCGTGGTGCTGGTCGGCTTCCTGATTCTCTCCGGCGCCATCAACACCTCGATGATCGGCTCCACCGGCGTGCTGATGCGCGTAGCCGAGGACGGCGTGCTGACCGACTGGTTCCGCAAGCCGCACAAGAAGTTCGGCACCAGCTATCGCATCGTGAACATGGTTTTCATTCTCCAGATGATCACCATCATCGCCAGCCGTGGCAACGTGATCCTCCTGGGCGAGGCCTATGCCTTTGGCGTCATCTGGTCGTTCACCTTCAATAGCTTGGCCATGCTGGTGCTGCGCTGGAAGTATCATGGCGAACGCGGCTGGAAGGTTCCACCTAACATCCGCATCGGCAACTTCGAGATTCCCATCGGGTTGCTCTCGGTTTTCCTGGTGCTGTTCTCCACCGCCATCGTCAACCTGTTCACCAAGTCAATGGCCACGGTAAGCGGAGTCCTGTTTGCAGCGACCTTCTTTGTTATCTTTACCGTCTCAGAACGCGCTAACCAGCGCAAACATGCCCTGACTGCGCACCAGATGAAGGATTTCTTCCAACTGGAGCACCAGGACACAGTAAGCCGGGAGTCTGCGGCCATTCGTCCCGGCGGCGTGATGGTAACCATGCACGACGCGGCCAATCCCTTCGCGCTGAAGTGGACGCTCTCCCACACCAGCACCACAGATCAGGACGTTGTGGTGATCAATGTGCGCATGATGGGCGTGGGCGGGCCGGAGTACCTGAGCGCCGCTGACCAGAGCTTCAGCGAGCACGAGCAGTTGATCTTTACCAAGGCCATCTCGGTTGCGGAAAGTTTTGGCAAAAAGGTTTCTCTGCTTCTGATTCCCGCCGGTGATGTCTTCACCGCATTGGCGCAGAGCGCCAACTCGCTGGAGGTTGACTCCGTGGTCTCCGGAGTCTCCAACTCTATCACCGCCGGAGAGCAGGCTTTTCATTTGGGACAGGCATGGGAGGCGCTGCCGGAACCCAGGCGCCAGTTCAACTTCTATGTCGTTGATCCCAGCGGCGAAGCCAAGGTGTATTACATAGGGCCGCACGCGCCCAAGCTGAGCCCCGACGATGTGCAACTGGTTCATCGCTTGTGGGTGAATATGCGCCGCGATCCCTCCATGCAGGAATTGCACCACAGCGACATCATTACCTATGCCTTGACCCATTTGGCTGGCCAGTATGCCCGCGAAAAGCAGGATATTCTGCGTGACCTGCGCAACTATCGCGCCGCTGAAACCTCCACCAATGCGCATCTTGACAGCCAGAATATTTCCGGTCATCCCGCGGCATCGGATGCATCTGATCGTCAGTTGCCTCCGCAGAGGCCTACGCGCTATCTCTAGTAATTACCCGTCAAATAACTCAAGTACCGGCTATCGGCCGATTCCTGAAGTTTTTCTTGCAAAGAATAGTTACATCCGTGGTGCTAAGTATTTTTAATTTGTAAAAGTGTCTAAACTTGCGTATTGTGTTTGTCAGGATGAGTGATTTGTTCGTGCTCGCCCGGTTATTTTCGAGAATTGCGAACAGAACCACTTACAAGCATCGAACAGGAGGAGTTGTGGGAGTTTCAGAAATTCTGGTACAGATCGATCATGAAATTGCTCAGTTGCAACGGGCCCGCGCTCTGCTGGCCAGCAGCTTCGGGGCATCGCACAAAAAGGTTGCGGCCGCCCCTGCCGCCGGGAAAGTCGCAAAGAAGAGAAAAAAGAAGAGACATCTTTCCCCTGAAGGACGGAAGCGCATTGCCGAGGCCGTCAAGCGCCGCTGGGCTGAACAGAAGAAAGCAGCATCTGACAAGTAACTGAAACAGCGGGTGGATTTGGGGCTGGCTTGCCGGCTCCATCCTCCTGGCAGATGCGCATCAATCTAGATGGATTCTCCTGGCGCCAACCGCACCACCTGAACACTGGAATCGACCAGTGCGGCTAGTTGATCGGGCGTTCCGGTCAGCTGCGGGAAAGTGCCAAAGTGCAGCGGCAGTACCATCTTTGGCTCCAGCAGGCGCACAGCCATCGACGCTTCCTTGGGGTCCATCGTGTAATGGCCTCCGATGGGCAACATGGCAACTTCAGGCCGGTAGAGCTCGCAAATCAGCTTCATATCTCCGAAGACCGCAGTATCGCCGGCGTGGTAGAGAACCGGACCGTCTGCAATGGTCAGCACAAATCCCGCCGCAACGCCGACATAGTGGACTCCTGCTTCATCCTGCGCTCCCGACGAGTGTTTAGCCTCCACCATGGTCGCCGCCACATCGTCCAGTTGTACGGTCCCGCCCAGATTCATCCCGATCGTGTTAGTGACCCCCTTTTTCGCGAGATAAGCCGCCAACTCATAGATGGCCACCACAGTGGAATTGTTCCTGGCAGCCACCGGCGCAGCATCGGAGATATGGTCGCTGTGGCCATGGGTCAGCAGGATGTAATGGATCTTCGCCGGCAGGACGAAATCCTTCGGGTACTTCGGATTCTGCGCGATGAATGGGTCGATCAGGATGTTGGTGCCCCTGGCGGTTTGAACCAGCACGGTCGCATGCCCGAGCCATGTGATGCGCACTCCATGCAAGCTCATCATGGAATCTCCTTATATAGGTATTCTCGTCCTCGATGCCGTCAGCGCGTAATGATGACTTCTGAGACGCCGTCCTTGGCCAGAAACTGACGGTAACCCGACCAGGCGGCGAAGAGCCGCTCAATGCCGCGATTGCTAAAGGCGCGCTGAATGGGAAACTTCTGGGCCAACTGTATCTCAACCTCGTCGTTGGGTGTAACGTGGTAGCGGTAATGAGCCGTCACTATGCCCGTGGTTTGAATGTGGAAAAAAGCAAGCACCAGCCCGTCCGGCTTCGTGGCCTCAAACAGGCGCTCCACAACCGGCTCCACGAAAGCTTCGGGCAGATAGTCGAGAGTGGTCCACAACAGCACCACATCAAACATGCGTCCTGAAAAGTCGAGCGACTGCTTCAGGAAGCCCTCGACATCCCAGACCTGGTTACCGTCCTTGCCAATGGTCTTCCAGTTCCCCGTGCAAGCGTCGCTGACCAAATCGGTAAGGAAGATGCTGTGGCCCAGGCCTGTCAGGTAGTTGATGTTGGCCGCAGAGGTATAGCCTATGTCAATGACCTGAAGGTTGGACTTAGTATTCAGCCGCTTGCGCAGAGCTGCCCATCCGCCCGAGTGGCGCAGTATCTTGGGCCCGGTCAAACCAGGGCGTGAGGCGGGAATTACCCTCTCTTCTTTCTTGTCAAACCAGCGGCTGAACACCTTAAAATCCTCTTGCATTCCGGTAGCCCGCACACGGTGAACCGGCACGCAGCTACCTGTTAAGAGAGGCCACCGGCCTTCGGCGCGCGTGCGGCCTCAGAGCCCTTGGAAACGGCCTGCGTCAGGTCCACCTTGCCGCGAAAGACCGCATTGTCTTCCACCGCTAAGCGTAGGGCGCGAATATCGCCTTCCACCAGGCAGCCGGCGCGTAACTCGACGCGGCCGCTGGCGACCAGGTTGCCATGCACCTGCCCCATAATCAGAATGTCTTTGGCAAACAGGTCAGCGGCAATGTTTGCATTGGGGCCAATGGTCAACCGGCTCTCCGAGAGGCTCACCGTCCCCTCCACCCGCCCATCCAAAATCAAGTCCTCACTACCCTTTACTTCGCCGCAAATCACAATGGTCTTGCCGATACGCGCGGGAGTGTTTTCAACTGTCATGGTGTGATTCCTTCCCCGGACCTTCCTTCAAGAATACTCAGAGAGTGCGCTGCCCGGTGCTTACCAGGACCGGCCGCTGCTCCCAGGAGGTAGTGGGCTCTTTGGCCGAAAGCTGTCTGCTTCAGTCACGATGAGAGTTCTAGGCTAATAATTGGCCCTGAACGCACTATACGCAACAAAGCCCCATGGCTTCAATCAAAGTGTCGTAACAGGCATCTTTTCGTCTAACAGACAAATGGATTCAATCCCCATCGATGGACGGCCCATGCACGTTAAACTGGAGATTGTGCGCTATATTTTGCCGTTTTTCCTGCTTTTTCCCTGGTCCGGCGCCTCCGTGGGGCAACCTGCCGTCCTTACGCCCACTCAGGCCCAGGCGTTAGTGGCGCGGGCGCTGGCCACCGAGGCGCGCACCGCCCAGGACTTGAGCCACCCCATGCGTTACCGGCTGCGCAAGTCCAGCCCGCGGCTGACCTCGACCAAGGAGATTGCCGAGACTCGCGACGGCGATGTGGCCCGGCTGGTGGCCATCAACGACCACCCGCTGAGCCCGGACGACGAGCTGCGGGAAGAGGCCAGACTTGACGCGTTGCTCAGCGATCCTGCCCGGCAGCGCCATCGCAAGCAGAGCGAAGAATCCGACACCGGGATGGTCCTGAAGCTGCTGCGTATGTTGCCCCAGGCGTTTACTTACGAATACGAGGGCGCCGACGCATTCGGGAAGGTGGAGAAGTTCCGCTTCCATCCCAACCCCTCTTTCAGCCCGCCCGACCTGGAGACGCAGGCGCTAACCGCAATGGTTGGAGAACTTTGGATCGACGCCGCCGAGGAGCGCGTGACGCGCCTGGAGGGCCACTTGCAGCAGGACACCAACTACGGCTTGGGCATCCTAGGCAAGCTGGACAAGGGAGGATGGATCGTCCTGGAGCAGGCCGACGTGGGCACGGGACAGTGGCGCATCGCGCGTTTTCAGATCAAGATGAGCCTGCGTATCCTATTCAAGACGAAGGACTTTGATTCTGTGCAGGAGATGAGCCAATATACGCCGGTCTCTGCCAGCCTGGACTACCGGCAGGCCATTCAGATGCTGCGCGGCGGGCCTGAAAGAGTGGCCCCGGAAGCACACTAGAAACTCACTAAAACCGGTACAAACGCAAAACGGCCCCACCCGTCCAGGGTGAGGCCGTTTTGCTGCGTTCGGAGATTCGCCCTACTTGATCTTGATGAAGATGGTGGCGAAGGTAAACAGGGTGAGGGACTCGATAAAAGCCAGGCCGAGAATCAGCAGCAGCTGAATGCTGCCCGTGGCTCCGGGGTTGCGTGCTACCGACTCGACGGCCGAGCCAATTGCCTTACCCTGGCCGAGACCGCAGAGACCGGCTGCCAGGGCTATGCCCAGGCCGATACCGATGGGAGCGAGGTTAACCGGGGCGCCGCCGTCGGCGAAGGCCGGAATGGCAAAGCACAGCATTGCCAGAACCATAAGAACAAATTGCAATTTGCGCATATTACTCCTGCTTCCCTGAGATTGACCACCAGTGGGTGGTTGAGGTTCACCGTGCTGACCCCCTCACGCTTGCGGCCTTCCGTTTTCCCGAAGCGGAAGCGCTCTCCGGCGGAATCCTTGAAAAGCAGCTATTAGCTACTAGCTTTTAGCTATTAGCTGCCTGAACTGTCACGATGTGTATTCAAAAAACGTCAAATTTGAACTTCTTCAATTTCGAAATTCAAAAAATCATTCCGTCACTACCATTGAACCAGCTAAAAGCTAAAGGCTAAAGGCTGACGTTTAGTGCTCGTGGACCACGGCCTGGCCCAGGTAGATCATGGTCAGCAGCATGAAGACGAACGCCTGAATCACCGAAACTCCCAGGTGCAGCCCCAGGAAGATCACTGGAATACCGACCGGAATCAGCGAAAACCAAACCAGTGTCACCAAGTCGCCGGCGAACATATTAGCCCATAGACGGACGGTGAGCGAGAGCAACCGGGCGCAATGGGAGATGATCTCGATGGGCAACATCAACCAGGCAATCCACCAGATCGGCCCACAAAAGTGCTTCATGTAGCCGATGGGCCCCTGCGCCCGGACGCCGTGAAAGTTGTAGTAGATGAAGACGGCCACGGCAAGACCCAACGGCACGGATGGCGACATGGTGGGCGCATCCAGGCCGGGAATCAGCCCGATCAGGTTACAGGTAAGCACAAACAGGAAGATGCAGGTCACGAAGGCCTGGAAGCGCTGGTAACCGTGGCCGATGCACTGCTCCGCCAGCCCGCCGATTTGTTCATGAATCATCTCTGCGAACTGCTGCGGGGTGGCAGGCTTCTCCACCGAAAGGGAAAACCTGACCAGCGTGAAAAAAGCGATAAAGCCAAGCACTATCAGCAGTTCCAGCGCAAAGGTGTTGTCGATGGGGGCGGCGGGATTGGCCGGATGAACGCCGACGAGTGCAATTAACGCGTCTACGGGTCCGGCAAAAATGTGGTTCAGCAACCGTGTGATGGCCAGCGATTCATCCATGAAGGCAAATGTCTTTCTGATTCCTTGGCTGAGTTGAATCCGCGTGGGAAACTGTGCTACTCCCGCAACATGCGGATCGCCTCCCACAGAAGCGTTGCGATTGCGAGGCTAAGGCCGCACAAGAGCGCAATCGGAGAGCCTTGGAAACATTTCAGGCTAACATAAATGGCTGCCCCGAAGAAGATCAGCCGGAGCAGAAAGAAGCCAATGACCAAAATGGCACCGCGCTGAGGCTTCTGCTTCCTCATGCGGGCATTGATCAGCCGGACCAGCCGCAGCCACTCAAAGATGCTGGCCGCCGAAATCAACGCGCCGGTGACGAGCATCGCGGCATCGCGCCAGCCCGTGGCAATCCACAGCACCAGAGCCGGAACCATGCCCAGAATCAGAGTGTTGCGGATAGCCCGCTTGAGCAGGGCCTCCAGCGACGCCTCGGTGAGGCCCAGAATGGGATGCGTCTCTTCGGTCATGGCTCGATTTCGGTAGGTCCCTTCCCCGTCTCGGAGTTGGTCCCGCTGGCGGCTTTAGCCCCCGCGACCAGCGCCAGCCGGATCACATAGACCAGCCCGGAGACGCCACCGAAGATGATCCCGGCCAGGGCAATCCACGACTGGTGCAGACGGCTGTCCAGCCATGCGCCAATCAGCCAGCCAATAAAGGCGGCCGAGGGCAAAAGGAAGGCAATCTGCATCATCTTTTCCGCTTCCACCAGGCTGGCCAGGGCGCTGGAGGACTTGCCGCGCGGTTTGGCATCCGGAATGGGGCGGTTGAAGGGCATGGAAGCTCCCTCTCAGCATACAGGGCAAACCGGGAAGCGGGTATACTGCCCTTTTGGGCCTTTTCCCATTGAATGGAAGGGATCACCGTGTTTGATTCGGAATTTGAGCGCAGTCTTTTTGATCTGCGCCAGGAAAAACTGAAAGAGATCGTCAAGCTGGGGCAGGCGGCCTATCCCAATCAGTTCCCTGCCTCGCATACCGTCCCTGAGGTGCGCGCGAAGTGGGGAGAGACGCAAGCCGAAGCCCTCGAGGCCAGCCGCGTAACCGTGGCCGTGGCCGGGCGCATCATGGCCATCCGCGCCCAAGGCAAGGCCGGCTTCGCCACTCTTCAACAGGGCGGCGAGCGGCTGCAAATCTACGTTCGCCTCGACGCCGTCGGCGAGCAGGGCTTTGCGCTTTATAAACTCCTGGACCTGGGCGACCATATCGGCGCGTCCGGCTACCTCTTCCGCACACGGACTGGCGAGTTGACCATCCATGTGGAGCGGCTGACCTTTCTGGCCAAGGCCATGCTGGCGCTGCCGGAGAAATTTCACGGCCTGGCAGACGTGGAGTTGCGCTACCGCCAGCGCTATGTGGACCTATTCACCAATCTCGACGCCCGTGAAGTTTTCGTCAAGCGGGCTAAAACTCTCAAAGCCCTGCGCCAGTTCTTCGACAGTCGCGGCTATCTGGAAGTGGAGACGCCGATGATGCAGCAGATCGCCGGCGGAGCGGCTGCGCGGCCCTTCACCACGCATCACAACGCGCTCGATCTTGATCTGTTTCTGCGCATCGCGCCGGAGCTTTACCTGAAGCGGCTGGTCGTCGGCGGCTTTGATCGCGTCTACGAGATCAACCGCAACTTCCGTAACGAGGGCGTGAGCACGCAGCACAATCCCGAGTTCACCATGCTGGAGTTCTACCAGGCATATGCGAACTATCACGACCTGATGGATCTGACTGAGGAGCTAATTGCGTTTGTGGCGAAGGAAGTGAACGGAACGACGATCACGAACTTCAACGGCATGGAAATTGATCTTGGTAAGTGGACGCGGTATACGATGATCGATTCGATCATTGAGTTTTGGGATAGTCGATTCGGACCGCCTCCCTCTCCTATTGATTTTTTAACTAGCGCAAGTTTCGCTGACTTTTTGGGACGTGCGGTCGCGTATTGGGACAGCTCACGCGCCGACCTGAAGCCGACCAAAGGGAAATATTTGTATGACGTGCCAGACGTCGAAGACGACAGGCTTCAAGCGACAATAAGAAACGATTTCCTTTACTTAATAGACGAATTAGCTAAGGGACTAGCATTGGGAAAGGCAATCAATCAAGTATTTGAAGACATTGTCGAACCCAATTTCATCCAGCCCACCATCATCTACGACTACCCAACCGTAGTCTCGCCGCTGTCAAAGCAAAAACCCGACAATCCGGCGTATGTGGAGCGCTTCGAGTTCTTCTGCGGCGGCTTCGAGCTAGGCAACGCCTTCAGCGAGTTGAACGATCCGGTGGAGCAGCACAAGCGCTTTGCCCAGCAGCTTGAGGAACGCGCCCATGGCGACGAAGAGGCCCACCAGATGGATGAGGATTACGTGCGCGCGCTGGCCTACGGGCTGCCTCCCACCGGCGGCGAGGGCATCGGCATCGACCGGTTGGTGATGCTGCTGACCGGCTCAAAGTCGATTCGCGATGTGATTTTGTTTCCACTGATGAGGAGCAGAGAACAGGAGAAGCAGCCGCCCAATCAGCCGTGAAACCGCAGATCCTTCGACTGCGTTGGGCGCAAAGAACGCGCCCAACTTCGCTCAGGATGACAGTTCATTTTGTAAGCGAAGATTCAACTCAGGAAGCTAAGAGCTAGGAGCTGTTCTTGAACATTCTTTTCATCGGCGACATCTTCGGCAGCGCGGGGCGCAAGATCGTGCGCGAGCACATCGACCATCTGCGTGAGGCGCATGAGGTGGAGCTGACTATTATTAATGCCGAAAACGCCGCCGGCGGCTTTGGCTTGACGCCGCAGATTGCCGAGGAACTCTTCGACATGGGCGCGGACGTTTTGACCACCGGCAACCACGTCTGGGACAAGCGCGAGCTGATCGATTACATGAATTCGGTCCCTGCTGACAGTCAGGAGCGCGCCCGCCGCGTGCTTCGGCCCGTCAATCTGCAACCGGGACTGCCCGGCCATGGCGTCTACGAAGGAACCACCGAGAGCGGCGTGGAGTACGCGGTGATCGACCTGCAGGGGTGCGTCTTCATGAACACCACCAACGACCCCTTCCACGCCATCAACGCGCAGCTCGCCGGCATCGAGGCCAAGGTCATCGTGGTGGACTTCCACGCCGAGGCCACCAGCGAGAAAGTGGCGATGGGCTGGCATCTGGATGGGCGCGTGACCGCTGTGCTAGGCACGCATACGCACATTCCCACTGCTGACGAGCGGGTGCTGCCGGGAGGAACCGCCTACCAGACCGACGTGGGCATGAGCGGCCCTTATGATAGCGTGATCGGCGTAGAAAAAGAGCTGGTGCTGCGTAAGTTTCTCACTGGGATGCCGGGCAAGTTCGACGCCGCCAAGGGAAACCCCAAGATGTGCGCCGCGCTGGTCTCTTGCGATCCCAAGACGGGGCACGCCACGCGGATTCAGCGCATCATGCTGGGAGAGTAGCGAAAGACAGGGAATAGGGAATAGGGAGTAGGGAATAGTATTCGCTGACTACTCAAGAGTGACTATTTAATTCAGATGGTTATCGTACACGGATTTGCCGCCTGAACAAGCGTTCCCTGAACCTCGTCCGGAGTCCGCTGAACAATCTTCACTGCGTGGAGCAGACTCTCTGTAGTGAGCCGTGTAAATACAAAGAGGGCAGCCCAAATGCTGGCTGCCCCTTAATGTCCCAGGAGGAGAGTGGGTCGCGCCGGAATCTTGCTGGCTCCGGCGCAATCAACTTATGTGGTCCACCGGTTACCTTACCGGTGAGTTGGGTGCCCGGCTGCCGGTTTGGGATGCGTCGTGACAGCCTTCTTGGGAATAATCACACCTTCACGGAGGACAATTTGCGCGGTCTGTGCCGCTGAGGCGGTTGCTGCAACCTGCGTGTAGGTGTCATAAGTGCCATCCAGCTCCGCTTCGCCCTTGCCCGCTTGTCCAAACACAGACATAACGGCCGGCGCTTCCTTGCAAGACACGTGCGTCTTCATGTGGACGATGAAGTCAGGGACCTTGGCATCCTTGGCTTCCTGGGCCACCGCGACCTTGATCACCCCAACTAGGGGCTCAATCGCAATCTTCTTGATCGGGGTCTTGGGGTCAGTGAAGATCTCGCTGAGTTTGTCGGTGTCCGCCTTGACGCCGGAGGTAAGGATGAAATCCTGCTCATCCTTCAGAACGGCACTGACCGCCGGGAAGTCCTTGCACGTCACGGGGGTCGTCAGATTGACGATAAAGTCGATCGGCTTGACGCCTTGGGTAACGACAACCTTGATCACCGATACATTGGCTTCCATGACGATGCCCGGAACCGGCGTGGCCCGATCTTTCAGCGCGGCCCACACTTTGTCGACGTCTTCCTTGGCTCCGTTGACCAGAACGTATTCCGCATCGCCCAGATTCATGGCGCTGAGGTTGGATGTTGCCACCACTGCTTGATGGGCAAGCTCAGCCGGCGTTGCAGCTGCCTCGATATGGAGGGTTCCAGGAGGAAATGTGGTGAGGGCTGCCTGGGTCTTGACGTCGTCAAGTCCCTTCAAGTCGTTGCCGTGGTATTGCTTGTAGTAGTATTCCAGCGACTTTTCAATGGTGGGCTTGCCTGCGGGCGGAACGAAGTTCCACACGCGAGCGTAAAACCAGATCGCCTTCACCAAATCCTTGGCGCCGGGCTGAGAATACGCTATGGCAAGAAAACGCGTGTCCTGCAATCCGAGTCCAGACTGAGTCTGATCATCCGTAAACAGCATCAACTCCTTGGTGTACTCATCCACCGCGGCCTTGAAGTCCTTCTTGGAGACCGCGTCGTCGAAGGCGATAGCTGAGTGAAAAACCGGATAGGTTCCAGCGGTCAGCTTCTTCCAGTCAGAGTCGGCCAAGCCGGCCGGCTTGGTCGCAAGAAGGCCCTTGCGGGCAAGCGCTGCGGCATCGTCGCAGGTCTGCGCATCGTTGGTTTTGCCGCACTGGGTTTTCTTGAGGAAGACCGAGACGTAGATGGCCTTCATGTTGTTGGGATCGACCTGAAGCAGGCGGCTGGCCGCGCCGACCGTCTTGTCGCCGTCATTCAGGGCCTGGTAGGTGTCGATCAGCAAATCGAGGACTGCGGCCTTAACGACGCTCTGAGGATAAGCCTGCAAGAAGCTTTCCAGGGCCGCAGCCTTGGCCTTGGGATCGCTCTGTCCGATGGCGTTGTTGTAGGTGTTGTACTCTGCCGGATCCTTGATGGTGATTGTCGAATCCTGGGCACGCAGCATGGGCGCGGAAAAGAGACTAAGGAACGCCAATGCCATCACAGATGCGAAGACTAACTTCTTCATTACAGTGCTCCTGGGAATTGCCAAAATAGAAATCAAAACTCAAACACTCGCACACGGAATGCAAAACCGCTTATTGGGGCTATTTTACGCCGGGGGGATGGGTCTTCCCTGCCACCTCGGTTTCCAATGCGATCTTGGTTGGATTATAGAAAGCCCTGCCCCTTGTGACAAGCAGAGTTGTGCGGAAAAGCAATAATTCGTGTCAAGGCAGGCCGCTGGGCTCTGCGGCACGGTATTGAGAGCCGGTTTGGAAGCCCGGCTTGCCCGGACGGCCGGCGCACCAGGCAATAGGGCGTTGTGAACAGCAACCCCTGCCACAGTCCCCCCGTATTGGCGCTTATTCGGGTGCATACGGGATTAGACACCTTAACCGGGAAAACTGTTCCCAGGCCTCATGTTCCAGGGCCTCATTGCAGCAGGCGCACCAACTCGGCCTGTTCGGCCAGAAAGGCATCGTGGCCGTGGGCGCTGGTCATCTCCCGGTAATCGGCGGGCACGCCGGCCGCGCGGATGGTGTAGGCAAAGTCGCGCACTGCCTGGGGAGGAAAGAGCCAATCGGAACTGATGCCGACAAAGCTGAGGCGGGCGCGAATCCCGCCAAAGGCTTCCGCCGGCAAAATTCCCCCGCGCAGCGGATCCCAGGTATCCATGGTGCGCAGAATGGCCAGGTAGGAGTTGGCGTCAAAACGCTCGTTGAACCGCTCTCCCTGGTGGTCCAGGTAGCCGGCTATGTCGAAGCGCCCTCCAATGAGGCCGAGGCCGCCTGACTGCCCGCCCTCCCCGTTGTCCAGTCCCCACGGATCCTCCCCGTTGCGGTTCGGCTTGCGGCCATAACGCTCGTCGAACAGCTCCGCGGACTTGTAACTGAGCATGGCGATCTGCCGCGCCAGGGAAAGCCCCTTACGCGGAGGGCGCTGAAGCATGTAATGGCCGCCTGCCCACTCCGGGTCGTGCTGGATGGCCTGGCGCTGCAAGTGGTTGAGCGCCAGCCCCATAGCCGAAAGCGGCGCAACGCCGATGACCAACGCCCGCTCCACGCGCTCAGGGGCGTGGATGGTCCAATCCAGGGCCTGCATGCCTCCGATGGAGCCCCCCAGAACCAGCCGCAGCCGCCGAATCCCCATTGAATCCAAAAGCCGAGCCTGCGCCCGGACGTTGTCACGGATGGAAACCAGCGGGAAATCCGGCCCGTAGATGCGGCCTGTTTCAGGGTTCACCGATCCGGGGCCTGTGGAGCCGTAGCAGGAGCCCAGCATATTGATGCAGATGACGAAGTCGTGATCCAGAGACAAAACCGCGCCCGGCGCAAAGATCTCCGGCCACCAGGCGCCTACCAGCGCCGAACCGGACAGAGCATGACAAACCAGCACGGCGTTGTCGCGGGCCGCGTTCAGCCGGCCATAGACTGCGTAATGCAGCGTAACGCCGGCCAACGCGCGACCACACTCCAGCATCAGGTGCTCGTCGAGCGCAAAGTCGCCTTCGTAGGTAGGGGTGAGGGTTGCCCCTTTGTTCCCCCGTGGAACTGGCCAGGCTTCAGCCCCGGCGCTCGGTTCGGTCATATGTTTTATTGTGCAACACGGACCGTCTCCTTCGCTCGTCATGGCGCGCTTTGTCCGTTGGCGACCTTGATTGCCTGATCGAGATCGGCCAGAATATCGCGAATATCCTCGATGCCCACCGAGAGCCGCACCAGCTCTGGAGTCACGCCGGTCGTCGCCTGCTCCTCGACGGAAAGCTGTGCGTGCGTCGTCGAGGCCGGATGGATCACCAGCGACTTGGCGTCGCCGATGTTGGCCAGCAGAGTGAACAGCTTCAGCGAGTTGATCAGCTTCTTCCCCGCCTCATAGCCGCTGCCCGAACCAGCCTTGACGCCGAAGGTGACCAGCGCGCCCTTGCCGTTGGGCAGGTATTTCTGAGCCCGCTTGTAATACGGGCTGGATTCCAGACCGGGATAGTTGACCCACGCGACGCCGGGATGCTTCTCCAGGTGCTTGGCCACCGCCAGCGCGTTCTGGGAGTGGCGCTCCAGCCGCAGGTGCAGCGTCTCGATTCCTTGCAGGATCAGGAATGCATTGAAGGGCGATAGCGCCGCGCCGGTGTCGCGCAGCCCCTGGACGCGAGCTTTCAGGATGAACGCCAACGGACCGAAGGCCTCGGTGTAGACAAGGCCGTGGTAGGAGGGGTCGGGCGTGGTGAAGTCCTTGAAGCGTCCCGAAGCGGCCCAGTCGAATTTGCCCGCGTCCACAATCACGCCGCCGATGGAGTTGCCATGACCGCCCAAAAATTTTGTAGCCGAGTTGACCACGATATCCGCGCCCCACTCGATGGGCCGCACCAGCGCCGGCGAGGCCGAGGTGTTGTCGATCACCAGCGGCAGCTTGTGCTCGTGGGCGATGGCGGCCAGCTTCTCAATGTCCACCACATCCAGCTTGGGGTTGCCCAGCGTCTCGGTGTAGATGGCGCGGGTCTTGTTGTTGATCAGCTTGCGCAGGCCGTCGAAGTCGTCCGCGTCGACAAACTTCACCGTGATGCCCAGCTTAGGCAGCGTGTAGTGAAAAAGATTGTATGTCCCGCCGTAGAGTGAGGTCGTGGAGATAATCTCTTC
>CZKF01000021.1_pt1 | contig 16108 bp, 12 predicted proteins | sample 1122351 | NCBI WGS metagenome assembly CZKF01 (sample SAMEA3539301, study PRJEB10725) | soil metagenome | biome: tundra; feature: field; material: soil | place: USA | collected 2010-05 | depth 0.15 m
CCTGCACGCTGTTGTAGCCGACCTTGCGGCAGTAGGCGACGGCTTCGAGGAAGAAAGGCGAGAGCGTCGGCTCGCCGCCGGAGAACTGCACACTCATCTGGCGCTTGGGCTTGACGGTGATGGCATTGTCCAGCATGGTCTTGATTTCGTCGAAGGTCAACTCATGCACGAAGCCGACTTGATTGGCGTCCATGAAGCAGGGGTCGCACATCATGTTGCAGCGGTTGGTCAGGTCGATGGTGAGCACCGCGCCGCGGCCGTGGGTCATGGTGGAGGTGCCGTGGGCGCGCAGTCCCTTTTCGCCGTGCGAGCGGATGTCGCGGCCGGGAAAACTCTCTTCGAGGTGCTTGAAGAAGGCTGCATCGGTTGCCATGATGTCTTCAAAGTGACCGTGCTTGGGGCAGTCCTTGATCATCCAGATTTCGCCGTTGCGCTCGATGATCTGCGCCTTGATTTCGCCGACTTTTTCGTTGAGCAGAACTTCGTAGGGCAGCTTGCCGTCGAGAATCTGCTTGCGAATCTCGGGCACGCACTTGGGACAGAGCGAGTCAGTGGCGCGCGGCCAGCCCAGCGGCGGCTTCTCTTTTTCGTAGGACTTCTGGAGGGGCTTGTCGGACCATTTTGGCGTGAAGGACGGGTTGGGGCTGATGCGGTTCAGCCGCTCAAAGACGACCCACGCGCCCTTGGCCGCGTAGACGACGGCTTTTTCGGCGTACTTGACTGCTTTGGACATTGCGGTCTCCTCGAAGAAATTGGTCGCCAAGGCGGTGTCACCACCCCAGCGACGAAGACCTGTCGCTGGGGACCCCGGTATATCTCGCCTGGCTTGACCCTTGGGCGCCCTGAAGTTGGGTCAGCCTGGAGGTCTGAAAATCCATTACTAGGGTAATCGGGGGGCGCGGTCAAGACAAAGGCGATACAGTGAATGGCGAAATTCGGCAGCGAATGGGAGCCGGAGCGGGGGGAGTGGGTCGACGGGCCGAATTTATATGCAGGAAAAAACCGCTTGACACCGGGCAGGGCGCTGTTAGGATTGGTCCGCAATCCTTTGTACATCCTTTTCTGTCACCAAACAGGTCCCTTCGAGGCTTGGAGGCCTCATTTCCGATGAAAAACGCAATTTCTCTTTCTTCGATATCGGACGATTCTGTATCCGCGAGCCATCGCGCCGCAACGACTTTATTGAATCAACTGGTTCGCCCCAGTGTGCTGATCCTGCTGGCGAGCCTTTGCCTCTCAGCCCATGCGCAGACAAGCGAATGGACCTGGATGGGCGGAAGCAACACGATTAATCAACCCGGCGTGTATGGCACGTTGGGCACGCCCGCCGCCGGAAACATACCCGGAAGCCGCGTTGGCGCTTCGAACTGGACCGACAGCAGCGGCAATTTTTGGCTTTTTGGTGGGAATGGCCCAGATGCCAACGGGGATGGTGGCAATCTCAACGACCTGTGGGAATTCAATCCTCAAACAAACCAATGGACCTGGATGGGCGGCAGCAATACGAAAGGCCAGTTCGGAGTGTACGGTACGCTGGGTATGCCATCCGCCGGAAATTGCCCCGGAGCCCGCAACGGGGCTTCGAGCTGGACCGACCGCAGCGGCAATCTCTGGCTCTTTGGGGGCTCGGGCAAAGATGCCGACGGCAATTTCGGCTTTCTCAACGACCTTTGGGAGTTCAATCCCACCACGAACGTGTGGGTGTGGATGGGTGGAAGCAATACCATCAACCAGACTGGTGAATACCCCCCCACGATGGGATTTAATCCTTCTTCTCCCGTGAGCAATCCCGGAAGCCGTATGAATGCTATCAGCTGGACAGACAGCAGCGATCTACACTGGCTCATTGGTGGCATAGGTTACGGCGCCAACGGAAGTTTCGGAGTGCTCAGCGACGTGTGGCTGTTCTTGCCTGGCGCGAACCAGTGGATGTGGATGGGCGGAAGCAGTACGCCGAATCCGCACGCAGTATACCCCGGCATGGGAGATCCTCCCTACTCTCCCGGAGACGTCAGAGGCGCTTCGAGCTGGAGCGACGGCAACACTCTCTGGCTCTTTGGCGGCGCCGGAAGTGGAAACAACCTTTGGAGGTTAATTCCTTTTGATCCCATTCAGTGGCTGTGGATGGGTGGGAGTGGCTGCTGTGGCGACACGCACGGAGTGTACGGCACATTGGGAACACCTGCCGCCGGAAACATCCCCGACGGCCGCCAGGGAGCTTCGAGCTGGACTGACAGCAGCGGCAATTTCTGGCTCTTTGGGGGCGGCGGAAACGACCTTTGGGAGTTTAATACACAAATGAATCAATGGGCATGGATGGGCGGAGGCAGAGAGGGAATCCGACCGGGAGTGTATGGCACGTTGGGAACTGGTGCAGTCGGAAATATCCCCGGAGGACGTCAGGGCGCTTTGAGCTGGACCGACAGCCGCGGTAATTTCTGGCTTTTTGGGGGCAATGGAATCGACGCCAACGGCATTGGTGGTCCGCTCAACGACCTGTGGAGATATCAGCCACCGCCAACCACCGCAACCCCAACCTTCAGCGTGGCGGCAGGAACGTACACCTCAGTGCAGACGGTGAGCATCTTCGACACCACCCCAGGCGCAACCATCTACTACACGCTTGACGGCTCGACGCCGACCGCCAGTTCGTCGGTCTACATCGGTCCGATCACCGTCTCGTCGTCGGAAACACTGAAGGCGATTGCGACGGCCTCGGGCTACACCTCCAGCGCCGTGGCATCGGCGACCTACGTCATCAACCTGCCACCTGCCGCCGCACCTGCGTTCAATCCCGCTGCGGGTACGTACACCTCCGTCCAGAAGGTCAAGATCACCGACGCGACCACGGGGGCAACCATCTATTACACCTTGGACGGTTCCACGCCTACTACCGTCTCGGCCAGGTACACAGCGGCGATCACCATCGGCCAAACCACTACAATCAACGCCATCGCCGTTACATCCGGGTTCTCGAACAGCTCCGTGGCATCGGCTACCTACACCCTCAATCTGCCGCCAGCCGCCGCTCCGGTCTTTACTCCGGCCGCGGGCTCTTACACCACCATCCAGAAGGTCAAGCTCACCGACTCGACCACAGGCGCATCCATCTATTACACATTGGACGGCTCAACCCCAACCACATCATCGGCCAAGTACACAGCAGCGATCACCGTCAGCCAGAACACAACGATTAATGCCATCGCCGTGGCAACCGGCTACTCAAGCAGCAGCGTCGCCAGCGCCACCTACATCATTACGCTACCCACCGCCGCGCCCACTTTCACCCCTGCGGCTGGCACATACGGACAGGCGCAAATGGTCACGCTGGCTTCCGTTGCCCCCAACCCAACCATCTACTACACCACCGACGGAAGCACGCCCTCGGAGAGTTCAACCCAGTACACCGGCCCGATTGCGGTCAGCGCAACCACGACGATCAAGGCAATAGCCACGGCAATTGGCTTCACGGACAGCCCCGTAGCCAGCGCCAAATTTACCCTTGTTAGCTCCCCCCGCGTGCTCACCGGGCTGGCCAGCGGTATCGCCACGCCCGCAGCCACTCTGAACGCCACGGTGCATGATTTTGGGTCCGCTGGCCAGGTATGGTTCCTTTGGGGAACCAGCAGCACAGCGCTCAACTCCAGCACGGACAAGGTTGCTCTGCCAGCTATGTCTGGAGCGCAAAGCGTAAGTGCGCCGCTGACCGGACTCGCAGACGGAACAACCTATTACTTCCAGCCGGTTGCCTCTACCGTGGGAGGAACCTCATACGGAGCAATCCAGAGCTTCACAACCAATTGAAGCGCTTGCAAAATTAGTGAACCTACTCGGGCCGGAAAGAAAAACTTCCGGCCCGAATATTTTGTATCGTGTTCCTGCTCGCGGCGATCAGGAGCCGTTCGTCTTGCCGATATGGTTGATAATCTGCTGGAAGAGGACAACGCGGATGTGGAGACGGCGGGCCACGTCGGGCAGGAACTCGATCACGAAGTTTTCGATGGGCGCGGTGGCCAGGGCAATACCGTAGCGCTCGGAGCTGGCGCGCAGATTGGTCTGCTGGCCGGGGACATAAAAATTGCCGATCTCGTCTTCGATGGCGAAGCCCACTATGTCGCCGTAGTTCACCATCCCCTTGCCGTTGTCGCCCAGAGTCCACTCCACCTGGACGATGGCGTGGCCGATGCGGCGGGGAATCGAAGCGTAGGGCATCCGATGGTAGTGCGGGTCCTGGTGTACGATGGTCGGAATCAGGAAGGTCGAGAAGAATTCGAGGGTCGCGTCCTGCGAATAGCTGACGCCCACATAGCGCCCAAAGCCGGTCATTCCGGGGCCGTAGGCGGAGTGCGCGTTCGAGCCCACCGCGATGGCCGAGCCGCCCAGAATCGTGACGGCATTGAATGGGTCCATCACGTTGCGCGCCGCCAGCCAGCGCTTCTCGCTGGGCGTCATCGGCTTCACCTGCGGCCCATTGATGAACCGCTCATACCAGTTGATCGGCTTCTGAGGCGGGCAGGGCGCCGGTTGCGTGCCGGCTGCCGCTTGTGCGTCGGACTGACCGTTGGCTCCGGCAGGCGCATTTCCGGCAACGGGGACCGTGGGCTTGGCGACGTTCCCTGCCGGGCAGGGTACAGTTGCCGGCGCAGCTGCGCGGGCGGGGTTTTCCGGTAGTGGAGCTTCCGGCAGCGTCAGTTCGGGGCTCTCCGTCTCGCCAGCCCACACCGGAATCGCTGCAAAGAGCAAAACCGACGAAAGCAGAGCCAGAACGGCGCGACGAATCATCCACGCCCTGCCCAACGCCCAATGGCCGTCGCACTGATTCAGAATCTCTACTCTCCAACTGCTTTCCAAAATAATAGTCTCCCGCTTACGGATTGTTGGCTATTCCAGCCGTCAAAATCGGCTTGCAGACTGATCCGATTATCGACGGCACCGCGCAACCGCCGGGCCGCCTTTTCAGAGAGTCTACTAATTATGACGCGGATTTCTGTGCAATGTCGCACATAATGGCAAAATAGGTAGGCTGCTCAACTGCCATGAATCCGGTTCCTGTATTGACCATTGCAGCACCTTCGACCTGAAGGTGATTGACGCGGCGCGGCGCGCATTGCAGACTGAAAAAAGATTGATTGCATGAGGTGCATCCCATGAGTTCTTATCCCCCTCCCGGCCCTGGTCCCGGTCCTGGCATCGGCGGCGTGGGCGCCCGCATTGAAGAGGCTGTCGAGCTGATTGAGATGGAACTGCGCCACGCCATCGCCTATGTGAATGACGCAGTGGTTCCCCAGGTCCGCAAGGAATCGATCACCGCCTTGCGTACCGTGGCCGGCAAACTTCGCGATCTGGCTGACCGCTTTGAACAGAACGGGAGCCCGCGCCGCTGATGGAGACGCCGGTTGAGGTTCGTGGTCTCCCAGGTCCCCAAATGCGAGGGATCTCCACCCCACGGACCTGGGGCACCCGGTTTGCGTGGTGCATCCGGCACGGGTCCGCGCTGGTTCTTGCACTCGCGGCCTTGTCGTTGCTGATTTTGTGTGGCTGTGGGCATCAGCAAACCGCCGCCTCGTTGCCCGCGCCGCAAGCTGCTCCGCCCTCGGCTCATGGCCAGGCGCCCGCGCGCATTGCGCCCACTCCAGCGCCGCCGGGCGGTGTCAGCGCAGAAGACCGGCAATATGTCAGTACACACAAGCCCATCCTGACGGAGGAGGGCGTGGCTACCTGGTACACAGCGCCCAAAGGCCGCAAAGCCGCCAACGGCCAGGTCTTCAGCGACCACGCGTTGACGGCCGCGCACCGCACGCTGCCCATGGGATCGCTGATCGTCGTAACCAATCTCAAGACGGGCCAGTCCGCCGACATGCGCATCACTGATCGCGGCCCGTTTGTGGAGGGACGGCTGATCGATCTCTCCATCGCCTCAGCCAAAGCCACGGGCGTCTACCTGGCGGGTACAGCCCGCGTCCGGGTGGAGGTATACCGCACGCCCAAACCGATCAACACCGGCGGCCGCTGGTGCGTGCAGATCGGCGCCTTCACCAGCCAGCGCAAGGCCAATAAGCTCAAGGCGCAGCTCGAGCGCAAGTACCCCGGCGCCAACGTGATCGAGTTCTCCGGCGAAGACAGCTACTGGGTCCGCATACGGCCAGAGGGCGACGACCGCAAGCAGGCAGAGCGCATTGCCCGCAACCTTCACCCCGCCGAGGGCGAGGCCTTCCTGACGCGGCTGGACTAACCAGATTGTGCATGCAAACCTAGGTCCCCAAATGCGAGGGATACCCACTTATTTGGAGTTGAGCAATCCCCGGTCCCCAAAGGCGAGGGACCGGGGGCACCCAGCGTATACCACAAACTCAAATTCAGCTTTCTACTCCGGCGGCGGGTAGAAGGGTAGCTTGTCGTTCTGTTTGTTGGCACGGCGGATGGTCACGTCATCGATCAGCAGCGCCGGGGCCAGCACGGTCTCCGGCACCTCGCCGAAGTAGTTGGCCACGCGCAGATCCTTGCCTGCTGCCTCAATGTTCGAGCGCAGCGCGCGCAGGTCGAGGTCGTCAATATCCGCGCCGCGCACCAGTTCCCGCTTGCCGTCCAGGCTGACGCGATAAAGCAGCCTTGGCGTCAGCTTCCCGCCCAGGGAGGCCACGTAATAGACATTCTTGAGGCCGCGATCTTTGGCCAGCGCCAGCAGCTTGCTGTTCAGCTCCTCGTCCGTCATGCCGTCCTTCGCCGTTACCTTGAGCACGCCGATGGAAGGCTTGGGCGCAGCGGCGAGCCCGGCGCGTCCGTGGCCATTCGATTGCGGAAAGTCGCGCACCGGCTCGCGACCGATCAGATAATTTTCCAGACGGCCGACGACGACAAGTTTTACGGTCTGCGCCGGAACGCCCTCGTCGTCCACGTCGTATGCGCCTACGAGGCCCTTGCCGTTATAGCTCTTCAGGCCGGGATCATCGACTACGTCAAAAAACACCGGCAGCACGCGCGCATGGTAGCTGGATGCAAACGGTCCGTTGGTGCGCGCTTCGGTGCCCAGCTTGGGGCGTGTTGCCGTCACCCCGCTGGCCACCAGGGAGTACAACGTATCGGCGCCGGCGTCGGAACTCATCAGTAACGGTCCGTGATACTCCTCCTCGACCAGCGGAGCCTTGCGCAGATCAGCGAGCGAGGCGATCAGCGCAACCGCTTTTTTCTCGAAGACCTCCGGCGCATCCAGCTCTTTGAGCGTAATTCCGGTGGTCGCATAGGAGCGGTCCAGCCTCATGCCGTCAGCCGCCTGCGTACCCACCGCGAAATTCTCCTGATAGCCGGCCGCCGACTTGCGCACGATTGCGCCCTCACTCGTCACCAGCCAGGTGGTCGTCACCCGAGCGGAAAAACTTCCCGTGGAGTACTGCACGTCGCTCTGGCCGTCCTTGACAGTGGCATCCATGCGGTAGAGTCCGCTGTCCCGCGCCACGCGCCCCTCCCAAGCATGCTCATCCACGTTTAGCCTGAGCGGCTCGGCCAATGAGACGACCGGCGTCTCTTTGCTGAAGTCGTCGGCCTGCGGAGGCGTCTCCACCTGTTTGAGTTGGGCTTGCTTCTGCGTATAGGCCGCCAGAGCGCTCTTGTATGCCTGATCGGTAGCCGTCCACAACACCGACCGCAGCGCAATCGGATCGTCGTCCAGGGCCGCCATTTGGACAATGCCATCACCCCGGCCTCCGGAGCTGTCAGTCTTGTAGTCGCCCACACGCACGGTCACGCGTGCCACGCGCCCGTGATTGCGCCGCGAGCTGCTGGTGGCGCCAAACTCCGCCTTGGTTTCGAAGTTGTCGATCTCTTCGATGCGGTACTGGATAAAGAACGGCTTCTGAAAATCCTTCAATTGCAACTGGCTCTTGCTGCGGTCCAGTTCTGTGAGCATGGCCTTCAACACGGGGTCTTTTTCGGCGTCGGCGCGGGTGGGTTGGGGTGCGGCGCTCAAGCTGATGGCCAGCATTCCGGCTCCGGCGAGCATTGCAATCGGACGAATTGGGTTCATTGCGCCTCCATAGTTCTCAGCGAAACAGATTCTATTGGAATGTTCGTGTGATTTCGCGAGTTAGCCTCCGCTTCGCGGAGATAGCGAGTTAGCAAGTTAGCGGGTTTCATTGGCAATCCATCATTCCTTCGGAGGCTAAAGCCCGGTTGATTGAGGGTGCTTTGCGGCACGACTAAAGTCGTGCCCTTTCAAAACATCGACTTAATCAGAAGTTGCTTAACTGTCATCTGAAATCTGTTGCCCGTCATCTGCTTACTTCTCCGCCCCGGGAATCGGCAGAATCGGCGGCCGCGCGGTGCCTAGCGGCTGGCGCTGCGTTTCCATCTCGCTGACCAGCATCGCCGGGGCTACCGCGCTGACCGGCACCGTGCCGGACTCCGCGCCGCACTCGCCGTTGAATACCTCGCTCTTGTCGCCGGTAACCAGGATGCGCTTCATTGCGGCCAGCGGCGTGCCCACAATGCTTACGCCGCGCACTAATTCGTCCGGCCGGCCGTCCACATACACGCGCCAAACTACCAGCGGAACCACCTGAAATGCCTGCGGCGAACTGCGCTGGGTCACGGCAAAGCCGGAAGAGATGTCCTCAAAATAGAGCCCGTACGACTTGCCCTGCTTCTTCGCTTCCTCGATCAAGTGCTTGCGCAGTTTGGCCTCCGACTCCGTCTTGGTCGAGATCACAATCAGGTTGCCTTGCCGTCCGGTGGGAACCTTGCCGGTTTGCGCGCGGCCGTGGCCGTTGGAGTTGGCAAAGCTGGCGATTGGCAGCCGCGACATCAGGAAATTCTTCAGCACGCCGTCCTCAATCAGCGCGACACGCTGCGCCTTCTGGCCCTCATCATCATATTGGTAGTTACCGCTCAGCCAGGTCTTGCCGTAGGTGGTCAGCGTCGGATCGTCAGCTACAGACAAGAACGCGGGCAACACCTCCTTGCCCACTTCCTTGGTAAAGGTCTGGCCCTCGTCGTCGCCGCGCTGGCGCTGGCCTTCCAGCCGGTGGCCCAGCACCTCGTGGAAGAAGACCGCCGCTGCCCGGCCGGAGAGAATAGCCGGCCCGTCAAAGGGCTCGGTCACCGGAGCCTTGCGAAGCGCCTCCAGGCTGTTGCCCAGCGCGCGTACCGCCGCTTCCATCTCCGCCTGCGCGGGCAAACCCTCCACCGTCTCGGCCTCGAAGGTCTTCACCCGGTAGAGGTCCATCCCATCGTCGGCGCGGGTCGCGGCAAGCACTAACACCCGTGCCTGCACGTGCGGCGTTACCACCCGCGAACCCTCCGACGAGACAAAGTAATCGGTCTCGTTCTGCACCCCGAGCATCACCACGTTCAGGTTCACGTCCGGAAAGTCGCGGAAGATCCGCGAGAGCGCCCGAACGCGCTGCTCCCAGGCCGCGCGGTCGATCTTCACAGGAGGCGCCGGCTTGCCAAGATAGACCTGCGGCGTCTCCTTGCTGAAGTCCGGCGAGGAGTCTTCTTCCTTGGCTCGGACTTCCGCTTCCGTTTTCACCCGCATGTAGTTCTCCAGCGCTTTTCCATACCCGGCGTTGGTGGCCATCCACAGCGACCGCGCCAGCGCCTCCCGGTCGTCCGCCAGCGGCAGCGTGGCGCTGTTGACCGCCGAGCTGCGATGGGCGCCGTGCGTGTTGTCCAGCTTTGACTCGCCCAGCCGCACCTGCACGTCGGCAACGCGCACGTGGTTGGCCGTGTTGCTCACAAGCGCGCCATACTGCGCCTGAATCACCGCAATTGTCGCGTCGCTCACCGAGTAACTCAGAAAATAAGGCGGCAACTGCTTCGCGTCACCCTGCTTGCCCAGCGAGGTAAAGGCGCGATTGAGTTCGGTGGTCATCGCGTCGAGGAGCGGCGGCGCGGCCGGCTGCTGCGCTCTTACAGCCAAGGACAAGATCAACGCCAAAACGGCAAAAACTGCGCAGAGACAGGCTCTGTTGGCCGTCCGCCTCCCGAAAATAAAAGAAATCTCTCTCATAGGCTGTAAAATCCGACAAAACATCTTCCAACGGAATTGTCTCAGAGTAAGCTACTCAAGAGGAAACGATTCATGAGATTTGTGCGCCGAACGCTGCTGACACTTTGCATTGCCGTGTTGCTCAACGGCCTGAATCCGAGCCTTTGCTCTGGCCAGCCCGCGCCAGCTCAGCCCGCGCCAGCCTCCACAGTTGTCCCAGCACAACCCGCCGGCACGCAGGCCTACAACCTGCCGCCCGACAAGCTGGCCAAGGCCATCACCCTCAGCCGCATCCGCCTTACCCTCGAGATCGTAGGCTCTCTTTGGGGACTAGCCTTCCTCTGGCTGCTGCTCAGCCTTCGCTGGGCCGCCGGCCTGGCAGCATGGGCGGAGCGCCTGCTGCGCCGCCGCTGGATGCAGGGGCTGCTCTTCTTTGCTGCGTTCCTGGTCATCTCCACCCTGGCAGATTTGCCGCTGGATGCCATCGGCCACGCTATCAGCCGCCACTACGGCATCAGCGTCCAGGGCTGGACGGGATGGTTCGGCGATCTGGCCAAAGGCATGGGCCTCTCGCTGCTCTTTGGCGTTCCCATCCTGCTGCTCTTCAACTGGCTGGTCCGCTCTTACCCGCGCAGCTACTGGGTGCGTATCTGGCTGTTTGCGCTGCCGCTCATCGTGCTCTCCGTATTTGCTGCGCCGCTGCTTGACCCCATCTTCAACAAATTTGAGCCGCTTGCAAAAACTCATTCCGCCCTAGTGGCCAGGCTGGAGCAAGTTGTCGCCCGCACCGGAACCCACATCCCGCCCGAGCGAATGTTCTTGATGAAGGCCAGCGAGAAGTCCAACGGACTCAACGCCTACGTCACCGGCCTCGGCGCCACCAAGCGTTTTGTATTGTGGGATACGGCTACCGACCGCCTCCCCGACGACGAGGTTCTCTTCATCTTCGGTCATGAGAGCGGCCACTACGTCCTCAATCACATTCCCAAAGAGCTTTGCGGCATGGCCGCCGGACTCTTCTTTGTCTTCTGGGCCTGCGCGGGGCTTGCCGGGTGGCTCATGCGCCGTTTCGGTGTTCGATGGCAGCTTGGATCGACCGATGGATCAGCCCCGCTCGCCAGCCGCCAGGGTTTTTTGGTGCTGCTCTTCGCTCTCTCGGTGGCCAGTCTCATACTGCAACCCGCAAGCAGCACATTTAGCCGCCACTTTGAGCATGAAGCCGACGTCTACGGCCAGGAGGCCATCCACGGCCTGGTCGCCGATCCCCAGAAAACCGCAGTTTCCGCCTTCAACCATTTAGGAGAAGCATGGCTAGAGGACCCCAATCCCAGTCCCTTCGTCGAGTTCTGGACCTACAGCCACCCCAGCGTCCAAACCCGCGCCAACTTCGCGTTGCATTATGATCCGTGGGTGAACGGAGGGCATGGCAGGTTTTTTGAAAAGTAATTGACAGTTTTCAGTTGATAGCGGTCAGCTCACGCCGGCGACGGCAATGCTGACCGCTGACAACAGGCGCTACAATTTCTTCATGCAATTTCTATCGCTTTCCCGCCGCCGCATTGACGTCTTTCCGCCTGAAGCCTTTACCCCGGAGCTGATGGTTCGCGAGACACTGCGCGCGAAAGAACTCTACGCCGCCGGCCTGCTCCGCCAAATCTGGCGCCGTGGCGACATTCCCGGCGCAGCCATCCTTTGGGAAGCCGCCAGCGAAGCCGAGGTACGTGCAGCCCTCGACAGCCTGCCCATCGCTCAGGCAGGAATGCTGGAAATCCAGGCCGTCGTTTCGCTTGCGCCCTATCCCGGCTTCGGCACGGCGTGAAGTGCAGAGCGGGATTCTGGACCCTGTTTTCCATCAGCCCCCCTCAAGTCGTACACTGAGATTTCGCTTTTGGAGGAGCGGAATCGCATGACCTATCCCGCAAACTACCGTTACACCCGCGAGCATGAATGGATTGAGCTGACGGGCTCCATCGGCGCCATCGGCATCACCGACTACGCCCAGAATTCCCTCGGCGACATCGTCTACGTGGACCTTCCCAAAGTGGGCGATCCGGTTACTGCAGGCGCAACCTTCGGCTCGGTGGAAAGCGTCAAGGCGGTCAGCGACCTCTACGCGCCCGTCACCGGCACGGTCACCGCGATCAACGAGGAGCTGAAAGACGCGCCCGAGAAGATCAACGAGAAGCCCCACGAAACCTGGATCATCAAGGTCAAGCTGGCTGACGCCGCGCAATTCAACGCCCTGCTCGACGCGGCGGCCTACGAGGCCTTTATCGCGGAAGAAAACTAGAAGCTCTTATGCGCTACCTACCCAAATCTCCCGCCGAACGCAAAAAGATGCTGACAGAAATCGGCGCAGCCTCTATCGACGATTTATTCGCCGTCATCCCCGCCGGGTACCGCCTAAACCGCGACCTGGACGTGCCTCGCGCGCACGCTGAAAGCGAGATTATCGATTACTTTCGCGCGGCGGGCGCGAAGAACTCGACCGGCTACGCCAGCTTCCTCGGCGCCGGAGCTTATCGCCATTACCGCCCGGTCATCATCGACTCTCTGATTCAACGCGGCGAATTTCTGACGAGTTATACACCCTATCAAGCGGAGATAAGTCAAGGCACGCTGCAAGCTATCTTCGAGTTTCAGACTATGATCGCCGAGCTGACCGGCATGGACGTGGCCAACGCCAGCATGTACGACGGTTCAACGGGAGCGGCGGAGGCGGTGATGATGGCCGTGCGCGTTACTGGCCGGCACAAAGCCGTGGTGGCAGCGACCGTTCATCCTGAGTATCGCGAAGTGCTGAGCACTTACACAAAGTACCAGGGCCTTCCCACGACGCTTATTGGTTACGACCGCGAGACCGGACGCATTGATCTTACTGCGCTGGATGCGGCAGTTACTGATGAAACCGCAGCGGTTCTTATTCAAAGTCCTAACTTCTTTGGAGTTATTGAAGATATTCCGGCAATAGCGGAGATCGCCCACGCCAAGGGCGCGCTGCTGATCGTCTCCATCGCCGAGGCGGTTTCGTTGGGTATCGTTCGCCCGCCCGTCGAGGCGGATATTGTCAGCCTTGAGGCGCAATCGTTTGGCGTTGCGCTGAGTTACGGCGGTCCGTTTTGCGGAGTTCTCGCGGCCAAAGAGCAGTACGTTCGCCAGATGCCGGGGCGTCTCGTTGGCCAAACCGTCGATGGCTCCGGTTATCGCGGCTTTGTCCTCACACTTTCTACTCGCGAGCAACACATTCGTCGCGAGAAGGCTACTTCTAATATCTGCACGAATCAGGCATTAGTCGCGTTGATGGCCACTATCTTCCTTTCGGTTTATGGAAAGGAGGGAATCCGCGAGTTAGCCGAGCATAACCTGGCGAAAACGAGTTATGCTGCGAAGACTCTCTCCGTCCAGCCAGGCGTAACGCAGTTGTTTACTAGCGCACCTCGCTTCAACGAGTTTGTTCTGCAAACCGAGGAGTCTCCGGCAGAATGGAGCCAGCGGCTACTCGACAATCAAATCGTTGGCGGCATTGATTTGAGCCGCTGGTATCCCGAGTTGCGCAATTGCACGCTTTGGTGTGCGACTGAAATCATAACCCGTGAACAGATTGACGCCGCGGCTAAAGCGATGACGGCCAGGCCGTTGAAGGCATAGGACAGGTAATCGAGATTGCCGGGTTAGCAGTCGCGAATGGAGATGCGCAGATGTTCGAGAGCTTCAAATCCGCAATGCACAACAGGCAACACAAGGCATGGGAGAAGAAGCGTAGGCATGGCAAGCGTTCCTTCATTGTTTACCACGGAGTGCTGCGGTGGGGCGGCATCATGTTTGTCTTGACCACGATCACGAATGTTTTTACTCACCACGGGAAACCGGATTGGATATTTGAGATAAGCGCGCTGATAGCTTGTCCTTTCGCCGGATATCTTTGGGCGTGGGGTATGTGGAATGTGAACGAAAGGCGCTTTCAAGGCGTTAGGAAGCAACAGGATTCGATCAAGGAAAGTAAGTCTAGGAAGGTTTGAAGAGTTTGCAGCGAGGCAAAAATGGCAGCATCTGAAGTTTCAGTTTCACACACCACAGGCAAGGTCCGTCCCCATCCGACGCAGAACGAGGCTTTGCTCTTCGAGAAGTCCTCGCCCGGTAAGCGCGCTTACAAGCTGGCTCCACTCGATGTGCCCGCGGTGGATGCCGCAGCTTTTCTAGGCGCCGCAAAGCGAGAGAATGGAGCGGCGCTCCCCGAGTTAAGCGAGATCGAAATCATCCGCCACTTTACACGGCTCTCGACGTGGAACTACGCCATTGATTTGGGAATGTATCCGCTGGGCTCCTGCACCATGAAATACAACCCGCGCGTGAATGAGTTAGTGGCCCGCATTGAAGGTCTCGCTGAAGCGCATCCTTATCGGCCTGACTCGCTGGCGCAGGGGATTCTCGAAGTGATGGATTTGTTGCAGCGCTGCCTGATTGAAATCACCGGCATGGACGCCATCACGCTGCAGCCTGCGGCTGGCGCACACGGCGAGTTCACGGGAATCCTGCTGGTGCGCGCATGGCACGAGTCGCAGGGGAATCCGCGCAAGAAGATTCTTATTCCCGACTCGGCGCACGGCACCAACCCGGCCACCGCGACCATCTGCGGCTACACAGTCGAGAATCTGAAATCAAACTCCGAGGGCGGAATCGACTTAGAGGCACTTACTCGGCAGGTTGATTCGGAGACGGCCGCTTTGATGCTGACCAATCCTTCGACGATAGGCGTTTTCGAGAGCCAGATCGCAAAGATCGCCAAGATTCTTCACGCCAAGGGCGCGTTGCTGTACATGGACGGCGCCAACATGAACGCGCTGGTAGGCAAGGCACGGCCGGGCGACTTCGGAGTGGACGTGATGCACCTGAACCTGCACAAGACCTTTTCGACGCCTCACGGAGGCGGCGGTCCCGGCTCCGGACCGGTGGCATGCAAGGCATTTCTTGAGCCGTTTCTACCCACGCCGGTGTTAGTTAGTAATTTTGGGTTCGATGATCCCAGGTCCCCAAATGCGAGGGACCTGGGGCACCCAGGAACTAAGGGGCCAGGGACTGCTGGCGAATTGTGCTGGGAGTATGAAAGGCCGCAATCGGTAGGAAGGGTTCGCGCCTTCTACGGCAACGTGGGCATGTTCATCCGCGCCCTGGCTTACATCCTGGCCAACGGCCCTGACGGCCTGCGCCAGACCACAGAAGACGCCGTACTCAACGCCAACTACATCCGCGCCAAGCTTCAGGATCTCTTCGAGCTGCCTTACAAGACAGCGTCGATGCACGAGGTGGTCTTCAGCGACAAGCTTCAGGCGGTCAAGGGAGTCAAGACCGGCGACATCGCCAAGCGGCTCATCGATTACGGCTTCCATCCTTATACGGTCAGTTTTCCGATGATCGTCCACGGCGCGCTGATGATCGAGCCCACGGAGAGCGAGTCGCTGGAGGAGCTGGATTTATTTATCGAGGCTATGCGCTCGATCGCTCGCGAGGTGGAAGAGACGCCGGAGCTGGTGAAGACGGCTCCGCACTCGACCCGCGTATCGCGGCTTGATGAGGTGCAAGCGGCCCGCAAACCGATTCTGCGGTGGGCACCTGCGGTGCGGCCAAACGCTCGCTAATCGCTCGCACAGGCTTTGTTGCCGGGCCGCATGTGGCAGGGGACGCGGCATGGATGGTGATTAGAGATTCATACACAAAATCAGCGAGTTAGCTTCCGCTTCGCGGAAATAGCGAGTTAGCAGGTTAGCGGATTGCCTGGCTGTTGCGGTACAACTCTTCCAGCGCATCGCAGGCTGTACGCACACCGTCCTCGTTGGCTAGCAGTTTAGCCACGCTCTCTGCTCGCTCTGCCAGCAGCGGGTCGGCCAGCATCGCCGTCAGCAGGCGCGCCACGCGTAACGGTGTGTAGTTGCCGCGCTGAATCACTTGCGCCACCTTCAGGCGCTGCATTCGCCGGGCATTGTCCGGCTGGTCGTGCGAGTAGGGCATGATGAGCATCGGCTTGCCCGCGCGCAGGCATTGCGCGGTTGTTCCCACTCCGCCCTGGTGCACCACCATTGCCGCGTGGGAAAACAGCTTTGAGTATGGCGCGTACTCGGCCACGCAGAC
>CZKF01000088.1_pt1 | contig 16096 bp, 16 predicted proteins | sample 1122351 | NCBI WGS metagenome assembly CZKF01 (sample SAMEA3539301, study PRJEB10725) | soil metagenome | biome: tundra; feature: field; material: soil | place: USA | collected 2010-05 | depth 0.15 m
AGGCTGACGGCGCCGGCCTCAAACGGAGTCTGCGGCGCCGAGCCGTAAGCCACCGCGCGGGCCGTGGTGGGAATCGCGACGGTGCGCACGCCATCCACCGTGGAAGGTACGCTGATCGTCCTGCTCTCGTCGGTGTAGAGAATGACCGCTGCCTCGCCGGGGTGGTCGCTGCTTTTGCCGGTGGATACACCGAGGATGCCAGTCGCCGAACCCACCAGCATCCGAGCCTGCCCGAGGGCCTGCTGGGCGCGCGTTATCTCCGTATCGCTGAGCGAGCGGACTTGCGCTGAGGGGATGGTGTTGTCGCCGTAGCTCAGGCAACTGACCGCATGGTCGGCCACGCCAACGAAGGTATAACTCCCGCCTGACTGCGCGCCTAACTCGGCGAGCACCTCTGCCGCCGGGCTGGCCACGCCCTGGCTCACTCCCGAAGTATCAGTTCCGCCCGCAAAGTAAAGGCCCACCGGTTCGGCGTTTGCCGCATCCACCACCAACGCACCGGAGTCACCCGCGTCGCTGAATTGGTTGCCGCTCAAACCCAGTTGATGAGTGAATGTCTTGGTCAGGTAGGGCCGGGTCTCCGCGCAGTCCAGGTAATAATCAACCGTCACATCGAGATCGACGGCCGAGATGCCGCCGCAGGTCAGCCCCGTCGTCCGGCCGCTTTTGGCCACTCTTAAATCAAGAGCAGCGGCCTCGCCTTTGCCGCTGGTCGAGCTGATGCCGGGAGGGGCGGGGGAGAGGGTGCCGTCGGCTTGCCTGCCGCCCAGTTCCAGAATGTTGCCGGCAGGGTCCACGGCGCGCGAGGTAACTTGAGCGATGGCCGCGTCGGCGTTAGTCTGCCTGGAGTTGAGCGGGAGCCAGCCGGTGAGAGACGCTACCGGCTGAACGCCCGGGCTCTCTCCCAGCGGCGTGCAGTTGTTGTCGATCAGCCCCGGCTGAATAATGGTGTCGCCCACGGCTGCGTGGTCGCTCTTGGCCAGCACGTGGTTGTTGCTCAAAATGTATTGGCGCTTGCCGGCGTCCTCGATGAGCGCGCCCAGCGTGCCGCTGCAGCAGTCCACAATCTGGTTGCCGCGAGTGTCGTAGTCCGTGTTGTTGCCGCCTGAGCTGCCCAGCAGAACCGACGCCGGCGACTGGGCCTGATGGGTAGCTGGATTGCTGGTCACTCCGGCCGAGTTCACCAGCACGACGGCTGAGGTTCTGGAGCCCGGCCCCAACGTAGTTCCTCCCACCGTGGCCACCACATAGGTTGCGCCAGCAGCTTGCACGGACGATGGCGCTGAATAGGTGACAATGCAGGAGGTGAAGGTCTGGCTGTCGCGCTGGCAACTTACTGCGCCTAGTGAACCTTGCCCGCCGGGCTGGCCGTTGGCCGAGCTGGCCAGCTCGAAGTGTATGCCGGCGGAGCCGCCTGCCTCGGCCAGAATGCCGGTCACGGTGACCGTGCCATTGGCGCCGAGGGCGGCGTTTTCCGGCGTCAGCGGTTGCAGGAATCCCGGTGTCACGGTCAGCACGGAGTAGGCCCGGAGGCTGGGGTTTGCGGCCAGCGTCGCGGTCACCACCACCTGGACGTGGTCCGCGGTCAGGTAGCTGGGCGGCGTGTACTGTCCGCTGGCGTTGATACTTCCCGGCCCGCTCAGCGCGTCGCCGCCGAAGACAGACCAGACGACCTCTGCGGCACCGCCTCCGGCCAAAGTGGCCGCAAACTGGTGGATTGAGCTTCCCTGCGCATTGGTTGCGTTGCAGCCAGTGCAGTTGGTGTCGATGGAGCCGGTGCGGGGAGAGACGGAAAGTGCTGAATTCGCAGGATTTGCCGTGACCAGGCCGCTGCCGCAACCGGCCGCTAAGAGCAGCGCCGGAGCCAGAAGCAACGGAAATATCCTGGAAAACAGCCGCATGGTCACAATCCCCAGATCAATCTTCTATTCTATCGACTTTCTCCGGGGAAAATGTGAAGCGAGCGGCTTACCTACGACAGCACTCTTCCCAGGAATCCCTTGAGTCCCCAACTCCCGAGCGCAGTTGTGAAGAAGACGAGCGCCACGAGGATGCCCGGCCACGGCATATGCGCGATGCCGGGGGTGACGGCGGCGCGCAGGCCTTCGCTCATGTAGACGATGGGATTGAAGAGGACAGCCACCGCGAGCCACTTAATGTTCTTCAAAAGGCCGGTCCAGGGGTAGTAGACGCAGCCCAGGAAGGTGATGGGCACGACGATGATGGAGAAGACCAGGCCGATCTGCCGGGGATTCACAGTGGAGCCGATGACCAGGCCGAGCGAGCCGGCCAGCAGGCTGGCCAGCACTAGGACCAATGCGAAGAGAAACCAGTTGTGCACGTCGGCGCGCACAGGCGAGGCGGGAACGTAGTAGGCCATCGGAATAACCAAGAGCGCGGCGATGATGCTTTGCATGGCAGAGAAGCAGACCTTTTCCAGAGCCACGGCCCACAGCGGCAGCGGGCACATGACTCGGTCGTCGATTTCGCGGGTGATGCCGAACTCGCTGGAGAGCGGTAGGGCCACGGCGGCGATTCCGGAGAACATGATAGCCACGGCCATGAGGCCGGGCAGAAGGATGGTGCCGAAGTCTACATTGGATCCGGATGGACCTCCGCCGACAGCCATGGGGTTGCCTCCGCCCATGTGCGGCAGGATGAAGGTGAAGACGAAGAGAAAGAGCAGCGGCTGCATTCCCACGCGCAGAATGAAGGGCAGAAACTCGCGGGTGAGCACGCGCAGGTCGCGCAGAAAGAGGCCGAGGAAGGACTTGAGGAAGATTCCGGGGTTGAGGTGATGTTCGGGGGGTGTGCCTATTGAGTTTTGTGGTTTCCCACCCTTCGCCAAGAACGCGAAGGATGGGGCACCCAACTGTTGCGCTGGATTGGCGGCGTTTTCCGATAAGGGCCGCGAGTTAGCTTCCGCTTCGCGGAAATCGCAAGTTAGCGAGTTAGCGGATTCTGATCCTTGATCTCTGATCTCTGACTCCTGATCTCTGATCCCTGATCCCTGTAATTTATTCACGCAGATCCCTCCCGGTGAGTTCGATGAAGACGGTTTCGAGGCTTGGCTCGGTGATCTTCAGGTCGCGCAGGCCGTGGGCAGCGGCGGCTTGCACCAGATCAGGCAGCAAGCCGTCGGAGCTGGCCGCGATGACCCGCAGGCCGTCGGCTGTGATCTCGGCGCTGGTCACATCAGAGCGCGCTTTGAGGCTGGCTAGGAGCGGACCAAGACTCTCTGTCGACTTGAGTTTCAGGTCGAAAATGGTACGCGCGCCGAGGGTTTGCTTGAGCTTTTCCGGCGCGCCGAGGGCCAGCACGCGGCCATGGTCGATGATGGCCAGCCGGTCGCTGAGCGAGTCAGCCTCTTCCATATAATGCGTGGTCAGCAGGACGGTGATGCCTTCCTTGTGCAGCTCCTGGACGGCCGACCACATGGCCATGCGGCTCTGCGGATCGAGGCCGGCGGAGGGCTCGTCGAGGAAGAGGACGGTGGGGCGGTGGGCGATGGCGCGGGCAATTTGCACCCGCTGCGCCAGGCCGCCGGAGAGCTGCGTGGGATAGACGCTTTTGCGCTCGGAGAGCATGAACTGGCTGAGCAACTCCAGCGACCGCGCCTTGGCGTGCGCGTGGGAGAAGCCGAAGTAGCGGCAGTGGAAGTAGAGGTTCTCATAGACGGTCAGGGAGCGGTCTAGAGTGTTGAACTGCGGGACGACGCCGATGAGCCGGCGCGCGTGGGCCGGATGCTGGACGACGTCGATGCCCGCGATGCGAACCCGGCCGCTGGTGGGCAGCGTACGGGTGGTGGCAATGGAGATGGTGGTCGTCTTGCCGGCGCCGTTCGGACCCAGCAGGCCGAAGATCTCGCCCTGCTGCAGTTCCAGGTCGATGCCGTCGAGGGCCACCACGCGGAGCTTCGACTCATAAATCTTGGTCAGCTTTTCTATTTCAACAATCAAGAGATTCACCGGCAGAGGTAGGGAAGTGTGGCACGTACTCGAGACTATCGCACCAGACTAACCCGCTGGGACCAGCGGCCTGAAAAATGCGCTTTACCCTGCTGATGAAGGATGCAAATTCCACCGCTAGTAACGCCCCCGGTTCCCCCCCTGCACAGAAAGTAAGTTCCGTGTAACAATGTGTCTATCCTCGTAAATCCTCCCTCCACGAGGAGTTAAGCCGGCTGGCCGAGCGCAAGACGTTGAGAGAAGCCCGGCGCAGGACGGGCCACGACCCACAGGGTCTGGCTTGGTCACTCATGTCATGAATCAGACCGGCCAATGTCTAACCTACCGTTCGAGTAGCGGGAGGGGGTATTTCACAGGAGGCTTGCATCGTTATTGTACGGATTTGCGCTGAACTTTAATGCGCTGGATCTGTTTTGTAAATGAGGTTCGGGCATGAAAGAGATACCGGTCTCAGGGCAGCCTATCATCCTATTTGCCGAGGAATGCGACCGCGGAATTCTGCGCGAAGAGAATCAGGACTCCGTCCTCCATGTGCACATAGCCTTGGGAGACCTGATGATAGTCGCCGACGGCATCGGCGGATACGCCGGAGGAGCCACCGCGTCGCGGATGGTGGTGGAGAATTTTTACGCGCACCTGGCGGCGCTGCCGCCTGACTACCCGGTCGACAACGCCATTCGCGGCGCCGCGGCGCGCGCCAATGCGCAGATCGTGGCGGCGGCATTCGTGCCCGGCACACCTAACCATCATATGGGCTCTACGGTGGTGGTGGCCGTGGTGCAACAGCTAGCCGCAGGAACCTGCGCCTGGGTCGGCCATATCGGCGACAGTCGCGCCTACCTGATGCGCGCCGGCCGCCTGCACCGCCTCACCACCGATCACTCCGCCGTGCAGGCCTTGCTCAGCCGCAATCTGATTACGCCGGAAGAGGCTCAAAACCATCCCGACGCCTCGGTGCTGACCCGCAGCCTGGGCCATCAACCCGAGGTGGAGATCGACATCGAGCAGCACCCGCTGGCTCTCGGCGACACGCTGCTGCTCTGCTCCGACGGCCTGTGGGGATTCGTTTCCGAGCTGGATATCGAAAAGGCGGCGGACGTTCCTGGTCTTACGCTGGAATCTTCCGCCCATGGCCTGCTCGAACTGGCTCTGGCGGCGGGCGGTAACGACAATATCGGCATCGAAATGGCGCGCGTGGTGGGGCTTCCCAAAGCTAGCTCGCCTCCTCCGCCTCCCCATGAAGCCATCAGCCACCACACTGTACTCTGGGTGGTTCTAACGGTATTCATGATGGCTTTCGCCGGATTCTGCGTGATGGCCTACTTCGCCTTGTGGCGCCACTGACCGGCTAGCTGAGGTCCATCGCCGGGCGCACCTGGCGGCACATGAGGCAAATGAGCTAGCATCTCCGGGTTGGCTGCATGACCCATCGCATCTTTATGCTCGGTCGCGCCAACGGATTCCTGCCCAGGAGCCATCAACATGAAGGAAGTTGTGATTGTTTCAGCAGCGCGTATCCCGGTGGGCCGGTTTATGGGATCGCTGCAGAGCTTTTCCGCTCCGCGTTTGGGGGCGCTGGTGGTGCGCGAAGCAGTGCGTCGCGCTGGAGTCGAATCCGCGCAAAGCGCCGGCGGCATTTCCCAGATTGACGAGTGCATCATGGGCTGCGTTTTACAGGCCGGCTTGGGCCAGAACCCCGCGCGCCAGGCGGCGATCTACGGCGGATTGTCGAACCAAGCCGCCGCGCTCACCATCAACAAGGTCTGCGGCTCAAGCCTGAAGGCAGTGGCCCTGGCGGCACAGGCCATCCAAACGGAAAATGCGGAGATGGTTGTGGCCGGCGGCATGGAGTCGATGACCAACGCGCCCTACCTTCTGCCACAGGCCAGGTCCGGCTATCGCATGGGAAACGGCGCGCTGGTGGACACCATGATCCAGGACGGCCTCTGGGATGTCTACAACAACTTTCACATGGGCGTGGGGGCGGAGAAGATCGCGGCCCGCTACGGTTTCAGCCGCGAAGAGCAGGATGACTTTGCGGCCGAGTCACACCGCCGCGCCGCCTCTGCTACCGCGCAGGGTTTCTTCCGGGATGAGATTCTTGCGGTCGAGATTCCAGCGGCAATAAAAGGCGCGGAGCCAACGATGTTTGCTGCCGACGAATCGATTCGCCCCGAGACTACCGTCGAAATCCTTTCCCGGCTCAAGCCGGCCTTTCAGGAGGGCGGCACGGTGACTGCCGGCAACTCTCCCGGCGTGAGCGACGGCGCGGCGGCCATGGTGGTTACCAGCGCCGAGCGGGCTCGGGAGCTGGGCCTCGCGCCGCTGGCCGTGATTCGCGCCCAGGCCACCAGCGGCGGAGAGCCGGAGTGGTTTGGCCTGGCGCCCATCGAAGCCGTACGCAAGGTGGCGGCAAAGGCTGGCTGGCCGCTCGACAGCGTGGATTTGTTTGAGCTGAACGAGGCCTTCAGCGTGCAGGCGCTGGCCGTGAATCGCGAACTGGGCCTGGACCCGACGAAGGTCAATGTGCAGGGCGGCGCTGTGGCTATCGGGCACCCGATTGGAGCCAGCGGTGCGCGTGTGCTGGTCACGCTGCTGTATGCCTTGAAGCGGCTGGGCAAGAACAGGGGTATCGCCGCGCTGTGCCTAGGCGGGGGAAACGCCGTGGCGCTGGCGGTCGAACGCGGCTAATCGCAGATCGTCATGTCGTACGGGAACTCTGCTCCCGACGCGTCTTCCGGCGCAGCGACCGGTTCCGTGCCGGTCGCAAGCTGGGCCGTGAAGAACGCATCCACCTGGGCTAGCACTTCGGGCCCGGTCCGCGCGTGGTAGATAGCTGCCCGCAGTTTGGCTCCGCCCGCCACACCGTGCGTAAACCAGGTGGCAAATTGCTTCATCTTGCCGGAGGTTTCACCCAGCCGCGCGGCCTTGGGCAGGTCCTTGGTGGCCTCAGCTTCGTCCAGAAGCATTTGAAAATAAGCCCGTATCATGCGGTAGCGGTCTTCTGCCGTGGGCTGCTGGTAGCTGCCGGTGGCCGTGTACTGCGCAATCTGTCGAAAAATCCAGGGATTCGACGGCGCGGCGCGGCCGATCATCACCGCGTCGCATCCGGTTTGGGCCACCATCGCCACAGCGGCCTCTGGATTTTGAATGTCGCCGTTGCCGATGACCGGAATTCCCACCGTCTGCTTGACTTTGGCGATCCAATCCCAACGCGCCTGGCCGCTGTAGCCTTGTTCGCGGGTGCGAGCGTGCAGCGCCACGGCGTTCAGCCCCTCGGCCTCGGCCATCCGCGCCAACTCCAGGCAGACAATCTCGTTGTCGTTCCAGCCCATTCTGAATTTGACAGTAAATGGAATCGTCACCGCCCGGCGCACAGCCCTGAAAATCTCCAGAATGCGCGGCAGGTCACGAAGCAGGCCGGAGCCGCCGTTGGAGCCGACCACCCGCTTGGCCGGACAGCCCAGGTTCAGGTCCACCAGGTCGAAGCCGGTCTCCTCGACAATTCGCGCCGCCTCGGCCATCGTCTCAGGATTGGCCCCGAAGAGTTGCGCGCCGATGGGATGTTCGTCGTCGTAGAAAGTCAGATAGCGTTGGCGCTTGGTCTCCCGCATCCGGGCAAGGCCGTCGGCAGAGGTGAACTCGGTCATCAGCAGTCCGCAGCCGGATTGGGCGTTAGTGACGGAGGCGTCGACGGAAGCGCCGTCTTCCGGGGCTAAAGCCCGCATCGATTCTGTCGGCAATTTGCGGGGGTTGAAATTCCACCCCAGCGAGCAAAGATCGCTCGTCGGGGACCCCGATAAACCCCCGCCTCCCTCCGGTTCCTCTTTGCTCGCAACTTGAACGGAAGTAAACAAACTGGCGTGGCGAATGAAGCGGCGGAAGACCGTGTCCGTGACCCCCACCATGGGAGCCAGCACCGTGGCCGGAGCCACCACGACATTCCCCAGGCGCACTTCGGCCGGCACGCGCGCCTCGGCGGGCATCGCGTACTCCCTGGGGTTGTCCCAGTTCTTTTTCACGGTAAAGCCCTTGCCCGCCATATAAACCTCTTTACTGCCGGCATTATCAAATATTCGGGGAGTGCCGAATATCGATCAACAGCGATACCAGCCAATCGATGCGATGGGGTACACAGTTACACAGTTACACAGTAATAGGGGGGTAGGGGGTAGTTTTCCCGTTCCTCACGACCACATTCCCACATGAGCCTCTAACTGCATTGTGCTCCAGTTAATGGAAATTCTCTGCAAACCGGACGCGAATTCTGCCACAGAAGGGAAAACATCCCTGCCGCCCGCCGTTTCCGGGTTTAGCAATGGTGAAACCGCCAAAAAGCAGTTGAGTGAACAAATTAGGCCTCCGCCGTGGCAGGCATGGCGTGCCCCCGGGGTATGTGTATTCCTAAATTCGTACTTCGATATCCGGTCGACTCTTCATCAACAGCCTGGTTTCAATGGACTTGAGCTTTGCCGGGTCCACGCGAAAACGTTCCGGGGCAACCCTCATTTCGGCTGTGGGAGATTCCACCCCGTTATCCCTGATGGTGATAACTCCAAGGCGCCCGATTCCATCCTCGGGAAACAAGCCGAAATGCCCAAGTTCTCCAAAAGCCAGGTCGAAGCTCTCTGCTGGAATTGCAAGGTATCGATAGTGAGTCGGCATCGACATTAACTGGCGATGAATGCCCTTTAGCTTCTCGACATACTTTGGATACCATGCTTCGAGTTGCGCATTGATTTCTTTGGGTGTGGAGGGTTTCCGACGTTGGCCCTCGGAGGGATTCAGATCGCGTTCCAGTTTGATCTCCACTGCGTGCAGGTCGCCCGCGCCGCCGTGGTCCACAGCCAGTACGTCAGCAGAGATAAGAGAGGGTGGCGGCTCCAAATAGATATTGGGCACGGACAGTTTTCGCCGCAATAGTTCCGCAACCGCATTGATTGCGCGTCCCTCCCTCTGGCGTAACGTCAATTCCAGGGGTTCTTCTTTCAAGATCATCAGGATAACCTTCCTTCCCGGCTATGCAGAACTTGTTCCGCCCATTTCTTAAATCGTTTGGCAGCTACACAGAGCGCCGTGATCCTATCCTCATCGACCGGCTTTTCTCCGTAGGAGATGTCTGTCTTCGCGCTCAGTAGCTTCTGGAGGTGGGTAATGCCCTGCGGTTCGATCTTCGCTCCCGTGCATGCCCGCCTCAAAGCAGTAACGGCCTCCCGATGGTTCTCACCGCGCGGCCGCGCGCCGCCGAGTCCTATCAAGAGTGCATCGCTATAGGAGATGGCGCTATGCACGGCCAACAATGCCGCTGCGGAAGCATACTCCGGCATACCGTCTTGGCAGAGCTCCATCGCACCTGCAAGCTGTCTGGCCCGGTGATGGTAAACGGTGAAACTCGCCGCGATCATGCAAAACCATTCTCGCATAAAAACAGCACGAAAAGGCCTCCGCCTTGGCGGAGGCCCAATGGTATGTGCCGGTTGCCAGAGCGCGGTTACTTAGCTGCTGCTGCTTCTTTGGCCCCGTCGGACTTGGCAAACTTGCGGCGGAAGCGCTCCACGCGGCCCGCCGTGTCCACCAGGCGCTGCTTGCCGGTGTAGAAGGGGTGGCAAACCGAGCAGATTTCCACGTGAATGTCGCCCTTGTGGGTCGAACGGGTCTCAAAGTTGTTCCCGCAGGCGCACTTTACGTGCACCGCGGCGTAGTTGGGATGAATTTTTTCTTTGGGCATCTCTAGCGACAAACCTTTCCTGCAATGTTTCTATTGTAGGGGGATCGGGGCGGTTTAGCAATTGCGGGGTCAGAGATCAGAGATCAGAGGTCAGGGATCAACTCAATCTCTTTTCCGGAACATCCATACCGCCAGTGCACTCCAGAGCATTCCGATGAGGACTGTTTGTGCCAATCGGAGATAGAGGTGCGGGCGCCAGAAATTGATGTCGGCATATGGATAAGCGGTCATCCAGAGTGAGAACAAGACCTGATAGACACTGACCATCCCTGCCACTGTCAAGAATGTGAGGCCGATTCCTGCCCAGACGGTTCGCTTAGTCACTCTCATAAATTCCCCCAACTCGCCAACAACTATTCACTGTTCCCTGCTTTCAGCGCCTTTTCGATCCCCGCCTCCACCATCGGCGTCATCACCGCGTACCCCGCCGGCAGCGGATGCACCCCGTCTCTGCTCAGCATCGCGGGCAGCCCGTCGCGCTCGTCCTTCATCGCCGTGTGGAAGTCCACGTAGACGTAGCCTTTCTGTGCCGCGTAGGCCTTCAGCCAGGCGTTGATCGCCAGAATCTTTGGCGCAGGCGTCATTCCCGGCCTCCAGTTGTAGTCGAAGGCCGGCAGAAGCGAGCAAAACACCACGCGGATATGGTTCGCCGTCGCCAGATCCGCCATTGAGGCCAGGTTGTCTTCAATCTGCTCTAGCGTCTCCGGCCCGGTATTCCCGGCAATGTCGTTGGTCCCGGCCAGAATCACCACAGCCTTCGGTTTCAGCGCAATCACGTCCTGCCGAAAGCGCACCAGCATCTGAGGCGTGGTCTGTCCGCTGATGCCCCGGTTGATGTACGGTTTGCCCAGGAACGAGCCCTGCGGCCCCGTAAAATGCCAGCTTTCGGTGATCGAGTCGCCCATGAAGACCACCCGGTTCTGACGCACGGCCGGCGGCGCAAGGGCTGCGTCGGCTTCCTTGAACTTCCCCAGATCTCCGAAGTCCACTATCAGCAGCTCATCGTGCTTCCTCCAGTAATCGTTGTCTGGATGAGGCGCGGGCGCTGCCTGTGCAGGCGCTGGAGCCTGGGTTTCCGGCTTGTTTCCGGGTTTCTGGCCCCACACCCCAGCTGGGGCCAGCAGGCAGCAAAGGGCAATCGCGGCAAAAACACTGCGTACTACAATTCGATTCACGGCTGGGTCTCCGTCCTTAGCGCGCTGAAAACCGCTTCTCCGCACGCGGGTCTGATTGTAGGCAATCCCGCCCGGACTGGCCAAGGCTTTTTCCACATTTGGTCCCTAAACCTCCACCGCTGCGCTCGCACCCCGCTTGCGCTACGCTTGAATCCAATGAGTATATGTACGATCTGCGATGGAGTGGGACTGGTGCGGGTGGTCAACGACCAGGGGAAATGGGTTTCGCGTGCCTGCGAGTGCCAGGAGATGCAGCGCGAGGGGCGCCGCCTGGCCGCGGCCCACATCCCCGAACGCTACCGGCAATACACCCTGGACGGCTACGAGACCGCCTTTCGCGGCGCGGACGCCTCGCTGGGCCGGGCGCATCTGACTGCCCGCAAATTTGTCGATGCCTATCCGGTGGACACTGCGGGCAAGGGGCTGCTTTTTACCGGCTCCATCGGCGTGGGCAAGACCCACCTGGCGGTGGGCGTGCTGCGCCGGCTGGTGGTGGAGCGCGGCGTTCACGGCCTCTTCTGCGACTATCGCGAGCTGCTCAAGAGCATCCAGAACAGCTACAATCCGCAGGTGCAGACCACGGAACTTGAATTGCTTCAGCCAGTCTTTGCCGCCGAGGTGCTGGTGCTGGACGACCTAGGCGCGCAGAAGCCAAACGAGTGGGTGTGGGACACGGTGGCGCTGATCCTGAATACCCGTTACAACGACAAGCAGACCACCATCATCACCACCAACTACCCCGACCTGCTTGCCGGCGCCGGCTTCAAAGCCGATGAGAAGGGCAACAAGGCCGCCAAGAACGAGGACACCCTGGGCGACCGCATCGGCGACCGCATGAGGTCGCGGCTGGCCGAGATGTGCATCGGCGTCGAGATGAAGGGTGAAGACTTCCGCCAGAGCGTCAAGCGCGCGCAGTTTGGGTGACCACCTACGGTGCAACCTGCGGTGGGGCCATGCGCCTTCGGCTAGTCCACATTAAATAATTAGCGGAACCGGCTGAGTGTATTGTTTCGATACATTCGGAACATTTGAGGGGCGTTGCCGTCTGTCTCGTTTCGATACAATCTAAGCGAAAAACAGGTCAACGGGCATTTAAGCTATAGCGTTTCAGGACGGATTGCAGCGTTTCGATACAGTTGTCTAAGAAAAGCCGCCATGCGCCGGGCAGCGCATGCCGGATCAGGCTCATAGCCTCGCGGCCGCGCCCGTCAACAGCCGGTTTAAGACCTCAAAAGATCCAAAGGGTTCCCAGCACCAGCAGGATGGCGGCAATGGTGAAACCCTGGTACACAAGATCCTCTGTCTGCCGGGAGATTCTTTGCTCGCCGGAGGGCGCTGCCATGGAGGTGGATGCTGTCTGGGAATAGGTCTGCATCGTTGGCCTGCCTTTCAATGCCTTCCGGCAAGGGTTACGCATTCTGGACCTGGCCGGTTCTCACGCATGCATCCTTAGACACCAAATCTTCCTAAATGATGCGAGACACAGGCGGAGAACCGTACAAATTGTGACGCTGATTTTTCTATCGGTCAAGAACGAAAAATCATCTTTATTACATAAGAAGCAAGGAATTCCTTTGGTAACAGGCGCAATAATTCTCTGTGAAAAGTGGCCCTGAACTCTTTCCTTCCTATGAAATGGAAGAACACGCCTGGCTGACGATGGATTTGGCTATTGCTGTGTTCTGCCGGTTGCCTCCGGGCCGGCCCATGAGCCTGGAAGACGGATACGCCCCAGGAAGGGGCGCGGTCAAAGCATCAAGCTATTCAGTAGCTATCCAGCTCCCTATCCAGGCCACGGCGCGAGCGATGGGCCCTAACGGAGGCGGTTTCAACTCATCCATCCAGCTTTGTGGAAGTTCTTCGTCTGGTGCGGTATATGTTGGTGTATTGGTGGTATAGTTCTTGACCATATTCGGCTCGTAATCCAAGATTTCGGCCACGATCGGGTCGCTGCCCTCGCCTCTGGCTACCCTCTCGAACTCCTCCGCCCTTTCCCGCCTCGCGATCGCCAGATCCGTCAATAACCTGGCCTCTGCCTGCCGGTCCTCTGCTTGTGCCTGTTGTGCGCTATCAAACAGTTGTTTAGCCTCCCTGTGGTGGATGCGTGCAATATCGAGGAATTCTTTGGCCGACGAGTTGCCCTGGGATGAAAAGGTTGGCGTTTGATCCTGAGGATTGTTGTATGGCATCCATTCCTCCTGGCCTGAAACACCCTTAAAGCAGCAAAATCATCGTCTAGTACAACGGCCTCATATATTATTCCTCAAAAAACGGGGAACAGGGAAACTTCTTCGCATACGGGTGAAAAATTTCGCTGGTGAGCATTGGTCCTGAACTCGTCCCTTCCGCCGAGAAGGAACCACGCAACTGGCTGCCGCTGGGTTTGGCCGCAGCCATTGTCCTGCTGGTTGCCGCCGCTATCATCCTGGGCCTGGAACACGGAAACGTCCACGGCAAGCCCACGGTCACGCCGATCTCCGCGTCCCTGGATCCCTATGCGGGCAGCCTCTCGCTGACCCGCCTGGCCATGAGTGAATCCGACTACATGGCCGGCGGCAAAATCACCTATGTGGATGGTCACATCGCCAACCAGGGCTCCCGCACCGTTACCGCCGTCACCGTACAGGCGCTCTTTCGAGACTACGCCCACGAGGTGGCGCAGAACGAGACCCTGCCGGTCATGCTCATCCGCATGCGAGAGCCCTACATTGATGTGGAGCCGGTCTCCGCGGCCCCGATCGCTCCCGGCGGCGAGAAGGAGTTCCGTCTGATTGTCGATGGAGTCACGCCGGACTGGGATGGCACCTACCCGGAGATTCGCATTCTCCACGTCGAAACGAAATTAAGATAGCCCTGCCGGATTTACCGGAAAAAACTACCGCGCCAGGAATAATTTATACGCCAAATTCGCGGCTGCGGTCTTCATTCTGCGCTGATAGCAGCCATCCTTCCACAAAAAACAAATCATTCAGTGCAAATCAATAATTTTTTCTAATCCGCATGAAACGGCGTGAGCCTTGCAGTCACTATCAGGTGAGCAGAAGATTCCCGTTGACCGCTAGCACCCTGTCGCCCCGGCAGTGCATTTGCCGAGGCTAGCAGAGGCTAGGCCCGCGTAGACACCAGCGTGCGCATCCGGTTGATGGAAAACAGTTTGGCGGCTCCGGAAGCCGCGTCTTCTCAGAACGCGGCTTCCTCAACCGGCGCGGAGCGGCTCTAGCAGCCGCTGCCCCTCTCTACGGGGCATCCGTTCCAGCGGCTTCCCTGCTGTCCGGGCCGCCAATCAAGCTCTCGTACAACGAGAGAATCAAGGCATTGGCCTCCGCTCATCACGGGCGGGGGCCGATTTTTGTCTGCGGCCTGCGGAATCTCGCTTCCAGCGCCATGCAAATTGCCCTGTTTTTCCGGCTTGCAGCGTCTATTCATCGGTAAGATCATTCGCAGGAGGAAGCTATGGCCGGAATCAGCATGGGGATTGCGCAGGGGCGAAGGTTGAACGGGCCTTTCGTTCGTATGATGGTCGTTATTCTTGTGGCCGCGGGCCTGGCCGCCGCGCAGGAGGCAGCGGAGACAAAACCCAAGGTCAGTGACCAGCCGCTCACCGCCGAGCAGCTTGCCGTCTACCGGACGGTTCTTCACGGCTGGATGGAGAACGAAGTGAGCGTAATCAACCTGGCCGTTCAGACGATCCCATACCCCACCAGCGGAGCCTTTGACGCAGGCGATTGCGGCAAGGACCTGGAGCTTGAGCCAGTCGTGCCCGGCATAGTGCATCGTTTTCGGCCCGCTGACCTCCCGCAGATGGGATCGGACAAAATCGGCCTCGTGGACCTGGAACGGCAATCGAGGGAGGTCGCGGAGAACGACCCAGGGAAGACCATCGGCGAAGGGCGCTCGATTGAAGACGCTGTTCGCAACGGCTTTGCACACGGCCTGGTAAGGGTGAGCGAGATTCGCTTCGACAAGCAGCACAAGCACGCCATTGTCTCTTACAGCTTCTTATGCGGCTCACTGTGCGGCAACGGCGGAACCGTCGTCCTGGAAAAGAGTGACGGCACATGGCAGCGCAAGAGCCAATGCGGCGGGTGGATTTCGTAATAGATACACGCTTGCAGACTGTATTCATGGGAGAATGGTATTGAGGAAAGCGGAAATGCAGCTTGAGAATCCAGAGATTGTTTTGGACCTGCCGGACCGCCGGCGTTTTTGGTTGAACGCGGAACTGTGGGAGGCTTTTCAAGACGCCCTGGATGCGCCGATTACGCCAGCCCCGCGTATTGTCGAGCTTCTCAATCAGCCGAGCGCCATTGAAAAGGGTAACTTCTGAACGTACCTGTCAGGGGCGCTTCCCGTCCGGCCCGGTAAAATCATCTCTGTATGCATCCAGCCAACCCCGCCGCCGAAGCCACGCCTGAAGCCAACCTTGACGGCAGCCGTTTTCTCCGCGCCTGTCTGCGCCAGCCTGTGGACCGCACGCCGGTGTGGTTTCTGCGCCAGGCCGGGCGCTATATGCAGGAGTATCGCGACATCCGCAAGCACCACACGCTGGTGGAGATCTGCAAGCAGCCGGAGATCGCCGCCGAGGTCACCATCACCGCCGCGGAGAAGCTGGGCGTGGACGCGGCCATCATCTTTGCCGACCTGCTGTTGCCGCTGGAGCCGATGGGCCTGGACTTCGAGTTTCAGGCGGGCGAGGGGCCGGTGGTGCATCATCCGGTCCGCACTGCCGACGATGTGCGCGCCCTGCGCACGGACCGCGCCGCCGATCTGGCCTACGTGGCCAAGGCCATCGAGAAAGTGGCTGGACATTTCCGAAATAAGCTCGGCATCATCGGTTTCTGTGGCGCGCCGTACACACTGGCCAGCTACATGATCGAGGGCGGCGGCTCGCGCAACTACATCCACACCAAGCGACTGATGTACGCGGAGACCACTGCGTGGCGCAGCCTTTTGGACAAGATCGTGACGGTGCTGGAAGAGTATTGCCGCCTTCAGGTGGCCGCCGGCGCGGACGTCATCCAAATTTTCGACAGTTGGGTTGGCTCGCTTTGCCTGGCCGACTATCGCGAGTACGCCTTTGAGGCTTCGAAGCGCCTGGTGCGCTCCGTGCAGCAGATGGGCGTGCCGGTGATCTACTTTGGTGTGGAGACGGCGGGGCTGCTCGCCGAGATGGCCTCGACCGGAGCCGACGTCATCGGCCTGGATTGGCGGCAGCCGCTCGATGA
>CZKF01000213.1_pt1 | contig 16028 bp, 16 predicted proteins | sample 1122351 | NCBI WGS metagenome assembly CZKF01 (sample SAMEA3539301, study PRJEB10725) | soil metagenome | biome: tundra; feature: field; material: soil | place: USA | collected 2010-05 | depth 0.15 m
TTGAGCGTTCCGGCCTTGACCAGCGCGTTGAGCGCGAGGCCGAGCGCGACCGCCGCGCCGGTGATGGCCGCCGTGCGCGTGCCGCCATCGGCCTGAATCACGTCGCAGTCTAAGATCACCGTCCGCTCGCCCAGCGCCTTCATGTCCACGACAGAACGCAGGCTCCTGCCGATCAGCCGCTGAATCTCGTGCGTTCGGCCGCCGATCTTGCCCCGCTCGCTTTCTCGAGGAGTCCGCGTCACCGTGGAGCGCGGCAGCATGGAGTACTCCGCCGTCACCCAGCCGCGCCCCGAGTTGCGCAGCCAGCCGGGGACGCCTTGTTCCACGGTGGCATTGGTCAGCACCCGCGTGTTGCCTAGCGAGACCAGAACGGAACCCTCGGCGGTCTGGACAAAGCCCGGCGTGAGGGTGAGCGGGCGAAGCTGGAGCGGAGTCCTGCCGCCGGGACGTAGGTAGGAAGATGGGCTTTGCATGGAGAGATTGTACGGGAAACGGCTTGTGGAAGAGGGCCGGAATCGCTGAGAGCTAGCTGTTCCAGGATGGGAAACCGCCGATTTCCCGACCCGGAACAGGAATCTCTCTGTAACCTGCTGAAACAACAAATCTTTCTCCAATCCGCCCCCGTCCTCCTGTCCCATTTTGGGAGATTGTGCCTCGCGCGGCTCGGACCGGGCATTCCGGGAATTAGAGGCTAACTACTTCCCTTATCAGGAACTTAATGTGAGTGTTCTGGTTTGGCACGCCACGTGTATTAGAACAGGACAGTTTCCAATCTTAATAAGCAGAAATGGGAAGTCAGGGGTTAGGGATTAGGGATTAGGAAACAGGAAACCGGGAACAGCAGAAGGAGAAAGAGATGCAGCACAGAGGAGAGACAACGGTAGTCAATAATCGATGGCTGGCGGAAACCGGCCTGGCGGAAACCAGCCTGGTGGAGACAGGGCTGGCGACAAAGGGCACGATCAGAGCCTCCGTGACCAAACGCAAGCGGGTAGAGGCGATAGTCGAGACCCTGGCCAACCTGCGCAGCCGGGGCGAGAGCCTGGCTGAGGTTGCTCACGACACCCGCAACATGGTCACGGCGCTGGGGCTCTACTGCGACCTGCTGGAGGAACCGGGAGTGCTCAACCCCTCATTCCATCACTATGCCGGCGAGCTGAGGCTGGTGGCCACGGCCAGCCGCCGTCTGGTGGAGAAGCTGCTTGCCCTTGATGCCCGCCTGGGGACGGATACCGGCCTTTCCAGCGGCCTCGGCGCAGCCCTAACGGAGGACGAACCGCGCGGCGCCAGCCGGCTGGAGCGGGCGAGCCGCTGGGATATGCTGCCTCCCACGCCCATCGACAACATGGCCGCGGAGCTCGCGGCCAACCGCACTCTGCTCTCCGCCCTGGCCGGACCCGCCATCGCCCTCACCGTGGAAACGGAGGGCGGCGCTATGCCGGTGAAGCTGACCGGCGAAGAGCTGACCCGGATACTGGTCAATCTTGTCAAGAACGCCGCCGAGGCCATGCCCGCCACGGGGCGTATCGCGATCATCCTGCATGAGTTTCATGCAGGAACGAAACTCCCTCCGTGGCTGATGCTGACCATTGAAGACAACGGGCCGGGAATCCCCGTTCAGGCGCTGGAGAAGATCTTCGACTCCGGCTACACCACCCGCTACAATAGCGCTTCCCCTCCGGACGGCCTCGGCTCCAACAACTGGCCGGCCTCCCATCGCGGGCTGGGCCTGTCTATCACCCGCTCCATCGTCGAAGCCGCTGGCGGCAACATTCACGCCGTCAACCGCGACCCGGCCGGAGCCTGCTTCAGGATCGAGTTGCCCGTCCGCTCCCGCTGAAACCTCCGGCAGGCTGACGAAACCCGGCGGGTGGATGAAGTCGGCTGGCGGAGGGATGAGGACGGCTGGCGGGTGGATGAAGACGTCTGTTGATGGACGAAACCGAAGACTCGATGACAGAGATCGGCACGTAGACAGAAAGCCGCCGGTACGTTGACGAATACCAGCGGCAGGTGGACGGAAACACTTTGGCAAGTTGACGAAAATCCGCTGCGCGTGAAGCAAAAATAGCTCCCGGCGCGGCGGCAACAAAAAAATCTGTTAACCATTTGCGCGTGAGGCGAATACAATGCTCGAGACAGTTGTAACAACGAGAACCATGGAGTTTATCCCCCAACTCGCGGAGCCGCCGGTGCGCCTGCACCTGCTGGTGGTCGATGCCGACACGGCGATGCGCTCGGCCTGCGCCGAGATCGCCAGTAGCCTGGGCTACGCGGTGGAGAGCACCGCCGACCTGGGACAGGCCCGCAGCATGATGCGCGGCAGCGCCGCCGACATCCTGCTGGTCAACCTGCCGGCGGGCTCCAACCAGGGCCTGGAGCTGGTCAGCGAGGTCAAGCTCCTCTACCCCCAGACCGCTGTCATCGCCATGACCGCCTCGGGGTCGGTCAACGCCGCCGTCGAAGCCATGCGCTGCGGGGCCTCGGACTACCTGGCCAAGCCCTTCGCCATGGACGAGCTTTCCACGGTGCTGGATCGCGCCGCGGCCTCGCTTGTCACCGACACCGCCACCCGCCAGTTGCGCGAGCGGCTCCGGCTCTCGCAGGGGCTGGGCGCGATGATCGGCCGCTCCGGGGAGATGGAAAAGCTCTACCGCATCCTCTCCAAGGTCGCCCAAAGCTCCCACCCCGTCCTGATTCTGGGCGAGAGCGGCACTGGCAAGGAGCTGGTGGCGCGGACCATCCACGCCTACGGACCCAACTCGCAAAAGCCCTTCCTGCCGGTGGATTGCGGCTCGCTGGTGCCCACCCTGATTGAGAGCGAGCTCTTCGGCTACGTCAAGGGAGCCTTTACCGGGGCCAACCGCAACAAAGATGGATTGCTGGTCTCGGCCGAGGGGGGCACGGTTTTTCTGGATGAGATCGGCGAGCTCTCGCTCGACCTGCAGGCCAAGCTGCTGCGCGCACTTCAGGAGAAAGAGGTCCGCCCGGTCGGCGCCACCCACCGCGTCCCCATCAAGGCGCGCATCGTGGCCGCCACCAACCGGGATCTGGCGGTGATGGTGGAACAAGGCGCCTTCCGCAAGGACCTCTTCTACCGGCTGAACGTGGTCAACCTGCGCCTGCCCCCGTTGCGCGACCGGCGCGAGGACATTCCTCTCTTGGCGGCGCATTTCCTGGACCACATCAGCCGCGAGCACGGCGCCAAGTTCACCCTGAGCGACGAGGCCCTGCGCACCATGATGCGCCACGACTGGCCGGGCAACGTCAGGGAGCTGGAAAACTCTATCGAACGGGCCTGCGCGCTCTCCAGCGGGCCGGTGTTGCACCTGGGCGACCTGCCCACGCAGCTTCAGCAACAAGGCCTGGAGGCGCGACGCTCAGCCGTCCTGGCCGGCGAGCCGGCCGCCGAGGGAGGCCAGCCGCAGTTGACCACCCTGGCCGATATGGAACGCCAGGCCATCCTGGGAGCGATTCGCGCTCTCAACGGCGACAAGCTGCAGGCCGCGAAGCTGCTGGGCATCGGCAAAACCACCCTTTATCGCAAGCTCAAGGAATACGGCATCGCCGACCCGCTTCGGGAAGAGTAGCCGACCCGGACTCAAGCCGGAACCGCTCGCGCCGATAGGACTCTTACGGAACATCACAGCCACAGGCGGGAAACTTCACAGGTTCCAGGCGGTAACTTCACAGGCCCCAGACGGGAAATTTCACGTGTCTTCAGACGGAAATTGACCTGCGCGGAGCGCAAAACAGGGCAACGGACACAGGCTGGCCGGGTAAGCCTGCGGAATCTAAGAGGAGCTGGATATGAGCATTCTGATTGTGACCGGAATTGAAGGCGCCCGCAATTGCGCCGCCGTGGTGGCCGCGCAACTGGGCATGGAAGTGGAAGTAGCCGACGGGCGCAAGGCCGCGCTGGCCGCGCTGCGCCGCCGCGAGTTTGCCGCTGTAGCGGTGGACGAAACCATGGCGGAGTGCGATCCGGCCGCCGCTGAGGCCGTCTGGGAACACGCCGGGTTGGCCATCCCCCTGCAGATCAACTTCGCCCTCTCCGGCGCCGCCCGGTTGATTCGCGAAATTCGCTCCGCCCTGCACCGCCGTGAGCGGGAGCAGACGCTGGCCCGCCGCGCCGCAACCGCGGCCATCGAATCCGAGCTCAAATCCACGGTCGCCGGGCTGCTGCTCCATTCCCAGCTGGCTCTGACCGGCGCCGAAAGCTCCTCGCCGGTGGCCGAACGGCTGCGCATGGTGGCCGATCTGGCCGGCAACCTCCGCCAACAGTTGAATGCTCCGCAGCAGGTCCGCGCCGACAACGCCGCCTAGCAGCTCCTGCGCCTCCTGCGGTGGGGGCACCTGCGGTGCGGCCAACCACCTGCGGTGGAGCCAATCGCGCCTTCGGCGCATTCCGAGCCAGACCCGTGGGCCCCGACGCATGAACTTTGTGCGCTGGGGTGGAGACCCGGGGGCCCCGACGCATGAACTTTGTGCGCTGGGGTGGAGACCCGGGGTCCCCGGCGTACGAACTTTGTGTGCTCGGGGCACCTGTGGTGCGGCCAGCGGCCTTCGGCGCATTAGGTTAGAAAAGTTCATTGCGTTGCACGCGCATCGCCGGGGCGTCTGTTGCCCCGGCGTTTTTTTACTGCGTGCCCCATCCATACGCCTACTTGCTGTCAAAGGATAGCCGACCAACAGGAGGCATCCGACCGAACGGCCAGTCCTGGTTTAAGCTGAATGCAGCATGAAAGATTCCGCCGTTTTGCTTATCGACTGCCCGGACCAGAAGGGCCTCGTCGCGCGCGTCTCCTCGCTGCTCTACCGGCACGGGGCCAACATCCTGCACGCCGACCAGCATCAGGACCACGAACTGGGTCTCTTCTTCATGCGCGTGGAGTGGGGCCTTGGTCCTGCGGACGGCAGCCTTTCCTCCGCCGCGGATAAGTTTAATATGATCGCCTTCGAGGCGGAGTTCGCGCCGCTGGCCCGCGAGCTAAAAATGCGCTGGCAGTTGACCTCCGGCGCACGTCTGCCGCGCGTGGCTCTCTTCTGCTCGCAGTACCTGCACTGCATGGCCGACCTGCTCTACCGCTGGCGTGCAGGCGAGCTGGAGTGCGAGATTCCGCTGATCGTCTCCAACCACCGCGAGGTCGAAAGCCTGGCCGTCTTTTACGGCGTTCCCTTCGAACACGTCGAGATCACAGCAGCCACGCGCGACGCGGCCGAACAGCGACAACTCGAAGTACTCTCGCACAACGAGATCGAACTGGTCGTTCTTGCCCGCTACATGCAGATTCTTTCGCCCGGCTTCATCGTCCGCTACCCGGCGGCGATCATCAACGTGCACCACTCGTTTTTGCCCGCCTTTACCGGGGCCCGGCCCTACCATGCCGCCCACCAGCGCGGCGTCAAGCTGATCGGGGCCACCAGCCACTATGTCACCGAGGCACTGGACGACGGCCCCATCATTGAGCAGGACGTGGCCCGCGTCTCGCACCGTGACCAGGTGGAAGACCTGGTGGCGCGGGGCCGCGACCTGGAACGCATGGTTCTCTCCCGCGCCGTCCGCTGGCATCTGGACCGCCGCATCCTCTGCTACGGCAACAAGACAGTGGTCTTCGATTGAGGCAGGAATCCTCTCTGTTCCCAGCCTCTTCCATGCCGTAGAATCGGCTTGTATGAAATGTCCTTATTGCGGCTTCAGTCAGGATCGGGTGGTGGACTCGCGGGAGAGCAAGGAGGCCGACTCCATCCGGCGGCGGCGGGAGTGCGAAAAATGCAATCGCCGCTTCACCACTTACGAACGAATCGACGAAATCCCCTACATGATGATCAAGAAGGACGGCCGCCGCGAGCGCTTCGACCGCCAGAAGATTCTGAGCGGCCTGCTGCGCGCCTGCGAAAAGCGGCCCGTGGCGGCGAGCAGCCTGGAGTCCATTGTGGACGCAGCCGAGGCTTTTTTGGCCGACGCCCCGGAGCGCGAGCGCACCACGGCCGAGATCGGCGAACTGATCATGGAGCGTCTCAAGGGGCTCGACACCGTGGCCTACATCCGCTTCGCCTCGGTCTACCGCGACTTCAAGGACGTGCGCGAGTTCAAGGAAGAGCTGGAAGGACTGCTGGGAAATCGCGGCGCGAGCAGGACAAAATAATAGCGACTGGTCAGAGCGATGCGGCGGTATACGGATGACTGAGCGCATGAAAGAACAGAACAGGTTTTTGAGCGCAGAGTGGAGGAACCTTCTGATGCTCAACTATACGGTCGATCCTTCTTTATTGGAACGATTTGTGCCCGCGGGAACCGAACTAGACGCGTTCGACGGCATTACTTATCTTAGCCTGGTTGGATTTGAGTTTAACCGTACCCGCATGTTTGGATTTGCAGTGCCATTTCACCAAGCCTTCGAGGAAGTGAATCTACGTTTTTATGTCCGGCGGGCAGGCAAGAGAGGCGTCGTATTCATTCGTGAATTCGTCCCGAAGCGTGTGGTCGCGGCCATCGCGCGGCTTGCATTCAATGAAAACTATTCGTGCGTCGCAATGTCGCATCGAATAGAAACTAGAACCACAGATGAGGCCGTGAGGGCAGAGTATACATGGGGATCGGGAGCGAACCGGTCTGTGATGCGCATCGAAACTGCAGGGGCTAGCTTTCTTCCGCCCGAGGGTTCTGTGAGCCAGTTCATCACCGAGCATTACTGGGGTTACGCGGCACAGCCGGACGGTGGCTGCCTGGAATACGAAGTACAACACCCGCGCTGGAATGTGCGAAATGCTCTGCGGGCCAGCTTTTCCGGAAATGTAGCTGCGCTCTATGGGGACGAGATCGCGAAATGCCTGCTGAAGAGTCCGGATTCTGCATTCCTGGCCGAAGGGTCTGCTGTAACGGTATTCAAAGGAAAGAGAATCAATTGATGCGAACTGCGGCAGTGAACGGGTGGGTTCTTTACGACGGCGATTGCGCATTCTGCGTGTGGTGGCTGCATCTTTGGTCTCCGGTTCTGCGCCGCCGCGGTTTTGAGATTGATACGCTCCAGGCCGATTGGACAGCAGAGGCCTTGGGAATGACGCGAGAGGAAATGCTCCGGGATATCAGGTTGCTGACCGCGACCGGCATCGTGTATGCCGGTGCCGATGTCTACTTGTTCGTCGCCCGAAAAATCTGGTGGGTTTGGCCCTTTGGTGTTATTTTTAGCCTTCCTGGTTTCAATGCGCTGCTCTGGGCCGGATACAGATGGTTTGCAGCGAATCGCCGTTGCATTTCAGGCCGCTGCACGTTAATGAGATGATGAAGACTCGATAGGTCGAAGGTGCTAACGAAACAGTCCATGAGCTGAGAGGCGATGAATCAATGCCCGACCAAAAGACACACAAAGTAACCTTGATTCCCGGCGACGGCATCGGGCCGGAGGTGACGCAGGCCGTGCTGCGCATTCTGGAGGCCACCGGCGTGCGCTTCGAGTGGGAGCGTTTTGTGGCCGGCGCCGAGGCCTTCGAGATCTTCGGCGAGTACATTCCCGCCGCGCTGTATCAGTCCATTGAGCGCAACGGCGTGGCCTTGAAGGGGCCGGTCGCGACCCCCATCGGCGGAGGGTTCAAGAGCATCAACGTCACGCTCCGAAAAAAATTCGATCTCTTCGCCAACTTCCGCCCCATCAAGAATCTTCCCGGCCTGGAGACGCACTGGCCGGGCGTTGACCTGATCATCGTGCGGGAAAACACCGAAGGTGAATACCTGGGGCTGGAGCACGAGGTGGTTCCCGGCGTTGTCGAGGCCATCAAAGTCATCACCGAAAAAGGCTCCACGCGCATCGCCAAATTCGCCTTCGAGTACGCCCGCAAGCACGGCCGCAAGAAGGTTCACTCCATCCATAAAGCCAACATCATGAAGCTGTCGGACGGCTTGTTTCTGCGCTGCGCGCGCCAGGTGGCGGAGGGGTTTCCCGACATCTTCTACGGCGAGCACATCATCGACAACACCTGCATGCAACTGGTGATGAATCCCTACCAGTACGACACGCTGCTGCTGGAAAATCTCTACGGCGACATCGTCAGCGATCTGTGCGCGGGGCTGGTGGGCGGGCTGGGCCTGGTGCCCGGCGCCAACCTCGGCCTGAATTGCGCCATCTTCGAGGCGGTTCACGGCTCTGCCCCGGACATTGCCGGCAAGAATATCGCCAACCCCACGGCGCTGTTGCAGTCCGCCGTGCTGATGCTGCGCCACCTGGACGAAGAGACCGCGGCTGACAGGGTGCACAAGGCTTTGGAAACGGTCTATGCGGAGCGCAAGACTCTCACCCGCGACGTGGGCGGCACGGCCGGCACCAGCCAGTTCGCCGACGCCGTGCTCAAGGCCATGGGATAGACCATCTCATTTCGGCAAGCTGGCTTTGCCTGGAATCGAAGGAGCTCCCCTATGATTCGCATTCTGCGTGTCGCCACCTTGATGAGCATGATCGCTTGCGTGGCCCCGGCATTCTCCCAGTCGCCCGCGTCCCCAGCCTCCGCACCGGCGGCGCAGCGTCCCGCGCGTACCGCGCCGCCCACCCGCGACCCCAACACTCCCGGTTACGTTGCCGCAAAGGAGTTGCCCGACGGAGCGAATGCTCCGGCCAACGCTGACGGGAACTTCATTCTCGGACCCACGCACAACCCAGTGCCGGAGGTTCTCACGCAACAGGGAGTGCCGCAGGGAACGGTGATCGAGTTCACCATGAGCTCGGCCAATAGCACGATTTATCCCGGCATCGCGCGCGAGCCCGGTACATTTGGAACGCCCGACCCTACCGATCCCGCAATACTCGTAGTCACCACCAGCCATCCCGCTCCCTACACGCGTCGCATCGCCGTGTACGTTCCGCAGCAGTATCTCCCGGGCACGGCAGCGCCCTTCATTGTGGGCGCGGACGGTCTCGACCGGCTCTTGTTCACGGTGCTGGATAATCTGATCGCGCAGCACCGCGTACCGGCGATGGTCGCCATCTCCATCGGCAACGGTTCGGGCGATGCCCAGGGCAGCGAGAGGAGCCTCGAATATGACACCATGTCCGGCCTCTATGCCGAGTTCGTCGAGAAGGAGCTCTTGCCACAGGTAGAGGCGCAGGCCCATGTGAAGCTGACGCACGATCCCGTGGGCCGGGCCACAATGGGCGGCAGCTCTGGAGGATCCTGCGCGTTGATCATGGCCTGGTACCACCCCGAGTGGTATCACCGCGTGCTGACTTACTCCGGGACTTATGTGAACCAGCAATGGCCTTATGACCCGCGGACCCCGCACGGCGCATGGGAGTTTCATGAGCACCTGATCCCCAACTCCCCGGCAAAGCCGCTGCGCATCTGGATGGAAGTAGGCGACAGAGACTTTTTCTACCCGAATGTAATGGCCGACCAGATGCACGATTGGGTTGCTGCCAACGAGAACATGGCCAGGGTACTGGCCGCCAAGGGCTATCACTACCAGTTTGTCTTTGCCCGCAACGCCGTGCACGTCGACTATGCCGTCAAGCAACAAACCCTCGCCGAAGCCCTGGAATATGTGTGGCAGGGCTATCCCGCCGCAACCGGCCGAGGCCCTGCCGCGGAAATCATTCGGCGGCCGCCCCGCTCCGCCCAGCCCAGGATGGCTTTAGTGGCCTTCATAAAAATTGAGAAATAATCACAGGGACTCAAGACAACAGTGGTTTTCATGCTATACCCTTCCTCCTAAGCACGAACAACATAGGGTACGTGCAATTTCGAATCGAGGAAGCGTTCATGTTAAAGCACATCTCTGGTATCACGCGGTACAGCGCGCTCGCGCTCTCCGCGATCCTGGTTTTCGCCGTTTCTTCGGCGACGGCCCAGAATTCCCCCACGACTACAGCCGCTGCTCCCGCCGAAGCAAGCCCTGTCGTTAGCCATCCTGCCGCACCCGGCCCCATCAGCCACAACTACACCTTGAAGAAGATTGACGGAACGCTCAACATCCTCGTCGATCCCGATGGGACGTGGAACTTCTCGGGCAACACAAAGGCCTTTCCGGGCAAGGATTTCGACGTCTCGCTAGCGTTGAAGAACTCGACCGGCGCGGTGATTCTGTTTCAATACGTCGGCGATGCTTCGCACGGGATTCAATTCAGCAAGCAAGGCCAGAACCAGATCCTGAAAGAGAACTTCGCCTCCTTCGCGTCCAGCCACAAGTCAGCCTGGGAGTATCGCATCTACGAGAGCTCCGCCGGCAAGAAAGCGGCTTATGAAGCGCGAGAGAAAAAGAGGGAAGAGATACGGAAGGCAGAGGAAGAAGCCAGGAAGCGGCATGACGAGAAGGTAGCTGCCGAAAAGAAGGCCGAGCTGAAGGCTGAAGAGCAGGCCGAACTGAAATGGGAGCAGCAGCAGCAGGCTCAGCAGAAGCAGCAGCAGAGCAGCGGCGGCGGCGGCGGCGGGACCAGCGTTGGCAGCGTGTTGAGCACCGTCGGCGCTGTCGCTGGAGCCGTTCTGTCGTTCCTGTAAACAATCGCGCGGAGCTTCTGCCGTGAAAGCCATGCGGCTACCGCTCCCGCTCTAAGGGTTACGCAATAAGGCTGGGCATCTTGCCCAGCCTTTTTGCTTGCTCCGCTAACCGGACACCGGAAATTTCCTGTGACGGGCTACACTGAGATACTTACAACAAATCGCGTTTTCAACGGATGCGAGGAGCCTTCAATGAACAGTCAAGGCAGTAATCCCGGCGACAGCATTCAGCCAGAGGGCTGGAGCGGCAAACCATGTCCCCACTGCGGCAGCAGCGACTTTGCCACAGGAGTGAATTTGACTCAAACGGGCCAGGTTCGACTCAGCCTCGGCCTTGCCTATAAAGCCGCCGGAATCTTCACCGGAGCCGAGATGCTTTATGCGGATCTCTGTCGAGGTTGTGGTTCCGTCTTGAGGTTCTTCGTAAAGAACCCAAAACGGAATTGGATGCAGTCGTAAGACCAGGGAATCTTGCCGGGTTGCGCCAGGCTGACGCGGTTAAAGCCCCGCACCAGTGAAATAACGTCTTGAGTCAGCAACGCCAGCAAGCTTCCAGACTGCCTCCGGCATGGACACGGGAATGTCGCTCATCGGCCTCACTTATTAACTGCACTCACCGGGGATAACTTGTAGAGGTCCTCGGCGCTGTTCAACATGCCGATGGAGATCATGTCGAATTCCAGCGGGATGCGCAGCATAACGCTGCGTCCCCTGGTCTGGATGGTAATGTCGCGATTGTTGTCGACGATGCGCCGCATAGCGGAAGAAAGTATCTGTTCTGAGGCCGGGCTTTGAAGAACGGCAAGCAGCGAAGAGTCGCTCCAGTGGTAGATGGCGTCGTCGTTGCGCAGGCTGGAGGTAAGAAAAGCCGAGACAGCCATCAGGCTATCCTGTACGGCCTCCACGCCAAACCGTTCGCCGATCATGTCCAGGAAACCAAGCTGAAAAAGGACAACAAAGCCCCGGCCTCCCTGATCCATGATCTTTTTGACATGCTCGACTGCTGCTCCGCCGCCGCGCAGCCCGGATGCATTGTCGTTGGCCGTGGTTCGATCCGCCACCTTGAGCGGCGAGGCCTTGACTGCCTGGCCATCGACTTTGCAGACGCGGAGAAAGTCGGCCACCAGAACCAGAAAGGCATGGATCTCTTCGCCGGTCAGAAGGCTTGCGACCCTTCCCGTTAGCTGAACGGCATCAGCCTTGGACGGGTCTATACCCATCCTGACCAGCAGCTCAACGAGTAACTTCGACGTCAGCGCACGCCAAGCTGACAGACGCTCCCGGAGCGCAATATCCGAGAAATTGTGATAGCGCTCGAATTCGCGAAGAATGTTCCGAATCAGTTCCAGCTTGTCGTCATCCTGCAGCCGGTCTGGTATCTTCAACGCCAGCCGAGCTACATTCTCTCGAAACTCCTTATATCTGGGGATATCGATCTCGGGTACATGCAGGGCCGCTTCCTCGACTAGCAGGATTAGAGACTGGTCAAATACATGAGATGCAGATTTTCCCTTCGTCAATGAAGGCGAAACGCCAAGCCCGGCCATCTGCCGCAGGTCCATCACAAATACTCCCGCTGATTTCATCGGCAGGAAGCCTGGTTTCAACAGGCATTTCGCCGGCTGACCTCCTATTTCGGCGCTTCCGCTTTCCCGCATCTGGCTACAGATTTCGTTTCGATTCGGCACACGCTGCCCAAGCGCTTCTGTCCGAAAATCGATCAATTTGCGCCCATCCTCCTGTACACTAAGTGTTCAAGGCTATGAAAACCAGACAACCAATCGGCATACTGGGCGCTACCGGAATGGTGGGCCAACGCTACATCCAACTTCTTGAGCGCCATCCGTGGTTTGAAATCACGTGGCTGGCGGCCAGCGACCGCTCCAGCGGCAAGACGTATGGCGAGGCCGCCAAGTGGCGCCTGGACACGCCTCTGCCCGAGCGCATCGCCAAAATGACCGTCTCGGCGGCGGAGCCTGAAGGTGCGCCTAAGGTCATCTTCTCCTCCATCGATTCGCCGATCGCCCGCGAGCTGGAGCCCCGCTTCGCGGCTGCCGGCTGCGCCGTGATCTCCAACTCCAGCGCCTTCCGCATGGCTCCCAACGTGCCCCTGGTGCTGCCTGAAGTGAACGCCGATCACCTGCACCTGATCGAAGAGCAATCCTCGCGCAAGGAATCGGGCGGCTACATTGTCACCAACTCCAACTGCACTGTGATGGGCCCGGTGTTGGCTCTCAAGCCTCTTGTCGACCGCTTCGGAGTCGTGCAGATCTTCGCCACCTCCATGCAGGCCGTCAGCGGCGCGGGCTATCCCGGCGTGGCGTCGATGGACATTCTGGACAACGTAGTCCCCTACATCCCCAACGAAGAAGAGAAGATGGAAGAAGAGATGCTCAAGCTGCTGGGCTCTCTCGACGGACATGTGGTCAAGCCGCTCTCGGCGCGCATGAGCGCCAGTTGCAACCGCGTCCCGGTCGTCGATGGCCACACGGTCAGCGTCAGCATCAAGCTTGGCAAGCCGGCTACGCGCGAAGAGATTCTGGCCGCGTGGGCGGAGTTTCGTCCGCTCGCCGGCCAGCAACTGCCGACCGCCCCCGAGCAGCCCATCGAGTGGGCGCCGCAGCCGGATCGCCCGCAGCCCCGCCTGGATCGCAATCGCGGCAATGGCATGGCCGTCACCGTCGGCCGCTTGCGCCCCTGCGGCGTGCTCGACTGGAAGTTCACCGTGCTCTCGCACAACACCATTCGCGGAGCCGCCGGAGCCACCATCCTCAACGCCGAACTACTGGCAAGCCTGGGGAAACTTTAAAAGTGAACAGTTGTCAGTTGTCAGTTCTCAGTTCTCAGTTATCGGCTTTTGGTTGAAGGTTTTCAGCATTTCGCGTTGAGTTAAAAACCATGGATGAGCGGCCGAGAACTAGAAGCAGGATAACCGCTGGAATATCCAGCAAACCAAGTTGGAAGCGATTATCTGACAACTGAAAACTGAGAACTGTTTTTAGGAAGACTCAAATGAGCCTCGTCGTAATGAAATTTGGCGGCACGTCGGTCGAGGATCCGACGGCCATCCGCCGCACCGCCGCCATCGTCGCCGGGCGCGTGGCCCTGGGCAAGCAGCCCGTGGTGGTGGTCAGCGCCATGGCCAAGGTCACCGACCAGTTGCTGCGCGCCGCCGCCACGGCCGTGCAGGGCGACCGCGCCGGAGCGCTGGAGATCAGTTCGCAGTTGCGCGCACGCCATCGTGACACGGCCGCCGCCCTGGTCAAGAACTCCGCCGTCCTCATCGCCGAGATCGACAAGAACTTCGATTCCCTCGATGAGATTTTGCGCGGCCTCGCGGCACTGCTCGAACTTACACCGCGCATCTCCGACCTGATCGTCAGCTACGGCGAGGTCCTGTCCAGCCGCATTGTCGCCGCGGCCTTCCGCGAGCAGGGGCTAGACGCCGCCCACGCCGACGCGCGCCAGGTCATCATCACCGATTCGCAATTCCAGAAGGCGATCCCGCAGGACGCCCTCATCGAAAAACGCGCCGCCGAAAAGCTGCTCCCGCTTCTCGCCGAGGGCCATGTGCCCGTCATGGGCGGCTTCATCGCCAGCAACGAAGCCGGCATCTCCACCACCCTGGGCCGCGGCGGCTCCGACTTCACCGGCGCGCTGATCGGCGGCGCGTTGCAGGCCGAGGCCATCGAAATCTGGACCGACGTGGACGGCATCATGACCGCCGACCCGCGCGTCTGCCCGGATGCTCTGCGCGTCAAGGTGATCAGCTTTGAAGAAGCCGCCGAGCTGGCCTACTTCGGCGCCAAGGTCCTGCACCCGGCCACCATCCTGCCCGCCGTCAAAAAGAATATCCCCGTGCTGGTGCTCAACAGCCGCAACGCCGCCTGCGAAGGCACGCGCATCATCTCGCTCCCCCCGCGTTGCAAGAGCCCCTTCAAATCCATCGCAGTCAAAAAGAAGCTCAGCATCATCGACGTGGTGGCCGGACGCATGTTGATGACCCACGGCTACATGAAGGAAATCTTCACCGTCTTCGACAATCACAAGTGCCCCGTCGATATGGTCTCGACCTCCGAGGTCTCCGTCTCGCTCACCGTGGACTCCAACGAAAAGCTGCCCGCCATCGCCGCCGATCTCGGCAAAATGGCCGATGTAAAATATGAAGGCAAAAAGGCTCTGGTCTGTATGGTCGGCGACGACATCCGCGGCCAAAGCGGCATCGCCTCGCAGGTCTTCACCGCCATCCGCCACATCAACGTAAGGATGATCTCCCAGGGCGCCAGTGAGATCAATATGAGTTTTATGATCGACGAAGACGACGCCGACGAGGCCGTCCGCTCGCTCCACGCCGCCTTCTTCCAGGACCCCGACCCGGCGATCTTCGACGTTGCGGCGCGCAAAACAAAATAGCTTGTCATCCTGAGCGAGCACAGCGAGTCGAAGGACCTGCGGTTGCATTTGTCGTTGCTTGTCATCCAAAGCGGCCCGACTCGCCACGTCGATGGACGACGAAAATGAAATGCCGCGAACTCGCTAACTCGCGATTTCCGCGAAGCGGAAGCTAACTTGCTGTTTTTGTAGATAAATTCTTTACCCAAGAATTTAATTCATGAGCAGCGGAGCGCAACCAGTCGAAGAACCTGCATTTTCTGGTGCTCCAGCTTTCAAAAACGAGATCTGAAGCACCCACACTTCCTACATGCCACACCGGAAACACCCGCCAGTGATACAATGTATCTACAGGGGGAGATATGCAGGCTCAAGTGTTGAAATGGGGAAACAGCTTGGCTGTGAGGATTCCGAAACCCGTTGCGGATGACGCTCACTTGCAGTTGGGCGACTCTCTAGAGATCGCAGTACCTGCCGATGGGGTTGTCGAGATGCACCGGGCAGGAAAAATTCCAACCCTGGCCGAACTGGTGGCCCAAATCACCCCGGAGAATCGCTATGCGGAGATTTCACTCGGGCCGGATATCGGAAGGGAAGCCGTCGAATGGTGAGCCAGTACGTTCCCGATACCGGCGACATTGTCTTCCTGGACTTCGATCCCCAGGTTGGCCGGGAACAGGCCAAACGCAGGCCCGCGCTCGTCCTGACCGATCTCCGCTACAACCGGGCCAGCGGCTTGGCTGTAGTTTGTCCCTTGACCAGCAAGGTCAAACCGTACCCCTTCTCTTTGCCGATCACCGTTGGAAGCGTGGAAGGGGCCGTGCTTGTCGATCAATTGAAGAGCATGGATTGGGAGGGGCGCGGGGCGGAATTTCATTCCAAAGCGCCGGCAAAGATGATCGCCAAGGTGCGCCAATACATTGCGGTTCTGCTGCAAATTCCAAGCAGATAAAGGCGGACGGTTGAGGTTCGTGGATTCTCAGGTCCCAAAAGCGGGATCTGGGGCACCCGGCCGTGCGCCGTGGTTCACTCTATGAGGATGCCAGAACATATCGCATAAAGGCGTACCCGTTGAATCCCTCTTCAGGCTCGTTGAATTCTGCAGTGTAGAATCCTTGGCCACTAGAAAGAACGTTTTCTATATTTGATCT
>CZKF01000042.1_pt1 | contig 15855 bp, 16 predicted proteins | sample 1122351 | NCBI WGS metagenome assembly CZKF01 (sample SAMEA3539301, study PRJEB10725) | soil metagenome | biome: tundra; feature: field; material: soil | place: USA | collected 2010-05 | depth 0.15 m
TCGGGGGTTTGGCCGGCATGGACGGCGAGGGTGGCAAACTGCTGCTTCACTTCGGACATGGTCTTCTCCTTCAGGTTATTCAATCATTCCACAATTGATGGGTGCCCCAGGTCTCGCTTTTGAGACCGGGGAAACGGGCGCAAAAAACAAAACAGCCCGAATCCTCTTAGGACCCGGGCCGCCTGGCTTCAAGATCGGTTGCGCTTAGCGCATTCGCCTCTCACAAGCCACACGGACGGGTCCGCAGACCATACACATGGCCATGACCGCGATTCCGTGATTGCTTGAGTTCAGCATTATTGAAAGTATTCACGGTAGGCAGGGGGATTGTCAAATGAATTCGCCAACATGCGAATCAACCCGCTAACTCGCCAACCTGCGAACTCCGCGAAAGCCTGCCCTGAGCACAGCCGAAGGGCGGAGGCCAACTCGCCAATTTTTTCCAAAGCCAATTGCGCGAATCGACATCGTAGGAAGCATCAAGGATCGGGTTGTTCCCTATTCCCTATTCCCTATTCCCTATTCCCTCTCCCTACTCCCTGTACTTTCCGCCTTCCAAACAAATGCCCCCGATTGAGACAATCCGATATGCGCCAGCACGCGATAGACAAACTGCCGCGCCATCTCCACCGAATCGATGGGCCTGTTATAAAACGCCGGAATACAGGGAAAGATGACCGCCCCGGCATCGGCGGCCAGCGTCATGTTTCTAAGATGAATGCGATTGAAGGGGGTCTCCCTCACGCAGAGCAGCAGCGGGCGGCGCTCCTTGAGCGTAACGTCGGCGGCGCGGGCAATGAGCGAATTAGCCAAGCCGTGGGCGATGGCCGCCAGCGTGCCCATCGAGCAAGGCAGGATGATCATTCCGTTGGAGGGATGGCTGCCGCTGGCGATGGCCGCGCCGATGTCGGCGTCGGAGTGCTGGATGATTTTCGCGGGCATTGCGCCTAGGAGTTTTTCGAGCAGGTCATTGCGCCCGCTTACGCCCAACTCTTCCGCAATCACCCGCAGCGAGTTTTCCGAAGCGACAAAATGCACGCGGGCCACGCGCTCATCGGCTTCCAGCGCGCGCAGCAGCTCGCGGCCAAAGACCGCGCCAGATGCGCCGGTAATTGCGACGGTGAGGTTCATGAATGTGCACCGTCCCCACGGGACTCCCAGTTTATAACAACCCCTCCCCACCCCACGCTGAAGCGCGGGGCTAAAAAACATTGCGCCTACGGCGCGGTTTACAGCCCGACATCCTCACTTCAACCGATATGCGCTATTGGCCTGCTCGATGGCAAAAAAACGGGCCGGAGAGCGACCGGCCCATAGGCACATAAGTTCTACGGTTTTGGCATGGCGTGAGGCTCGCTGGTTGGAGGAATAATGTTCTTCATCCGCATGTAGGTAACGAGGTTGCCGTAGTGTTCCAGAGTGTGCATATTGTTGACCGTGAGCACGCCTAGTTTTGGTGTAGGGCCTCCAAATAACGTCACCGTTTGTGTGGCGGAGGTGTCCGTCATGCCGTCGTAGGCCTTGTCGCAGTAGGCGAAGGCGCCCTTAAGCGCGGCGATCAGATCGGCCTTCGTGGTTTTGGTCTTTTCGATTTGCAGGTCTGGATTTTTCTCGCCAAGCGCAATGGAACAGAATAAGTACTGTGCATCGGCCACGTGTCCGATGATCTGGCCATAACTGCGTACCGCATCCGTTGGCTTGAAGTTGTAGCTCTCTTCGGGCATTTTTTCCGCGGAGCTAAGCAGAATACCCTTCACGCCACCGTAGACCATCTTGTTGAATGTGCTGAGTGGATTATCCGGAGAAGCGGCGGGGACGGCGGCGGCAGGCGGCTTGTCCTGAGACAAGGCAACAGCAGTTGGCATCAGCAGACAGAGCAGAAGTGTACGAACAAGTGAACGCATGGGTATTCCTCCTCAGCAGAAGTACGCAACCGGGAGAGAAAAGTTCCAATGCGCACAAATAATCTAGCGGCCGAATACCGCGCCGGATGTGCCGGTAATTGCTACGGTGAGATTGGCAGCTTTCATTTTGAGTGAACTCCCTTTTGTGTCCGATTCTAAGTACCTAATGGAGGCGGCGATTGGCCACTTTCCCGGAAAGCCCTAAATCCAGTTGCTTCGAAGTTGTCGACTAATTGTGAAAGAGCCGCTTGGTTTTGAGGAAAGTTCTGAAATTCAAGGTACATTGCATCAACAGCTTCTACGGTCACTCCCAAGAGCGTCGTTATCCTATCTCGAAGATCATGTCCGTAGGAAACGATATCCTGATGAATTAAGGTATCCAGAAAAAGTTGTGGCAACGGCTTGAAGCCTGCTGGGGGTACTGTACCAGTTGCATGCATATGCTGCTCCCAAAATAATGGCCATTGCCTTGGGAGGAATGTATACAAGTTATGATCATAATGCTTAAAAGAAAAATGACGCATACTGCTCTTCATATGAGCTGATTTATTTCTTAGAATGCGCGCGAATTTGAGCCAATCCTTTTCTTCGCCTTGAGTGCAGACGAGCGACTCAATTCGTTTGTATAGATCCTCTAGCTTATGCTGCTGGGGTGTAATCACGATTGGGGAATTTGGGAGCGGAATGCGGAGCCAAGCCTCGATCTTTGAGAAAAGTGCTCTTCCAACTACCAAACCATTGATCTTCTCTGTCAAGAATAACGCAACCAAATCAGCTGCTCCGTCTAGGCTGGCAAGTAAAGATATTAGTAGCAACTGGAAGTTCCGTCGCGAAACGGCATCGGCCTCAGTGTCCCACTTTTCGCCCTTAAGGCTTTTCTCTGGATCATAACCTTTCCCCTGTGCCTCAGTGAATTTCTGAAGTTCGCTATCTGCTTCCAAGATGCAGTCTTTAATGCTTCTAAGCACAAGGCTAAAATAGCTGAATAGAAAATGGTCTTTATCCGACAAGAAGGATGGTGCAGATCCGAAAGACAAATAGCTTGATCTCGTATACAGAGTAAACATTGATTCAGGCAATATCCCAGAATCCTTAGCGGCGACCCAATCAGGCTCAGGTTTATTCCGGACGAATGGAGCCATTGTTATAGCGTGAGCATTAAGATCGAAATCTTCGAGTCGCATTTAGACCTCCGGCTTCAACCAACAATCCCACTCCCCTAGCACCCGCCGGAAGATCGCATCCACATTGCCAAGTTGCCGCGTGTAATCGAAGGTCTTCGCCAGCTTCTCCGGGCTGAGCAGCTTGCTGATCGCCGCATCCTTTGCCACTTCATCGCGAAAGATCAGATCCTCTTTCCACGCGCGCATGGCGTGGGACTGGACGAGTTTGTACGCATCCTCGCGCAGCATTCCGGCCTCGGCCAGATCCAGCAGCAACTGCCCGCTGAAGATCAAGCCGCCGGTCGATTCCAGGTTTTTCTTCATCCGCGCAGGGTAGACCAGCAGCCGTGCAATCAGGTCGGTCGTCTTGGCCAGCAGATAATCCACCAGAATCGTCGAATCGGGAAAGATGATGCGCTCGACGGACGAGTGCGAGATGTCCCGCTCGTGCCACAGCGCGATGTTCTCGAAGGCCGCCTGAGCATTGCCGCGCAATACGCGCGCTAGTCCGCTGATCTGCTCCGAAGTAATCGGGTTTTTCTTGTGCGGCATCGCCGAGGAGCCTTTTTGCTTCTCGCTGAAGTACTCCTGCGCCTCGCGCACCTCGGTGCGTTGCAGGTGGCGCACCTCGACGGCGATTTTGTCCAGCGTGCTGCCGATGATCGCCAGAGTAGAAATGTATGCCGCATGGCGGTCGCGCTGGATGACCTGCGTGGCCACCGGCGCGGCCTTGAGGCCAAGCCGCGCGCAAATCTTCTCTTCATGCTCCGGTTTCAGGTGGCCAAAAGTCCCCACCGCGCCGCTGAGTTTGCCGACGCGCATATCCTCGGCTGCCGCATCGAAGCGGGTAAGATTGCGCTCCATCTCGGCAAACCAGTTGAGCAGCTTGAGGCCAAAGGTTGTGGGCTCGGCATGAATCCCGTGCGTGCGGCCAATCGTCGGCGTGTTCTTGAATTCGACGGCCCGCCGCTTGAGCACCTCCAGCAGCTCCACCAGGCCATAGCGGATCAGCGCCGAAGCCTCTTTCACTTGCAAGGCCTGTGCCGTGTCCACCACGTCGTTCGAGGTCAGCCCGTAGTGCAGCCAACGGGACTCGTCCGCAAAGCCCTGCGCGCTCAACCGCTCGGTTACCGCGGTGGTGAAGGCGATGACGTCGTGCTTCACCTCGGCCTCGATCTCATGGATGCGAGTGACGGAACATCCAGCCTTCGCGGCGATGGCATCGGCCGCGGCGGTGGGAATCACGCCGTCCTCGGACAGCACGGTGCTGGCCGCCGCCTCGACCTCAAGCCAGCAGCGGTACTTGTTCTCTTCGCTCCAAATGCGGCCCATCGCCGGGCGTGTATAGCGTTCGATCAAGGGAGACTCCTTACCAGGGCCACATTCCGCGGCCCTGTCCCAACTCTTGATTATACAAAGAGATAGGCTTCAGGCGCGAGGAATTCCAAGCCGCTCGTGCAACTCATCGAGAAGCAGTCCGCGCCCCGGCTTATAAGGCTGGAACCACTCACCGTCGATCACCAGTTGCGGAACAGCCCGCTTGCCAACTCTGCGCATCACCTCGGCCGAGGCCGCCGGATCGCGGTCCACGTCGATCTCGGTGTACTCGATGCCGTGGGCGTCGAGAAACTTCCGGGCCGCGCGGCAATCCCCGCACCAGGAAGTGGCGTACATTTGCACCTTCATGCGGGTAGTTTACCGCTATCGCCGCTCGCGGAAGAAACTTCGCAGCAACTCAGACGCCTCGTCGGCCAGAATTCCCTGCTCCACCTGCATCTGATGGTTGAGCTGCGGGTGATTGAGCACCGCGAGTACAGAGCCAGCCGCGCCTGCCTTGGGATCGGCGGTGGCATAAGCAAGTTTGTCAATCCGCGCGTGTATCATCGCTCCGGCACACATGGCGCATGGTTCCAGCGTCACATAAAGCGTGCTACCGGGCAGGCGGTAGTTGCCGATGGCCGCTGCCGCCGCGCGCAGAGCTATGATCTCCGCGTGAGCGGTGGGGTCCACGTTGCGCAGCACGCGATTCTGCCCGCGCGCCACGATTTCCCCGTCACACACCACCACAGCTCCGATGGGCACCTCACCGGCCTCCCCGGCCAGGCGAGCTTCATCAAGCGCAGCTTGCATAGCTTCCTGATCGGTCATTCGAGCCAAAGACTCCTCAAATGCGTAAAGTTGATGACGTTCAGCCCTCGCGTCTCCAACCAGTTGCTCAACGGGAAATCGAGGGTCAGAATGACATGCGTGATCGCCAATTCCGCAAGAGCCGCATCGGTCAGGCCCAGCGCCATGAAATCGCTTTTGGCAATTGTTGCGGCCGGAATCCATTCTTCGGGAATTACTTCAATCTGCTGCGAGAAATGCTCGGCCCAATCTTGTTTCATCCAACCGGGAAGTGAGTTAGCCAGATTGGAAACCTCGGTGAGCACATGAGGCGTGGTTCGCACGGCCGAAAAAACTTTTAAGGTTTCAGAAAGCAAGTCAATATCTTCAGTTTGAAAGCAATTAAGACGCTTGAAACTGTTTACCAGTTCCCTATCGAAGCTGGCGCACCATCGAAGCAGAAGCAGATTAGAATCCAGAATTGCAGGTCTGCCAATATGCGGCTTCAACAGCGGATTATCCGCCGCTTTCATGCAGCCCGCTCCCTCAAAGCAACCAGATTCCCTTCACTGTCGATTACTACGACTTTGGCAACGCGTGCTAATTGCCTAGCTTGACGAATTCCCTCTAGCAGATCCCCAGGTTTGAAATCTGGGTTGGGCACACTCAAAGTTACAGCCCAGTTTTCTCCTTCCTTTTCCAATTCTTCCAGGCGCACGCGATGTTGGAGAACAATACTCTTTAGTTCCCTGGCTATCGGACCCGTTGTTTCGCTTTTTTGAAGAGTTTGAAGAGCAGGAGACACAATCTCCAGGTCCGGGAGGAACTCAACGAACAGCTCCCGCGCAATTTGAACCACTTGCTTGATGTCCAAGCTCATCTCGAATCCTCCCTGACAGCACCATTCTACCCCAAATCCGGCACACCAGCCGTCGGCTGCTGTTGCGTCATGCAATGCAGCGTGCCCAGGCCCCAGACCAGATCAACGCTGTGGATGCCGATCACTTCACGGCCTGGAAATACCTCGGCCAGCGTGTTCAGCGCCACGCGATCGTGGGGATCGTGGAAGGTGGGAACCAAGACCAGTTCGTTGGCGATATAGAAGTTGGCGTAGCTGGCCGGAAGGCGCTGGCCCTTGAAGACCACTGGCCGTGGCATCGGCAGCTCAATCAAGTCGAATGGTTTGCCGTCAAGAGTGCGTGCGGCCTTGAGGCGTTCTAAATTTTCGGCCAGCGGCGCGTGGTTCGGGTCGCTCGAATCCGGCTCGACGGCGATCACAATTGTCGTTGGTCCAACGAACCGCGCGATGTCGTCAATGTGGCCGTGGGTATCATCGCCGGCAATTCCGCGATTCAGCCAAATCACCTGATCGATGCCGAGAAAATCGTGAAAAGCCTGCTCCAGTTGGGCGCGGCTCACGCCGGGATTGCGCTGCTGGACTTCGCTGAGCTGGCACTCCTCGGTGGTGAGCAGAATGCCCGCGCCGTTGGTGTCGATGGCGCCGCCTTCGAGGACTATCCTTCGCAAAGGACCATCGGCCAGTTTGACCGCAGGCTGCCACTCCGGCAACCCGAGCAGCTTGGTCACGCGCCCCGGCACCTTATCGTCGAGCTGCCAATCGGAATACCTGGCCCAGGCGTTGAAGCGCCAATTCGTGATAGCGATCTTGCCCTCATTGTTACTCACGAAGATAGGCCCGGAGTCACGAGTCCAACTGCGGTTGGTGGGCCAGAGGTGAAAGCTCACGCGGTCGAGATTCGCTCCGGCGCGCTCCAGAAGGCACTCCGCACTCTTAGCGGCCTTAGCGTCTTCGACAATCAGATGCACTCGTTCATGCGCGGCGAGCAAGCGCACAATCTCCGTGTAGACTGCGGGGATGGCCTGAAACTTTCCCGGCCAGTCCTCGGGGTTATGCGGCCAGGCCAGCCAGGTGGCCTCATGCGGCTCCCATTCGGCGGGCATGCGGTAACCGAGTTCGCGTGGCGTTGAATGATTCATTGAATAGCTCAAGTTTTCTTGTGATTGAAAGCAACCGCGGGTCCTTCGACTCCGCTGCGCTTCGCCCACGACAGTCTTTTGAATAATGCGCTTATCAATTCATTCTTTGGGCGCTTGGGCCACCCGCCTACGCCGAAAGATCACTTTTTCTGAACATGCGTGCCACTCTCCAAAAGCTCTTCCTTTACAGCAGGGTCATCAATGACATAGAACAGGGCAACGATTCTCCCATTTTGTTCCATGTTTTCATGTTCTCTATATGGTCTATTTTTGATTATTTCAGTTATGCCGTTTACAACGATAACTTCGTAGCCCGGACAACCCGGATCAAATCTATCCGGGCAACTTTTTAAATACAACGGATATGAACCTTTCTCCTTGCCATCTATCTCTGCCAGCTTTTTCCCTTTTCTGTCTCTTAATATAAATTTCGCATCACTTCCGCCTGGCAATGTTGTGTAGTAATTCAATGTGACTGAAACGTCTGCGCGCGAAAGTCCAGGCGGGAGTGTTATCCATCTTGGCAGTCTCGACTCACTCGCTAAATTGAAGGATGACTCAAGACATCCAGTCATTGCACAAGAAGAAATACATAATGCCACGATAAGCAGGTATTTACCTGCGCGCGGAAAGCTTTTTGACATTGTTGTTACCTCCACTTCAGCTGCCTTACTCAGGCTATTTGCAGTCTCCGTCCGCCGTCCGCGCGCTCGCCGAATCGAGAAACCGCTGAGTGATCGGCGCGTAGGCATCGATGCGGCGGTCGCGCAGAAAGGGCCAGTTGCGGCGCGTCTCTTCGATCAGGCCAAGATCGATCTCGCCCAGCAAAATCTCCTCGGCGTCGTGCGAGGCCTTGGCGATCACGCGGCCAAAGGGATCGGCCAAAAAGCTGCCGCCCCAGAACTCGATTCCCTTCCCCTCAACTCGATTGCCCAAAACATCGCCGTCCGGTAATTTAATCTCGCTGTGCTCGAGGCCGACGCGATTGACGCTGGCCACATAAACCCCGTTGGCAATGGCGTGCGCCCGCTGAATGGTCTGCCAGGCGTCAACTTGCGCCGCTCCAAACTCGGCCTTCTCGGCCGGATGCCAACCGATGGCCGTCGGGTAGAACAACACCTCCGCGCCCTGCAAAGCCGTGAGCCGAGCGGCCTCCGGATACCACTGATCCCAGCAAACTAGAGAGCCCACACGGCCAAAGGCAGTGTCCACGGCCTGAAAGCCCAGGTCGCCCGGCGCAAAATAATACTTTTCGTGGTAGAGCGTGTCGTCGGGAATATGCATCTTGCGATAGACGCCGACGATGACCCCGTCGGCGTTCAATGTGACGGCGGTGTTGTGATAAAGCCCCGGCGCGCGGCGCTCAAAGAGTGAAGCAATAATCGCGACTCGCGCCTCGCGAGCCACTTCGGCCAGCTTCGCGGTGGATGGCCCCGGAATCGGCTCGGCCAGGTCGAAGAGGCGCAGATCCTCACGCTGGCAAAAGTACTGCGTGCGGAAGAACTCCGGCAGGCAGACGATGTTAGCGCCCCGCCGCGCCGCCTCGCGGATGTGGCCGACAGCCGAGGCAAAGTTGGCCTCCGGCTCCGCGCCCATGCGCATCTGCACCAGACCCACGTTGTATTTGCGCGAATTCGTCATAGGCTAAAGACTATTCTCATCACGATCAGGGCCAGTCAAGGTTTGCGGATTCCCACCCATTTCACATAGAACGTGAAATGGATGGGGCACCCAACTTCTGTGGACCATCCATCACTGCGACAGCAATGCCAACCCCGCCGGGCGGGATTGGCCTCAATTGCCTCCGCGGAATGTGCGCTACTCTTCCAGAATCAAAATGGCGGCGGCAATGGTGGTGGTCCACTTCTCCCGCTTGTCGCCCACGGCCGACTGCGTCACGTTGCTGGTGCGGACAATCTTGTTGGAGATGCGGTAAATCTCCTTCTTCTCGTCCCAACTCTTGTCCGGATCGAAATCCACGTCCAGGGTTGTGGCCAGCATCTCCGCCGCTATCTCCTCGGCGTACTCGCCAGCCTGCTCCTCGGTCTCGCCGAAGCTATGGTGCTCGCTCAGGTAGCCATAGGCGTTGCGATCCGCGGGAATGGCCACGCCGATGCTGGAAACCAGCAGCCGATGCGGTTCGCGCGTTGAGTTCTCCGCAATGACCGCAAAAACCACCTCGCCAGGACTCAGATATTTGAGGCCTTCCTTGCGCGGAATCAGCTTGCAGTTGGGCGGAAAAATGGAGGAAACGCGCACCAGATTATGCGAGGCGATCCCCGCATCCCGAAGGGCCAGCTCAAAGGAGGTCAAACGCTCCTTGTGTTTGCCTACGCCCTTGGTAAAAAACATTTTCTTCGGGACCATGCTTTTTCCCAATTTCTATGTCTCCTCCCTGTCTTTGAAAATGGTGGCTCTTGTGAAGAGTACCCGCATGAGTTTATCGCATTCTGACGGGCGTCAACAGGTTTTGCTGCGAATTTGTCAAACGTTGGTGTGGATCGGCTCGCCCCGCCAGAGGCTGCTCCGGCCAGGACCATTTAGAGCCGCAGCAATTTGAGGGAAGGAGTTCAGGATTCCAGCAGCGGATTCACCCACCGCAGCCCCGGAAACCGGGCAAAATCGCGGTCCGTTGTGTACAGCACGCCGCCGTATTCAATGGTCAGCGCCGTCAATTGCGCATCGGTGGTCATTGGACCTCGCACCTGTCCCTCGATCAGCATCCATTGAAAGATGGACCAATGACGTTCACCCGGCACGAGCAGGCGGACCTGTTTCAATTCCATCCACTGCTGCACAATGCCAATTGCCTCTTCGATAGTAAAACGCTTGCCTGGAATCCGTGAGTCTGAAGCGATGCGCAGGAAGGCAGAGACAGTCTGCCAGGGAAGGCCGATCAACTCATCCCCTGAGAACGCAGCCTTCAGCCACGAACGCGCCGCATCGTGCTGCGGCATCATACTGTCGTAGGCATAGAGCAGCAGGTTGGCGTCGAGAACGATCACCGGTGGTATGGCCCGTCCAATTTATCGAGCAGTTCGGGGATACAATCGTAGCTCAGCCCCGGCGGGAGGCCCATAGGGCGCGGGATAATCTCAAAGGGCTTCTTGGCCGCGGACTGCCGCGAGTTCATAATGCCCAGGCGGAGCAGTGTGTTCACGGTGCCCTTGAAGGAGTCGCCCGTGCGCCGCTGCTCCTGCTCCACGAGCACGGCAATGTCGTCGTCGATGGTGAGTGTCTTCCGCACATCATGATGCTAATCTGGAAGGCATCATGATGTCAAGCGGCGCAGGTGGACGGACGACATCACACCCTGGTCCAGAGTTTCCATACCCAGAAACCGATCGCCCCTTCGCCCGCGAGGATTAAGGCCATGAGAATGTAGTTAGGCCAATGATGCCTATACTGGGCGTAGAGCTTCCAGTATGAAGTTGCGTCATCGTGAGCGCGTGTCTCGGCCGCCGCCCAGGCAGCTAAATGATCCGTATCGGAGACTTGGCTAGCTGAGTCGTTCAAATCAGTAGCGTGGAACTCCCGGGTTCGAGTATCAAATACAAAGTTACGCATACGGGACGTCTTAAGGTCGAATTGTGTACCAATGAAGTATCCATTGGACAATTGCAGATCGATGATGGAACGGGCATAGCCTGGGCCTACAACCGGCACATCGGTTTCGAAACCAGGAGCCGCAATGTAACCGTCATAAGTGTTGTGACTCCCAAGGACGTATCCGTTAGGAAGCGTGACATAGGGGTCGGGACTAAAGCCGCAATCCTGGTGTGCCAACCGATTGGAGATCTCAATATGAATCAGGAGCGCAGTAACGAGCCAGAGTAGTGCAAGAAACGGAGCTAGGGCGCTCACGACGACCACACGGCGGCGGTTATGTCCTTCTTTACGGACCCTTCGCTTCGCGTAGAAATATAGACACAGAGACAAGACGGAAGCTGCGATAAGACTAAGGAACCCATAGGTCAAGATCGTCATGACGATTGCGAAACCGGCCATGGAGAGATTGTATTTCCCCTTTGCGCTTCTGAATAGAGGGACGCTACGGTGCAGCAGTTCTCGCCGCCATTGCCACTCCCAATTTGCAGATGGTAGCCTCTAAACTTACAATATGTGAGGAGAATCACAAAACCCATGCAAGCCACCTACAACGGGCAGGAACTTCCCAAGAACGGCCAGCCAATCGAATACGCCAACAGTCAATTCCAAGTCCCCGACAACCCCATCATTCCCTTCATCGAGGGCGACGGCACGGGGCGCGACATCTGGAAGGCCTCTGAGCGAGTCTTCGACGCCGCGGTCGAAAAGGCCTACGGCGGTCGGCGCGCCATCCGCTGGTTTGAAATCTTTGCCGGCGAAAAGGCCTTCCGGCGCTTCGGCAACTGGCTGCCCGACGACTCGGTGGCCGCCGCGAGCGACCTGAGAGTCTCCATCAAGGGGCCTCTTACTACGCCGGTGGGCGGCGGCATCCGCTCGCTCAACGTGGCTCTGCGCCAGGCGCTCGACCTCTACTCCTGCGTGCGCCCAGTGAAGTATTACCAGGGCGTGCCCAGCCCGGTGAAGCACCCCGAGAAGCTGAACATCGTCATCTACCGCGAAAACACCGAGGACGTCTACGCGGGCATCGAGTTCAAAGAGGGCTCGCCGGACGCCGCCCGTCTGATTGACTTCCTCAACAATGATCTGTTGAAGGGCGGCAAGAAGAAAGTTCGTCCCGACTCCGGCGTGGGCATCAAGCCCATCTCCATCTTCGGCTCGAAGCGCCTGGTGCGCGCCGCCATCAAATTTGCCCTGGAATCCGGCCGCAAGACCGTCACGCTGGTTCACAAGGGCAACATCCAGAAGTTCACCGAGGGCGCATTCCGCGAGTGGGGCTACGAAGTTGCCCAGCAGGAGTTCCGTGCCGAGACCGTCACCGAGCGCGAGAGCTGGATTCTGGGCAACCGCGACGCCAATCCCGCGCTGACAGTTGAGCAGAATGCGGCGCTCATTGAGCCGGGCCTGGACATGGCTTCTCCTGACTACCAAACCGCCGTTTGCGCCGAAGTTAAATCCGTACTCGACTCCCTCGGCCAGACGCACGGCAACGGCGCGTGGAAGTCGAAGCTGCTCATCAACGACCGCATCGCCGACTCCATCTTCCAGCAGATCATCCTGCGGCCGGAGGACTACAGCGTGCTGGCCACCACCAACCTCAACGGCGACTACATCTCCGACGCTGCCGCCGCGCAGGTGGGCGGCCTGGGCATCGCGCCCGGCGCCAATATCGGCGACGGCTATGCCGTCTTCGAGGCCACCCACGGCACCGCGCCCAAGTATGCCGACAAGGACGTCATCAATCCCGGCTCGGTGATTCTCTCCGGCGTGATGCTGCTGGAGTTCATCGGCTGGAAGGAAGCGGCCAAACTCATCGAAGCGTCGCTGGAAAAAACAATTTTGCTGAAGTTCGTGACATACGATTTTGAACGCCAGACCGCCGGCGCAACCAAGGTGGGCACCAGCGATTTTGCCACAAGAATCATCGGCAACATGTAAAGACAGCGGTCAGTTGTCAGTGGTCAGCAAGAGCCGGTCATCGCTTGCTGGCTGCTGACAACCGGCAACTGAAGACTGAAAACTGACAACTGTTCAAGGAGGAATGCAATGCGCAAGAAAGTAAGCATTATCGGCGCCGGCAATGTCGGCTCAACCGCAGCACACTGGCTCATGGCCAAGGAATTGGCTGATGTGGTGATGATCGATGTAGTCGAGGGCGTGCCGCAGGGCAAGGCGCTCGATCTGCAGCAGGCGCTGCCCATCCAACGATCCGACGTTCAAATCACCGGCTCGAACGATTACGCCGACACGGCCAACAGCGACGTCGTGATCATCACCGCCGGCATTGCACGCAAACCCGGCATGAGCCGCGACGACCTGCTGCACACCAATTTCAAGATCATGACCGATGTGGTCAAGAATGTGGTCGCCTATTCGCCCGAGTCGATTCTCATCGTCGTCTCCAACCCGCTGGACGCGATGGTGCAGGCCGCCTATCGCCTGTCGGGCTTCAACCGCGAACGCGTCCTCGGTATGGCCGGCATCCTGGATTCAGGCCGCTTCAAGAGCTTCATCGCCCAGGAGTTGAAGGTCAGCGTGGAAAACATGAGCTGCCTCGTTCTTGGCGGTCACGGCGACAATATGGTTCCACTCGTTCGCTACACCACCGTCGCCAGCATTCCCATCACCGAACTGCTCTCCAAGGAGCGCATCGACGCCATCGTCCAGCGCACTCGCGACGGAGGCGGCGAGATTGTGAAGCACCTCAAGACCGGCAGCGCCTACTACGCGCCCTCGGCGGCGGCGGTGGAGATGGCCGAGGCCATTCTCAAGGACAAGAAGAAGATTCTTCCATGCGCGGCTTACCTGCAAGGCGAATACGGCATCAACGGCTACTTCATGGGAGTGTTATGCAAACTGGGCGCGGCCGGCCTGGAACAGATCGTCGAGATCAGGCTCAACGATGACGAACGCGCAGCCTTGATGAAGAGCGCCGCGGCCGTCAAGGAACTCTGCGACGTCATCGGCGTATAGAATTCAACGCACAGAATGGCCGAGGCTTTGCGGATGCCGATTTTCGTTGACAGTTACACAATGAAAACGGCAACCTTGAGCCCTGGTATCGAGAAATGGAGCGGTAGAGATGACTTTTTTTAAAATGACAGGATTGGTCGCAGTGGTTCTCATGGCAACCTCCTGCTGTTCGGCGCAGCAGAAGTTCCCCTTGCGGTCAGGCGAATGGGAAGCAACATTGCCTGCTGTCAACGCGCAGGACACGCCTACGATTGTTACCTACTGCCTGAACGACGAATTGTGGCAGAAGGCATTCAATCAGATGCCCTCCTGCACCATTCAAAACTTCAACATGACATCCAAGGGCGCCAGCTACACCCTGGACTGTGATATGAAGATGTATCGGATGAATGGCAAGGTCGTGATGACCTTCGACGGCATGGAGCACATGACCGCCAATGGTTCGATCGATATGACCATGAACGGAAAGACCACCCACTCAACTTCGCAAGTGGACTACCACTGGAAGAACGCCACGTGCAGCCCGAACGACATGAACCTGAAGGTGAGAAGAACACAGTAGAAAGCTTGAACACAGATTGCGAATGAAGGGCCGCTCATAAGCGGCCCTTTCCGTCTCTCGTTCACCCACGGGGCGAGGAAAATCCTCACAAAGGCGGAATCACCGCTTTACAAACTCCACCCCCAGGGTCAATCCGCTTCGCGGAGTGGCCCTTTTCCTTTCGGACTCCATCTATAGGATGAGGTTTCACTCCATCCATCAGACGAAGACACCCGGGCGTTCAAACCCCATACTGCTTTGTAGTCAATCGCATAGGATTTTTGCGCGATTCGCAGCCTCACACGCCCTCGTCAGCACTCAAACAAAGCCCGACCGAGCACGCAGAGTATGTTCCCGGCAAGGGTACCCGCCTATCCCCGCGGGCCTGAACATACAGTTCTATTTTGAAAGAGAGCCATGACCCGAAAAATCGTGACGGCCGTTCTTTGTCTTGCAATAACCCTGATCACAGCCCATGCCCAAAGCAACTACGCAGTGGTGCGCGGATCGATTCTGGACCCGCAGCGTCACCCCATCGCCGGCGCGCGCGTCCACATCACCGCCAAAGGCACGGGCGCGGAGCGCGAGGTTGCTTCCAACGCGACCGGACTTTATGAGATTGCGGGCCTGCATCCGGGCGCTTACATACTTACTGTCGATAGTCCCGGATTCAAGCAGGCCACGCAGGCCATCGACCTCGAAGTGGGCCAGCAGGCAACCCTCGATCTGCTATTGAGCCTGGGCTCCGCTACGCAAACGGTCATTGTCCAGGCCTCGGAAGAGTTGCTCAAAACGCAGGATGCGAGCGTGGGCGAAGTGGTGGATCAGCGGTCTGTTGATTCTCTGCCCCTCAATGGCCGCATGTTGATCGACCTGGTTCTGACCGTGCCGGGGGCGCACATCAGCCACGGCGCTTCGGTCGGCGACATGAGCTCTCTCTATTGGCGGCCCGGCCAGCGGTCGGCAGTGAGCATCGGCGGAAGCCGCTCCAACGCAAATTACTTTCTCCTTGACGGCGCCACTAACACCGATCCCACCTTCAGCACCCAGAATCTCAGCCCCTCACCCGATGCGGTCCAGGAGTTCGAGGTCCAGACCGGCAGCTATTCGGCAGATATGGGAGGAGCCGGTGGCGGCCAGATCAATATCGTCACCCGCTCCGGGTCCAGCCGCTTCCACGGCACAGCCTATGAGTTTCTGCGCAACGGCGACATGGACGCTCACTCCTTCAACCAGATGGGCACATCGAATTTTCTGGTGCAGAACAACTTTGGCGCTTCATTCGGCGGTCCCGTAAAGCGCGCCGGAAAGACCTTCTTCTTCTTGAACTATGAAGCCCTGCGGCACGTTGAGACCGACGCCATGGTCGATACAGTGCCGACCGCGCGCGAGGTCTCCGGCGACTTCAGCCAGAGCGGCGTGAACATCTACGACCCCAGCACCACAACCGCGAATCCCGGCTACAACCCTAGCCTTCCTATTAGCAAGACGAATCCCCAGTACATCCGCCAGCAGTTCTACGGCTTCAGCGTGACAGACGGCATCTCTGAGAATAATGTGATTC
>CZKF01000071.1_pt1 | contig 15848 bp, 16 predicted proteins | sample 1122351 | NCBI WGS metagenome assembly CZKF01 (sample SAMEA3539301, study PRJEB10725) | soil metagenome | biome: tundra; feature: field; material: soil | place: USA | collected 2010-05 | depth 0.15 m
AGTATTCAATTTCACCGTTCCAAAAGGCGCGGCCGGCACACAGGGGAACGCGGGCACGAACGGCGCAGCGGCGACGATTGCGGTTGGAACCACGACCACGGGCGCGGCGGGATCGAATGCCAGCGTATCCAACTCCGGGTCCAGCAGCGCGGCTGTATTCAATTTCACAATTCCAAAAGGCGCCACGGGCGATACCGGCCCCGCCGGCCCCGCAGGCACCTTCACCGGCTTTACATGGTCTTCAGCGGGAGGCAATAGTATCGATAACGGACCCGACATCACCAACCCACTCAACCTTGAGGAATTCAGTGGTTCATCGAACTCAAATGGGACTACTGCCGGGTATGCATTTGTTCCCTTAGCCTGTACTGTCAAGAGCATCTTTTTGGCGGGAATCTATGTCACGATCTCGGGCTATTCAGGCGCTAATACAATCTCGTTGACGGTGCAGCACAACGGAACCAACACTTCCATGTCCTGCTCGATCACGATACCCAATGGCGATACCACTACAGTGGAAAAATGCTTGGACACCAACAATACGTTCACTGTGGCAGAGGGAGACACGCTCTCATACGACATCACACAGACGAATCAGGAGCCGGTCAATGCTACTGGCCCCTATGACCAGATAGGCACCACGCTTGTCTGCGAATGAGGTCAGTGGCGATGCGGTAAGGCAGCAGAAGCAGAACTAGATGGCTCATCGGCAGGCAGCTGCGATGGAAAGATCTCGCAGCGCGAGAAGAAACGAAGCATCAACCCCCAGATGCATGAAAGGAAATGAACATGGATCCATTTTTAGGTGAAATCAGGATGGTTGGGTTCAATTATGCACCCACCGGCTGGGCCTTGTGCAACGGACAAACGCTCTCCATCCAGCAATACTCCGCGCTGTTCGCGCTGCTGGGCACGACGTATGGCGGCAACGGCACGACGAATTTCAACCTCCCCGATCTGCAGGGACGGATGCCTATCCATCAGGGCAACGGAGCCAATCTGAGCCCGTATGTGATTGGCCAAAAAGGCGGCGCGGAGAACGTGACGCTGCTGAGCAACCAGATGCCGATGCATAACCACCTGGTAAACGTGAACAACCAGCCCGGCGGCAACCCCGATCCCACCAACGGAATTCTGGCCGAAGGCAACAACGGCGCCCGCCCTCCGATTCTCACCCATAACTACACCACGTCGGCGGCGACGGGAACATTGGCTCAAACTGCGATTTCCATAGCCGGCGGCAATCTGCCACACCCCAATATCCAGCCGTACCTGACGGTGAATTTCATTATCGCGTTGGTGGGGATCTTCCCCCCGCGCGACTAAGCAACGGCAACCGGGAAAATAAGCAATTCATGCCTTGCCGGGCATTTGCAGCTTCCCATGGCATAGAATGAATTCACGAGAACGGACGTAAAACGCGCACCACAATCAAGGAGGCCGTCGCGACGGGCGGCCTCGGGAGGCAAACATGAAGAAACAGTCGTTAGTATTCCTCGCATTGGCAGCAGCCCTTGCAATCGCCCCGGCCGCCCAGGCCGACGACACCTTCGACTTCACCTACAGTGACGGCACCGTCACCGGCTCGGGAACGCTCACCAGCTCCCCCGGCAACTATCAAGGCTCTCAGATATGGCTGCTCACCGGCGGCAGCGGAACATTTTACGATGGCGTCAACTCCGGCAGCATCACTCTGCAACAGAACCCCAATTACCCCAGTTCTACGACCGTAGTGGAGGCCGATACGGATTACAATTTTGCTTATGACGATCAGCTCTCTCTCTTCAACGGCCCGAACCAGTATCTGACCTTCAACGGATTGTACTTCATCTTCAGCGGTACTTTCGGCAACATTGATTTGAACCTCTATCAGCTTGGCGGCGGCCCCGGATACGATGCATGGTTCGAGGGCAATGGAAATGGAGATACAGCCGGAACCTTCACCATCACCTCCTACGATATATCTCCGGACGAGAATCCGGCGACTCCAGAGCCGGGAAGCTTCCTTTTGCTGGGCACTGGACTCTTCGCTATGGCAGGCCTGCTGTTGCGCAGGCGCATGGCGTCTGGTCTGGCATTGTAAGCGTAGTCTTTTTGTATCTTTTGCTGATGTTTCTTGACAACTTTGTGCCCCACCTTCGCCGATTCGCGTTTTTTACAAATCGGCGAAGACGGGATATTCCTATTTACAATCTCTTATAGTCCTTCCCAAATCCTCCCAGTGCTTCACCCTTCCGCCGCCCCCATTGTATGAATCCATGCCAAATGCCGTAGACTTCATAACATAGATGCACGCGCACATTGAAAATCTCGTAAAGCTGCAAACGGTGGAGTTGGAGCGTACCAGCCTTGCACAAGCCGCGCGCGCCCTGCCGGCAGAAATCGCCCAGGCCACGGCTGCCCTCGCCGCCGCCCAGCGCCAGGCCGCCGAGGCCTCCTCCGCCCTCAGCCGCGAGGACACCCTTCGCACCGGCATGGAACGCGAGATCGCCGCCCACCGCAAGAAGGCCGCCCGTTATCGCGACCAGCAGAACACTATCTCCACCACCGATCAGGCCGCAGCCAACGAGCACGAGCTACACTTTGCCGAGACCGAGGCCGAGCGCCTGGAAAACGAAGCCTTCGCCAGCCTGGAGCGCTCCGAAGCTCAGGAAGCCGCCCTCGCCGCCGCCCGCGCCCAGGTCGAGTTGCTCGCCGCCGCCCTTGACCAGACCCGTGATCGCGTCCGCCTTCGCCAAACAGAGATAGACCGCCAGCAGGCAACTCTCGCCACCCAGCGAGAAGTCCTCCGTCCCCTCATCGAGCCGGAGTGGCTCACACGCTTCGACCGCCTCTGCGCTTCCCGCGGCACGGGCATCGCCCGCGTTGAAAATCAGCAGTGCACCGGCTGCCGCATGGGAGTCCGTCCCCAGATGTGGAACCAGCTTCGCGAAGGCGAACTGCTCACCTGCGACAGTTGTTCCCGCCTCCTCTACTGGGACCCGGCCATGGCGCCCGCCCCACCCCCGGAAGACGCCAAACCCAAGCCCAAACGCAAGATCTCCAAGCCCCCCGTGGAGGAGTAGCTCTTCGAGCGGGGCGCTTGAGCACAATTTGGCCGTTTGATTTTTTCCCCGTTTCTGGTATCCTTTGGCGAATTGAGCCTACATCATGCGTAAGTCACGGGAAGTTCCTCTCACCCTTCTTGCCGCGATAGCCCTAACCTCGATTGGCTGCGAGGAGCATCGAGATTGCGTCAATGCGCAGAATCGCATTGTCTCCGATTCAAATTGCTCCGTCGGCAACTCCGGTACACATTACGTTTACGGCGGCGCGAGCGGCGGTCATGTCGGTGATGCCGTCGGCGGCGGCAGCGTATCGCGCGGCGGCTTTGGCGGCATCGGCGGTTCAGGCGGCAGCGGAGGTGAGTAGATGCGCCGTATAACAGCGAGTCCACGGCGCGATTGGCAAGATCGCGTTGCGCGGGTCGGCCTCACCTACCACACTCTTGCCGATGGCTCTCCCTATTGGGATGAATCGGCCTACTGGGAGTTTTCTTCGCCGGAAATCGACCGCCTGGAAGCGGCCACCGCCGAGATTCAGCGTCTCGCTCTGGCGGCCGGTGATGTAATCCTCAATCAGGACAGGCTGGTGCAGATGGGCATACCGTCCGCCGCCGCGCCGGCCATTCGCGCTGCCTGGAACAGTGAGCCGCCGGCTCTCTATGGACGGCTCGATCTGGCCTACGATGGCACATCAATCAAGCTGCTGGAGTACAACGCCGATACCCCCACCGGGTTGGTCGAAGCTGCCGTTGCGCAGTGGTATTGGCTGCAGGACTGCTTTCCTCAAGCCGATCAGTTCAACTCGCTGCATGAAAAGCTGGTGGCCAAGTGGAAGGATCTCAAGGATTACGTCAACTCTCCAGCCTATTTTGCCGATGTTGGCACGGATGAAGACCGGATGACGGTCGCTTATCTGCAAGACACGGCCCAGCAGGGCGGCCTGAAGACACGGCATATCGCAGTGCACGAGATTGGCTGGGATTCCAAGAGCCTTCGCTTTGTCGATCTCGACAATCATGCGATTGAAACGCTCTTCAAACTTTATCCCTGGGAGTGGCTTCTTAATGAGCCTTTTGGTCCACAGGCGCTCTCCACCCTGCCGCCCGCCTCGCCCTTGCAGACGTACGGCCCGCAAAAGGATCGCCGTCAATGGGGCTCGTTGCTGTGGATCGAACCCATCTGGAAGATGCTCTGGTCGAACAAAGCTCTGCTGGCGATCCTGTGGGAGTTGAATCCCGGCCATGAATTGCTTTTGCCTGCTTATCTGGACTCGCCGCGCGAGCTTACCAGCTATGTGCGCAAACCGCTGCTCGGCCGCGAGGGATCCGGCATCGCCGTAGTCAGCGATGGCCTTCTTGCCGAAGGTGTCCTGACAGGCGACAGCGATTCGGCTTGCGTCTATCAGGCTCTCGCGTCCATGGCCTCGGGCGGAGGAAAGCTGGCCGTCTTCGGCTCGTGGCTGGTGGACGGCGAGCCGGCTGGAATGGGCATTCGCGAGTCCAAGGGGCTGGTCACCAACAACACCAGTTGCTTTGTGCCGCATCTCTTCCGTTGATGGAATACTGCGCCGCAAGCGAGGCGGGTTTTCTGTGACTACTGGCTGACCGCATTTCAGAGCCTCGCGCTCCATTCCTGATACCCTTTTCTTGGGCCTTCCCACTACCAGCGTGAACAGCCCAGGAGCAACACATGCTGCGCATCTGTGTGGACATGGATGAGGTCATGGCGGACACCCTCGCCGAGCATATCCGCCGCTACAACCAGACCTTCGATGAAGACGTCACGCCCCAGGACCTGGCCGGCAAGGGCCTTTGGGATATCGCCCCTCTGGACCGCCAGCAGCAGCTTCGAGCTTTCCTCGACGCCGAGGACTTTTTCGAGGACCTGGACCTCATGCCCGGCTCTCAAGCCGTGCTCCAGCGGCTCTCCTCGCGCTTTGAAATCTTCATCGCCACACAGGCCATGGCCGTCCCCAACTCCCTCGGCTCCAAGTACCGCTGGCTGCAGCGCCACTTTCCCTTCATTCCGCCCTCGCACTATGTCTTCTGCGGGGACAAGTCCATCCTCCGCGCCGACTATCTCATCGACGACCTGCCCAAAAACATCCTCCGCTTCCAGGGTCAGGGCCTGCTTTACTCCGCCCCCCACAACTTGGCCGCCACCGGCTTTGTGCGCGTGGACAACTGGCAGCAGGTTGACGAATATTTTTCCGCGGTTCAGGATTGAGGAGATCGAGTTTTTTCAGTGGGCTTGTCCGTTCAATCATCCGCTGGACTCACTTAAAATAGGAGTACTATGGTGAACCTTAACCGGCGAAGTTTTCTGCGCAGTGCGGCGGTAGCCTGCGCCGCCTCTCCGCTCATCAGCATGGCTCAAATATCCCGCTCTCCCTTCAAACTCTCCGTCATCAACGATGAAATCTCGCAGGACTTCGACCGCGCCTGCTACGTTGTCGCGCAGGTTTTCGGCCTGAGCTGGATCGAGCTTCGCTCCATGTGGGGCAAAAACATCACAGAACTGAGCGCCACTCAGCTCGACGAAGCGCAAAAGATGCTCGCCAAATACCATCTGCGCGTAACCGACATCGCCAGCCCGCTCTTCAAAACCGACTGGCCCGGCGCGCCGCTCTCGCCTTATAGCTCGAAAGGGGATATGCACGGCGCCGCCGAGGCGACCTTCAAGCAGCAGGATGAGATTATGGAGCGGTCGATCTCTCTGGCTAAACAGTTCAAGACGGAGAAGGTGCGCTGCTTCGACTTCTGGCGCCTGGACGATGTAGCCCCTTATCGGGCAGCGATTGACGAGAAGCTCCGCTCGGCTGCCGAGGCCGCCGGCAAGCAAGGCGTTCTCCTCATGCTTGAGAATGAATTCGCCTGCAACACCGCCACCGGACGCGAGGCCGCGCGAACCATGAATGCGATTCGCACGCCGCATCTTGCGCTCAATTGGGACCCCGCCAATGCCATCATGCGCGGCGAGCTCGACGCCTTTCCCGCCGCCTGGGAGATTTTGCCGAAGAATCGTATTCACCACTGCCACTGCAAGAATGCCGTCAAAAATGCCGATGGAAAAATCGATTGGTCGCCGGTCGGGAAGGGAATCATCGACTGGGCGGCCCAGTTCCGCGCACTTCATCAGATCGGCTATCGCGAAGCCGTCAGCCTGGAGACTCACTGGAATGGAGCCGCCACGCCCGAGGAATCCTCTCGCATCTGTTGGGACGGCATGAAAAAAGCCCTGATGGAGTCCGGCCTTCTTTAGCAATGCTATAAAATGCTGTTCAGTCGCAACTGTGATTGAATAGCCCAACATTAGTTCGCTTAATGGAGAGACAAAATGGTGACTCGACGTAAATTTATTGACACCCTTGCGGTCGGCGCCGCTGGATTGGCGATTGCTTCGACCGCCAAAAGCTATGGCCAGATTCTCGGCTCCAATGATCGCCTCAACTTTGCGGTTATCGGCCTCAATGGTCGCGCCTATGCTCATCTTTCCTCTCTCAAGGCAAATCAGGATACCGCCCGCATCTCGCATATTTGCGATGTTGACGGCAATATTCTGAATAAGTTTGCCGGCGACGTCGAGCGGGAGTTAGACTATGCCCCCGCAACCGATAAAGACTTCCGCCAGATCCTCCAGCTGAAGGACGTGGACGCCATCACCATCGCCACGCCCGACCACTGGCACGCCCCCATGGCCATCGCCGGCTTGCAGGCGGGCAAGCACGTCTACGTTGAAAAACCGTGCAGTCACAATCCTGCTGAGGGCGCGCTGCTCATCGAGGCGCAGCACAAGTATGGAAAGCTGGTGCAAATGGGCACTCAGCAGCGCTCTTCCGCCCACACCATCGAGATCGTCTCCAAAATTCACGATGGCCTGATCGGCAACGCCTATTACGCCAAGGCCTGGTACAGCAACACCAGAAAGTCAATCGGCATCGGCAAGCCCGCGCCCGTTCCGCCGCAACTCGATTGGGATCTCTGGCAGGGGCCCGCGCCGCGCAGGCCTTACACAGACAACATTCAGCCGTACAACTGGCACTGGTTCAGGATTTACGGCACCGGCGAGGCCCTCAATAACGGCACCCATGAAGTTGACGTCTGCCGCTGGGCATTGGGCGTCGATTATCCCCAGCGCATCAACTCCTCCGGTGGAAGATACCACTTCAAGGACGATTGGCAGTTTTACGACACCCTGGTCACCAGCTACGAATACCCGGACAAGATGATCTCCTGGGAGTGCAAGTGCTGCCAGGGAATGAAGTTCTACGGTCGCGACCGCGGGGTGGCGATCATGGGGACCACAGGCTCGGTGGTGATAGATCGCGGCGGCTATGAAATCTACGACCTTAGGGGAAACAAGACTGGCGAAGTCAAAGCTGGCAGCGCCGCCGAATCCTCCGACCGCGTTGGCCGCGACTCCATGACCAACGATCACTTCGCCAACTTCATCGCCGCCATCCGCAACGGGGAAAAACTCAACTCTCCTATCACCGTCGGCAACGTCGCCGTCACCATGCTGCAACTTTCCAACATCGCCTGGGAGGTCAACCGGGATCTACAGATCGACACCCGCGATGGGAAGGTTCTCCACGATCCGCAGGCCATGAAGCTTTGGGGACGCGAATACGAGAAGGGCTGGGCGCCGCATCTCTAAGGCGTAAAATTCTGGAGTACACGAGGAGTTACCAAAACCATGAAACAAACCCTCTCACGTCGCAACTTCGTCCAATCCGGCGCGCTGCTTGCGGCAGCTTGCGCCGCATCCAGCGCCACTCCCTCCTTCGCCGAGCCAGGGCAGGCCTCCGGTAAGCCTTCGCCGGTCAAGTTAGGGCTGGCCAGTTACTCCTTCCGCAACTTCACCCGCGCCCAGATGATCGGCTTTTTGAAGCAGCTCAATGTCGCCGACTTGAACGTCAAAGATGTCAAGGATCATCTCCCCATGGACCCGGAGCAGGAGGCCAAGGCGCTAGCCGACTATGCCGCGGCCGGCATCAAGCTCCATGCCGCTGGAGCCATCTACTTTCGCAACAATGAGGACGCCGATATCCGCGCCAAGTTCGACTACTGCAAGCGCGCCGGCATCTCCGTCATCGTCGCCGGCGATCCCACCCCTGAAACCCTGCCCCGCATCGAGAAATTCGTCAAAGAGTTCGACATCCGCATCGCCATCCACAACCACGGGCCGGAAGATAAGCTCTGGCCCTCGCCCCTCGACGTGCTCAAGTCGCTCACGAATACCGACCCGCGCATCGGCTGCTGCATCGATGTCGGCCACACGGTGCGCGCCGGAACCGATCTTGTGCTGGCCATTCATGAGGTTGGCCCACGCCTCTTCAACGTGCACATGAAGGACCTGTCGAATTTCCAGGCCAAGGAAAGTCAGGTCGCAGTCGGTGACGGCATCATGCCGGTGCGCGAGATGTTTGCCGCGCTCATTGCCATCAACTACAAAGGCTTCGTCGATCTCGAGTATGAGATTCATGCCGACGATCCCATGCCCGGCGTCCTGAGCAGCTTTGCCTATATGCGGGGCGTTCTCTCTGGCATGGGTTACGCCACCCGCGGTTGATGCGACGTTTTTTCCCGCGGCATCAACGCCGGCCCCTGGTGCAGAGTCACGATGATCGCCCCAGCCGGCTTCTTTCCCACGCACAGGTAGGAGTGCGGCGTACTCGCATCAAAGTACGCCGCGTCCCCTGCTCCCAGAATGTATCCCTGCTCCCCATGGCGAATTTCCAGCTCCCCTTCCAGTACATACAGAAACTCGCTCCCTGGGTGCATGTGTGCCTTGGGCTCCATCTCCTTGGTCAGCGGAACAAACTCCGCAAAGTATGGGTCCATCTGCCGGTCTGGAACCATGTAGCCCAGGCTCTCAAAAAAATAAGTCGGAACCTCCACGCCCGTCTGCGGCATCCGCACCCGCTCTTTGCGCCGGTGAATCCGGAAGACCGCCGCCGCATCGCTCTCGAAGAAATACGACAGATCCTTTGAAAACACCATCGCAATCCGCGCCAGGTTGCGCAGCGTCGGCACCACCCGCCCCGTCTCCAACTGCGACAGAAAGCTCGCCGAAAGCCCCGTGTGTTTGCCCAGCTCCACCAGGCCCATGGATTTTTTCAGCCGCAGCCGCTTGATCCGCGCACCGATCCGCTTCTCCGCAATCACTCGCGCCGTGGTCTCCGTATCCACCTGCGTTTTGTGCGTCTCGTCGCTGCGAACCACTGCCTTCCCCGCCATCAGCCCTCCAGCCCGCACGCAGTCGGCCCCTGAAAATGTTGCGCGCATCAAAAACTATTCTCATGCTACCAAATTCCCGGAGCCCCCGCAATCCATGGCTTGTGACAAGTGATACATACAACCCATTGATTTCGCATTATCTTCGCGCCAATCACCAACAGGCACACCCAAGAGGAGCATAACCATGTCAGAAGGGCAGCCGTCTCAACCGGTTATCATCGTCGCATCCACCAAGAGTACTGGACTCGCCATCATTCTAGCCTTGCTCTTTGGTCCACTAGGGTTGCTGTATTCCTCGGTGCTGGGCGCAATTGTAATGTTCCTCGTCAGCATTCTCGTAATCATATTTACGGCAGGTTTAGGACTTATCCTTACACAGCCCATCTGCGCAGTGTGGGCCGCCCTGGCGGCAATGTCTCATAATAAGAAGCTTCTCGGCGGTATCTACAGGCAGCCTATTGAGAGCGGGTCCAGTAATGTCGTTCCGGACGTGGCCGTTACATCACCACCTACAACAGTGCCTGGCTCTGTGAAAGTAGTACCTCATCCGCCGGCTGAAAGAATTGAGACAGCGCAGAGTATTCAGGAGAGTCCGGTTGAATCCGTGGCTCCAACTTCTCCGTGGCCGGCTTTGTCGCGAAGCAGAGTCTTATACGTGCTTCTCGCATTGCTGTTGGTTCTGGGCGTATCCACAGCATGGTGGTTCGAGCATACCGTGCCAGCCAAGACCGGCAATTTCGTTCCATCTACACCGTATTCGTCAGGAAACGGTCAGGTCTCAATGATTAAGAACCAATTCATCGCTGATACTTACTTAGGAACGATCGGTAACAAGGACCTTAAGCTCTTTATAGAAAAAGTTGATGGTGACAATGTTGAAGGTTATGACGTCAGTGGAAGCGTGAGACGGGCTGTGAAGGGTAGAATCGTCAATAAATGGACCAAGCCAACTGGACTGGGCGGAAACTACACCGTGTTCAAGCTCGTCTTGACGGAACCAGGCGATGAAAAGTGGGACGGTGAATTCAACATCGACCTTTCGATCTCTGACATTGACAGGCATGGCGAGGGCAGTTGGAAGTCCTTCAACGGAAAACTCGAACACAATATCAGTATCAAGGACCGGCACTGAAGCTCACCGGGAATCCCATCTTCGGCGCGTTCTAGTTCTTACGATTAGGGTGTAACCCCCCGCATCCCCGCACGCGCTATCCTTATCTATCCGGCTGTCAAAGCCCTTTGAGGGAACCCTATGCCCGATAACCCATTAATTCTTGCCGCGCAAGTCGCCTCTGCCGCACAGCAGGCGCCGCCCGTGGCTACCATCGCCACCATCGGCCAGCACGATGGCCAATCCGTCACCCTGCGCGGGTGGCTCTACAACCTCCGAGAGAGCGGCAAGCTCCTCTTTCCCATCTTTCGCGACGGCACCGGCACCATCCAGGGCGTGGCCCACGTAAAAAGCGTCTCCCCTGAAGTCTTCGAGGCACTCAAAGGCCTCACCCAGGAATCCAGCGTCATCGTCACCGGCAAAGTCCGCGCCGACAAGCGCGCCCCCGGCGGCTACGAGCTCGACGTTGAAGGCCTAGAAGTCGTCCAGCGCGTCCCCGAGTCCGACCCCTACCCCATCACCCCCAAGGAACACGGCGTCGACTTCCTTATGGAGCATCGCCATCTCTGGGTCCGCAGCCCGCGCCAGGCCTCCATCCTCCGCATCAGGGCCGAGATCATGCGCGCGGCTGCTGAGTATTTTGATACCAACGGCTTCATCCGCACTGATCCGCCCATCCTCACCCCCGCGGCCTGCGAAGGCACCTCCACACTCTTCCCGGTCGATTACTTCGGCGACACCGCCTACCTCACCCAATCCGGCCAGCTCTACATCGAGTCCACCGCCCTCGCCCTCGGCAAGGTCTACAGCTTCGGCCCCACCTTCCGCGCGGAAAAATCCAAAACCCGCCGACACCTCACCGAGTTCTGGATGATCGAGCCCGAAGTTGCCTTCATGGACCTCGACGGCCTCCTCGAACTTGCCGAAAACTTCATCTCTCACATCGTCCAGTCAGTCCTAAAAAACCGCGCGCCTGAACTCACCGTCATCGGCCGCGACCCCGCCAAGTTACAAGCCATATGCCCGCCCTTCCCGCGCCTGCGCTACGACGATGCCTGCGAGATGCTCAACCAGGCCCACAAGGATGGTCACCTCGAAGCGCCTTTCGAGTATGGCAACGACTTCGGCTCCCCCGACGAAACCTGGCTTAGCTCGCAATACGACAAGCCCGTCATGGTCCATCGCTACCCCGCCGACGTCAAAGCCTTCTACATGGAGCCCGACCCCGCCGACTCCCGCTACGCACTCTGCGTCGATGTCCTCGCCCCCGAAGGCTACGGCGAAATCATCGGAGGCTCCCAGCGCGTCTCCAGCTTCGAGCTGCTCAACTCCCGCATCGAGCACCACAATCTACCCAAGGAAGCCTTCCAGTGGTACCTTGACCTGCGCCGCTACGGCAGCGTCCCCCACAGCGGTTTCGGCATGGGCATCGAGCGCGTCGTTACCTGGATCTGCGGCCTCGACCACGTCCGCGAAACCATCCCCTTCGCCCGCACGCTTCACCGCATCTACCCGTGAGAAACCTGAGGCGCACACCACAGGCATGTCATCTAACCTTACGGAGTTCTCCCCATGACCCTCTCTGCTACTGAAGTCAATAAGTTGAAGCAAGCTCCCGCTGTCGATGGCGTCTTGCCCGTCGTGCTCGCTCGCTGGAGCCCGCGTTCCTTTGCCGGCCGCGACGTAAGCCCCTCCGACCTCAGGAAAGTCTTCGAGGCTGCTCGCTGGGCTGCCTCGTCTTACAACGAGCAGCCCTGGCGCTTCCTCGTCGGTCTTCGCAACTCATCGACGCATCAGAAAATATTCTCAGCACTGATCGGCTTCAACCAGGGCTGGGCAGGTGCCGCGCCGGTTCTGATTCTGGGCGTGGCAAGCAGCAAATTCAGCCACAACGGTACAAACAACCGCCATGCTCTCTATGACTTGGGGGCTGCCTCCTCCTATCTCATGCTACAAGCCGCTGCGCTCGGCCTCTCCTCTCACCAGATGGCTGGCTACGACCAGGCTGCCGCGCGCCAGGTTCTTGAAATTCCAGAGAGTTACCTCCTCGGAGCCGTCATCGCCCTCGGCTACCAGGGCGAACCCTCCGCCCTCGGCCAAGAGCAACTGATTGCCCAGGAAACCACTCCCCGCACCCGCAAGCCATTGAGCGAGTTCGTTTTATCGGCCTGGGGCGAGCCGGCAAACCTGGGATAATCCCGCCTTTCGCGTTAAAGTCGTGCATAGGAGTTGCTTTGCCTAGAAATCGCCCAATCCGCCAGAAGCCCGCCCGCCGGGCCAGCCACCAGCGCACCCCCTCGCGGCGGCGACGGCTGGGCTGGCGCAGCCGTCTGATTCTGGCAGCTATCCTATTGATTCTGGGCCTGCTGGGCTGGGGAGTCGTCGCTCGCCTGCTTGCCCCCACTTCCAACACCTCGCTCACCCGCTTTGACGCCATTATCGTGCTGGGCACCTCCGTAGACCGCGACGGCAACCCCACGCCGGATTTGCTGGCCCGCGTGACCGAGGGAGTACATGAGTATGAGCGGGGTGTGGCGCCCCGGCTAATTCTCTCCGGAGATGCCGCGCACAATCGATTCACAGAGGCGCGCGTGATGGCGGCAACCGCGCACGCGCAGGGGATTCCCGAGTCTGCCATCTTTGAGGAGACGCAGGCCTTGGACACGATTCAGAATGCCTGTTACGCCGAGCGAATCATGAAGGCGCACGGCTGGCGGTCGGCGGAGGTGGTTTCCAGCGTCAGCCATCTGCCCCGCGCCGGCATCATTTTCAGTGAACAGCCGTTGGAATGGCGAACCCATGCCGCTCCGCCGCTAGAGCCAGAGTCCGCTCCGGAGTCCACGGCTTACCTATGGGCCACGGCATCGGTCGAAACCCTGAAGACTGTGCGCTACCTGGTCTGGGCGCGCTGGAGAGAGCGCTGCCAACCGTAACTCGAAAATTCTCGCCCAGTGGTCGTTGTCCCCTGCCGGTATCCTCCTGTAAGCTGAGTAGGATGCGTATTTCAGTAAGGTTTTCCGCCGCTCTTGCCGTCGTAGCCCTCCTGGCTTTGTCTTCCGGAACCCGCGCCCATGCGCAAAGCACCGCCAATCCGACAGCCGGCAATGGCACATACATTGCCAGCGACCCGCTCTCCGGCGTGCGCTACGACAACCGTTACGATCTATCCCTGGGCATGGCCTACGACCACATGAAGGCCGGAGCCAATGTGCTGCAAGGGTCTAATCTGGGCGGGCTCGATCTCTCCGGCTCCTATTGGTTCAGCAAGCACTTTGCCTTAGAAGGCTCGGGGCGCAGCTACCTGGGCAGCAGCGGCGCAGGTACTTCCGGCCCTAATGTTGTCCACGGGCCCTTCGTCAGCCAATACTTGTTTGTCGCCGGCCCCGAATGGCTGGGACCGCACAACAAGCACGGCGCGCTGATTGCCCACGCGATGTTTGGTGGCGCCTACTTTGATGCGCATCTGGGCAATGTCTCGCCGCAGACGGAAAATTTCTACTACAACCAGGTTGCTCCGGCGGCCATCATCGGCGGCCATATGGACCTGAACCGCTCGGCACGCTGGGTCTTCCGCATCACGCCCGACGCCGTCCTCACCCGCTACAGCACCAACTATGCGCCCCTGATCACCCAGAACGACGTCAACTTCGCCATTTCGGTGGGCGTCGAGTACAAGTTCAATAAGAAGCGGTAAAAGACCTCCGCACCCAAATGGCAATCTTCCCAAAACAGGAGTCTCCGGCGACGAAGATGCGTCAGCGGCAGCTCCCGTTTTCCCTTTGGGGCAGCCATCTTCGATAAAGTGAGATGTGCTGCCTGGTTGAACAAGGTGCGGTATTCTCCACCCCGCGGCAATGCTTGTAGAATCAGAGTCCCCGGAGGAAATGCTGGATTGGAGGTCGGCGCTTTCTCTCCCAGGCAGGAGCACGTGCAGAAACAGGTTTGAACAGCTATGAGAGACACACTTGGAGTTTTGCTTGCCGGCGGTGCGGGGGAGAGGCTTTTTCCCCTCACGCGCGATCGCGCCAAGCCGGCCGTGCCATTTGGCGGGCACTACCGCATCATCGACATCACCCTCTCCAACTGCATCAACTCCGGCCTGCGCAAGGTCTTCATCCTCACGCAGTACAAGGCGCTCTCGCTGAACCGGCACATCCGCGAAGGATGGACGGGCATTGTGGCCCAGGAGCTGGGCGAATTCTTCGAGCTGCTGCCGCCCATGCAGCGCACCGGCGCGAATTGGTACATGGGCACAGCCGACGCGGTTTACCAGAATATCTACTCCATCGGCAGCGAGCAGCCCAAGCACATGATCATCCTCCAGGGTGACGCCATCTACAAGATGAACTACGGCCGGATGCTGGAGTATCACAAGGAGTCCCATGCCGAGGTCACGCTGGCCACGCTGCCTATTGCGCCCGGCGATGTTTCGCGTTTCGGGGTGGTCGAAGTCGGCCAGAAGGGTGAGGTGCTCGGCTTTCTGGAGAAGCCGGCATCCACCAGTTTCCGATCTCCGTCCAACCCCAACGCCGTGGATGCCTCCATGGGCATTTACGTCTTCAACACCGAGGTGCTGTTGAAGGCGCTGATCGCCGACGCCGAGGATCCAGACTCCAAGCATGACTTCGGCCACGACATCCTGCCCAAGATGCTGGGCAAGAAGAAAATGATGGCCTACAACTTCGTCGACGAGAACAAGCAGCAGGCACTCTATTGGCGCGACGTGGGCACGCTGGACGCCTATTACGACGCCAATATGGACCTGTGCGCGGTTTCGCCGGTTTTCAACCTCTACGACAAGAACTGGCCCATCCGCACCCGCGTGCGCCAGTATCCGCCGGCCAAATTCGTCTTTGCCGAGCCGGGCCGCTCCGGCATGGCCGTCGACTCGGTGATCACCGCCGGCGTCATCATCTCCGGCGCCACAGTTTCGAACTCAGTCGTCTCGCAGGATGTGCGTGTCAACTCCTACTCCACCGTGGACGCCAGCATCGTCTTCTCGCACGTGAACATCGGCCGTCACTGCCGCATCCGGAGAGCCATCATCGACCGCCATGTCCACATACCGGAGGGCACGGTCATCGGCTACGACCCCATAGAGGACAAACGCCGCTACTTTGTCACCCCTTCGGGGCTGACCATCGTCACCCGCGATGCCTCGATCTTCGAGAACCCCGTCGATCCGGAGTTTTCGCTGCGGTATTAGAGAGTGTCTGGTCTTGCGACCAGGGTTAGCCGTGCTAAACCTGGAACTGAGAAGAATATGTCTGCTGTCAATCTCAGCGTCGAGATGATCTCCCTGCTCTCCCGCCTCCGCGAGCTGGCCGCGACCACGCCCTCTCTCGATGCCTTGGAGAAAGCCATCGTCGCAGCCATCGCCAGAGAATTCCCCCATTACAACTGGACCGGCTTTTATTGGCTTGACCCCGTCGATGCGCAGACGCTGGTACTCGG
>CZKF01000226.1_pt1 | contig 15733 bp, 13 predicted proteins | sample 1122351 | NCBI WGS metagenome assembly CZKF01 (sample SAMEA3539301, study PRJEB10725) | soil metagenome | biome: tundra; feature: field; material: soil | place: USA | collected 2010-05 | depth 0.15 m
GTGAAGCTTACCTGCCAGACGTAGAGAAAGCTGAGCCAGTTGCCAGCGCGCTGGGGGCCATAGATCTCGCGTAAAAAAGCATAGGATCCGCCGGCCCTGGGGAAGGCGGCGCCCAGCTCGGCCCAGACTAGCCCATCGGCCACGGCGATAACCGCTCCCAGCACCCAGGCCCATACCGAGAGCCGGTAGCCAGCCGCGGCGATGACCAGCGGGAGCGCGATGAAGGGGCCGACGCCGATCATCTCCAGCATGTTGAAAGCCACGGCGGAGCGGAGGCCGATGCGGCGCTGTAGGGTGTCGGCGGAGGTGGCGGAGGTAAATGTCATGAGGCACTTTCGCTCCCCGGATTGTACACTGACTGGAAGTATGTTTCTTACCCAAAGAGCATTTCGTGCAGTAGTATTGGCCGCCTTTGCAGGCCTGGCAGGGGCGGTTGCACTTAGCCTGGTAGCACAACAGACCGCGCAGCAGCCCACGCCGCAAAGCAACGAGCAGATGCTGGTTGCACTCCCCGAGGCTAGCGAAATTGCGTTGCCCTTACCCGAGGACCGCGGCGCCGCGGCGCTGGAGCAATCGCTGCGAAGACTGGGTACCACCGCCAGCTTGATGATCATCGTCGCGCATCCGGATGATGAAGACGGCGCGCTGCTGACCTACCTTTCGCGCGGCCTAGGCGCGCGAGCGTCGCTGCTGACGCTCACCCGTGGCGAGGGCGGCCAGAACGCCATGGGCGAAGAGAGCTACGACGCGCTGGGGCTGATCCGCACCAGCGAACTGCTGAAGGCCAGCGAATATTACGGCGCAAAACAGCTCTGGGGCACGGAGGCGGACTTCGGCTTCTCCAAAACGCAAGAGGAGTCCTTCGCCAAATGGGGGCACGATCGCGTTTTGTATGATGCCGTGCTAGCGGTGCGGCGCGAGCGGCCGCAGGTGATTGTCTCCACCTTTGTCGGCGGCATCACCGACGGCCATGGCCACCACCAGGTCTCCGGCGAAATTGCACAGGAGGTTTTTAAGGCGGCCGGCGACCCGACGGTCTTTCCCGATCAGTTGAAAGACGGCTTGCAGCCCTGGCAGCCGCTGGCGGTTTACTCGAGGACGCCCTTTGCGCGCATCGAAGACGGAAAGATGTTCGACTACGCAACCGGGAAGTGGGCTCCGGCGCGCTTCAAAAACTACGTGACCGGCGAGTGGACGGAAGGCGCTCCTTCCGCCGACGTGACAATTCAGGTGGGCTCTCTAGTCCCGGTGCTGGGCCGCAGCCCGGTGCAGATTGCGCGCGAGGGCTGGGGCCAACAGAAGTCGCAGAACAGCGGCGCAAACCCCTCGCTGATCGGCCCGGCGGCGTCAAACTATCACCTCTGGGCCGTGGCTCCGGAAGCAGTGGCAAAGCCAGGAACGAATTCGCGCAACGACGATCTGTTTCACAACAGCAAGGTGAATATCGATACGAGTATCTCCGGAATAGCTCGCCTCGTGGGACGACCTGATGTGCCCGAAGACCTTGTTGAAATTCTCCGCCATATTGACGTTTCGATTCAGCAAATCGAATCGAAATGTCCATGCGAAGCAAGCCTCCCCATCGCGCACGAGCTCGCGCCAGTTTATCGCCAATTACTCGATTTCCGTACTGCGGTGGACGAGAGCAGTCTTGATGGGAAGACAATAACCAGTCTTCTTGTCGAACTCGATGCCAAGATCAACGAGTTTCAAGCCGCGTTCAAGGAGCTGCTTGGCCTGGACATGATCGCTTTTACGACCACAGCCGAAAGCGTGCAAAGCGGTGACAACTTCAGAGGCGGCTCAGCCGACGAGACGCCGCGCAGCGTGACGCCGGGCGAGGAGTTCCGGGTGCGCATTCACACCGCGCAGGCAACGGGGGAAACACGGCTCAACCGGGTTTGGCTTGCAAGCCAGAGCGGCGATGTGTGGAAGGCCGAGAACGCGACCACCGCTATCAACTCCACGGCTCCAGTATGCGATCCGATCTTTCGAGTGCAGGTGGCCGAAAACGCTGAACCGACGCAGCCCTACTTCACGCGACCCTCCATCGAGCAGCCTTATTACGATCTGACGAAACCGGAGTGGCGCTTGCGGTCGTTCGCGCCTTATCCGCTGGAGGCGTGGGCGGAGTTTACCTTTGATGGCCTGCCGATTCGCGTGGGCAAGGTCGTGCAAACGCTGGGTCGCGTTCCCGGCGTAGGTGGCGTTTATGAGCCGCTTGTGGTGACGCCCCTGATCGGCGTGCGTATGGAGCCCGAGGCGCGCATTCTGCCGTTGGATGGAACAGCGCTTCCGGTGCGGGTCACGGTGCATATGCAGGCGGCGGCCGAGGGAACGGTCTCGCTGGAACTTCCCGCCGGGTGGACTTCTCAGCCGGTGGAGGCGCACTTTCATCGCGACAACGCCGGCGATACGGAACCTCTGTTCTTTTCGGTGACGCCGAACGGCGCTGAGGCTGGCGCTTATGCCATCAATGCCATCGCGCACTCGGCCGGGCGCGATTACAAGACCGGCTGGCAGAGCATTGGCTATATCGGCCTACGGCCCTACAACCAATACAAGCCCGCGCAGTTGAAGACGCGCAAGGTGGACGTGAAGCTGGCGCCGGGGCTGCGCATCGGCTACGTGATGGGCACCGGCGACCTGGTTCCCCAGGCCATCGAGGGACTGGGCGGCAAGGCGAACCTGCTTACGGCGGAAGAGCTGGTTTCAGGCGATCTCTCCGCCTGGAACGTAATCTTCATCGGCATTCGCGCCTATTCCGCGCGCCGGGAGTTGGCCGCGGCCCAGCCGAGGTTGGAAGAGTTTGTGCGCCGCGGCGGGACGCTGATTGTGCAATACCAAAGCGGCAATTTTCCGGCGCCGTTTCCGCTGTCGATGGGACGGGCGGAGCGGGTGGTGGACGAGACTGCGCCGGTAAAGATGCTGGAGCCGACAAATCCATTGATGCGCTGGCCCAATGCGATCGGCGAAGCGGACTTCGACGGATGGGTTGAGGAGCGCGGCCACTCTTTTCTGGATAGCTGGGACGCGCGCTACACGGCGCTGACCGAGTCCGCCGACCCCGGACAGGACGCGCAACGCGGCGGCCTGCTGGTGGCGCATTCCGGCAAAGGGACGTATATCTATGTTGCCTATGCGCTCTATCGCCAGCTTCCGGAGTTAGTGCCGGGAGCATACCGGCTGCTGGCCAACCTGCTCAGTGCGGGCCAGGTCGATGCGGAGCGCGGGGAACAAACTCCAGCGCCGCGTCCGTAACAGTAACTGACAGCAAGCTACTTGCCCGACTCCATCACCAGCCGTTCGGCTCGTGCCACAGCGTCGAGGCGGCGCTGCTTCTGTGCTTCCATGTCCGTGATCGCAGGCCGCCAATTGCTGGCCATCAGCCGTTTGGCGTACTCTTCCATGCGCGGAGCGAAGGTTGCTCGGATTCCTGTGATTGCCGCCTGCGCTTTAGGCAGCAGATTGTGGAAGCGGGCGATTTCCTGCTGCGCATTTTCAGGATGGTAACTGAGGCGGTCGCCGGTCTGCATAGCGTCGACGAGCATGTCAGGCGGATCGGAGACCGGCCAGGTCTGGTGCATCGCGTCGTAAGCGCCGCGCAGCCGGGTCATGGCTCCGGCAAAACCGTCCAGCTCGCTGCGGCGAGCGATGAGTCCGGAGGCCCGGCGCACCACGACCGTCACCTTAGCTGCGACGCTGAGGCTGGGCACGGGAATCGCGGTGGTCAGCGTGTTGCCCTCAAAGGACCATCCGCCCTTGCTCGTTGCTCCGGCGCGCTTGACCGCAACGCCGTTGACTGTAACCGCGGCGGGCGGCCAGTCGGCGGGCAGACGCAGCTCGTAACCGCGGGTCAGCGGCATTCCTGGATAGCTGCCCTCAACCGGGCCGATCTCCACGCGCAGCATATCGCCGGTTTGTGTGGCCTTGATCGGCGTGCGCGCAAAGACGCCGCGCTGGTAGTCGATCGAAACGCCGGAATCTTCGTAAACCGAGTAGCCGGAAGTTGTTCCCGGCGCGAGCGGCCACACATTCACGATCAGCGGGTCGACGGGCTTTTCCCCGGTGTAGCGCATGGGCGGCTGCATGGGCACAATCGCTCCGGCGCGCAGGTAGACGGGCGTCTGTTCAATAGAAAAGTTGCGCGTAAACGTGGCCGGGCCGGAAAAATGCTTGTCCGTTGTCCACTCAATCCACTCGCCATTGGGCAGCCATACGGTTTCCGTGGTAAGGCCGCTCACTTTGTCGGCGGGAGCGGTTACCGGAGCCACCAGCATCTGTTCGCCGAAGCTGTATTCGCCCTTGCTCTCATACGCGGCGGGCTCCTGCGGCCAGTCGTAGTAGAGCGGCCGGAAGAAGGCCACACCGGTGTCATAGGTGCGCCGCGCCTCGGTGTAGAGGTAAGGCTCCAGCGCGTAGCGAAGCTGGAAGGTGGAGCGCAGGATGGACGAGTAGGGCTCCGGATAGGCCCATACGCGCCGCTCGGTCTCGGGATTCTTGGTGGTGTGGGTGCGCAGAATGGGGCTGAAGGCGCCAAACTGCACCCAGCGTGTATATAGTTCCGGCTCCACGGCTCCGGGCATGTGGCCGCCGATGTCGTGGCTCCAGTAAGCGTAGCCCACATTGGCCGCGGTGGCCGTGAACCACGGCTGGAAGGCCAGAGAATCCCACACCGAGATAGTGTCGCCCGAAAAACCGATCTGGTAGCGGTGATTGCCCAGCCCGCCCCAGCGATGGAAGAGCAGCGGCCGCTTGCCCTCGCGCTGCTGGTCGGTAAAGTGCACATAGTTCAGCCACCAGGTGGGCATCACGCCGGGGATTTTGGTGCGCTGCTCCTGCTGCCAGTCCAGCCACCAGAAGTCGATGCCCTGCCTCTCCAGCGGATGATGCAGCAGATTCATGTAATTGGTGGCGTACTTCTTGTCGGTGATGTCGAAGGGCACATATTTTCTGGTCGCCGGATCGATGCCCATCGCTTTGGACATGGCGGGATACGCTGTTTCCCAGGGCTGCACTCCCGAGGCCGGATGCAGGTTGAGCGTCGTCTTCAGTCCCTCGGCGTGCAACCTGGCCAGAAAATCATCCGGATCCGGAAAGAGCAGCTTGTTCCAGGTGTAGCCGGTCCAGCCCAGATCATGACCTGACTGATCGGTCTCGCCCGCTGCCTGGAGTTGCTCTTTGCTGATGTGCCAGCCCATGTCGATCACCAGAACGTCCAGCGGCACATCGTTCTCGTGGAAGCCGCGCATCAGTTCGTCGAGTTCCTGGTCGCTGTAATCCCAGTAGCGCGACCACCACGCCCCGAAGGCAAAGCGGGGCGGCAGCGGGATACGCCCGGCCACGCGCACAAAGTCGCCCAGCGCTTTGCGGTAATTGTGTCCGTAGCCGAAGAAGTACCAGTCCTGATAGGCTCCGGGGCGTTCGCCAGCGGGCCGCTCGACGACCCACGGCCATGGACTCATTTCTCCCTGTCGGAAGCTGAAATCGGTCGAATCAAAGAGCGGCCTAGTGGAGTCGTCTACCACCGCCCAGCCGGAGCGCGAAATCAGGCCCGGCTCAATCGGCTCCACAGTCTTCGAGCCCAGCGCGCCGTCCAGCGTGCGTGTGGTGCCTTGCAGATTCTCCGGATCGGCGAGGCCGGGATGCCACACGACTTGTTTGCCGTCGACGTTCAGCGTGATGGAAAGATCGCCAGCGATGAAATGACCATCATCGGAAGGCGCATAGGTCAGGGTCAGCGTGTCGGTCTTGATCACCAACACCCCCTGATTCGCAGGACCATCATGCGCCAACAAAATCTTCGGCGCCGGCAGCCGCCGGTTCAGGAACACAAACGAGGCGTGGTCCTCAAACTTCCCGTCCGCAGCCCACTCCATGCGGATAAGCTCTGGTGTCAACACGGTAAACCGCGCATTGCCGATGGTGACCACGGCCTTGGGATCGGCTACCGGGTTGTTGACTTCCGCCTGCGCAGGCATCGCCGGCCGTGAAGATGCTGCTACCGCAGAGGGTTTTACGGACTGTCCCGAAGGTGCCGGCGTCTGCGCGGTCAAGCCGATACTGAATCCAATAGCAGTGAATCCGATAGCGGCCAGTTGCTGCAAAGAAATACGCACGAGTCCCTCCAGTTATTGCTCCACCCGGAAGGGTAGCACGCCACGGCATGTTTTTTCGCCGCGGTGGAGAAGGGAACTCAGGGCACACGGATCAAAAAAATATTCGTAGAAACAGCAGCCGATGCCGTTCTTGCTCGATTCTGCTTTCAGGCGATTCAGGAGGATGAATTGATGCCTTTTCAGAGCCTGAATCCTGTAAATTCAGGCCATTTTTCAGGCATTTTCGGTCATTTTCCAGGCGAAATAATTTTTTTTCGGAGTGAAATCGCTCCTTTTCAGCAGGCCCTTTCTTGCATTGCGGTATTCTGTGTGTTTTTTCGCGCACATCGAAGATTTTTCTGTAAGTGCGTTTTGTTCAGCAATGACAAGGGGATTCTTCACTTTTGTGGCATCGTTTTCTTTTCCGAGGGCGAATTAATCTGCAAGGTTTTTAGGGAAATTTATACTCCCCGGTAGAGGGGGGAGGGGGTGGGAGTACCTTCCTGGTAATAATATTAGCGTCATAATGTTGGCATTTGAGTACATATGGCCTTCACCTTCGCATTGACCATTTTCGACATACAAGATGATTGTGCGCCACCAGGGGATGGTAATTATCTGTAACCGAAACGGGATCGGCTAAGGAAAAGGTTTTTATTTAAAATGAGCAAAACTGCTCAGATGCGCCCTGGAAATGAGCTTACGATTCACATTGTGCTAGGTTCTGCACGTTTGAGCAAGAATACGCGCAGGGAATGTAAGGGCGGATTATCCGCCTACCGCGTAGTAGTAAATCTTCACTCCCCTCGCCGGGGTCCACGCGTTGTATGCGCGGAATGTTCCTGGCGAGCTAGCTGAGTCACATCAAGCTAGTCCCCAGTCATGCAGTCGATGTTTCACTCCGCAATCCTGCGGCCTCATAGAGGGTCGCAGGATTTGCTTTTTAGGTTCTGTGAAAGATTGTTGCCGGATTGCGGAGACAGGAAAGGCATCTCTAGTCGTGGAGAACCACATTCAATAGTGATTTATGTACTTTAATGCCGCCGTTGTAGTCGATAAATCCCAGCTTGCGAAAGCGATTCATGAAGAAGCAATCGGCCGCGTCGCCCTGGGAGAAGAATGTCTCCCTGGGCTTCAATCGCACAATTCTCCGCCCCAACCCGGCTTCAGCCAGGAATGCTGCCGGATCAAACTTTACCTGAGTTAAATTCGCCATTCGATCTATTTGTCCCCTTCAACGATTTGGCCTGGAGTCATTTCGGAGAGATACCGAAGTATGCCGCCTTTTTACTCCGGGTTCGAGCAAAATGATACACATGTTTTCTACAGTTTCGTCGAATTTGGCATGTAGGTTTGTTCACTTTTACTCACATTTGATAAATTTGCTTTGAATATAACAAAACAGCATTCAGTTTTATCAAAAATGCAGAACGGAAGGGTTCTGCCGCATACTTTGCCATTCTGCCAACCGACTCCAAGCATCTTCATCCGCAAGATCTAGTTTTCTGTGGCTTGGGGACGACAGCATCGACTGGCCGGCTGCGGCGGCAGCCCTTAACGCGCTTGCCGCGCCGCTGGCCATTGTGCTGGAACTCAACTCCAAGCTAGCCGATGAGCCGGCGAAGTTGCCGGGACGGATTCGGCGGGCTATTGAGCTGCTATGCTGAGACTCTAGATTTGAACCTGACCAAGCTAGAAGGTCGTAGGAGCCGCGGCGTTCACCATATTCGGAGCTCCCCCTTGCATCTTGCACTTCCAGTCGCCAAAAGAGGTCTTCCAGCACCATCCCTGGGCCACCGGCACAACACTCTTGATGCAGCTTTGCCCTGCCGGAGCCATATTGCTGATCAAGCGGCAGAAGTATCCTGTATAACTGCCGCGTAACGGGTACACCTTTGCATTCAGATCGATTCCATCCAGGCCGGCATCGGTCCAGTAGACAAATGGTCTCGACGAGCCCACATCCAGCTTCACATCTTGAATCAGCCCCAACCCTGTGTACGAAAGTGAGTCCATCGTGCACTGCACCAGCACTGTCGCCTGCGCGGCCGAAGGAGGTTTCGTCACGGTTGTGCATTTACGCGGTGCCCGCGCCTGATACTCAGGAAGCATCGTCAGTGGTTCCGAAATGCCGGCGCCGCTCTGGCCTGCGCCCTCGCCCCCTGCGTTCTTGCATCCAAACGGTGTCAAAAACGTGAGTGCAAACAAACAAAGCGCCACTAGGCGCATGTTTCTGGTCAAACTCATGATCGACTATCCTCGGGAAAACTGGCAAGATGGGTGAGCGGAACTTCGAAGCGGCGCATCCGTCGCTGCAAACTTCCGCTATCAGACGCACCGCAGTTGGCGCGCAAGGGATCAATGACCTTATTAGATCGGTATCGTTTCGTCCGGACCAGGTCCGTGGACCTGGTCCGCGAATTAGCCATCCTCTATCTGAAAAACCCCAGCAGATAGAGCACTAGTAAGATCACCAGAATGGTGCCGATCCCGATGCCTCCGCCTCCGGCTGCGCCCCACCGGCTGTAGCCGTAGTATCCTCCGCCACCGCCGAAAATCAGTACCAGAACAACGATCAGAATAATCAATCCCATTTCACATCTCCTTTTTTCCAACATCTGGAGTCTTTCATTCGGCAATTAAAGACGCTGAGCAATTGGGTACACCACCAGCCGCAGTGAGCGCTGGGCGTATGGTGACATTCCATTCGAGTGATTTCTGCTCTCAGCAGATGCGCGGCAACTGTTCGCCGATCTGGATGGGGATGACGCGATTGGCGCCCATCGCGGTACGGGCTACCAACATGCGCTTGTGCTCGGCGGTGACTCTCCCAATGCGGGCGGCGTCGCAACCCAGCGGATGCGCGCGCAGGATTTTGAGGATTTGCTCTGCGGCCTGGGGCGCGACAAAGAAAACAACCTTGCCCTCATTGGCCACGTAGACCGGGTCGAGGCCGAGCAGCTCGCAGGCTGATTGGACTTCGGGACGGACGGGCAGGCTGGGCTCGTCGATCTCGATGCCGACGCCCGACGACTGCGCAATCTCGTTCAGCGTGGAGGCCAGGCCGCCGCGCGTGGGGTCGCGCATGGCGTGGACCGACGCGCCGGCGGCCGCAAGCACTTCGGCGATCAGGCCGTTCAGCGCGGCGCAATCGGAGCGAATCTGGCTCTCGAACTCCAGGCCCTCGCGCACGCTCATAATCGCCATGCCGTGGTCGCCGATGGTTCCGGAGGTAAGAATCGCATCGCCCGGCTGGGCGCGGTGCGGTCCGACCGTGATTCCGGGCCGTAGCAGGCCGATCCCCGCCGTGTTGATGTAGCAGCCGTCGCCGTGTCCGCGCTCGACGACCTTGGTGTCGCCGGTAACGATCTTTACGCCGGCCGTGGCCGCGGCCTTCGCCATGGCATCGACAATCGCCGCTAGTTGCGCGAGAGGAAAGCCTTCTTCCAGGATGAAGCTGGCGCTCAAAAACTTTGGCTCTGCGCCGGAGACCGCCAGGTCGTTCACAGTTCCGTTGACTGCCAGTTCGCCAATCGAGCCGCCGGGAAAAAAAATCGGCTGCACGACATACGAATCGGTGCTCATAGCAAGTTTGCCGCCGCCCAAATCAAGTACCGCCGCATCGCCGAGATTTTCCAGCTCCGGATTGCGGAAGGCGGGCAGAAAGAGGTGCTCCACCAGTTCGTTGCCCAGCTTGCCGCCGCCGCCGTGGCCCATCACGATGGTGGGATAATCGGCCAGCGGCAGCGGACAGGACCAATTCGCAAAATCCGGCGCGCCGGGTTTCGGATCTTCAGCCATTGGTTGCCCTCGTCAATCCGCTTCCGGCGTTGGCCAGATCCTCCGCTGACAAGAACCGTCCGTAGTTGTAATATGCTGCGCAGGCGCCTTCGCTGGAGACCATGGTCGCGCCGAGCGGATGGCGCGGCGTGCATTGCTTGCCGAAGGCCGAGCACTCAGCCGGCTTGATAACCCCGCGCAGCACGTCTCCGGCGCGGCAGAGGGGCGACTCGGCGGTATGAATGCCGGAGATCTGAAAACGCTGCTCGGCGTCGAAGGCGCGATAAGGCTCGCTCAGCCGCCAGCCGCTCTTCGGAATGACGCCGATGCCGCGCCACGCCCGGTCGGTGACCTCAAAAACTTCAGACAGCAGCTTCTGCGCGGCTCGGTTGCCCTCGAAGGTGACGATGCGCTCGTAAGCGTTTTCAACCTCGTGGCGACCAGCCTCGAGCTGAATCACGGCGCGGCGAATGCCATCCAGCAAATCCAACGGCTCAAAACCGGTGACCACCATCGGCACTTTGTATTTCTCGGCCAGCGGCGGATACTCCCAGTAGCCCATCACACTGCAGACGTGTCCAGCCAGCAGAAAGCCATCGATCTTGTGGCCAGGAGCACTCAGAATGGCCTCAATCGCCGGCGGCACCAGAACGTGAGAGACGAGCAGGGAAAAATTTTTCAGCGCGCGCCGCTTGGCGACGTGCACGCTCATGGCATTGGCTGGAGCGGTCGTCTCAAAGCCCACGCCGAAAAAGACGACCTGCTTGTCGGGATTTTTGACGGCCAACTCGACGGCATCGAGCGGCGAGTAGACCACGCGCACATCGCCGCCCGCGCCCTTCACTTGAAATAAATCGCCCTCGGTGCCCGGAACGCGCAGCATATCGCCGAAGGAACAGAAGATGACGCCCGGCTGCGCGGCAATGGCCAGTGCCTTATCAATTAGCTCCAACGGCGTGACGCAGACCGGGCACCCCGGCCCATGAATCATCTCGATGCCGGTGGGGAGCATCTGGTCGATTCCGTTTTTAATGATCGAATGTGTCTGTCCGCCGCAGACCTCCATGATCTTCCAGGGGCGTGTGGTGACAGAATGAATCTCCCGCGCCATGCGCTGCGCAATCTCGCCGTTGCGGAATTCGGTGAGGTACTTCATTGGGCGGAACAGCTTCCATCCGGACACGGCGACTGCGGCGCGGCTGCGGCCCGAGCAAAGGCCTCTTCCTCGTTCTCCAACTCGGCGTCCAGCACGCCCATCGCGCGGAAGTCCTCAAGCGTCTGCAGGGCCGTCTCCTCGTCGATCTTGGAGAGCGCAAAGCCAACGTGGACAATGGTATAGTCGCCGACCTGAACCTCCGGCACATAGTCCAGGCAGACGCGCTTGACGATGCCGCCAAAGTTCACCCGCCCAATGCGGAGATCGCCCTCGGTAAGAATCTCTTCCACTTTTCCCGGAATTGCTAGACACATGGTTTCTCTATTATGCCGGGTTTGGGGTGCGTTTGTGGTGATTTAAATCACATAAAATCGCCCCCACAGAGCAGAGGAGCTAAGAAAAAGCTCAGCAGATCCATTATCTTGCGAAGCTGTACAGTTTTGCTCAGATGGGGTTTGAGTAGAGTCATTACTTTCATAAGATGCAGGGAATCCTGTGGAATGGGTAGGAATCTATCTATGTCCATGTCAGCAGGCCCTACAGCATTGTGACTTTAACAATTGCCCCAGGGACAATTCACAGGAGAAAGACATGAAAAGATATGCATTCGGATTTCTTACATTGGCAATGGCCCTTGCAATCACACCCAGTGCGTTGGCCTCTCCACTCATCCTCGGCACAATCGGCATTAGCGGCGGTAATGATATTTGGGGCTCATCGGGATCATTTGTCACGTTCACCGTCCCCAGCGGGGAGGTCGTGGACAACTCCTCCGATCTCTCGGTTATTCTGATGAACACTGCCGTGACAATCAACAACTCTAATTTCATATCCGCCACTCCTGACGGGCTCTTCTTAACTACCGCGAGCTCGGGGGGGAACATCGCCACATTCACCATCACCGGCCTGGTCGATGTCACGCAACCCTTGAATACCCAGGGGAACATAGGTGGGACTGGCGAGTATTTGGATGTCTCCGGAACCGGCATATTGACTTTGACTGGTTACGCGCCAACATTGGCGACCTTCAGCTTTGACAGTACCGATGCGAGCCAAAACTACGGTAATGGAGGGGTCAATGGGGGGTCCTCCACATGGGGGATCGACATTACCTCCGAAGGTGCTCCTCCTGCCGTTCCTGAGCCCGGTACTCTGAGCTTGTTCGGCTCCGGCCTCCTCGGGTTAGCAGGGATGCTTCGCCGCAAACTGGCGAAGTAACAGAACCCGCTTAACCGGAATATTCTTGCGGCTCCCCCATGGATTCCCCAGTCTTAGCTTCCTAAGGACTGGGGAACCACACACTCAGCGTCCCCTCCCGGCCCGCTCCTCCGCCAGATACCCCAGCCACTCCTCCATCCCCGCCCCGGTCTTGGCGGAGGTCTCGAAGATTCGAATCCCCGGCCGAATCTCATTGATATTCCTGAGTGCAGTATCGCGGTCGAAGCCGCAAGGCTCGGCGATGTCGATTTTGGTGATGACGGCGGCGTCGGCGGAGTTGAAGAGCGTGGGATACTTCAGCGGCTTGTCCTCGCCCTCGGTGACGCTGAGCAGGGCCACGCGAATCTTCTCGCCCAGGTCGTAGCTCGATGGGCAGACCAGGTTGCCGACATTCTCGATGAAGAGGTAATCCAACCCACCCAGGGTTACTCCCTCCCAGCCGTCGAGGTGCTTGCCGATCATCTCTGCATCCAGGTGGCAGATGCCGTGGGTATTGATCTGGCGGACGGGAGCGCCGCTGGAAGCGAGACGGCGGGCGTCGTTGTCGGTCTCTAAATCTCCCACAAGTGCTGCGGCACGAGAGCCGTGCGCAAGCACCTCCTTCAGCGTCCGCTCCAGAAAGGCTGTCTTGCCCGTGCCGGGGCTGGAGACCAGGTTCAGCACCAGCACGCCAGCAGCTATATAGCTGGCCCGCAGTGCAGCCGCAAGCTCATCGTTCTTCTTTAGAATTCCCCGCCGCAGCTCCACAATTCGTGTCGTCATAGCGACACCTTAATCTGTAATGTCATTGCTGTACCTCGCCATCTTCAATCTCAATCGAGTCAATCTCCAGCTCGCGGCCCTGGCGCATATCGCTGCACGGCTCGCCGCAACGAGGGCAGCGGAAGCTCTGGACGCCTTCCAACTCGACATCCTGCCCGCACGCCGCGCAGTGCATCACCACCGGCAGCAGGTTGACCACCAGCTTCGAGCCCTCCAGCGGTGTTCCCTCGCTGGCAATGCCGTAGCAGAACTCCAGCGACTCGGGAATCACCGAGGCCAGAGCGCCCACGCGCAGCCTCACCTCAAGCACCCGCGCGCCCCTGGACGAATCAGGCAGTGCCGCCAGCGTCTCGGTCACCGTCTCCACAATGCTGCTCACGATGGAAAGTTCATGCATTCAAGTTGGATTTTACGCTTTGGCTCCTCTGTCTCGCCGCCCGCTTCGCCTGAATTGCTCCGTTCTGTAAGATAAAAGTACAAGGAATATTTCATGCCCAACCCAGCCGCCATGAAGCCTACGCTGAGCCAGTCGAAGGGTCTCGCCCTCAGCCAGCTCGCCCCAGCCGCCGTGCAGTCGGAGATTCGCGCCATGACGCTGGAGTGCGACCGCATCGGTGGCATCAACCTGGCCCAGGGCGTCTGCGACACACCGGTCCCCGCTCCGGTCATGGAGGGCGCGATTCAGGCCATCCACGACGGCTACAACATCTACACTCGCCTGGATGGCATAAGCCGTCTGCGCAACGCGATCTCAGCCAAGCAGAAGCGCGATTACGCACTGGACTACGACCCGGAGAGCGAAGTACTCGTCTCCTCCGGCGCCACCGCCGGCTTGCACGCCGCCGCCATGGCCCTGCTCAACCCCGGCGACGAAGTTCTGATCTTCGAACCCTTTTACGGCTATCACGTAGCTACACTCAAGTCGATGCGTGTCGTGCCAGTCATTGTCCCGCTGGCCGAGCCGGATTTTGCGCTCGATCTCGGCGCGCTGCGCTCCGCCATCACTCCCCGCACCCGCGCCCTGCTGCTTAACACGCCCGCCAACCCCAGCGGCAAGGTCTTCTCCCGCGCCGAGACCGAAGCCATCGCAGAAATCGTTCAGGAACACGATCTCTTCCTCATCACCGATGAGATCTACGAATACTTCGTCTACGACGGCGCGCAACACATCGCCCCCGCCACGCTGCCGGGAATGCGCGAGCGGACGATCATGATCTCCGGCTTCAGCAAGACTTTTTCAGTCACCGGCTGGCGGCTCGGCTACGTCACCGCCGACGCCCGCTGGATAGGCGCAATGAGCTACTTCCACGATCTGACCTACGTCTGCGCTCCCTCAGCCTTTCAACACGGCGCCGCCGCCGGCCTGGAGCAGCTTCCGCCCAGCTTTTATGCGCAGTTAGCCAGCGACCACCAATCCAAGCGCACCCGCATCCTGAGCGCCTTGCGCGATGCCGGCCTTGAGCCCAGCATCCCCGCTGGCGCTTATTACGTTCTCGCCAGCGCGCGATGCATTCCCGGCAAAACTACCGCCGAAAAAGCCCGTCGCCTGCTAGCCGCAACCGGTGTAGCCGCCGTTGCGGGTTCAGCCTTTTTCCGCCCCGGCCACGGCGAAAACCTGCTGCGCTTCTGCTTCGCCAAAAAAGACAACGAGCTGGACGAAGCCTGCGCACGGCTGCGAAAGCTTTAATGAATCGATCTCCGGTAGTATCCAATGCAATGCTCTAGCATTTTTATTGATAGTGTAAGGATGCTCAGTGCCCCATCCATTTCACGTTCTTTGTGAAATGGATGGGAAACCAATAAACCCACCCTACAGAAACTGTGAAAATACTTTAGACTAAGAGCGCGATGAATATGAACGACAAAATAATAAGCGCCGCATTGCCAACAACGTATGCCGCAGGACTGGCTGCCTTATGCCTGGCCGCCGCGCAGTTCCTTGCCGGCTGCGGAACGCCAGCCGCGCCACAACCGCCCTCTTTGAAGCTGCCGGTCCCGGTGGCAGACCTGGCCGCCATCCGCACAGGCAACCAGGTGACGCTTCACTGGACAATGCCCAAGAAGAACACGGACAGACTGCTGCTGAAGGGCGACGTGGCTGGATTTGTCTGCCGCAGCACCTGCGGTGCGGCCAGTGGCACCTGCGGTGCGGATAGAGGCAACTGTGTTGCAGCTGGTGCCGCACAATCGGTTGCACCTGGGGCAGTGGGGTCATTTATAGAGACGCTGCCTGCTGAGCTGGCTGCCGGAGCACCGCGCCCACTGAGCTACTTTGTTGAACTGAAGAACGGCAACGGCCGCTCGGCGGGGCTGTCGAACGACGCCGTTGTGCTGGCCGGCGTTGCGCCCGCGCCGGTGGACAATCTCACCGTCGAGGTGCGCAAGCAGGGGGTGGTCCTACGTTGGACGAATTCTGATGCCGACGCACAGAAATCATCCGCCATTCGCCTGCAACGCAAGCTGCTCACCCCGCCTGCCTCCAAGCCCCATGAGGGTATGCTCGCGCCCCAGCCTGAACCGGTCGAACAAAACCTTCTGGTAGACTCCTGCGCGTTGGGAGGACGCGTGGGGGGCTGTAGCGCCCTGGACAACAGCATCCACTTCGGCCAGGTCTATGAGTACCGCGCCCAGCGCGTGGCCCGGGTCACGGTGGAGGGCAAAACGCTGGAGTTGGCTGGCGAGCTTTCCGCCCCGGTGCGCGTTGAAGCTCGGGACATCT
>CZKF01000214.1_pt1 | contig 15606 bp, 13 predicted proteins | sample 1122351 | NCBI WGS metagenome assembly CZKF01 (sample SAMEA3539301, study PRJEB10725) | soil metagenome | biome: tundra; feature: field; material: soil | place: USA | collected 2010-05 | depth 0.15 m
ATGCAGCGTTCCGCGCGGAATGATCAGCATATCGCCCTTCTTGAGGGTAAGGGTGGTGGCTCCCTCCGCCGCGGGCGCAAGCCACTCTCCGGGCTTGGTGTTGCGTCCGTTCTTTGGCGTTCCGCCCACCTCGTAGACCGTTGTTCCGTCGAGGATCAGCAGCACATGGTCGCGGTTCTCGTGCCACTCGAACTCCGCGGCGCTCCTAGCCGTTTCAGTGGTCAGAACGACCGTGAACTCCTTTGAGCCGAAGAAATTGTCGTTGCCGGGCTTGGCTTGCAAAGCCTTCATGCCATCCTGAATGCGTTGCGCGGTGAACAGTTGGAAGCCGGCTGGGGCTGCGGGCGTTGTGCTCTGTCCCGCTGCATACGAGGCAAACAGCGTTGCATCGGCGAGGGTGAGGCCTGCGGCAGCGGCGACAGGCGCAGTGCGCAGGAAGTTGCGGCGAGTCGAATTCTTGACTGCAAGGTCTTCCATCAGATTTCTCCCACAACAGTAAAACATTGAAGGCTGCATTCTGTCAGCTATTGGCGATGCCGCATTGCCGGGCCGGCGCGCTTGGTTGCGGTGAATTGAAAATAGGCGGTTGAAGTTCGTGGTTTCCCATTTCTCGTTTCTGAGACTTGGGATTCTCGGGAAAATGAGCTACGGCCGAGGAACGCTGTATGGCCCGGGGAGGCTGGGTTCGGCTGGCTTGTCGGCCGGTTCCGGCGCGGTGTGAACAGCTGTGCGCTTGGAGAAGATGCGGAACTGCACCACCAGGTCCAGCAGCACCGGAACTGGCTTGCCATCCTTGATGGCCGGCTGGAAGTTGGCCTTGCGGATGGCCGCAACCGCGTTCTCATCCAATCCAAAGCCGATGGGCCGGCCGACCGCGATCTCGTTCGCCTTGCCATCCGGGCCGACAACGGTGTGATAGAGGGCCATGCCGGCCACGCCACTGGCTTGGGCGAATTCATTTGAATCCGGTTCGAAGGTGGTCAGCAGGCGCGCCTTCTGGTCCACCGTGTTCTGGCGGAGGATGGCCGGGTCTTTGGGCCGATAGTCGGCCTTGGCAGCCACGGCCTGGTAGTAGAGTTTCCAGAAGTCAGGCAGGCTGGCCATCATGCGCTCGTCAAGTCCTTGGGCGAAAACCTGCTCGAGGGCGTCCTTGAGCACCTTCGTGGCATGAGCCGGCGAGGTGGTTGTGGTCACGCTTTTGGGGTCGGCGGGACGCTCTTTCAAGGGCGTGGCGGCGATGGAGGCCTTAAGCTGGTCGGCCTCGCTCATCTCTTCAGGCTCGGGCGCCGCCTGCGGCGGGGCCGGCTGCGCTTGCTCTGCGGCTGGTGCGGCGCCTCGCTTTAAGTGCCAGAATTTCTTGCCCTTATCGTTTTCTTCCTTGCCTGTCGTGGGCTCCTTGCCGCCCTTGGCTTCCTTTTCCTTCTTGGGCTTCACCACCATCTCGCGGTCGATGGTGATCTTCACTACTTTCTTATTGGGAGTGATGCGGACCCGGTCAAAAGCGCTTGCGGAGTCCTCGAAGGCCAGCTGGCCCTGGAAGTGCAGTCCGAAGCGGGCGCCTTCCAGCGTGACCTTGTGCTTGGTGATGCGAACCTTGTCGATCTGGATGGCGCTGAGCGTGTAGGAGCCCTGCGGGGAGTGACCGATGAGGTGGCCGTACTCATTGAAACTAAGGGAGTTGTCCAGGTAACCGCCGCGCAGATAGAGCGCCTTGCCCACCAGCAACTGCTTGAGTTCTGCGTCCGAAATGCCGCCGGCCTCCTCCGGAGGGGCCGCCTGCGACCCCTGCGGTGGGGCTAACTGCGCCTGCGGCGCGCTTGCCGCTGGAGCCGTAGGCTGTTGAGCCGTATCGGGTTGCGCGGGCAGCTGAGCCAGAGAGGAAAAAGCCAGGGCCATAGCGGCGCAGCAGGCTGCGGCGACAAGTCGAGCCAAAGCCGCCCAAAAAGTGGAATTAGGCCGAAAGCGAGGCATGAGCATGGATGAGCCTTTGAGCGACACTCTAACAGGATTCAGTTATCGCCGTCGACAGAAATGCGCTAACGACCTAAGTGATTGAGCCGCCAGAGGATGCGGCGGAAGATGCCGAGGATGCGGCGCGTGTCGTGCGCGGAGAGGGAGAGGCGTCGGAGTAGTAGGCGGAGGTCGTGGCGATTGGCCGGCTGCATGGCGCGCGGGGAATAGCCGGCCGCCTGCATGGTCTCTTCGATTACTCCGGCCAGCAGATCAAGACGGCCGGAGGTGGGTGCGGAAGTGATTGACGGGACTGGGGTTGCGGGCGGGGGTTCAGGCGCGGAAACGGCGCGGCGGGTGAGCTCATAAAGGCAAACGGCGACGGCTTGGCCCAGGTTCATCGAGGGTTGTTGGGGGTCGGTGGGGATCTCGACCAAGAGGTGGCAGAAGGAGAGGTCCTCACGGGTAAGTCCATGTTTTTCCGAGCCAAAGACCAGTGCCACGCGGCCTCCCCGAGCCAGTTCCTGCCCCACCAGAGGGGCCAGCTCCGGCAGCGGGACGACGGGTTGTTCGGGCTTGCGACGGGTGATGGTTCCGGTGCCTACGACCAGGGTGCAACTGGCCACGGCCTCGGCAAGAGTTGCTGATTCTACAGCGTTTAAGAGCAACTCTGGGGCGCCGATGGCGGAGCGGGCCTCGCGCCAAGTGGGATCAAAGGGAGCCACAACCGAGAGGCGCCGAAGGCCGAAGTTGGCCATGGCGCGCGCCGCCGCTCCTATATTCAAGGGGTTACGCGGGGAGACCAGGACTACTTGGAACGAGTCGCGTTGGGATTCAGGGAGCACGAAACGATTGTAGAGCGGCGGGGATTGGCTAGCGCGGGCAGGCCGGGCAAAGTGCCGTTTGAAGCACATATTTTTTTGCAAAATATGGGCTATTTGGAGAGAAATACGTGCGCATATAAGGACATGTAAATCGGTTATTAAGGCGGTTTTTCTCCATGCTTTCGCCTAAAACGATCTATCTTGTTTTATATGAATAGGTTAAGGAGAATTTACGCAGGAAATTTTGGCAACTTGACCTAGTCTTGACCTAGTCGAGTTGAGGGAGGACTATCCGTCCAGGCAGACACCTTCGGCTCGGAGCAGTCGGGGTATTAGAGATCCAGGCAAGGGAACAGGGACCAGGGAACAGGGAGACGAGGAGTCAGCAAGGCAGCGAGATAGGAAATCGGCGAATCCGCAAGTTGGTCGATGCGCTTCGGGAGAAGATTATCGAGGAGGGGGCGGCGAGGTAAGAGAGGGAACCGCTGCTGGCATCTAATTGCGGTAGGTTTCTGTTGACAATCTACATGTCTCGGCTCACTGTACATGTAGAAGGGCAACAGGTGAGGGCGGTTGGGTGAGAGCAGAGTGGAGGCTCTGTGTGGGGATGAGGCTGAAACTCTGTAAGTGGAGATGCGACCGGAGCTCTCAGAATAAAGATGAGATTGGAACGCTGCGAACGGGCGAAAGTGGATTGGAAGCTCTTCAAGAAGAGATGAAATCAGAACTCTGTAAGTGGGATAGATTGGAGTTCTGCGAATGGACAAGATGAGATTGGCTCTGCAAATGAGCGAGATGCGACCGGAGCTCTCAGAGTAAAGATGAGATTGGAGCGCGGCTGATGGACGAGATGAGGGCGGAGATTCTGCAAGGGACACTGGACCTGATGGTTTTGAAGACGATTGAGGCAATGGGACCGCTGCATGGGTACGGTATTGCGCGGCGGATTGAAGAGGTGAGCGGCGGTGAGGTGAGCGGCGGCGGGCTGAGGTTGAACCAGGGAACGATCCATCCTGCGCTGGTGCGCTTGCTGCGGCGGAGATGGATCAAAGCAGAATGGGGAGTGTCGGCGAGCAGGCGTCGGGCCAGGTTTTATGCGCTGACTCCGATGGGGCGGGAAGGGATGGCATTGGAAGCCGCGAACTGGGAACGGATGGCGGGAATGATGGCGCGGTTTCTGGGGACGGATCAGGGAGCAGGGAATAGCTAGTCAGCAGGTCAGCGAGTCAGCAAGGCAGCGATGTAGCAAAACAGCGGATTCGCAAGTTAGTCGAGGCGATTCGGGAGAAGATCAGGGAGGAAAAGATTGAGGGGTGAAAAAGCAGGGAACAGGGAATAGGGAATAGAAAAACATGATCGTTGGATATCCCAGTTCTCGGAGCGAGAACTGGGATATCCGGTCCCTGGCAATCTTGGTGAGAACGATTGCTTCATTATTGTTTCCCGCCAAACGCCCGACTTCAGTGCTAAAGTGGATGTACCATGACATCGACATCGCGAAATCCGGCCAAAGAACTGGAGGGTCAAATTCTTGAAGGAGGATGGACTGTAGGTCCACTCCTCATTAAGAAGCCCAGGGCGACAGGCGGGAACTTTTGCCAATGCTATAAGGTGCATTCCCGGTCGGGCAAAGAGGCTTTTCTCAAAGCCCTCGACTTTCACCGTGCATTTGAACACGGCATGGAAATGATTGAGAAGATCACGGTACTGTATAACTTTGAACGTGAACTGCTAGGTGAGTGTACGAAGCGTAGGATGGATCGTGTAGTGGAGGCAATCGCCCACGGCGAATTTCAGGCTGATTCTAAGGACCCGTTCACTCGCGTTCCTTATCTAATATTCGAGCTTGCAGACGTTGATTTCAGGTCCCATTTAGATGATCCATCTCTCAGATCATCAGTGGCTTGGAAATTAAGATCGCTACATCATGTCGCAACTGGTCTTAAGCAGTTGCATGGGGCTGGAATCGCACATCAAGATCTGAAGCCTAGCAACGTCTTGATTTTCCACATTAATAACATCCTAACAATTTCGAAAGTCGCTGATCTTGGGCGGGCGTCACGAATAGGACATTCTTCCCCACATGATGATTTATTGTGGGCTGGCGACCCAAACTATGCGCCGCCGGAGGTGCAATATTCTTATTTCGAATCTGAGTGGTGGAAACGAAGGATTGCAGCCGACCTCTACACACTTGGAGGATTACTCTCATTTGTGTTCACCCAAACTACATCTATAGCTACGTTATTTCACTCGCTACCTATAGAGTTTTGGCCATCAAATTGGGGTGGAAGCTTTGATGATGTTTTGCCATATCTTATAAATGCATTTCACGTCACCGTGGATGATTTTGGGAATGCCTTGCCTGTTCAGCTGCGTGATGACCTTTTGCCTGTATACAAAATGCTCTGCCACCCAGATCCAGGCAAGAGAGTGTTCCCAGATGTAACAATGAACAAAAACGCGTTGGAGAAATATCTCAGCAAATTGGATCTGTTAGCCTTTCGTGCTGAGACCGGAAGGTACGATTAGGATGCCTGGATTTCTAGATAATCGCGAGCGTAATGTCATACCGCGTTGGCGTGACTTTTTAAGTACTGTCTATCTAGGAGAACTGAACGCAGGTAAGCCTGCAAGTATCATTGTCCCACCTATTTATGATCTATCTTCAATTGCTGCGGATTGGGAAAGGAATAAATCTGCGTCTTTTGCAGGAGATTTGATTTCAGCCGCGATTGTCGGAAGAAATTTGCCAGCTGCACGCGAAGCATCAGAATTCGTGATTACACTATCAGAGGATGTTTCGCCGCAGCTACATGCACTCGCACAACGCGTACTTGCAGGAAATCCGAAGACATTCCGTGACGTTATAAAGCCCTTGGATCTTACGGAGGGTCAGAGTTTTCAGAAAAGCCCGGAGATATCCTCGGCAAGAAGGAGGCTAAGCAATTATCCTTCAGATGCTGTCCTTTGGATGGACCTAGCGTATCTCTATGCGGTTCGAGGCCTTTCCAGTAAGGCTGAGCGATGCACGCGGATCGCGTTGAATCTTGCTCCGGCGAATCGTTTTATTCTTCGGTCTTCAGCGCGGTTTTTCGTTCATGTTGGTCGCCCGGACATAGCACACGATCTGATTCGAAGATCTCCTGATTATAAAGAAGACCCGTGGTTGCTTGCTGCAGAAGTATCTGTTGCACTCGCTGCTAAACGTACGCCATGGTCTACACGTGAGTCTTTTTCGCTTCTTAATGCGGAGAGATTTAGCCCGCATCATATATCAGAGCTAAGTAGCGCTTTGGGCACCTTAGAATTTAATTCTGGTAACTCGAGCAAAGCAAAAAAACTATTTAGACGTTCGTTACAAAAGCCAAACGATAATAGCCTCGCCCAAGCGAAATGGATCTGGCGTCAAGTTTGGGGAGTGCCCGCTGATTTTAACGTTGAGGAGTTCAAAATAGATCGGCCTTTTGAGGCTGCTGCATTTGAGGCCCTTGGTCAAAGTGATTGGAAGAAGGCATACTCTTCTACTCTACAATGGCTCGGGGATGAACCGTTCTCCTCCGAACCGGCACGTTTGGCATCATATATATCAGCCACAGTTTTTGAGGACTTCGCGAGGGCCGAAGAATTAGCCAACTTTGGACTCGTCACAAATCCTAATGACCCTGGCTTTCATATTGGTTTAGCGTTCAGCTATGCCAGCACGGGTCGGCGCGATGAGGCATATAGTGAATTGTCTAAAATTGAACTCTCCGAATCGGAGGATTGGGTTGGAGCTGCCATTGAGGCAAACTATGGCTTATTGGCGTTTCGTGGCGGCTATGCGGAATCTGGTAGGAAGCGTTACGGAATGGCCGTGCAAAAGGCAGACCTCATCAAAGATAAAAGGACGAAGCTCACTGCGCTCGTATACTGGGCGACTGAGGAACTCGCATTGCCTGACAGCAATTCTGTTAGTCTCCTTGCTGAGGCTCTCGAAGCAAACAAGGCGGCTTCTGGTTATTTTAACTCGTTCTTATTGCAGCGGCTTACCGAAAGGATCTCCAAGAAGTTTGTTTAAATGAAGCTAATTGGAGACAGCTTGTACAGCATTGATTAATTCCCAGTAACAATATTGATGTTATGTGATGGAGTTAAAACTCCGGCATATCATTCCATGACCTGATACAAAGTAGAGGAGTCCTAGCTCTCGAGTTTCTTGATGTAGAGCCAGAGGCCTACGAGCATGAAGGCTATGGCGACGAGGCAGATGCCGAGGCCTATGCGGCGATGGTTGCGCTCGACCATGGCGTCCTGGCCGGCTTTGAGGTTGGCGGCGGCGATCTTCATGCCGGCCTGAACATCCGCGTCTACCAGAGCGGTCTGGAAGGTGTGGATGGTGACGCGGGCCTTTGTGAGCGAATCCTGGGCCTGGTCTTGAGAGAGTCGGGCTTCGCTGACTTCCATGCCGGATGACTCGGCGAGGCGCAAGGACTGATCAGCGTTCTTGACCGCTGTGTCCAACTGCGTCAGGTTGGTCACGATGGACGCTCTTTCCTGGTCGCACTTTTCGCCGGGGGCATGACACTTCAAGCAGACACCGGCGGGGCCGGTGCCCAGCATCGCGTCCGATGGCATGTGGATGGCGTGATTGCTGTGGCAGACGACGCAGCCGGGAAGGCCCTTATCCTGAAATGCCTTGAAGTGCGAACTCTTGCCGTACATCTGTGCCTGGAAGGCGTGGCAGTTGGCGCAGACGTTTTGCACCTTGTCGACACCGGGGGGCAGGGCGCCGTGGTTTCCGTGACAGGTGGTGCAGGTGGGCGCGCTGAGATCGCCGCGGACCACCATGGCGTCGTGATGGACGCTGGTGGAGTAGTTGGCAAACTGATCGGTGGGGATGCCGTAGGGCTTCATGTAGGCCGCGTCGGAGTGGCAGCGCGAGCAGGTCTTGGCCACGTTGACGGGGTTGACGGTGGAGCGTGGATCGCTGGGCGGGCGGAGATCGTGGACGCTATGGCAATCCGTGCAGACGGCAACCTTGGTGTCTCCGGCGGCGAGGCGCTTGCCGTGCATGCTGGTGTGGTACTGATCGAGCTGGTCGGTGCGCAGGCTGGGATTGAATTGGCGCATGTAGGCGGGATTGGAGTGGCAACTGCCGCACAGTTGCGGAACCTGCTTGCGATCGATTTTGCCCTTCCAGCCGGCCTTGCGGCTCATGGCCTGGTCGGGATCGTAGTTGGATGCGTCGCCGCCGTGGCAACTGACGCAGGTGAGGCCCTTTTGCGCGTGGATGTCCTGGCTGAACGTCTCCGAGGTGACTTCAAGGCGGCCGGGCTGCGCGGAGTGGCAGTCCAGGCAGGAGTTCACGGCCTGCGCATAAAGGGACGGCGCGAGCAGGATGGACGCGGCCAGCAGGGCGGAGCGCGCGGCGAGCAGCGAATTATTGCGCAAGGAAGCCATAGACAGTCATACCTATTACGTACACAAGAGCAAAGATGGAGATACCGGTGACCCAGACTTTCCTTCGCGAGGATTTGTCTCCCTCGAAGAAAGGCAGCAGCATCCACAACAAGCCGGCCAGGCTACAGCCCAGAATGCCCAGCACCTCGCCGTCGATGATCCAGACTTTGGAGGGAATCATTTTGAGTGTCTGGAACATGAAGAGGAAATACCACTCGGGCTTGATGCCCGCCGGCGCGGAGATAAAGGGGTCCGCCTTCGTACTCAGGTTCCAGGGGAAGAAGGCCGCCAGCGCGCCCAAAACGCCCATGGCCACGTACCAGGCCATCATCTCCCGCAGCGCGAAGTTGGGAAAGAACTTCATCTCGCGGCGGGTGGAGGGATTCTCGATCCATTCCGCTTCCACCTTGGGCGGAACGCTCATGCCCTGGCGCTGCACAAAAAACAGGTGAATGGCGATCAGCACGGTCACCAGTCCAGGAAGGACGGCGACATGGAAGCCGAAGAATCGGGTCAGCGTGGCTCCGGTCACCTCCGGGCCGCCGCGCAGAAAGATCATCATGGCCTTGCCGACGACAGGAACCTGCCCGGCCATCTCCGTGCCCACCTTGGTGGCAAAGAAGGCCAGCGTGTTCCAGGGCAGCAGATAACCGCTGAAGCCGAAGCCCATGACCAGATAAAGAAGGATCATGCCGGTGACCCATGTCAGCTCGCGCGGTTTGCGGTAGGCCTTGAGAAACAGCACGCTGAACATATGCACAAAGGCGGTGAAGATCATCAGATTGGCCGCCCATGCATGGACGGAGCGAATCAGCCAGCCAAACTGCACCCGGGTCATGATGTACTGCACGCTCTCGTAGGCCTCGTTGGCGCCGGGGCGGTAATAGAGGAGCAGCAGGATTCCTGTGAGCACCTGAATCACGAAAAGGAAGAGCGTGATGCCGCCAAAGAAATACCAGTAGGAGAGACGATGCTGAGGGACAGTCTTGTGCTTGAACGGAGCGATCAAATCGTCCAGGTGAAGGCGTTCATCGAGCCAGCGATACAGAGCGGCGATCACGATCAGGCCTCCCTCTTGCGGCTGACGACAATCTCGTCGCCGCGCTGGTGGACATCAAAGACGGTGAGCGGCCTGGGCGGCGGCCCGGAGACGTTGCGTCCGTTCAGATCGTAGATGCCGTTGTGGCAGGCGCACCAGATCTCTCGCAGATCGCCGCGATACTGCACAATGCAGCCCAGGTGGGTGCAGGTCGCCGAAAGCGCGCGGAAGGTGCCGTCGGCGTTCAGGATCAGCAGCCCCGGTTTGCTGCCGAAGCGGAAGATCTTGCCGGAGTTGGGCTTTAACTCGCCGAGCTTGGCGGCAATCACCTCGTCCCCGCCGAGATCGACCACCTCCGGAGGAACAAAGTAGCGCAGCACGGGATAGAGAAAGGATGCGAGAGAGGCAAGCAGACCGCCGCCCAGAAAAAGCTCAATGGCGCGGCGTCGCGAGGCATCGGGTGGGGGAGCCTGGTTAGCGCACATGGCTCTCACCCCCTGCTGCAACTGCCTGTTTAAAGATTCTGAACTTATTGATACTGCTGGCCAAACGCCTCGACCTCCCGTACTGGACACCAACATGCAAATCCATTTTGAGCGTTCCATGGGGGAAACGCCCCGGCTACACGTGGTGAAAAAATCGTAGAGATTTTAAGAGGTCTGGGTCTGTGATGTACATCACCTATTCTGAAAATAGAGATGGAAAAACCCACATTCTGAAGGGAGAAACGGGTGGGGTGGCTCAAAACGGGAAGACGGCAAAAAAAAGAGACGGACGCGACCTTAGATCGCGTCCGCCGGCGGATTGAGCGCTACTTCTGCAGCGTGCGGATGTAGGCGATGACTGACTTGATCTGGTCGGCGCTCAGCTTGTCGCCATACTCCGGCATCTTGTTCTTGCCACTCTTGACGATGGCGATCAGCGCAGCGTCGGGGCTATTGACGATGGCCGGATCTTTGAAGGATGCAGCCTTCATGGCCTTGCCGGCCGGGGTGGCGCCCAAACCGTCGACTCCGTGGCACATGAGGCACTTCGATTTGTAGTTATCCGCGCCGCTTTGAGCAAGAGCTGGAATAGCGATAGCGGCGGCGAGGAAGAAGACCGCCACGTTATTGCGAGTCATTTTCACTGAAAAGCTCCTTTGTGCCGGGATTTCGATTTTGGTCTCCCGGTCTCGCATAAGTATACCCTTGCGCGGGGTGAGGCCGGTTCATAGGTCTCAAAGACTAAAACCCGGATGGCCGCTATATGTCGCGCAGGAATAACTCGATCTTGTTGCTGGTCCAGGTTTTCCGAATATAGCTCTCAAGAGGATATTGGCATCGAGCACTAATTTTATGGGAGAGCTCATTTGTGCTCTTCCTTGCGGCGTGCCTCTTTACGGAGGCGCTTGAAATCCTCAATGATCTCGTCCTCGGTAACTCCGGCCTCGGCCATATCCTGTTGCAACTGCGCATGAATGGCGTCAAGAGCTGCTTTTTCCGCTTCGGTGCGCTTGCGGCGCGTTGGTAGGTAGTAGCCGATGGTGTCGCCGTGGCGGGTAATCGCCAGCGGCCCCTCGGATTCGAGCAGGTAGGTGGCCAGATTGTCCCGAAATTCGCGAATACCGATGCTTTGAGCGCCCATGGAGACCTCCGTTGTGTACGCAAGTGTACCATATTTTTAGTGAAGCGGACGACGGTATTTCGGGTCAGGGAACAGGGAATAGCAACCCCTGCGACAAAGACCTGTCGCACGGCTATTGGGAGGCGTAGGGGCCGAGAAATCTCTCCCCGTTGAAATGGATCAGATGCGAAGGAGCATCGGCGACCCACACTTCGGTTTCCCATGCGATCTCTCCGAGGTAGCGGCTCATGATGGATCGATTTGGAAACGCAGTAACGAAAACCAATCCCGCCTTCGACTTGGCAAACAGCTTTGCCAGTTCCGCATGACGCTTACCATCAACCGGCCCATGGCTGGTAACGGACTCTACCAGGAGCAGCCAGTTGCGGTCGGGATAATGCAGCACCACATCGGGCATCTTCCCGTGAGTTTCAACTTCTACGCCGAGTTTGGCGAGTAGTGATTTCTCAAAGTACCCCCACTTTTTGCCGGTGTCTCCGGCGTAGATCAGAACGGCTCCGGGTACAAAACGCGCCGCGAAGCTCTCAATGATCTTTCGGATCAACTCGCTATGTTCGCCGGGGCTAAGTTTCATTACTTTGCCCGCTGCGATCTGAACGGGAACGAGATTATGCTTACGCTCGTTAGCGTAACGCGCAGCCAGAGTCTGGCGCTTCGCAAGGTATGCATCCAAGGTGTTGTTCCACGCGGTTGTGCCAAAGCTACGCAATAACTCTAATGCGAAAGGCTCAATCTGATAAACGGTGGCAGGGCTGTTCACTGGTCGTGTCGGATTGCCGGGGTTGGAGACGGCAACGCCAGCGTCAACAAATTGGTGCATGGTTTGTCGCCGTATCGTCTCTCGTGTATTGGGTGCGTAGGCTTTGTCGTAATGGTCTCGAATCCAATCCATGATTGGAGTGATTCCCATTAGAGGGCTTTCTGCTTGCGGCCAATTCCTCTTTGGTTGCAGGTTCAGCAAGGCCAGCAACGAGAGCGCCGAGCGTTCGTTCTGCTGGCTCTTGGGGAGGCCGAGAGCAGCTAGGATTTGCAGTGCTGATCTAAGCAGCGCTTTCTTGTTCATCCGGTGAGCCCTCGTGCAATTGCATCCATTCTGGATTGAGAAATGACCCCCTGGCTGCGTGCGCACTCGCCAATTGCGATTAGGGTGCGTCGATCTGGGAACTTCATCTGCCGAAGGTCGGTGGCGTTGACTTGAGTGTGTCCGTTGAACCGGCGGAAATTCTCATCAACTGCTGTGGTGTTGAGGAAAACCGCCAAACCGTAGGCGAGTGCTTCGGGCAAGCCGTGCTTTTCTTCATGCAAGACATTTAGATGGTTTTCAAAACCTAGAAGTTTTGCGGAGGGGAATTTGTCAGGTCTCACAACGCTCGCAATAATGCGGCGTGGTTCCTCCTTGGATGAAAACCGCCGGACCACCGTGTAAAAGCCGTTAGGGTAGAGCCACTTTCTCGTTTCCTCGTTGAGTTGGATTGCGTTTCCACGCTTGATTCCTTCTTTTGGCCAGTGGGTAACTTGTCCACTGAAGTGGCTTGGATAAAGCAGTGGCACTGTGTTCTTGCCAGGCTTCTCTTGGATATATTCGAGCAATCTGAAGTCGACAACGGGGCCTGTAGAGACTTCAATTCCAAGGTCGGCTGGAGTGAACTTGACGCCCTTGGACAGTTCGATGGTGTTGTATCCGAGCGAGGTCGGGACGTGAATAAACTTGTTCGGGTCATCCGGGAAGACAATCCGGTCAAAGGGATGTTCATGAGTCACTAGGTCGCTAAAGCTGTCGTCGGTGGAGTTGGAAACCGTGACGTTACTCTGGACCCCAGCGCACTCCAGCCGCATGATGACGTTCTCTTGGAGCACGTCGTCGTCCTTGAATGCCTTGGTTCGTGATGCGAATAGGTGTAGGTGCCGCAATGCAGCGCGGCTCAGCAGAAATTCGCGGAACGGGCGATAGTATGGGCCATTACAAAAACTGCGCGGGATGATGGCGACTAGCTGGCCGCCCGGCCTCATCAGGGATAGGGCTAAGGCGACGAAGGCGGAGTATAAATTCACTGTCTCGATGCCTACCTGCCTCAAGATCATGCGGTGACTCGACAGGCTGTTGATCTTTTTGTATGGCGGATTCAAGATAGCGTGTGTATATCGCCGAGGAGCCAAACTTTGCATTGCGGCTGCCTCGATGAAGTCATCTGGAACCACACGATAGCTTATGGGGAGTCGCGATAGGTAGTGGGCCAACGTCCGATCAAGGTATGCGCGCAGAATGGGGTCAATCTCGTAGGCATCTATCTGCGTATCGTGAAAGGAGAATCCGTCGGAGGCAGCGCAGCGGTCTAGGAAGGCGCAGGTGAGTGCGCCGACACCTGCCCCTGCATCAAGCAATTTGCATTTAGTCAGCGTGCTTGGCGGAAACATCGAGGCCATGAATCGCGCTACTGGCGCGGGCGTCATGAATTGCCCCAGCGCAGATTTGCGCTTCAGGGCCATACCCGGCGCGATTGCCCGCCGTACGCTATCCGCGTGCTCAAGTAGCTGAATCGGCATCTGTAACCCGCCTAAGGCGTCTCCATACAAGTGTAGAACGATAAACTCCGTCTGCCATCCCGAACTTAGGATCCGCGGCCTCGCCACATGTTGAAATCACGAACCTCGACCGCAAACCGCTCCCGCAAACCGCTCCCGCAAACCGCTCCCGAAAACAGCCTTGAATTGTCAATATCTATTGTAGATTCAATCGTTTATCGGATAGAAACTTCCGAAAACCCTTCCATTTCACCCCAATGTACCCGTTTTGTGGAGAAGCAGGTGGTGCTACCTGCACACTGTTTGTGCCTCTCGAAAGGCTCTTTTTTCAACAAAAAAGTACACCTGCAAGGCCACATTTCCCCCCTCTCATGACGGTCCTCTGGCGGCTGGCGGGGAAATGTTCTAGCCTCAAGGCATGATCTGGCCCAATCCTGCCGAGATGGCGCTGAATGAGTTGAGCACCGCGCCGCTGGTGCGCTTCAGCGTGCTGGCGCTCAGCTCGATCTTCTTTCTGGTGGACCCGTTTGCGGCGATTGGGTCGTTTTTGGCGATTACCGAGGGGGCTGACGCGGCGCGGCGCAAGCGCATGGCGCGCAAAGGGGCGCTGACCTGCTTCATCGTGCTGACCAGCTTTGCCGTGGGCGGGCAGTTGATCTTCCGGTTGTTCGGGATTACGTTGCCGGCGTTTGAGATAGCCGGTGGGCTGATTCTGATGCTGATCGGGCTGGACATGCTGCAGGCCAAGCGTTCGGCGACCCAGGAGGCGACCGGGGACACCGAGGAGGCGGCGCACAAGGAGGACGCGGGGATTGTGCCGCTGGGGATTCCGATGCTGGCCGGGCCGGGGGCGATTTCGACGGTCATGGTGCTGGTGGGGCAAACGCCGAGCCTGTGGCACTGGGAGATGGGGGCGATTCTGGCGTCGATTGCGCTGACCAGTTTGGCGAGCTATTGGGTTCTGGCCGGTGCGGGCCGGGTGCGCCGGGTGCTGGGCGAGACTGGGATCCGCGTGCTGGTGCGGGTTATGGGATTGCTGCTGGTGGCGCTGGCGATGCAGTATTTCGTCAATGGATTGACGGACTTGGGGTTGATTGCACGGCCGTGATCGGCCAGAATAGAGCATCGTATCCCACCCATTCCGCAAAAAACGCGGAATGGATGGGGCACGGGGCGCGGCACGACGGGCACGCTTCACGCATGGGGTACGTGGTAACCCCGGTCCCCAAATGCGAGGGACCGGGGGCACCCGGCAGTTTTGGGGCGGGTGTGGTTGAACGCCTGGTTTCCAATAGAAGCGGGGGTTTCCCACAGAAGCGGGGGTTTCCCACAGGGGGGCGCATTTGCAATTGCGCGGGCGGGTTGCTATTCTGGGGTAGTTGCAACCAGGCGGCAACGGTAGTAATGGTGTGCCGCTTGCAAGTGGGAGTAGTGTGTGCTACTCTTGAAAAGTTGCAGTTTGAGTTGTAGAGCCTCCCGGTGGCCAACAGGCCTGCCCGTTGAGGGAAGTGGGAAGCAAGTTGTGATGCTGGTTCGTTGGGTCAGGTGAGGCAAAAGCCCCTGTAACCCCTGTAGGGAATCCCACAGAGAACAAGCTATTGCAAGACCCAGGAGGAAGCTCCTGTGAGCCTTAGCGGCTCAGGCGCGGCTTGCGCCGGTTGCTGTTTGATATTTTGCGCAGTGCGAGGCTTTTGAACAGGAGTCGCCTTGGCCGGTTTGACTGGCGGGTTGATTTTTGATATGTTTGAAAGGTTCGCGCAAAAACGCCAAAAGACGCAATCGATCGCGGAGTTGGCGAGCGCAACAAGTTCGAGGACAAGCTGGCCGAAAGGCTGGCCCTCGATCCAAAAAGGCGCCGCTCAGGCGGAATGCCTCAAGGATCTTTGACAATTAGGTTGAACATGCCAGTTATGAGAAAAGATCAGGTTTGGCTTGATCATTCTCACTAAATAGGCATCGCGCTTTTTCGAGGGCGCGATGCAGCCGAAGCCAATCGACCTCCGTCGATTTGGTGGAAGCAACAGTTTCAAACGAGAGTTTGATCCTGGCTCAGAATCAACGCTGGCGGCGTGCCTAACACATGCAAGTCGAACGAGAAAGTGGTAGCAATACCATGAGTAAAGTGGCGCACGGGTGAGTAACACGTGACTAACCTACCCTGGAGTGGGGGATAACTGAGGGAAACCTTAGCTAATACCGCAT
>CZKF01000135.1_pt1 | contig 15229 bp, 20 predicted proteins | sample 1122351 | NCBI WGS metagenome assembly CZKF01 (sample SAMEA3539301, study PRJEB10725) | soil metagenome | biome: tundra; feature: field; material: soil | place: USA | collected 2010-05 | depth 0.15 m
AAGATGGATACCTCTTCTTGCTAGTACTGAGACTGTGTGATTTGGTATTTGTTTCTGAACAAATGCGGGCGTAGACGCCCGCACGACAGCCGGTCTGGAGACCGGCGCTACATTCAGTTCATTACACGATCACGCGGTCACGGTACTAGGTAGTTGGTTAGCGAATCATCATATACGAGCGATTTCCTACATCATAACCCAACTTAGTAGCATAACTTATTATGATAACTCAACCAAATTTCCCTCCTGAAAATCTCCAGAACTCTTCATCTCATTGATATCCATATACTTATTCTGTAAATGACCACTGAAAGCCAGTATTGCTTCTCTAGCTATAGAGACATGCATCGGCATGTATTTATGCCGCATGTGTTGTCCATAAGGAGCGTACATCTATGACAATCAAATCGCAAGAGCCTTTTTCGCACTCCTACAACGGTCCGTCCCTAAAAGAATTGAGGAGCATGTTGCGGCAGGTGATGGGAACCCATGACAACACAAATGCAAAATTAGGCGCAATCGAGATATATCTGAAAAGACTTGAGGGTTTCATTACGGTAAAATCCAACGGGGCTTCCGATATCTTCTCGACCCCGATTGCGAACAATCTGTCAATTCAGCCGCGTTTCGACGACTCACTTGCGGTTTCAATCAACGGGGGTGAAGAGTTGATCCTTGGGCCTCGCCTGGCCGGGGTTTTTCTGTTAATTGCTTCGGGGGATGCAGATTGCGGTGATGGCGATGAGTTGATCGATTGGAGTTCAAGAGATGCTATCTTGAAATCTCTTACAAACTTTAAGGGCGCGAAGCTGAGAATCAACTATGTAATCAACCTTGTTAATCTTCTGAAGGACAAGCTCGAAGAAAAACACTATGACCGTAATCTTATTCAGACCCACAGGGAGAAGGGTTATCGTCTTGCGCTGAAACGCCGCAACGCCCGCAGCCTGAAAGGGGTCTTCTCAGTTGCATGGAAACAGATCAGTGGAGGCATCCAGTAATAGCATTTATCAGAGATGTGAGCTATTTGAGTGTGGTATTGCGGGCCGGCAAATATCTCTGGCTCTGTTGTCTTGCATCATTTGATGCCACGTGATGCCACGCTATGTGCGCTCGCACTGCATTCGCGAGGCAGCTAAGAAGACATCCGTCAAGGTTACGGCGCTGCTTTGCACCAGACTGGCGCGTGCAGCCGCGGCATCTAGAAGTCTGATGGCCTTCCAGGGCAGCGATCCTTCCATAACGAGTGACCGCTCCACCGCGGCATGCTCAACCTCCGCGACGATTTCTTCGCGGTGATGGGCGGCGATGGCAGGCCGCAATTCTTCCAGAATGCGGCGCGTGTCGCTGGCGCAGAGTTCCTTGAGTTGCACGGCTTCGAGCCTCGATCCAAGAGGGTGCGCAATAAATCGACAGGCATACTCAGGCGTGGAGGTAGCAATCATCCTAACCCCATGATCCAGCGCTTCTCGCAGCAAGACCAAGCTTCGAGGCGCGCCCAGCACCGCCCATTCTGACTGTTCCATCGCCAGCACAACGTCGAGTTCACGCGCCTCCCTCAGCAGTGTTCTTAGCAGAGCTTCACGCTCACTCTCAAAGAGCGTGCCGGCCATCACGGCGCCCATATTTACTGAGAGAACTTCTCGTCCGCGATGTGCCAGTAATCTCGCGACTCCATGCAAGAGATTGGTCTTGCCTGTGCCGGCGACTCCAATAATAAGCGGCAGACGCCCCTCCCAGCTGAGTGTGCAAGCCGCGACCTCCTCCATCTCTTCATCACGAAAGAAAGTAGAAGCAGTACTGCTACTTACAATCATTCGCGTGAGATTGTCTGACCATACCTCCAGCAATCGTTTCTTTCCGGGAGCAGCGGATACTGCGGCTTCCCTGCCTGGTTCTTCCTCCGGATCCAAGATGTCGAGCGCGTATTCCAGCGCCGCGGTCAGATCGCCGCGCAGACATCCGCTGAAGGAAAGTATACGCCAACCCTGCTGCGTAGGGCCGGAGGCAAAGGCTTGAGTCAGTGCCTGGTCTGTTCCCAGGTACTCCAGATCTTCGTCGACACAAACTACGCAAGGCATTCCTTCGGTGGAACGTTTGATCAACAGGTTGGTCCGGGCTTTATTGAAGCAGCTTTGGTTCGCCGGAACCCTTTTGACCGCAAGGGTATCCTGGTCCGGCAGCTCCAGCCGCAGGCGCATCCGTTTCAGCTTTGCTGCCAAAGCGGGGGCGAGATTGGATTCTATCGTCATCTGTTCTCGGGCCACTAATCCTATTCGCCACCCTGTTGCCTGCTTGTGCGCAAAAACTCCTCAGAATTGCTACCGGCCAGAGCGCGTCGAATTGCTTCATCGCCGGCCGCCAACAGGCTATCTCCCTCGGAGCGCAGTTGCTGCAACGTGCCGTCGGATCCTGGATCGCTATCGCCGCCATTCTGGTTGATTTGATCGCCGTGTAGTCTTTGTAGAAAGCGCATGGTGTTCTTCTCCTTGTTGCTTATTATGCGGAAAGAGCATCCGCGGTGAGCGTGCTGTTGTATGCTTCGGATTCCAACGCATCCAAAAGGCCGGCGAAATCGAGAGAGTCATCAAAGATGTGCTGAGCCTCAGCCTGCGTGTATGCGAGAGGATTTGCCATATTGAATGTGCGGTATGTTGGCCAGTTGTATCGGCCGCGCAACTTGAACGTGATCGCGTCCCATTCCACGCTGACGATACTACCGGGCGCGGCGCGTCGCAGGAGCATAGCTCTTGTCCAGGCCCGCGTGTCAGGAGGCGGGTTCGCCGCAAAATAGGCGATACTCTCCGGTGTAACAAGCTGTTCAGTTAATCCACTGGACTCGTAAGCCCAATACAAACCATCGTTGTCAAGACTGGAATACAGATGATCGATGACTTTGATTTCGGGCGAGCTCCAGTCCAGGCCGGCATTCTGATCCATGGACCTTTCGATGGCCATCAACTTCAGAACCCAGTCGATGCCGCAGCGTGCGACCGCCATGAAATCTTGTTTTGCAAAGCTGTTAAGCGCGTCCTCCCATAGAGCAATGATCTCTGCGGCGCGCGGAACAATCCCTTTGAATAGACCCTGGTCCGCATAACGCTTCACCTCTTCGAGGTAGGCATTTTGTAACTCAAGAAGAGTGAGCTGTTCACCGTCGATCAGTACGGCGCGCGTCTGTAGGGAAGGATCGCGGCTGAAATTCTGGAGCGCGGCAAGAGGGTCATCCAATATTAATCGCGAGTTGACCAGTCCAAGTTCAAGCAGGGTAAGGATAAGTTGCATCGGCCCAACCCTGAAAAGAGCGGACCCATGAGCCAGCGCGCTATCGTAAAAGATGACGTGGAGGCGGACAGGCGCTGCCGGATCATCAACATAGCTTCGGCCACAAAGCGATTCGTCACGCGCATTGACGATAGGTCTCTTGTATGTTGTCTGTGGTCCCTGAAGAATTTCGAAAAAGTCGGCGCGTTGGCTGATCTGATAAGGCGTAGAAAGCCGACCATTTTCCGCGCCAACCTTGCCTTGCCCGGTAAGAAGAATATTCGAGATCTGAAACGAAGCGAGAAACTGAAGGTAGTGCGACTTGCGCAAGAAAATGTTATCAAAGGCACGCCGGGAAATCATGAAGTTGAGATGGCTTCCATAGGAATTGCCTTGACCGTCGCTATTGTTGACCAAGACCTGTATCCGGCGGTTCGACGACCTGGATTGATTGGCGCGCTGGAGCGCATCCCTGGTGATCTGGAGCATTCCATGCCATGCCGCAACATGATCGAACGCATCGATGACTTCCGGAAGGCAGAGCTCGACATGGTCGAGGTCGATGTAGGCGCATCCGCCGTTGCTCAAAAGAAAGCGGCGGCTTATGTCTTGAAGATCGTAGGCCGACGCGGATGTGTAAGATCCGCTGCCCGTATGAGTGCTGCATCCTGAGCTTGAGGAAGCGGTAGATGCACTCCACCAGTTATTCAGATAACCGGATTGGTGATGGGAAAGACCCTCGATTTCAGCCAACAAGGCACGCGAGGCTTCGTAACCGGTTCCGCCCGCGCGCTCATCGCCGACGATAAAGTTACCTAATTCGATGTCGGCGCCGCACAGCCTAGGGAGCAAGCCGGCAGAGGAGTTTGTTGGATGTGTGCCCATCTTATGCCGCCTCCACACGGTACAGGTGAGGATGGCGAACTTTACGCTCAACAAGATCGACGCGAACCACGTCTACGTCCTGAGGAAGATCGTGCAGATAGTTCCTGGCATTACGCGGCGTCAGCGCGCGCGGAGCTGCAAGAAAGAAGTCGGAGACGGCCTCATGCATATCTGCCGCAGTGATGCCTTTAGGACCGCTTTCCGCAGCGCGAACGCATGCCCTTTCAACAGCAGCCTGCGCAATGGCTTCAAGTTGCGCGCCGCTTACCAGATCGGCGCCCCGCACCAGGCGTTCTTTTCCATCACGCAGTTTCAGCCTAGCCAACTCCGTATCGCTGTTCAGGGAATACAATTGAGCAACCGCCAGGTCCAGTAGCGCTTCGCGGGCTGCTGCCGCACCCGCGCCGTTTGCGGCATACGGGATGCCGGAGGGCAGGTGACGGCTAAGAATAGTGCGCGCAGCGTTGCTGTTCGGCTGAGGAAAGTGGAGGATGAGATCTCCAAGCCTTCCGGGCCTTAACAAAGCCGGATCGATTGAATCCATTCTGTTGGTTGCTGCCAGAATGACGATGTTGCCGGAGTTTTCAAAGCCTTGAAGTTCGGCCATAAAGGCATTCAACAAACGATCATCAATCCGATTGATTGATTCGCATCTGTTCCCGCCGATGGAATCAATCTCCTCAAAGAAAATCACAACCGGAACGCGCGAGTCCTCCGCGACAGCTTCCCGCGCAACCCGAAAGATCTCGCGATAGTGTCGTTCAGTTACTCCGTACCACTCGCTGTTCAGGGCACCCGGCTTCACGTTGATGAAGAGAGAGCGCCCGCTCGGCGACAGGCTCGCCAGCCAATGGCATACAGCGCGGGCGACCTTAGTTTTGCCGTTTCCTGGCGGACCCTCCATCAGAACGGCTTTCTTGCGTCGCAGCTTATACTGTGCAGCCATTTCGGGATGGAAGATGTGCAGGGTAAACAGCCGCTTCAATGCCTTTATCTCGCGGTCCAGCCCGCCTATTTCATCGAAAGTATCGCTGGGAGTTTCTTCAAGAAAGTACTCTCTCCCTTTGGCAATGTCGATCTTCTCAAAGGCCAGGCCCATGGAGCGGCTGAAACGAACACAATCTCCAGCTTTCAGTCCCGCGTCGCACAGTTCCGTTGTGACCAGTACCACCACTTCCTCATCGTGAGCACTCAATACCAGCCGGCCGTCGACAGTGCTGCGGCTATAGATAGCCACGTCTCCGGTTAGATAGCTTGGGCTATTGGATTTTGCGATCAAACAATTGCTCTCATGAGTAAGAAATACCTCGTCCCCTGGCCTCAGTTGCTCCAGCGACATACCCTCGGCCATTTGCACAACCCGCCTGTCGTTATCGGCCTGCACCAACGCGCCCTGTACCGCGAGGGTGTTTGCGGGGGCCAGATACACGGCAGGATAATAGGGCGGAGCGGTAAGGTCTTTGATCAATTCGCGCAACCGGCTGTGTTGGTCCTGCACAGTCGAAGCGACTCGTGCAGGCGCACAATTCGATCAAGTAGGAAGCGGTCGATACCCGCAGCATTCTCCATGCCGCTCTCGCGCAGGCGCGCCAATAGCGCCAACCGATCATCGAGAGAGATGGATCCCTCATCTGCGCTACCAATCTCTTCCAGCATTCTAGCAGCCATGCTCATTTGTTCTGCATTAATTCGCGGCACTGGTATTCTCCTCCAAAACATAAAACCCTCTGGGTTGAGTAATTCCTTTGCGATTGCCAAACATTCTAAATGTCAAGTAAGTGAAAGCTGTATCATTAGTCACAATGGCGATGCTGTAAGTGCGCGGAAACGCGGCGTGCATCACGGCCTCATCGTCGGCGGAAAAAAGTCCTTCGCCAAATAACAGGTCTTCTGCTTCTCCGGGGTGCACTCCTTTCCTTTGCACCAAAATTTAACTGGGTGTGCGTGGTGGTATCCCAACGGCACTTCGCCCCGGTTACGCAATCGCAGGGCAGCATCCGCAGCGGCCCAGGTCTGCGGCGTGAAGGTGAGCTTTACGTTAGTGCCAAGTGTGTGTTCAGCAGGTATCTGAGCGGTGATTTCGGCGAATATCTCGCCCGCCAATACATCGCGCCATAGCTTCCCGATCAGTATCCCGCCAACTTCAATTCCTTCATGTGCATGAGTAAACGCCGCGGCTTCGTCAAGAACATGGCGGCGGACAAACACGGGCATGTCGTCTGCGTCGATAACTCCGCTGGGCTGTGCTCGATTTAAAAAGGTATCGAGAGAGCCATCCTGAACCGGCATGCCGGGGGACTTGTTTGCGACAGAGAGCCCGCTAGACTGTGGCTCCTCCTGGGGAGCTGGATGGGCGACCACCTTATACGAGTAGGGATCTCCGCCGCGAAGATCATTCTGAGCTACCAACTGGGAAGCCGTCCTACTTGCAATAATGCGAAGATTGGTTTTTGGGAAATCAGCGGCTACCGGGAAGCGGCCGGGCTGCGCAATCTGGACGCGGTAGCCTCGGCAGTATGGTTCCCCAAGCGTATATTCCCAAAGAGGAAGAACGGACGCATTTCCATTACCATCAAGAGCTAACTCTCCCTTACGTTGATAATAGAAACGCGTCCACTCATATTCAGGCTCCCAGTCGCGATTCACAGGCACGGTTCCGAGGCTTGCGCCGTCTTCACGGAACATGGCCACGGCAAAACGGAATGGAAACATCAAAGCCATCTTGTGTCCTCGTTATATGCGGTTAGAGTTTTGCTCCCGCATCGATGTTGGGCTGAAGAGTCAATTTGTCGCCGCGCTCCAGAGCGTCACCGATGCGCTCAGATGCATTGAGGTGCCGACCCTCTCTTTCGAGTCGCGCCTGGTAGAACAAAGGCGCCCCGCTTGCATCATTGCGAGGAAGGTCCATCTTACCGAGCATCTCGTGAACAAGCTCTCCCACCGTGTTGTTAGGGCAATTATATACTTGACAAATCAAGTCAATTGCCCTATGCTTAAACCATGATGAAACCGCAAACACTTCAAGAAGCCATCATTCACTTCGCCGATGCGGGCAACTGCCTCGCTTACATGGCGGCGCATCGCTGGCCCCACGGCGTCGAGTGCCCTACCTGTGGCCGCAAGGATGTTTCCTATCTGGCGAACCAAAAGAAGTGGCAGTGCAAGAGCGCCCATGCGAAGCGCCAGTTTACCGCCAAAGTGGGAACTATCTTTGAGGATTCGCCCTTGAGTCTCCAGACCTGGCTTCCGGCTGTTTGGCTCATCGCAACTGCAAAGAACGGCGTTAGCTCCTGCGAGATCGCCCGCTCCCTGGGCGTGACTCAGAAAACCGCTTGGTTCATGCTCCACCGCATCCGCAAGGCTATGCAGAGCGGTTCCTTTATGAAGCTTGGCAGCAATAGCGGCGGTGGAGTCGAAGCGGACGAGACTTTTATCGGTGGCAAGGCTCGCAATATGCACAAGAACGTCCACGCGCGGCGAATCAGCGGAGGGGGCCGGAACGTCCAAGACAAGATCATCGTTATGGGACTTTTGGAGCGCGGCGGTCGTGTCCACACTGAGGTAATTCCCGACCGGCAGAAGCACACCTTGCAGCCTATTGTCCGCGAACACGTTGAAGCTGGTTCTGCGCTGTTCACCGATGAAATGGGCGGTTATAAGGGACTCGGCAATGAGTACCTGCATCAGATCATCGACCACGCGGTTCAATACGTGAATGGCCGCGTACACACCAACGGCATAGAGAACTTCTGGTCTCTTCTCAAGCGCGGATTGTCTGGTACTTATGTAAGTGTGGAACCGTTCCATCTGTTCCGCTACCTCGATGAGCAAGTGTTTCGCTACAATAACCGTGCAACCCAAAAGAATCCCCGCACAGATGCGGACCGGTTCTCCGCTGTTTTATCCCAAGTGGCAGGTAAGCGCCTTACCTATGCCGAGGTCACCGGCAAGGTGGGAGAAACGATTAACTAACCCACGCCGCTTGAAGCGGGGAAAGAGAAAATCATGAGCGATTACGACTGCATTGGATGCCTTTGTAAAACAGCAGGTTGCCCGGCTACTCATGTTGTTAAGATTCTTGGGCCGAGAAACCCGGAGAGGGGACCGTATCTGATTCCCGACTCAGGTCCGTGGGAGAGGCGGTGTTCGCTCTGCGGCAGGTCCTACAAATACACCGGCGCCGATATGAAGCCTGGCGTTGCGGAACAGCCGCCTCCTGGGTGGGAGCCGTGGTTTTAGCGTAACCGTCCCAGTTGAAATGTATAAGCTCACCGTCGAATCGCACTTCCATTGGAACACAACCTTTCCAACCCCTTAAGGAGTGACATGAAGATACTGCCGATTTTCTTGCTTCTGATTGCGGCAACGGGATGCTGCCGACCGTACCAGCGTTTTGTTCCCGCTCAAGATGGTGTTGCGCTGGACACGAAAACGGGGCGCTATTGCTATCCAGGCCCCAAGAACAACCCAACGGCGCTGCCGCTTTGCTACGACCTCTACAAAGAGGGTAAGTGACCCGCTGAAAAGTTAGTTCACCTTCCGCCGCGCCGACTTCTGGAACTCTTCGCTCAACACCTGCATGGGCACGCTGAGCTTGCCCGTTCCGAACATCTGAGGCGGTCCCGTCACCTTCTTTGCCAGCCGCCTCAACCTTGCATTGGACCGAGATTTTTTGTCTGCGTCCATCCCCGCCTTTACCTGTGCGGGGTCCGCTTTTAGAATCGTGTCCATCGCCGCGTCGAATTTGTCAAATGGCGTTTCGCCTACTTTTCTCATCAGAAAATTCCTATATTCAAGGATGTGTGAACAACTGGCCACATGTTCACGGTTATAACTAGTCTAACGTCATTCGGGTTCGCTTCTCCAAGGAGAAAATCTGTGGTCACTGAAAGGTGATTGATTAAAGAGTCATCTTCCAGTAAACAAAAAAACGGGTTCCGGCCATCCTCCGGGCTTTCCGCAACTTCCCCTACTTTGGGCATTCTCAGTGCGTCAAAAAGAGTCTTGAGGCGATTATCGATGTCGCCACCCTTAATGAGAGTCTGCCCTGGTGCTTCTGGCCTCAACATCAGGATGTCCAGTTTGCAGGCAACACCCAGACCATCAAATGAGAGTGGAACATAGCCAATGCCGTTGAGCTGAAAATGCTCCGCAGCATTCTCCCAAACCTTCGCACGCTTGCCCGTCTTCTCGTTTGGGCATTCCCACTCGCGGAGATTTGCAGACTTCGTCCAATAGACCTTTAGTTGATCGTGAAATACTCGGCGGATTTCATGCTTATGGGTTGACCGCGTATCGTTCTTCCCCGCGCCCAGCAACAGGCCGCCGTATACCAAACGAAATTCCAATGTTTTCTCCGGTAGAGGGTTGTACAAATCAGAAAGCAATACCCGCTCTTCTTCCTCTATTAACATTGGAAACTATCCCCCTTGATTTGTCAAGTATATAATTACCGTTGTTAGTGGGCGCGTTGGTCACAGAAAAGACTTTCTGTCCGGAGACATCGCTGAACTCCAGAGGGATTTCGAGCACACTTTCAGTTTTTGCCATATCAGTTCTCCTTGTCAGGTTGGTCGTCAGTGGTTGAGGAATTGCGTGCAGTCAGGTAATGCTGGGCCGCCGCGCCATGAAGCAAAACAGTTGTTTCTCGCGCACACGAGCGGTAGGCAACGGAGAGAGCTGCCAGCGCATGTTGAATCTCCTCCGCGGCCGAAGTGGATGGCAGGCTGACGAGAAATCCAAAGCATATCTGCTCATCTGCGCGCTCCGCATATGCACGCACCTTGCGTAGCGAGCAACTCGCCGTCATAAGATAGGTTGCCAACGCCTGGCGAGTTATATCCGCCGATACATTGCAGCGAAGTAGTTCCACGCACAGCATGAGACTGTTTCCGCTCATCCGGATGCTGGCGGGAGGGGCGCCGCTCGCATCCAGATCCGCGGAGAAATCGTTTTGTCCACGCTTCGCACAGGGCCAGGAACTCTCACGCAGTAATTCTGCAAGATCAACATCAGGAATGGGCACGACTTGCGAAATCCGATAGTCTTTGTGCGAAGCGGGTGACTTCAAAAAGCGATTGCCATCGTGAAAGCCTTCCAATGCCCACTCCAGCTGATCCATCAATTGCTTTTCATCCAGCACCACGATGTCTGTGCTCAGGTGGAGGCCCGTGCTGGAGGAGTCGAGTGCAAGCTTTACTCCTCCGGCCAGCGTTTTGTTACACAGCATTGCATCTTCGAGAGCCAATGTGGTCTTGCGAATCGAATCAGGGCGGTATGCGAGTTGTAAGAAGCCGTCACTGAAGGATGCAGCAAGATGCAGCCGCGCACCGTTTTTAACAACACAGTGCCAGCTCCATGTGCCGGAGGGCTCCATTTCGCATGCGAATATATTTAGCACGCAGTAAGTCGTCACAGCATATTCGTTTTCAGCAATCATATGGAAGACACCTCCAGGTTCAAAGAGCGACGTTTTAGCGGCCGGCGATCGATAGGGAAGCGTTCCTGATTCTCGCGTGCCCATGAACAGGCAACTCTATTCAGCGAGTCATCTTCTCTAGGGTTGTACTTCTGATAGGTCAGAATGTCGTAAATCTGATAGAGGATGTCGACCAAGGGTGTTCCAGGTGTAATGCGTCCTGTGCATATCAAGGGAAGATCTTGACTGACATTGGGGTGCCATACGCCTGGAGTAAACAGACGCACCATCTCAAACGGATCTGCACGCCGCAAGTAATCCGCCGGGAACCACACGCCAACCTGAAACCGGTTTGCCTCCTTAATTTCGCCAGCTCCATCGCGGATAAGTCCCTTGCAAGAGTACTCTGCAACAAAGTGAGGCGGCGCCATCGGCGGCATGTGCAAGCGCAAAATATCGCTCGACTCTGCCAGCGCCATGCCTTCGACGCGCTGGCGCTCCATAAAGCGTTGATAGATAGCATCGCTGCCGCTAGCTTGATTCGCGCTCATGCTGCCTCCAGAAGCCAATGACTGTTCTTGCCGCTGCTAATGATGTCTCCGTCACGCAATCCGATTTGCGCCAAAGTGAGATTTAAAAACTCACCCGCCGACTCCGCATCCAGGCATTCCAGCGAGCCAAAACCTTGTGAGACCATGCGCTGGCCGCAATCGGAGCAGTGCGCCAACGGCCGATTAAGGCGTAGTGATCGTTCCTGACGTTTGCATCCAGGGCAAATCAACTCACGCACGAACAGATGTCCTTCGATTTGCACGCTGCCGAGTTCCTTTAATGCGGTTGCAACCGTCGTGGACTCAGGCTGACACCGCCATGTGTTAATGGTCCAGGCCATGTGATCGAAGCGGCAGTCTGGATTGCGCCGGCTCGTAGTAACCCGCAGTATGTGGTTATGCGCATCGAGAAGGATCTGCCTTGTAGCCGCATGCCCTGTCAATTCACCTGAGAACAACTTGGCGATTTCCAGCGCCATCAGCGAAGCGACCAGCGCGCCTAGAGCCGAGGACGACCTAGTGGGAAATGCGGACCAGCTGCCCGCACCGCACAGATACTCCTGCTCCACCAGCGAATAATCATCAGGCCCCAGGAGCACTCTAAACATGACGCATCGTTCCCTGCCGCGTAGGAATTCACTCGCACAAGGTTCTGGCTACCAAGGATCCCGCAATCGATCCACTGCATATTCAGTCTCACGGCAACCTGATTGGCATACTGCCGAGCCGCGCGACTATCCAGGCAACTCACCAGTAGATCGCTGCGCAGCTTTCCCAGCGGCACATCCTGAATCCGCTCTTGTAGTGGAGTTACATCAAGAAGCGGATTGATACGCCGCAACTTGTCTGCTTGAGCTGCAACTTTAGGCTTACCGATATCCTGCCTGTCGATGTTTTGCACGGCGACATTGCTTTCTTCATAAACATCCGGGTCAACCAGAATGATCCGCTTCACCTGAGTCATGCGCGCAAGGTGAGGCGACGTGTGTGTGCCAGTATTGCCCGTGCCGACTAAGGTAATGGAATGAGTCTTCATTTGCATTAGTCCTCCGGCGCCCACGAAAATCCTGAGTCGAGTGCAGTGGGATGGCCGCAGAAGGGGCATTTGCTGGTGTAAGACCAGCAAGGCAGCTCGGTGGACTCGTTGAACCAGATGCCGCATCCGGGGCTGGGGCAGCGCACGGCCTGTGCGCCCACTTCGATTGGCTCGCGGCAGCGGCCGCAGTATACGGGCCGCTCTGCGCCCGGAAACGGGACCACCGTGGCCAGCGTCTCCGTGGAAAAGAAAAACCGGGTTCCGTCGCCGGTGCGAATCTCATCCCGATCCGTAAGTACGCACAAACCGGCAGTTACTCTGCGGCTGTTGACTCGAACACCGGAGTTCCGCGACGCAATCAGTGCCCATACCGGCATCCCGCCCTTGTCCGTCCGGATGAGGCGCGCCATCTTCCCGTTTGCCAGGCTCATCGGAGCCTCCCCGGCCAGCGGAATCAGGGAGGTAGCAAGCTCGTACTGCGCGGCATCCAGCCTCCGCGCGCCCCATCCATCGGTATCCATAACCCAGAGAAGAGACATCAGAAAATTTCACCTTATATTGATTATTTTCATTTTCTAGTGCAATGAATAATCACTACATACTGTTCACTTTTGTTTGCCTAAGAAGCTGAAAAGAAAAGGGGCATCATCCATCGCGCACACCTCCGGTCACACGATCATGAGTGGTCGCGGAGAGTTATTTAAAGATTTCCGTAATTTGATATTTTTCCGTCGCCCCAAAAGGCTGATAAAATAATTGGGATATTCACGCCGGGTTTGCGGAGTACATTGTTCTTCCGCGTGCCGCCGCCCGGCTCATCCTGTGACAGCATGGACTTGCAATGTAATCACAGAAGTGCGAGATACGCACAATGATGAATTCCGCTGCTCAGCCTGAAGCACGCTAGTTGAACAGGTCTTTCATCTTCTCGATGAGGCTGGCGGAGGCGGGCTTGTTCTCTACCGCTAGCGACCCGGCGAGCTGGCTGACCAGTTCGCGCTGAGCGCGGTTGAGCTTGCGGGGAATCTCGACCATCACCTTCACGATCAGGTCGCCGGCTCCCCTCTCGTTGAGGAACGGAACTCCGCGGCCGCGCACCCGCAACTCCTTGCCGCTGGGCGTGCCTTCGGGAATCTTGAGGGTGACGTTGCCGCTGATCGCGGGGATTTCGATTTCAGCGCCGAGGGCGGCCTGGGGAAAGCTGATGGGGAGGACGCAGCGCAGGTTGTGGCCGTCGCGCTGAAAGAATTCATGGGAGCGGATGGAGAGGACGACGTAGAGGTCGCCCTTGGGCGCGCCGGCGCGTCCCGCGTCTCCTTCGCCGGCGTAGCGGATACGTGTTCCGGTTTCGACGCCGGGCGGCACCTTGACGTGGAGCTTGATTTCTCTGGTGACGCGGGTCTCGCCGCGGCAGGTTGAGCAGGGGTCGCTGATGACCTGGCCGGTTCCGGCGCAAGTCGGGCAGGAGCGGGCCACGGAGAAGAAGCCCTGTTGATAGCGGACCTGTCCCCGGCCCTGGCACTGGCCGCAGGTTGTGGGTCCGCGTTTGGAGGCGCTGCCGCTGGCCTGGCAGGCTGCACAGGGCTCCTGGCGGCGAATCTTGACCTCGGACTCGACGCCGAAGATGGCGGCCTCGAAATCCACGGTGAGGTCGAAGCGCAGGTCGTCGCCGCGCTGCTGGCGAGAGGGGCGTCGCTGGTTGCCACCCACGGAAAACATCTCGCCAAACAAATCGCCGAATAAGTCGCCGATGTCCACGCCGCCGGCGAAGGGCCCGCCGAATCCCTGGCCTGCTCCGCTGACGCCGGTATGTCCGTAACGGTCATAGGCGGCGCGCTTGTCGGCATCGCTCAGGATCTGGTAGGCCTCGCTGGCCTGCTTGAAGCGCTCCTCGGCGGCCTGGTCGCCGGGGTTGAGGTCAGGATGGTGTTCGCGCGCCATCTTGCGGTAGGCGCTCTTCAACTCCTGATCGCTGGCTTCGCGCGAGACGCCCAGTACCTCGTAATAGTCTGCTTTGCTCACGTTTATTTAGATTACTCGCTTGTCTGTTTGGGGTTGGATGCCACGCGCACCAGTGCCGGGCGTAGGAGCTTGTCGCGCAGCTTGTAGCCGCGGCGAATCTCCTCGGCGACGTGCTGGTCGGGCAGATCGAGGCGTTCCACCGAGCCGAGCGCCTCATGATGGCGCGGGTCGAACCTCGCCCCCATCGCCGGAATTGCCGTCACCTGCAACTGGCGCAGGACATCCTCCATCTGCTTCACAATCAACTCGACGCCGGAACGCAGTTGGTCCACAGTCCCGGACGACTTCAGCGCAAGCTCAAAATGATCCAGCACCGGCAGAAACTTTTCGACCACATTCACGACGGCATAGTCGCGGTCCGCGATACGCTCGCGCTCGGCTCGCTTGCGGGCGTTTTCAAACTCGGCCTGCAGGCGGGCCAGCCGGTCAAGCAGTTGGTCGCGCTCGGCCTTGAGCAGGTCGTACTCCGCGCGGGGAACGGGCGGGGCTTCACTCGCGACCTGGCCCGATTCTTGCACAGGCATTTCAGTCGCGGAATGATCGGCCAGCGAAGCAGCCGCTTCATCCGACAAGGTCAACTCTGTATCCTGATCCGGCATCGTTCTATGCATTCTCCGAAAGATCTTAGTCATTTGTATCCATGATAATTTGCGCGGCTAGCGCCGTGTGCACACTTCTGATGATCGGGAGCGGCTGCGGTTCCGTTCCGGGGCGAAAGCCCGCGTTGTTTCTGTTGGCTTAATGCGGGGGTTAAAACCCCCGCCTCCCTCCGTTTCGACGCCTCTCTCCGGATCGCGTTTTTCCACAACCTGTAAAGTCGTGCCCTGATACAAAGCCAGATTTCTAATCGGCGGGAACTTCCAGCAGCCGCTCGGAGAGGCGAGCGATGTAGCGGACCGCCTGAATCATCTCCTGGTATTGGATGCGGGTGGGAGCAATAACGGCGACGGTGCCCAGATTGGCGTCGCCCAGACGCGCCGGCGCGCCGATGAGCACCAGGTCCTGCATAACTTGCGATGCTTTATGCAGACCCGCCGAGTCGAGACCTTCCAT
>CZKF01000007.1_pt1 | contig 14964 bp, 16 predicted proteins | sample 1122351 | NCBI WGS metagenome assembly CZKF01 (sample SAMEA3539301, study PRJEB10725) | soil metagenome | biome: tundra; feature: field; material: soil | place: USA | collected 2010-05 | depth 0.15 m
ATTTTTGCTCGTTGGGGTGAGGGCTCGGGGTTCCAACGACCGGGGCCCCCAAGAAGCGTCACTTGTTTCTTGGGGTGGTAATGAGTGATTTTTGCGCGTTGGGGTGAGGGAAGCGATCTTAGCTCTCTGAGGTGAAGGGACAGGTCCTCGTCCGTGGGGTGCTCGGGCGAAGGCTGGGAAACCGAAACCCTTCGTTTTCCCAGCCGAAAGCCTGCCATGAGCCTATTGAAGGAGCCGTCCTCCGGGACGGCCAGTTCCTCAACTCGACTAGGTCACGACTAGGTCAAGTCGTCCAAATTTCCTGCAAATATTTTCCTTAACTTATACACAAAAAACAGGATAGTTCGTTTTAGGCGAAAACATGGAGAAAAACTGCCCTACATACAGATTTACATGTCCTTATATGCGCGTGTTATTCACTCCAAACAGCACCAAAATGTGTGCACGAAAGGTCGGGTGCCGCAAGCCTGACCATCAATTCATGGGTGACCCACCATCGCCGCGTTCTTGTTCTTGCGGCATCGGGGTCCCCAACGAGCGATTTTTGCTCGTTGGGGTGATCTAGGGTGGGAAACTACTCTACTGCGCCGGTCCTCGCTCCACGCGCATCATCGGCGAGTGGCCGGCTGCCTGCGTCCCGCGAATCACATGGGGCGTCATGATGATCAGCAGCGTCGCGTAGTTCTTCTGGGTGTTATTGCCGGTCAGGTTGTTCAGGCCGGGTATCTCGCTAATTCCGGGCGTGCCGCTGATGGCGCGGCTCTCTGACTTGTCCAGCTCGCTGATCACTTCCACGGCCTCGCCCTGCTTCAGCGTCACCACCCCTGACCAAGCGCGATTGTTGAGCACCGGATTGCCGTTGACGAAGGTACCGGCCAGGGCGTCGATCTTCAGGTCGATGGTGAGCGCAACCTCGTCGTTGCGCATCACCTTGGGGGTCGCCTTCAGGGTCAGGCCCAGGTCACGGTACTCCACTTGCGGAACATTCGGCACGCTGCCGGCGTAGGAAGCCAGCCGCGAGGATAGGCTTCCAGAGGCGCCAGCGCCGGTCAGCCCCGGTATAGTCGGGACGCTGGCCCCCAGGCTGGAGTACGAAGAGGTCTGGAAGGGATATTTCGAGCCTGACTTGATGGTTGCGGCCTCTCCGTCGCCCAGGCGCAACTGCATCTCGTCCAGCTCACGCGAATCCGAGGAGTTCAGGTTCAGGTTGGCCGTGGCGCTGCCCGGAGCCAGCGCTGATTGAGTAAGCCCGCCGCCAAACAGGGCTATGCCGTTGGAAAACAGCGAACTCGATATCTGCCCGGATGCCAGCAGAATGCCCAGAATCGTCAGCGTGTCGCCGGGGGCGGCCAAACCAGAGGAGATAATCTGCTGCACCAGGCTCTGGTTGGCGTTCAGGATGGATTGTTCCTGGGCATAGACGTTGAAGGCGGACATGTTCTGCGGCGGCTGGACTCCGGTGTTGCGCGTGCTGGTGTGCGCTATCTGAATCATGCGCACCTCCAGCATCACCTGGTTCCGCCCGTCGAGCAGCTCGCGTATGGTGGCATTGAAGGCATTCAGCGCGCTTTGGGATGCGCGGATGTTGATCGTACCGGAGGCGGCGTCCACCACCGCCTGCTGCACATAGAAGACGTTTTTAGCCAGGTTGACCACGTCGGCCAACTCCGCCGCGCTCAACCCCGGCAGGTAGACCGTCTCAAACTCCAGGGGTGTAAACTGCTGGCGGTTTTCCTTGGAGTCGCGAGCTACCAGAACGTGGTGCGCGTCTAGCGGAATGTAGAACGATGCTGTCGCCATCCCAGCCACGCGCGCCGCCGTCTCGAAATCGACGTCATCCACGTCCAGCCGGACGTGTGTGGTGCGGACGCTGTCGTCCACCGAGGCGTCTATTCCATAAGCTTTGAAGACCTGCTGGATGATCTGGCGCGCGTCGGTGTGCAGGTGAAAACTGTGCACTCCACCCGTGGGCGCAAGTTCCACCGCAGTCCCAATTGTGCCCGCGGCTTGTTCGTAGACAGGCCTGGACTGCCCCAGAAGGGCATCGTCTCCCAACTCGTATAGGTGTTGGGTCACCTGAATGTTTTTTGGTTCAAGTTCCAGCGCATGGGCCAGGATAGCGCGCGCTCCCGCTGCATCACCGCGCAGCCGATCCTTGGCTGCGGCCTGAATCAGAGCCGTCACCGCGTGGCTGCGCGCAACGCTCGCCGACAGCTGGTAGTCGGCGTTGCCGGGGTCCAGCGCGGCTGCCTGCTCAAAGCCGCGCATGGCCTCTTCAAACTGCTCACCTAAGAAGAGCTTGCTGGAGGCAAGATAAAGTTTCGCCGCCCGCCGCCGGTCGGAGTTGCGCACGGGCCTGGACGGCTGCGCGTCCGGGGCAGGAGCTGTCGCCGAAGCCGACCCAGGGGTTGCGCTCTGCGCAGGTGGGTCCGCCGTCTGGGCCTGCACAACGCCGCCGGAATACAACGCCAGCAGCAGCGCGGCCGTCCAGAACTTCGCCCATCGCCTGTGCGATTTAAGGGTCTCGTGAGCGTGCGTTTCGCGGGCCTGTGGGGAAGTCTGCATGTCCTTGAGGAGCGCCGTCAGCCCCGGCCAAAGACCTGGCGGGTTGCGCTATATATAGGACGCTCACTGCGCGGCGGACGCTTGAGGCAGGCGCGAACTTCGGCCAGGCTCAGTTCCAGCTCCGCCATCGTCCGGCTCAGTGTGTTGCGGTGCATCCCCAACTCTTTGGCTGCCTTGCACTGGTTTCCCCGGTGGGCCACCAGCACTTCGCGCAGGTATTGCTTCTTGAACTCGCGTACGGCGACCTCGTAGCGAATACCGCTGGAGTGCATTTGCGTTATCAGGCCGTCCAGTGCTCGTTTCACGTCCACCTCTGCTTGCTCTATTAGATTGCCATATTCCGCTGGGTTGCGCCTGTAAAAAAATTACAATTCTCCGTTGCCGGGGTGCAGCCACTGCGGCGACTCATCTTCCAGCGTCTTGAGCCCCCGCCGGACCCGCTCGGCCAGATCAGCAGGGTCCATTTGCGTGCTCAAATGACAGGCCCCGAAAAAGTACCTGGGCAGTGTGGCTGCTGTCAGCCAGTGGGCCCTGGGGAAAAAGGCCAGGGTCGCAAGAATCACAAGCGTTACTAGCAGCGCACCCTGAAAAAAGCCAAAGGCCGCTCCTGCCAGCCTGTCCAGGCAACCCAACCCCATGTAATGAAATACCTTGGACAGAATCTTCCCTGCAACCGCGGCCAATCCCATCACAATCAGCGCAATCAGCAGAAACCCGATCACATTGGCCACCGCCTCGATGCGCACCATGGGTTGCACCAGCGCCGCAATGAGGCGATAGTTCCAGGCCGCCAGAGCCAGGCCCAGCACCAGGCCGACCAGCGAGAAGACCGAGCGGAAGAAGCCCTGGCTCAGCCCTCCCAACACGGACAGCACAATCACCACCACTATCGCCCAGTCCACCAGCGCCATATTCCGCTCCTTCTACGTGCTTCGGAGTTCCTCTAGCCCGCATCAAGCTCCGTCGAGCACAAGGCAATTTGTATCGCTTGCCCAGACCCCGCCCGGTAGCCGGTTACGCCCGATTCTTGCTCTGGAATGCTGCCAGGGGAGAATATTCCCGGGAAAAACTAATCTCCGATTTTCCAAGCTGAACAGAGCTTTGTCAATCTCTCTTCCTTGGCTATTGAGAATAAAGAACTTCCGGAATGGGTGTGTATTCCGCACAGCAGGGTGTTCTATATGGCCAGAATGATTATTTATGAGTTTGGTCATATCTGCTCAGCTAAGCAGCTCGATCTTAGATGTTGTTACACACGTGTGTGACGGCCATCACGGAACGACCTCCTTCTTTGAGAGACACTCCATTTGTCAACATGGTTCGGAGGGCTTGTACGAATGTCCTCTTTGAGCCGGGCGACACGGAGTAGCCGTGGAAAGGGGAAGCCGCAGCTAGCTTCGTTTGTGCAGGGATCACCAGTAGCCGAGTGCTACCGACCTCCAGTGCCGGCTACTGGTCCCTATCTATCTTGTGTCATACAAGCGCCTCCGATGTGACGCCATCCATCGGAGGCGTTTTTTTGCCTGTTTGTTGCTCCTGCTCTAAGTTCATTGCATTAGCAAAATGTGTCATCCTGAGCGTAGTTTGGCATGTTTTTTATGCCAAACGGATTCGAAGGACCTGCGTTTGTTTTTAGCCTTATCCAATTGAATCGATTATGCTGGTTCCAACTTCCATCCTCAACCCAGTCCCAGAAAGACAGCCAGCGCACGATTCACGGCGGCAAGAGTCCGCGCTTCCAGCACGCCGAAGGCTTCGCCGACCTTGTCGCGCGGGATGGTGTGGACCTTATCTACCATGATCTGCGAGGGCGCGCGCAAGCCATTTTTTTCGGTCGGAGCCACGGCAATGCGGAAGGTTTCGATAGGGCGTATCTCAGTAGTAACGGGCAAAACTGTCACGGAAGGATGCTTGGAGAAGAGGTCCGACTGAATCACCAGCGCCGGCCGTGGCTTGCCGTATGCTCCGGCCAACACCACGGGAACCAGATCGCCGCGTTTCATACCCATCCATCCGTATCTGCGACCTCAGCAATCCAGGCCAGCGTCTCCGCCTCGTGTGGGTCAGCCGCCAGCGACAGGCACTCCCGCTCGCATCTCTTGCGAAAGCTTTCCAGCCGGGTGTCGGGAACCCAAATCTGCACCGGCTTCAACCCAGCCGCCCGCAGCCCCTCGCGATGTTTCCGAACCCTCTCTGTTACCGCAGCTCTCATGTTGAACCTCTGTTCCATGTAACATAATACCCTATCAGTATGTATCATGAAACATTTGGATTACGGTTCAATGCAATTGCGCTGATAATAGCGCGCAAAGTATACATGTGATATATACAATACATGGGCGAGGATGACCCGCTTGCGGCCTGTACCGGCTTCGACTGGGATGAAGCGAATACCGCGAAGAACTGGGAGCGCCACCGGGTGACTCCGGAGGAAGCCGAAGATGTCTTCTTCCACGATCCGTTTGTAATGCGTTCTGACCAAGGGCATTCGCGCCGGGAGAAGCGTTATAGGGTTATGGGGAAGACGGCGCGAGACCGCAAACTGTTTGTCGCGTTCACCATCAGGGGTACGTTGATCCGGGTGATTTCTACACGCGACATGAGCCGAAAAGAAAACGAGGAGTACCAACGACATGAAAAAAGCGGTTCCTGAGTTCAAGAGCGAAGCCGAAGAGTTCGAGTTCTGGTCCTCGACCGGCGAGGGAGCGGACTCGACAGAATATATAGATTGGTCGCAGGCGAAGCGCGTCAAATTTCCCAATCTGAAGCCCTCGCTTCGAACAATCTCCGTGCGCCTGCCGGTATCCATGATCGAGGACCTAAAAATCCTTGCCAATAAACGCGACGTTCCTTATCAGTCGCTGCTCAAGGTCTTTCTGGCGGAGCGTCTGGAAACCGAGCGCGGGCAGAGACGCGTGGGGTAGGTTACTGAGATCATCCGGGCCATACCAGAACAGAGGTACAATCAACTCCATGGAGGAACGAATGGCAACAGCACAAAACACCATCGTTGTGGACCTTGGTTCGCTGCGCCAGAGTGTCGAGCAGCGCGTCCAGTCCGGCTCCTATGCCTCCGCGGACGAAGTCGTACGAGCGGGCCTGCTGGCCCTGGAGCGCGAGGAGGCGGCCAAGAATGAATGGCTGACCAAGCTCGCGGAAGAATCCATGGCCGATCCCCGGCCCAGCGTCCCGGCAGCCCAGGTCTTTCGGGAGCTGCGAGCCAAGTACGGCATTCCAACAAGTGAGCTCGAATCTTGACAAGGTACGAGGTTCACTTTCTTGCGGAAGCCATCGACGATATCGATGCGCTCTTCTGCTATATAGCGAAAGAAACCAGCTTTGAAGTTGCAGCACGTTATCTTGCAAGGATTGAGCGGCTTTGCCTTTCTCTGGACACCTTTCCGCTGCGAGGAACGGCAGTGGGCGGAGGAATTTCAGGTCTACGTACAATGGGATTTGAACATAGGGTAACCATCCTGTTCAAAGTCAGAAATGATCGAGTAGATATTATGCGGATTCTATACGGCGGACAGAATCTTGAGCCGGTGCTGGAGAAGCTGCCACAAGAATAGAACACATAGCAATGGTCTACAACGGCTTTGCTTGATTCAACGAAAGTCGTTTCTTGTTGGCTTTGGCAATCGCTGAAACGTCTGAGCCATTCATGAATCGTTTTACAAATCGAGCAGGCAGACCATGCAGCCTCACGCAATCTTCGATGATTTCGATTGCTAAGCCCGAATTAATAAAAAATCCGTATTCCTCTTCAGGTCTAAAAACCTCTCTGATTGCACTATATAGTTCATCAATAGTGGAACGTTCCTTTAGTTGAATAAACACAATCTTGTTCTCTTCAGCGTATTTCTCGCCTTCGAACTTCAAGAAGCGTTCCTTTAATTGTTTTTTTCTCCACTCAACATCTTTCTGCTCGGGAAGAGAGGTTTGCAAATTATAGAAATGAACAAGGCTTGAGTACATGGACCCAAGTTCAGAGTAAATTATTTTTCTCATTATGCTGCGGGCTCTGTGCTCGGCGTACCAATGTTGGAATATTTGACTGAAAACAGAAACCAAGAAGCCCAGTAATGCAGAAATAATCGCAATAATCCAGGTTGGAATGGAAGGACGATTCAGCGCTTTTACAATTGCATCAAGCTGCGCGCTATATTCACCAGGCATAGAGCCTCCGAATTGGTAAACCCGTTTCCTTTGAGATGAAATTCAAAAAAAACCGCCTTCAGCTAAAAGCTGATAGCTGATAGCTGAAGGCTGACAACTGAGAACTGTTTGAACTACCGGTTCTTCGCCACTTCCTCCACCGTAACCGGATCAAGGAACGGCATCGCAGCGCGCAGCTTTTTGCCGACAATCTCCACCGGATGTTTCGCCTCAGCCTCGCGGAAGGCCAGAAATTCCTTGCGGCCGGAGTTCTGGTCGGCGAGGAATCTCTTCGCAAAGCTGCCGTCCTGAATCTCGGCCAGAATCTGCTTCATCGCCTTGCGGCTCTCGGCGTTGATGACGCGCGGGCCGCTGACGTAGTCGCCCCACTCGGCGGTGTCGCTGATGGAGTAGCGCATGTAAGCCAGGCCGCCGCGATAAATCAGGTCCACGATCAGTTTGAGCTCGTGCAGCACCTCGAAGTAGGCGCTCTCCGGCTGATAACCAGCCTCGACAAGAGTCTCATAGCCCGCCTTGATCAGCGAGCTGACGCCTCCGCACAGCACCGCCTGCTCGCCGAAGAGATCGGTCTCGGTCTCCTCCTTGAAGGTCGTCTCCAGCACTCCGGCGCGCGTGCCGCCGATGCCCTTCAGGTAGCTGAGATTGAGCGCGTGCGCCGTCCCCGTCGCGTCCTGGTGAATTGCGATGAGGCAGGGAACGCCGCCGCCCTCCATGAAGACCTCGCGCACACGATGGCCGGGAGCCTTGGGAGCGGCCATGCCCACGTCGATGCCCGCTGCCGGCACGATGGTCTTGAAGTGGATGTTGAAGCCGTGCGCAAATAGCAACAGCTTGCCCGCGCTCAGGTTCGGCCCGATCTCTTCTGCGTACAACTTCGCTGCCGTCTGATCGGGGACCAGAACCATCACCACATCGCCCCACTTTGTTACCGCGGCAACGGTGTCCACTTCCAGGCCGGCCTTCTGCGCCTTGGCGATGGACTTGGAGCCGGGCGCCAGGCCCACCTTGACCCGTACGCCGGAATCCTTGAGGTTGAGAGCGTGGGCATGACCCTGGGAGCCGTAGCCGATGATGGCTACCTTTTTAGCCTGAATGAGGGAGAGGTCGGCATCTTGATCGTAGTATGTCTTCGCCATGTATTTCTCGCTTCCTTTGCTTGTTGGTTAAAGTTGATTCAAGAACTTTCGGAACAACTTGATGTTTTGAAGGGTACTGGCTGGTAGGTCGGGGTTTTAACCCCGACAAATCAGCGTAGCAAAATCAACCGAGCTTTAGACCCTGAGGGAATGACAGCATTAAAATTCGACGGTCGCGTCATCTTCTGCGGGTTCTTCCTTAGCCTCATCTGCCCCGGTGCCCATGGCCTTGAGTACGCCGCTGGTGTGGTGGCCGCGGCGCATGGTCATCTTGCCGCTGCGGCAAATTTCGAGGATGCGGTTCTCGCCTTCTTCAAGTACCTGAATAAGTCCTTCGATTTTGCTTTCGACGCCGGTCAACTGGATGGTAAGCGACTCCGTTGCCACATCTACGATGTCGGCGCGAAAGACCTCGACCAGCTCGAAGATCTGAGAACGGTTGCGGTGCGTGGCGGCCACCTTGATGAGCGCCAGTTCGCGGGTCACTGAGGGCGCCTGGGCAATGTCGTCCACATCCACCACGTTCTCCAGCTTATACAGGCTTGCGCGAATGCGGTGACCTGCCTCGGCAGAGGCCTCGCAAACCAGCGTTAGCCGCGACAGGCCCACGCGCTCGCTACGGCCCACGGTGAGTGAGTTGATGTTGATGTTCAATCGGCGAAAGAGCGAGGCCACGCGCGTCAGCACGCCCGGCAGATCTTCCACGTAAGCGACAAATGTGTGCAGCATAAATCAGCCTCTAGCTTCTAGCCTCTAGCTTTTAGCTTTGTGACTCCTGGCTTGTACGAGCCGCAAACGAAATCGTAGCGGCAAAGAACAAGCTAGGAGCTAAAAGCTAATAGCGAAAAGCTGTTTCTTACTTTCCCGGTCTGCGGATCATCTCGTGCAATGCGGAGCCGGCTGGAATCATCGGGTACACCGAGTCTTCCTTCTCGACCTTGAAGTTGATCAGGAAGGCGCCGGGAGCGGAACGGGCTGTGTTGACGGCCTCCTCCAACTCGGCGCGAGTGCTTACGGTCAGACCCGCGATGCCGTGCGCATCCGCGAGCTTGACGAAGTCCGGGCTGACCATCGGCGTGGCTTCGTAGTTCTTCTCGTAGAAAAACTCCTGCCACTGGCGCACCATGCCCAGGTAGCCGTTGTTGATCACGGCGATGTTGATCTTGATCTTCTCCTGCACGATAGTTGCCAGCTCGCAGGCAGTCATCTGGAAGCCGCCGTCGCCGGCGATGACCCATACCTCCTTCTCCGGGCAAGCGGTCTTGGCGCCAATGCCCGCGGGCAAGCCAAAGCCCATCGTGCCCAGGCCGCCGGAGGTGATCAGCATGCGCGGCTGTTCGTGATGGAAGTACTGCGCCTCCCACATCTGGTGCTGGCCCACGTCGGTGGCGATGATCGTGTTGCCGCCGGTGATGCGCCACAGATCGTGCATCACATGCGCCGCGTAGAGGTGGCCGGAGTCGGGCAGGTTCTTGATGTCGCGCACCGCCACCTCGCCCTTGCTGGCTTCGATGGTCTTGATCCATGCCGAGCCATCGCGGCCCCCATGACCACTCATGACGCGCGGCAGCAGAAGCTCCAGCACCTCGCGTAGATCGCCCACTAGCGCGACATCGACCTTCACATTCTTGTTTATCTCGGCTGGATCAACCTCGATGTGAATCTTCTTGGCCTTGGTGGCATACGTCGAGAGGGTTCCGGTGACGCGATCATCGAACCTCATGCCACAGGCGATCAGCAGGTCGGCCTCCTGAATGGCCTTATTCACCCACGACTCGCCGTGCATGCCCATCATGCCCAGGTTGAGCTTGTGCGAGGCAGGGAAGCCGCCCAGGCCCAGCAACGTGAGCGCCACGGGAATCTGCGCGCGCTCGGCCAGCGTGTATACCTGCTCCTCAGCGCCGGATTCGATGACGCCATGCCCGGCCAGAATCACGGGCCGCTTGGCGTTGCGAATCAGCTCGGCAGCCTGCGCCAAGTCCTGCTCCTCCACCTTCAGCATGGGGTGAGGCCGATGTGGCCGCGGCTTGGCGGCGTCAAAATCGAAGACCGCTGTAGCCTGCTGCGCGTCCTTGGTAATATCCACCAGCACCGGCCCTGGGCGTCCGGTCTGCGCGATCTGAAAGGCGTAGCGGATTGCCGGCGCAATATCTTCGGCGCGATTGACAAGGAAGTTGTGCTTGGTCACCGGCAATGTGATGCCGGTGATGTCCACTTCCTGAAACGCATCGGTACCCAGCAGCTTGCTGGATACATTGCCCGTGATGCAGACAATGGGAATCGAATCGAGCATGGCAGTGGCGATTCCGGTCACCAAATTCGTCGCGCCCGGACCGCTGGTGGCAATCGCCACGCCCACCTTGCCCGATGCGCGCGAGTACCCATCGGCCATGTGCGCCGCGCCCTGCTCGTGCCGCACCAGCGTGTGATGAATGGGAAACTTGCGCAGCGCGTCATAGACAGGCAGAATCGCCCCGCCCGGATAGCCGAAGACATCCGTGACGCCTTCGCCCACCAGCGTGGCCCACACAATCTCTGCGCCGGTCAGGCGTGTGGGCGGGTTATTCGGTGCTTGCGTCTTAGCGGTTTTTCCCATGTGAGACTCCTTTGAACTGTTAGCTGTCAGCTGTTAGCTGCTCTTACGTCGTTGCGCCCTCTGATGCAGATGTCACGCGGTCCACGTATTTGCGGAAGACGCCGCGCGGCCAGCGCAATGCGGGTGGCTTGAAGCCTTTCAGCCGCTTCGCAATCTCCTCATCGCTGACTTCAAGCATCAGCTTACGGTTGGGAATGTCGAAGTGAATCATGTCGCCCTCGCGCACAGCGGCGATGGGCCCGCCATTAAAAGCTTCCGGAGCGACATGCCCCGCGGTGAAGCCGCGCGTCGCGCCGCTGAATCGGCCATCGGTCAACAGCGCCACCGTTGCGCTCAATTCGGCGTTCGAGCTGATGGCCGCGGTCACTTGCAGCATCTCTCTCATGCCCGGCCCGCCCTTGGGGCCTTCGTAGCGAATCACAAGAACATCGCCCGGCTTGATCTGTCCGGCTTGCACGGCGGCAAAGCAGGCATCTTCGGTGTCAAAGACGCGCGCCGGTCCGCGATGCTCCACGCGGTTGGCGGCGGCGATCTTCATCACGCAGCCTTCCGGTGCAAGATTGCCTTTCAGAATCACCAGGCCGCCATTGGGCTTGATGGGCTTCTCAAATGTGCCGATAACCTGCTGTCCCGGCGTCTCCTCAGCCAGCGCAGCCTCTTCAGCCAGCGTCTTGCCACTGATGGTGATCGCCGAGCCATCGGCGTGGCCCGCATCGATCAGCCGCTTGGCGAGCAACCGCGAGCCCCCCGCAGCCTGATAATCCGAAGCCACAAACTTGCCCGCCGGAGTCAGCGAGCAGATGTACGGCGTGCGCTTGCTGATCACGTCGAAGTCGTCAATGGTCAGAGGAATATTCAACTCCCGCGCAATGGCCAGAAGATGCAGAACCGCATTGGTCGAGCCGCCGCTGGCGGCCACGCTGGCGATGGCGTTCTCAATCGATTTACGGGTGATGATCTGCGAGGGCCGGCGATTGGCGCGGACCGCGTCCATCAACATGCGGCCTGCCTCGCGCGTGGCTTCGAGCTTATCCGGACTGGTGGCGGGAACGCCGGAAAGTTGAATCGGCGAGATGCCCAGAATTTCTCCGCTCATCGCCATAGTGTTGGCAGTGAACTGTCCGCCGCATGCGCCCGCGCCCGGACAGGCATTGGCTTCCAAAGCTTCAAGCCCCGCGTCGTCGATGCGCCCGGCGGCGTGTGAGCCGATCCCCTCAAAGACATCCTGAATGGTGATGTCCTTGCCGTTCAGCTTGCCCGGCGCAATCGATCCGCCGTAGAGCATCATGCCCGGAATGTCCAGCCTGCACAGCGCCATGATGATGCCCGGCATATTTTTGTCGCAGCCGCCGATGCCCACCAGCCCGTCAAAAAGATTTCCGCGCGCCACCAATTCAATCGAGTCGGCGATCACCTCACGCGAGACCAGCGAGGCTTTCATCCCCTGCGTTCCCATGGTGATGCCGTCGGAGATGGTGATGGTGTTGAACTCCATCGGCGTGCCGCCCGCCTCGCGAATGCCTTCCTTGAGCGCCTCGGCGATCTCGCGCAGGTGCATGTTGCAGGTGCCGATCTCGGTCCAGGTATTTGCAATTCCAATGATGGGCTGGTGCAGTTCTTCTTTACTGTAACCGACGCCGCGCAGATACGAGCGCGCCGCGGCACGGCTCGGCCCCTCGGTCATCGGAATGCTTTGTCGCTTGCCTTCGATGGTCATTGTTATTTCGCTTTCAGCCAATTGGCTTGGTCGTGCTTTGTTTCAAACTCGTCGAGCGCTTCTTGATGGCGCAGAGTCAGGCCGATGTCGTCCAGTCCTTCGATCAAACAGAACTTGCGGAACGGATCGATCTCAAAGCTCGCCTTGAATCCCCTGACGTCGGTAACGGTCTGCTTTTCCAGCGAGACAGTTAGTTGATAATTCGGAATGGTCTTCGCGTTGTTCAGTAACTCAACCACCTGTTCTTCGCTGAGCCGCGCCAGCACAATGCCATTCTTACCTGCGTTGGAAAAAAAGATGTCGGCGAAAGTCGGCGCGATCACCACGCGGAAGCCAAAGTCCGCCAGCGCCCAAGCGGCGTGTTCGCGGCTCGATCCGCAGGCAAAGTTCTTGCCTGCAATCAGAATCTCTGCGCCCTTGTAACGTGGATCATTCAACACAAAATTGGGATCCTGATCGCCCGTGGCCGTGCGCCGCCAATCGAAGAACAGAAAATCCCCGTAGCCGGTGCGCTCAATGCGCTTCAAAAACTGCTTGGGAATAATCTGGTCGGTATCGACATTCGTCCGGTCCAGAGGCGCGGCCAGTGCGGTTAATGTGTGAAATGGATTCATCAGCTTTGTACCACCTTACGAACGTTCCAGTTGCGAATATCGACAAAGTGCCCGGTAATGGCGGCTGCGGCTGCCATCTCCGGCGACACCAGATGCGTGCGTCCGCCGCGTCCCTGACGGCCTTCAAAGTTGCGGTTGCTGGTCGATGCGCAGCGCTCGCCCGGCAAAAGAATGTCGGGATTCATGCCCAGGCACATCGAGCAGCCGGGTTCGCGCCACTCAAAGCCTGCTTCGAGGAAGATGCGGTCCAGCCCTTCTTTTTCCGCCTGCGCCTTCACCGCCTGCGAGCCGGGAACCACCATCGCGCTCACCTTGGCAGAAACTTTGTAGCCGGAGGCGATGTGGGCCGCGGCGCGCATATCTTCAATGCGCCCGTTGGTGCAGGAGCCGATGAAGACGCGGTCAACAACTACATCTACCAGCGGTGTCCCGGCCTTCAGGCCCATGTATTCCAGGGCGCGTTCCAGGTCTTTGCGTTCCTGCTCGTTGGGCGTGGCGGCCGGGTCGGGCACGGTGGCCGTAATCGGCGCGACCATCCCCGGACTGGTGCCCCAACTGACATAAGGAACCAGCTTCGCGGCATCGATGACCAGCTCGCGATCGAACTTAGCGCCGGGGTCAGTGGGCAATTTGCTCCACTCGGCGACGGCCTTATCCCACTCCGCGCCTTGTGGCGAGAAGCGGCGGCCCTTGAGGTATGCAAATGTCTTTGCATCTGGAGCGATCATGCCCGCGCGCGCGCCGGCCTCGATGCTCATGTTGCATACCGTCATACGGCCTTCCATCGAGAGCGAGCGAATGGCCGAACCGGCGTACTCGACAACGCAGCCTGTTGCGCCGTCGGTTCCTATCTGCCCGATGATCGAGAGAATAATGTCCTTGGCTGTGACGCCGCGCGGCAACTCGCCTTCCACCGAGATGCGGAAGGTCTTTGGATTGGACTGCGGCAGCGTCTGCGTGGCCAGCACATGTTCCACTTCGCTGGTGCCGATTCCAAAAGCCAGCGCCCCGAATGCCCCGTGCGTCGATGTATGCGAGTCGCCGCAGACAATCGTCATGCCCGGCTTGGTCAGCCCCAGCTCCGGTCCGATCACATGCACAATGCCCTGATCCGGCGAGTCCACGTCATACAATTCGATGCCGAACTCCGCGCAGTTCTTGCGCAGCGTGGCGATCTGCAAGGCGGCAATCTGATCGACGATCTTAAGCCGGCCTTCGATGGTTGTGGGCACGTTGTGATCCACGGTGGCAATCGAGCGGTCGCGCCGCCTCACCTTGCGGCCAGCCAGCCGCAGCCCCTCGAAGGCCTGCGGCGAGGTCACCTCATGCAGTAATTGCAGGTCGATGTAGAGCAGCGTAGGCTCGCCCTTCGGCTCAGCCACCACATGCCGCTCCCAGACCTTTTCAAATAATGTTTTTGCTTCGGCGCTCATCCATCATCCTTGTTTCATATTTCTGTTGTGTGCTGATCAATTCCAAAATTGTCATTCTGAGCGGAGTTTAGCGTGTTCTTTACGCAAAGCGCAGTCGAAGGACCTGCGTTTCCTCTCATTGACATTCACAAATGCTCCGTGCCCCATCCTTTCGCCTTCTTTCTGGCGAAAGGGTGGGAAACCACAAACCTATTTCAGCAGCTCTTTCACCGTCTCCCGCACCTTCGCGCCCATCTCTCGCGTTCCGAGCACGGTCAATCCCTCGGGGTTGGTGCGCGCCAGATCTTGCGTGCGGAAGCCGGCTTCGAGCACCTTGCGTACAGCCTTCACAATCGCGTCGGCCTCGGCATCCAGCGCGAAGGAGTGGCGCAGAAGCATGGCGGCGGTCAGGATGGTGGCCAGCGGATTGGCGATGTTCTTGTTGGCGTGCTTGGGCGCGGAGCCGTGCGCCGGCTCATACAAATTGATCTTGCCGCCGACGGTCCCGGAGGGCAGCATGCCCAGTGAGCCGGTAATCACGGAAGACTCGTCGGTGAGGATGTCGCCGAAGGTGTTCTCCACCACCACCACATCGAAGTCGCGCGGCCGCTTCATCAGATGCATGGACATGGCGTCGACGAATTGGTGTTCCAGTTCGACATCGGGAAATTCCTTCGCGACATCGATCACCGTGTCGCGCCAGAGCTGCGAAACTTCGAGCACATTGGCTTTGTCCACGCTACAC
>CZKF01000068.1_pt1 | contig 14782 bp, 2 predicted proteins | sample 1122351 | NCBI WGS metagenome assembly CZKF01 (sample SAMEA3539301, study PRJEB10725) | soil metagenome | biome: tundra; feature: field; material: soil | place: USA | collected 2010-05 | depth 0.15 m
CAGGGACTATGGGTCGAACTGGGCGAAGGCAGTTTCCGCCTCAAAAAGTCCTTTGAAGCGGCGGACAAGACCGCCCGCCACATCGTCATTCTTGGCGAAGACGAACTGAAATCCGGTATTCTGACAGTGAAGAACTTCTCCACAGGCATACAGACCAAGGTTCCTCGCACGGAGCTGGCCGTCTTTCTGTCTAACTGAACGGGGCGCCGGTTGAGTTTTATTGGTTTCCCACCCTAGCCGCAATAACAAGAACGCGGCGAGGGTGGGGCACCCAGCGATCTTCAAGAACCGCAAGCGAATAGAGGATACAGGCAGTGCTGGATTTTTTAGGAAATCTCGAACGGACGCATCATTGCGGCGAGTTGCGCGCCGCCCACGCTGGCCAGCAGGTCGTTCTGATGGGCTGGGTCAACCGGCGGCGCGATCACGGCAACCTGATCTTTCTTGATTTGCGCGACCGCACCGGCATCAGCCAGATCGTGCTGGACAAGGAGCTGACGCCCGACGGCCACGCCAAAGGCGAGCAGGTCCGCCCGGAGTATGTCGTCGCCGCGGTTGGCAAGGTACGCGTGCGCTCGGCTGACTCCATCAATCCCAAGATGGCGACCGGCGAGATTGAGATCGAGGCGACACAACTGCTCATTTTGAACGACACGCGCCTGGCGCCATTTTCGCCCTCGGAAGAAGCCATTCAGAATGAAGAGGTCCGCCTCAAGTACCGCTACGTGGACCTGCGCAGGCCGGAGATGCAGCACAATTTTAGACTCAGACACGACATTACGCTGGCCATTCGCGACGACCTGAGCCGCCAGGGATTTCTGGAGATCGAGACGCCGATCCTGACCAAATCCACGCCGGAAGGCGCACGCGATTTTCTGGTGCCCAGCCGTGTGCATCCCGGCGAGTTTTACGCGCTGCCGCAGTCGCCGCAGATCTTCAAACAGATTCTCATGATCTCCGGCTTCGACAAGTATTTTCAAATCGCCCGCTGCTTCCGCGATGAGGACCTGCGCGCCGACCGCCAGCTTGAGTTTACTCAGGTTGATCTGGAGATGAGCTTCCCGCGCCAGGAGACGGTCTTTGCCGTGACTGAGCAGTTTCTTGCAGCGGCCTTTGCCGCAGCCGGTGTCACGCTGCCCACACCATTCCCGCGCATTACTTATGATGATTCGATGCGGCGGTTCGGTAGCGACAAGCCGGACCTGCGCCTGCCCGGACTCACCGACGTGCGCCCGGCCTTCACGGATGAGGCGCTGGCCACGCTGCAAATCGATCCCGCGCTGCCGGTGGTGGCGTTGCGCATTCCCAACGTGGGCGAACTGAGCCGCAAGGAGCGCGAGGACAACCATCCGACTTTTGATTTGAAAAAGGGCGCCAAGTTCATCGACGACTTCAAGCGGCTGGCCAAGGGATTTCCCGAAGCCGCAGTCAAGGTGCGCGAACTGGTGGGCGCGGTCGAGGCCGACTTCGTCATCATCGTCGCCGGTGACCCGGCCCACCCGGTCAAGGCCAGCGATACCAAGTTCCCCGGACGGCTGAGCGAGCGCGAGATCAACGTATACTCGGCCGCCGGCAACTTCCGTACCGAGCTGGCCAAAAAATACGCCGACCGGCATGGAGCCTTCGGCGTGACCGAAAAGGTGGTGCAGGAGTCCGCCTCGCGGAGCGATGCAAGTGCGACTGTCGATGGCGCGGCGGCATTCCGTCCCATCTGGGTCACCGACTTCCCCATGTTCGAGTACGACGCGGCAATCGCTAAGTGGATGCCGGCGCATCATCCGTTTACCGCACCTTACGAGGCGGACATGAAGAACCTGGTGACCGACCCGGCCAGCGTGCGAGCGAATTGTTATGACCTGGCGATGAATGGCCTCGAACTCGGTTCAGGCTCCATCCGCATTCATCGCAAGGATGTGCAGCAACAGATCTTCCAGGCGCTCGGTATCTCCGACGAAGAGGCCCGCGCGCGCTTCGGCTTTTTCCTCGACGCTCTGGAGTACGGCACTCCGCCCCATGGCGGCATAGCGCTTGGCCTGGACCGTATAGTCATGCTGCTCGCCGGCGCGCCCAGCCTGCGCGAGGTGATCGCCTTCCCCAAGACGGCCAAGGCGGTCGACCTGATGGTGGACGCGCCCACCTCGGCCACCGAGCAGCAGTTGAAGGAACTACACATCCGCGTGGCACTCAAGAGCTAGGGCTCTTTGGCCGCATAAGAAAGTGAAAGACCCGGACTGGAGAGTCCGGGCCTTTTTGTGTTGAGCGCGGGTGAGCGTCGCTGCCTTTACTTTTCAGTCACCAGGGCATTGATCAGTCCGGTTCCGTTGGGGCTTCCCCAGCCGGTTACCAGATCATAGCCCTTCACGGCGGAGTAGCTGCCGGATGTTCCGCTGGTGATGTCGTGGAAGTCCGTGCCGTAGCTGGAGCTGACGCCGAAGGCATAGAGATAGGGGTCAATAAAGCCAAGAGGCTTGTAGCCGTCGGCCACCAACTGCTGATTGACCAGGGCCATGTAAGCAGCCCACATGGGAGCGGCAAAGCTGGTGCCGCCATATGTGTTGGCCAGGCAGGCTTTCTGGTCGGCGCAGGTGTAGAAGGTGAAGTTGGCATTGGCCGAAACATCCGGGCCATTGCGATAGGTGGTCGAACCCCTGTTGGAGGAATTGATCACGCCCGAAAGCTTCTGCCAGGCGGGAATCGCGATCTTGTCCGGCGAGATGCCGCCGCCGCTATCCACCCATGCGGTTTCCGACTTCCATGCGCCGCCCGCGCTGGTGGTTATCAGGTCGGTACCGCCGACAGAAACTACATTCGCATCGTCCGCCGGCCAGGCCTCAACTCTCCTCGACCACGTTGAACTGTCGCCGGATGCGGCAAAGAAGTTCTGCCCCTGAGCCGCCATCTTCTGGAAGTAGGGGTCAAGCGTGGCGGGATCCGCGGGTGTCCAGCCCCATGAGCAGCCAATGGTAGTGGGCAGTGGGTTGTGGGTGGTCATGGCACTGATGATGGCCGTATCGGTTGAGCCAATGTACATCAGCAGGCTGGCCAGCCCCGGTGCCATGCCGAGAGCCTGGGTCATGTCGAGAGTCTGCTCGGTGTCGTCGCAGCCGCTCTTGTATAGGCAATTGGTGCTTGTGCCATCCACCGAAAGCAGCGTGACGGGAACACTGTTGGTCTGCTTCACGTTGGTGTAATAGGTAGTCAGGTCTGCCAAGTCGGTGCCGTAATACTCGAGCAGTCCGAGGTTCTGGCCGGCGCCGGTCAGGGTCGTTCCGCCGTAGTAGGCCGCGCGCATGTCGCTGCCCAAAAACGAAGCCGAAGGGCCGGAGCCTGTGGTGGCATGGGTCACGGCCTCCTTCGCATCGATGCCATGGGCCGCCGCATAGTCGTTCCTGTTGACCAGCATGGAGTGTGGAATCGAGAAGTTGTCCAAACCGGAGATGTGCCACAGCTGGAAGGGAAGGTCCGCGGTGGGTTCACGGTCCGCGGCATAAAAGACGCGGTCCTCGGTGGGGTGCTGGAAGGTCTGCAGCCTGATATGGAAGGCTGCTTCGATGGCTGAAACCGAGCCCGTGACCTGCACTTCCATCCCATCACGCGAGCCGCCGACTACTTTAAGACCGTTCGCTTTGGCAAAGGCAAGCACGGCGTTATAACTTTCCTGGGTGGGGCCAAACCGCGCGGTGAACTCCTGCGGAGTAATGTATTGCCGGTAGGAGGCGCTGGCCGGATTGCGGAGATCGATCAGGAACTCGTCCAGGCCGGCTTGGTCGCGTATCGGCAGAACGATATCCAACTGCATCTGCTGGGTTTCGGGCAGGCGCCCATGCAACTGCGCTTGCCCGTTGAAAACTGCATCGCGCACGTGGCGCGTCATAAGCGATTGCGCGTGGCAGTTCAAAGTTCCGGCCGATAGAATAGCCGCGATGGTCAACACAAACACTCCGGTTCTTCTGTTCACGATCCCTCCTGTCAGGACTTGTTAGCGGGGGAGGTGCAGAACCGCCTTCAAGGAGACTGTGAGCCATTTTGACCAATCACACCACGGTTGTCAACCGGAAAACCGCCCTTTTGGCAACCCCTTTTGTGCAAAAAAATCGCATCGGAGATGAATTTGCTAAAAGGTTGCTGAAGCCGGGCAAACACACCATTTTTAAAGATGAACCTGTGGCGGGGAGGCCGCCCCGCTACGCCCTGAATTCTGCTAAACTGAATCAAGCGCAATCAAGGGGCTAAAAGCGCCAGGCCGCGCCCCAAAGATTCGCTCCTGCAACCCATGTTCGGGGAGTGGCTCAGCCTGGTAGAGCACCTGGTTCGGGACCAGGGGGTCGGAGGTTCAAATCCTCTCTCCCCGACCATTATTTTCAAGCACTTACAGGCTGATAACATACTCGAAAGTAGACCCTCTGGTATTAGCCCAGGGGGTCTGGTGCCGGAAGGTGCATCAATACTGGGTTTCTTGCCGATACTGGTGGAAGTGACCGCTACAATATTATCAACAGTCGAGATTTTGAACAGACTTTGCGGTGTATATTCCCTTTATTTACAAAGAGTTTAAGATCTGAATGCCGATGAAACATCTGGTATTGGATTACGGGGGTGAGTGCAGTCATCCTTGCTTGCTCGTATTCCTGTGTGTCTTATATGGTGTGGCCGCTTGGACTGGAGGTTTGATTTTAGATTTGAGGTTCAGGAGTTGTACTCGGCGGAGTAAAAGTAGACCACCCTCCAGATTGAAGTTTCACGGAAAACAGGTTCTGCTGGGGGTGTCGAGGCAGGTTCGGCGCCTGTAGGGGCGTGTTTTCTGTTGGATATAGGAGGCATGAAGACGGTGGAGCTATACGCGAGAGTGCGGCGGGCGGTGTTGGTCGAAAAACTGTCCGCGCAACTCTAATCCACCCATATATGCAGCCCAACTCTTCCGGCAGTGATATCGCCTCGATAAAAGCGCCGTGCCGCCCTTCACTGAACTTCATCTGCTTGATTTGATGGCAGATAACTATTATGGCGAGCTACAAATTCTCTATTTACTATAGAGTTAATATTCCTGGGTACCTTGAAGCGATTAGAGTCACGCCGTAATTTTAATTTGACATTCATCGCGTCACCATGAAACAAAGGTGTCGGACATTTCTTCTCACATCGAATGTTTCAGATTTGTATTCCTGCAATTATTGTGTCTTGCAGCGATGTTGTTCTATTGGAGAAGATATTCTTTTGTAGTCCAGCCCTTGGATATTTTTGCTGTACAAAAAGTATTCAAGGCGAATGAACTAATTTCGTTGTGCAGCATAACGAAGAATCAGAGCCGCATCCAGATGCTTTAGCACACGCGGCGAATTGTTTCACTGTAATGCTTTTTTCAAGTCCCAGGCTGCGAGGATCGGATGAAAGTCTCACGTTCTACCCATACTGCATTTTTCTGTCTAGACGCATTCCTCCTTCAAGCATATAGATTTATGACTTCCGCGGCCACTGTGCCGCCGGCTGCGTGTCTCTGCAGCAACTGCTGTCAAGCAGGCCTTTGATGACAAAGCAAGTTACAATGCGCCATTTCCAAACAGGTTTTGAAGTACAGATATGGAGATCCGACATGAATATCCGTCACTTGGCAAGGATACTATTCGCCATCTTGATAGCCTTCCTGTTTCATTCGCAGCAAGCGTTGGCCTCGACGCCAGCCCCCGATCAGTGCATTTATGTATTGGATCCGACGGCTGCGAATGCCCTGAATCTCAGTGGCGCGATCTCCATCAACGCACCCAGTTGCGGCGTGGTTGTGGACTCATCGAATAGCAAGGCGTTCACATTCTCCGGAGCCGGCAGCTTTACGGCCAAGTACTTTGACGTTGTTGGTGGGTATTCCACTTCGGGAGCGGTGACGCTTTCGCCGAAGCCGGTGACTGGTTCCGCTTCGCAGCCGGATCCATTGACGTTCTTGGTCCCACCCACCAGCAGCGCATGCACTTATACAAACTATAAGGTAAGCACTGGTTCGACCACACTGAATCCGGGCACCTACTGCAACGGCATCACGATCAGCGGCGCTACGACCGTGACTTTCAATCCAGGAACCTACATTCTTATGGGCGGTGGATTGAATGTGGCCGGCGCAAGCATTCTCAAGGGAAGTGGCGTTACGTTCTTTCTAACGCAAGGGCTGGGTTACAAATATGGGCCGTTGTCGGTCAGCGGCGCGTCTATTGCCACCCTATCAGCTCCCACCAGCGGCCCCTATTACGGCATTCTGTTCTATCAGGATAAGTCAATTGGCACGGGGAAAGCGGCGAATTCGATTACTGGCTCATCGGCTTCCTCTTTGTCGGGCGTACTATATTTTCCAACGACTGCGCTGACGCTTTCGGGGGCGGAGTCTGCGGGCAATTGCTTGATCCTGGTTGCCGACACTATCTCGCTGACCGGCGCGGCGTCGCTCGGGAACGGGTGTTCTGGCATTTCACCTCTACAACCGCCAGCACCCGTGTCAGTGAGCGTGACTCCGGCTACTGCAACACTCTACGGCGGGCAGACACAGCAGTTCACTGCTACTGTGATCAACACCAGCAACACCGCGGTGAACTGGACGATTACTCCTACAACGGGTGCTGGAACGATCAGCACATCAGGCCTATTCACCGCTCCGGCTACTGTCTCAGCGAAGCAAACTGTGACTGTAACCGCGACTAGTCAGGCGAGCACAACCGCATCTGCTTTGGCGACGGTAACGCTGACACCGAAGACAACCCCAACGATCACCTGGGCGACGCCAGCGGCCATCACATACGGCACGGCGTTGAGCGCGACGCAAATGGACGCAACGGCAAGTGTGGCTGGGACGTTCGTTTACACTCCGGCCAGTGGAACAGTGCTAGCAGCTGGAGCGCAGACGCTTTCGGTAACATTTACTCCTTCGAATACTTCGGAATACAACACGGCTACAGACTCAGTCACTCTTACAGTGAACAAGGCGACGCCGTCGGTTTCAGTATGGCCCAAGGCGAGCGGCATCACCTACGGTCAGACGCTGGCCTCGTCGACATTGAGTGGCGGCACTTCCTCGGTAACGGGAAGCTTCGCCTGGACCACGCCCACCACGGCTCCTGGCGCGGGCACGCCGTCGGAGAGCGTGACCTTCACGCCTACCGACACCACCGACTACAACACAGTGCCTGGCTCGGTGCAGTCACATGTGAACCAGGCCACGCCGGCGATCACATGGCTAACGCCAGCAACGATTACCTACGGCATTGCATTGAGTGCGTCTCAGCTAGATGCAACGGCAAGCGTACCGGGCACCTTCATTTACACGCCCGCTGCAAACACTTTACTGACAGCCGGATCACAGACACTTTCGGTGACCTTCACACCCACCGACACAGTTGACTTCAGTCAGGCCACGGCCACTGTTTCTCTGACAGTCACGCAAGCACAATGTATATCCAACGGTTACAGCTACCAACGTGCAATCACCATCGACCACACTAAGGTTCCGAACACGGATCAGACCAACTTCCCGTTCTTATTCAACTTGACCGATCCTGCCCTGAAGTCGGTCGCTTACAACGGCCACGTAACGAGTTCCAACGGCTATGACATCATCTTTACATCGGATTCTACTGGCCAGAACATTCTTAATTACGAAATGGAGAAATACGACCCAGTCCTCGGCCAGGTGATTGCGTGGGTACAAATCCCTACTCTTTCACACTTCACAGATACCGTCCTTTATATGTTCTACGGCAATTCCAGCATTACTTCCCCGCAGCAGAACCCGACCGGAGTTTGGGATAGCAACTATGGTGGAGTCTGGCATTTGAATGGCAACGGCACCGTAATATCAACGGCCGATTCTACTGCCAATGCAAATAACACTACGCTTCACGGTCCTGCTTCCATAGCCCCTGGACAAATCGGCTACGGGGCAGCGCTGAACGGTTCAAGTTATTTCGACGCCGGGTACCAGCCAAGTGTCCTGCCGACTCACACCGGCACAATGAGCGTTTGGATCAATTCCCTCATGTTCAATGGTTATGTCATTCCGATAGGAAACGGCGATACCTCCGGCTTTCCTGAATACGGCGCGATGATCACGATGGGCTCGAACGGCCCGATCAAATTCAGGATCGACGGTACGTCTTGGATCGATGGCAATTGGATTTCTGGTAGTCCTCTAATTGCGAACCAGTGGTATTACCTGACAGCGAGCTGGGATGGATCCAAAGTTAACCTTTATGTAAACGGCAAATTGGTTTCAAGTACGGGTCAAAGTGTAGATGCCAGCCCCTGTTGCGACCTGAAGCTAGGATGGGGACTTGATGGCAACATTGAGGAAGCCAGAGTCTCAGGCATCGCACGCTCCGTCGATTGGATCGCCTCGGAATACAACAACCAAAGCTCACCCTCGACGTTCTACACAGTCTATCTGGAAAACGCTGTAGAGGTTGTTCCGGCTGCTGTGAATCTGTATGCGGGGCAAAGCCAGTCGTTCACGGCTATCGGCACATGCAGTTCCGGCGCCATTTGGTCTATGCCGAAAGGTACGCCAGGAATACTTACCGAATCGGGTTTATACACAGCGCCTTCCAGCATAACCATACAGCAAACCGTGACGATAACCGGAACCACTCTGGGAGACTCCCCCAAGTACCTTATATCGACGATTACCCTGCTGCCGCCCGTTGCTGTGAGTCTGTCTCCGATTAACGTGACACTCAGTGCGGAGCAACAGCAGACGTTTACCGCAAGTGAATCCAATAGCAGCAATACAACAGTAACCTGGACAATTAATCCTCCAGGAGTTGGTTCTCTGAGTACGACAGGACAAAGCGCCGTATACACGGCACCTGCCAATGTGTCGACACCGAATAATCTTATCCTTACGGCTACCGGTCTGGCAGATCCTACACAGTGGGCTTCGGCAACAATTACACTCTCTCCAACAACGGTTTCTTCGATTCCGCCCTCGCAATGTGCGTCGACTGGATACAACTATCAAAGCGAAATCATTATCGACCATACGAAGGTTGCATATGCGGATCAGGCCAACTTTCCATTCCTGTTCAGCACTACAAATCAAACGGCTTTTGCCACGGTAGCTAACGGTGGTAAAGTAACCAGCTCTAACGGTTACGATATTATCTTCACTTCCGATCCAAGTGGTATTACCAAACTGGATTATGAAATTGAGGAATATGATCCGGTCAATGGCACCGTCATCGCATGGGTACGGATTCCAACACTTTCGCACTCCGTGGATACAGTCATTTATGTGTTCTACGGAAATCCCAGCATCACCACACCGCAGCAGAATCCCGCTGGCGTTTGGGACGTCAACTATACAGCTGTCTATCATATGGCAAATGCCGGGGCAGGAATCGCAGTTGATTCATCCGCTAATAGAAACAACGGGACGCTCAACTCGGTATCACCCGCTAGCGGCAAGATCGATGGAGCGGCTAGTTTTAACGGCAGCCAAATGCAAATTCCCAATGCGGACTTCCCGTCCTTCCCAACGGGATCGTATGGTCCATGGATCGACGGAACAGAGCCTACCACCACCACATTTGCCACCTCATTCGGAGTATGGTTCAAAACAGCTTCAGATGGAGGAATATTGGGTCAAAGCGCTCCGACAAGCGATACTTGGGGAGCCCCGTGGGGTTGGAACCCTACTCTGTTCATTGACACCAACGGCGATCTGAACGCCAGTTGGACCAGCGGGATTGTTACCACAGCAGCGTATAACGACAATAACTGGCATTACGCGGTCGATACTGTGGCCAACGGAGCAGAGACACTGTATGTAGATGGACAGATCGTGGGGTCCAGTCAAGGAAGGCAAAGCGGCTATGCAACAGTTTATAACTATTTTGTAGGAAATGCATTTACTGAACTAGCCTTTGGGGGAAACTGGAGTTGGTTTCATTTTGATGGCGATCTTGACGAAATCAAAGTGTCAAATATCGCTCGATCTGGTGATTGGATTCAGACGGAGTACAACAACCAGAGTTCCCCTGCTACGTTCTTTACATTCAATCCATCCAGTACCGTTCAGGTTACACCTTCACCGGTTATTCTATACGCATTACAAAGCCAGCAATTCATGGCAGCGAATTCCTGCAATTCTGGCGTGAACTGGACGATGCCTGCAGGAACACTAGGTGCGCTTACTTTGAACGGTCTCTATACTGCGCCCGCCAGCATCGCTTCGCCGCAGAACATCACAATCACAGCGTCGAGTCAGGCGAACGGGGCAACAATAGGCTCTGCGGTTGTTACGTTGCAACCGCCACCTCCCCCGATCACACTCACTGCGACTCAACCCCCGTATTCGATTGGAAGTCCACTGTCGCTTATAGCAACCATGACAGATCAGTACGGGACTCCAGAACCTGGCGTAGCAGTTACCTTCATCGTTTCTGGAGTGAACAGCAATATTAGTAGCATTACTACTGACAGCAGAGGAACTGCCACTTATACATACAGTGGAATCAACGGTGGAAATGACACGATCCAAGCTACAGCAGTAGTCGACGGACAACTTTTAACATCCAATAATGTTTCTGTTTCCTGGACTCCTCCGGTGCTACCTAATCCCGCAGGAAGTGTCGTCTTGTTGCCGCCTCCAGCGATTGGTCAGGCCGGGCTGGTAGGGGCATTTACAGATAATTACGGAGCAGTCATCGAGCCCATCTCTATTGGTGCTGCTCCGAGAGAGTTTAAAGTGCCGAATGGGGCAACTCAGCTTCAGCTTGGCGTTGATGACAACTGGTTTATGACCGGCAGCGGCACAGGATTTGTCGTAAATGTTAATGGAGTTTCTGTTGCGGTTCCTTCCACGACGCGGCCATGGAACTGGGTGACCGGAGGACTGAACAACAACTACCAATACGGCATTGGTAACGCCATCAATTCAAATCTAGATGGGACAGATCCGATTGTGGCGGCAACAGGTCTTACGGAAGGCGATCTCATAAACATTGCCTACGAAAGCGGAACAGCTTCGGCAGGTTCACCCTCTCACCCGCTCGTCAATGCAAACGGCGACCAGACATCGATTACTGGAGTTAAAGTATGGCAGGGAGCCTATTATCCAACGTTATACACAACCGCCTCATCTTACCCTGATGGTCAACCAATTACATTAAATGCGCTTGTAACGAATGAATCTGGGGCACCTATGCCAAACGTCCCTGTGACACTCAATATCACGGGAGCGAACCCAGGGCAGTACCAAACCACGAGTGATTCCACGGGAACTGCTGTGTTTATGTATAGCGGTACAATTGCCGGAACAGACACATTACAGGCTCAGGTTCTTCTATCTGGAGGGACGAGCATTGCCTCCAGCCAAACAACCATTACTTGGGTAAATTATGCCACCCCGCCGACAAGTACTGGTGCGATGTCGTTTGGATTGTTTGGAACTGTGGGTTCCAGGCAATGGTATGTAGTGTCGGCAACGGACGCTTCCAACAAACCTGTATATGAAGCAAATATCGGACTCTACGAAACAGGAGCAAACACTCTATCGTACAACGGAACGACCGATATCACAGGTCGAGTTTCGGTTATTGTCACACAAGCGAATACCGGACCGTACTGTCTAACGGCTGTTGACACAGTCAACCGGAATGTCGTATCCACGGAATCTTGTCCTGAAGGTGGATGGACGGGTGCGCCATTACCGCCGGGTGGAAGCAGCACGATCTCTATCAATATCACCGCGCCAAATACGGCCATAATGCCAAACTCAATACAGCTGACTAGTACCGTGATCGATAGCACCCTACCCGCAGGAAGCCTTCCAACACTTAGTTGGAGCAAGGTTACTGGTCCGGGGACGGTTACCTTCTCCGCTCCGCAGCAGGAGAATACAACAGCAACCTTCAGTGATGCCGGGGATTATGTATTGCAACTGAGCGCATACGATGATTCTGGCAACACGGGTTCAGATTCTTTCCCGATAACCGTATTGTCATCTGCCGGAACAGCGCAGGGATGGGTCGGAAGTCCTTTATACGGCTCCGCAGTTACCGGAATCGTCCCCATCAAGCTCGCTTCAGGAATTACACTCCAGAGCGGCACGCTAAATCCACCAAACGCACTATCTTACTATCCAGCAAATAATCCCAACAACATCACTCCTCTTCCAATCACATCCCAATCGGGCCAGATTGGCACGCTGGATACTACTCTGTTACCAAACGGCTCGTACTGGATTCAGCTCCAGGCCACCAATACGAGCGGAATCTTCGAGTATAGTCTCGTGCTGGTCACGGTATCTGGAAACTACAAGCCGGGCCGCGTCACTGCAACTGTGACGGACCTGGTTGTACCCTCCACCGGACTTGCAATCAACATCCAACGCACCTACGACAGCCTGAATGCCGGCACAAGCGGCGACTTTGGATATGGCTGGAATCTCGGCATTAATGTAAACCTCGTTGTGGACAATGCTGGCAACGTAACCTTTACACTGGGTGGACAACGAAAAACCTTCTATCTTGCGCCCACGATGCCATCCTGCACGGTTGCAGGCTGTTTATTCCCGTACTACTTTGTGGCCTACACTCCTGAGCCGGGCCTCTACGGAACGCTCACGGATAATGGCTCTGGTTGCGGCGCGGCCTTGGATATTGTGGTCCCCGACAGCTCTTTGTGGCGTTGCCAAGCAAACAGCGCCCAATTCAACCCGACCACGTACGTCTACACCGATCCCAACGGAACTGCGTACACCATCAGCGCGGCCGGCAACTTGAAATCGATTCAGGATCGCAGCGGCAACGGCCTGACCATCACCGCGAATGGCATCACCAGCACCACCGGCCTTAACGTGCCCTTCGTGCGCGACACCAGCAATCGCATCACGGAGATTACAGATCCGCAAGGCAACATCTATCAGTATGGCTACGACACAAGCGGCAATCTCGCCTCCGTCACTTACCCCAACACATCGCAGAGCAACGCAGTGTGCGGAGGTGCGACTGCGCCGAACACGAGCCAGTACACCTACGCCCCGAATCACCTGTATTCCGGTGGCACAAACGCTCTTTGTTATCCGCTGCCCGCAACAAATTACTTTGGACCCAATGATGTCGATCCTAGCGGACTCCCGTTGAATGGGCGTTTGAAGAGTGTGACCGACGCGCTGGGAGAGACCACCAGCTACGCCTACATCCTGTCGACCACCAGCATGATTAATGGCGTTAGCTACCCCAACACGGGCGTAACCACCATCAGCTATTCAGATAACACCAGCAGCAATGTCGATCAGGCGACCATGATCTACGACAGCTATGGGATGCTGCTTAGCTCGCAAGACCCGCTCAACCACACCACTACCAATGTCTACGACGCCAACCATAAGCTGATCTCGACGACCGACCCGCTGAACCACACCATTTCCGCCACCTACAGCGGCAGCGGCAACAAGACCTCCTCCACCTATCCGTCGACCGGCGCCGGCCACAACACGACGAGCTACACCTATTACAACCAATACAGCGAGCCCATCTCGACAACCGACGAGCTGGGCAGCGTGCGCACCTTCAACTACGACGCCAACTACAACCAGCAAAGCGTCACCGACTCCATCGGCACTCTGGCCAGCTTCATCTTCAACCCCAACCAGACCCTCGCCGCCGGCGCCATCGGCTATGACATCAGCGCCAACCCGGCCATGGCTTCGCAGTTCACCTACGACGCCAGCGGCAACATGACCAGCCGCACCGACGCCCTGGGACGCACCACCTCCTACACCTACAACTCGCTCGGCCAGAAGCTCACCATGGTTACGCCCACTCCCACAACCATCACCGGCGGGTCTGGCTCAACCACCAACTACACCTACGACGCCCTGGGCAACCTCACGCAGACCACCGCGCCCCTCGGCCGCACCACCAGCTCCACCTACGACGCCAACAACAACAAAATCTCCGATACCGATGCGCGCGGCAACACCACCCACTACGTCTATGACGCTCTGAACCGGCTCATCGAAACCGATTATCCGGACGGCACAAAGTCCACCAAGACCTATGACTTCCGCAATAACGTCGTCAAGGCCACCGATCAGGCGAACAACGTCACGCTCAACGAATACGATCTCGCTGGCCGTCTGATCTCCGTCACCCGCGGCTACGGCTCATCGAGCCCCAGCACCACCACCTACGCCTACGACGACGCCAACCGCAAGGTCAGCGAGACCGACGCCCTCAGCCACACCACAAACTACACCTACGACGCAGCCAGCCGCCTCGTAGCCATCTCCGGCGTCAAGGGCAACTTTACCTACACCTACGACGACGCCGGCAATCGCATCTCCTCGACCGACGCCAATAGCCACACGACTCAATTCACCTACGACGCCCGCAAGCGCCTCCTCACGACGTTCAACCCCGACAACACCACCATCGTCAACACCTACGACGGTCCCGGCAATTTGAGTAGCGTCACCGATCAGGAGCAGCACGTCGTCCAGTACACCTACGACGCCGCTAACCAGTTATCGTCCGTCGTCCAGCTCAACCATCCTGACACGTCGCACAACACCAACTCCTACGGCTACGACCCACTCGGCAACCTCATCGGCCTGACGGATGAGCGCAGCGACACAACCAGCAATCTCTTCAACGTGCTCAACCAGCTGACCCAGAAGACGCTGCCTGATCAGACTCTCAAAGAGATGCGCACCTACGACGCCGCCGGAAATCTGCAAACGCTCACCCACTTCAACGGCGTCACCACCACCTACACCTACGACGCCCTCAACCGCCTGCTGACC
>CZKF01000243.1_pt1 | contig 14536 bp, 8 predicted proteins | sample 1122351 | NCBI WGS metagenome assembly CZKF01 (sample SAMEA3539301, study PRJEB10725) | soil metagenome | biome: tundra; feature: field; material: soil | place: USA | collected 2010-05 | depth 0.15 m
ATAGATCAATCGAACCGTAATCAAGAATTCCAAGTGTTTATGAGGCTTGGGCATCCCTTCCTGCGATTCCTTATTTTCGTCAAGAGAGGCAACGTCCGAATCGCATGTCTCACCCGTAAGCCGTGTCAGTTCATATACGGCGTGTGTGATATGACACGATGGATGGGACTGAGCATCCAGGGTTGGGGCACCCGGCAGTATGTCCCGATTCACTCGCGACCAAATTCAAAAGGAGAACATCATGTCCAGCTACAAAAACAACGTCCACCTCGAAGGCAACCTCGGCAAAGACGCCGAAAAGAAGTCCACCCCGAACGGCGATGGATGAAACTTCAGCATTGCCGTCAACGAGCAGTGGGAAGACAAGGACGGCGCCGAGCACAAGAACACCGATTGGTTCCAGATTCAGGTTTTGGGGCCGTTGGTGAATTTCGCCGCCACACTCAAGGCTGGGACGCCGGTTATCATTGAAGGCAAAATCAAGCCCGAGACGTACACGGCTGACGGCGTGGAGCACAAGACGTTTTCGATCAAGGCCGATTACATCCGCAAGATCGACTACTCGGCACCGAGCGAAGCCAGTGATACCAAGGCGGCCAAGCCCGCCAAGAAAGCCAAGTAGCATCCGAGCAACCTGGAGGCGGCTCTTCGGAGCCGCCTTTTCTCTACCCGCTGCGCAACCATCCGGTCCCAGTCAATGCCTTCTCGATCCTCAGCTTGGCCCTGGCCCACAACCAAAGAGATTAGCGTCACTCGCTCGACAACGCTATGGAAGGTTCACTGAGTGACTCGGCGATTTGGCGCCAATCGAGAGCCCTTCCTGGCGGCGTGGGCGTTTTCCGGGAGCGACTTGGGAGTAGCACCTCGCCTTCGGATCGCCCGGGTTTCCCAAGATGCGGGGACCAAGCACGGATCGACCTTTCTCCAGAGCTTATAAACCCATAAAATGCAGCTTGCGCGGATGCCTTCGACAGCATAGTATCTCGACATAAGTACCCTGGCGGTATCGACTTCCCTTGCTAATTTCTTGTTAGATTTCGTCCCCAACCAGTAACACAGGCAGTGAGCCCCGATTTCGGCTGGTTAGACAACCAGAAATACCCAGCAACTTGATTTGTGTCTGTTTCCTCGATTCGGATCAACTCTTCGTTCGCGTGATCAATGTGAAACAACTGAGCTGGGCTTAGAAGCTTCAGATGCATGTCGCGAGGAACAAGCCGGGATTTGACGGATGTGCAGCGACACCCCGCAGGGTGGAGGGAGGGAGAGATACTTTGGTCTCTCCGGGACGCTGCCGGAATGTGGACGAGAGTTCTTTTTCGGCATTTGGGCGTGCTGGCTATACTTGGGCCTATTCACAATCGAGCTTCCTGGAGGATCCGATGAGCCTTGCAGACGAAATGAAGCACCTGTTGCATCTGGACAAAGACAAACCTTCGGACGACGGAACTGAACCGCCGGCCATTGGTGGAGACGCGGCAGCAGAGAGTGTGGCGAGATTGCCGGAGCAAAGCGGCAGTCCAGCCGCCGCGCTGCAGACGGCCACGCCGGCGGCGCAGGGCCGGGTGCTGCTGATTCACGGCTACTCCGCAAACTATACGGCGTTTCAGCCATGGAAGAAGGCGCTCTCCGACGCTGGAATTGCGGCGGAGATAATCAGCGTGGGGAACTATGTGACGCTGAACAACGAGGTGACGATCAAGGACCTGGGCGAGGCATTTGACCGGGCACTGCGCATGACGAAGTTTGCCGGCGAGATTCCGGGAGACGCCTGGACGTTCGATGCGGTTGTGCACTCGACGGGGATGCTGGTCCTGAGACAGTGGCTGACGAGCGATCCTTTTCTGCCGAGCGATGCTCGGAGCCGGATCCGTCGGCTAAAGCACTTGGTGGGACTCGCGCCGGCAACCTTCGGTTCTCCGCAGGCGAAGAAGGGACGCAGTTGGCTGGGGGCTTTGGTGAAGGGAAACCACTCCTTGGGACCGGATTTTCTGAATGCGGGCGATATGGTGCTGGACGGACTGGAACTTGCGAGCAAGTACACGTGGGACCTGGCCCATAAGGACATGCTAGGGCCGACGCCGCTGTATGACAAGGGCGACGGGACGCCTTACGTGGCGGTGTTTATAGGGAACGTGCCATACAGCGGAATCTCCGCGGTGGCGAACTCGCCGGGATGTGATGGGACGGTGCGATGGGCAGGATGTGCTCTGGATACCCGCAAAGTAACTCTGGACTTCAGGCGGCATCCGCAACTCGATCCTACGGATCCTACGAAGCGGGTGGTGATCTCCGACTGGTCGAGCGATCGTCTTTCGGCGCCTCTGATCGCGGTGGATAAGCAGAACCACGGAACGATCATTGAGGATCCGAAGCCTGATGTTGTGTCGCTGGTGCATGACTTTTTCGGGATCAAGAACAAGGTTGAGTACGACGCATGGGAGACGCGGGCTTTGACGTTTGGCGCGCCTTCCAAGGCGAAGATGGACATTTCCGATGGGGTCGCCGACGGCGCGGGCTGGCAGCAGTTGTGGATTCACATGGTGGACGACCACGGAGACGGTGTGACGGACTACAACATTCAGCTCTACTACGGAGCCGCACTGACGGAGTCGGACGATCCGGCGATGGAGAGTGTGAAGCTGATTGCCGACACGTACTCGAGCGACAGCAGTTACCGGTGTTTCTACATTCACCTGACGCAAGAGATGTTGGAACTGCAGGCCAACAAAAAGAAGATGTGGATGGAGCTGATTGCGTCGAGCGGGTCGGAGCTGATTGAGTACGAGGCATACACGGGCAGCGCGAAAGATCCGCTGCGCCTAGCAATCAATTCCCATGACCCGGCAGCGAACAAGCCGGTCAAGATGGACATTACCGAGCTGACGCCGGTGGGCGCATCGTTGCTGTACCCCTACACGACGACCCTACTGGAGGTATTTGTGCAACGGGAGCCGATGCCCCTGGGCACGGTGAGCAATCTGTTTACGTTTCCTGGGTAGAGCTTTGGAGGTACGATTAGTAACCGGAAGTCGGCCAGCGTTCACCGATTAGTCACTCAAGAATCTCGGTTGGTGGGAACAGCCCAATGCACTCATTGAGGTAATCGGGTCGATCCGTTTGAGAATTGGCACTGGGTTTGTCGGCTAACCGGAGACTGGCCTCTTCAAGCGGCACACTACTTGATTTGGAGCGGGTAATAGGACGACGCCTGATCATGTTCATGGGTTGTTGAGAGAAAATAGAAACCCAGTTGGCTGAAGCGTGACGAATGATTGCCACATCGCTCTTCCCAACGTACCTTCATAACCTGTTCCCGTTTCAGTGAAGGCTCCTGCCCTACGCTCCAGGCGCGCCGCAATAAAAAACGGCGCGTCTTGCGCTACCTATACCACGCCATCGTCAACATCACTTGCAGTTTTTCGCCTAACCCTTATAGCCCGAATGGATCAAGCACGCCGGTCCTGGTCACCGTTACGATAAACACCGTGGCGCCAGTCAATACCTTTTCACAGAATCAACGGCCTTCAGGGATTTTGGGGGCAGGCAGGACTCCGTTCAGCCTGGCCGCCCTTCCCGAACTCATGCTTCTGTTCGGTTTCAGCCGTCTTCGCCGCAGGTTCTTGCGCGGCTATCGTTTCCTCCGCGCGCATCGCCCAGGGCATGAAAGGGCTGATGGATGTCGCCCATTTCCCAGATCCGATCTGATGGTCGGCAAAACTGGAGGTTGGCCGGGTTGCCAAGATTACCTTGTAGAAAATCTCACCAGAAGTAGGCGGCTTCCATCTTTGGGGAGCCGGGCTCGCCATCAATAATCTGGGTGCTCAATACGATTTCCATATTTTTCTTGTTTCCAGCGGCCAGCGCTGCGCGCTGCAACTGGGCCATATCGTCGGAGTCAGTCAGAAACTCCCCGGCAGCGATCGTTCCGCCACGGGCCAAGCCTGCGACGATCACCGTCAACTTGCCGGTATTAGTGTCGGTGAAGCGGGCCACGATGGCGTAGTCGCGATAATTGTTGGTGGCTATCTGCACAGCGCTCTCGACTACCCAGCGAGACTGCGCCGGAGCCGTGCTATCGACAATCCGAACCTCAGTCATATCGGCATTGTTCGAGAAGTGATAGCGCAAGGGGTTGGTCAGCCTTAGCGTCCATGCGTTATCGAAGGCTCCGATGAAGACCGCTGGACCGGAACGAAGGTCGGCCAGGCTAGTAACTCCTTCGCCGCGAAGGTTATACTGCTTGCCGTTGGACTGCAACAGGCCGGCGATTCTGACGATATCGCTCAGATCGTCGATGGCGACCGTGGTGAGGTTGTCCTTCGGTCTGCTCATGGGCTTGAGCTGGACCTGGCGGGTGGGATCAGACGCATCCCGCAGAGATTGACCGGAAGACTCCGTCTGATCCGCGACACAGAGAAGCACCGGGCCGTTTGCGGTCACCACCGGTTGCCAGAAGAAATCCAGCGCGGAACGATGCATCGCTTGCCATAGGAGGACCGAGCCCACCGACAGGACCCCGGCCGTGACACATCCGAGCAGGAGAATAAGCGAGGAATGCCGGCGGCCATGCGCCTGGCCGGATGCGAGAGGCGGATGCTGGTTGGCGGCGGTCTCCGCGGACGCCGGATCCGGCTCCTGGTGGACGGCGTCGTTGCCGCCCCTGGGCCAGTGAAATTGTGGGATATAGGAACCCTGCGGCAGGGTGATGCGCATTTCGCGCTCATGCCCCGGATCCTGGTAATATTGCGCCACCCGCTTGCGAATCTCCGCCGCAGTCACGCGAACGATGGGATCTACGGACGTGTCGTATTCCGCATCTCTGCCGAAGATCTCGACTCCCAGAGTGCGTTCCTTGATATTCTCCGCCGCGCCGGCCAGCGTCTGTTCGACCACAAAGCGCAGAAAGATAGGGAACCGCCTGCTGTGGCTGAAAAAGGGGTTTGCCAGCAGCCGATTCATCTGCTCACGCACCGCTTCCTGCTCTTTCTCGCTGAGAGCCGAGGGTTCCCGAAGCGCTGAATCTGTCCTCATTGAGAGGCTCCGTCCGGCAGAAACGATTATACTGCCGCAGGAATCGTTATGGCACAAGTTGTTGGAAATATAAGATCTCCTCCTAAAATTTGCCTGAAAAGTTCTCCCGTCCGTACTGTAAAGAACCTGGCGCCCATGCCGTAAGGAGATTGACACTTACTCCTTATCTAACCTACAAAGAGACCGGTTTCAAAAACCCCGATCACTGTGGTCTTCTTTCCGGGATGCAGGGTATGCCCCAGGAGTCCTGAACCGACGGGGAACAACTGAAGGAGGCTTCACTTTGAATACAAACAGGAGCAGGAGACCGTGGTCTCTGTGGTATTGGGGTGGGTTCGCAATTCTGCTTGCCATACTGGTCAGCAGCACCCCGTGGGTTAACGCACAAATCGCAACAACGACGGCAACGCTCTCCGGGGTGGTGACGGATTCCATGGGAGCCTTGGTGCCCAAGGCCGCAGTGACCCTGGCCAGTCAGGAGAACGGCGTCAGTCGCAGCTTTACAACTGATGCCGGAGGCCGGTATTCGTTCAACCAGCTTCCGCCCGCCACCTATGTCCTCACCGTCAAGGTGAAGGGCTTCAAGGCGTATGTGCAGAGCGGGATCGTGCTGAACGCCGCCCTTACCGCAACGCAAGACGTGAAATTGACGGTGGGCGCAGAGTCGGAATCGATTACCGTAACCGCCGATGCACCCCTGCTGAACACCGACAATTCAAACGTGGCGGCAGACCTTGATGCAAAGCAGATCGTGGAGTTGCCGCTGAATGTGCGCAACGTCTATGGCCTGGCTACGCTCAACTCTTCCGTGCAAAACACGTCGGAAGGGCAGTTGCTCCTGGGCGGCGGCAGCAACACCACGGACACCGCGGACCAGGACATCTCGTTCATGAACTTCGCCGGCGGCTTCTTTGGAACGACGGCCTTCCTGATCGACGGCTCGTGGGATACTGACACGGAGTGGGGCGCGGTCATCTTTGTGCCTGGCGTGGACGCGACGCAGGAATTCAAGATCCAGAACAACTCGTTTACGGCTCAGTACGGATGGAGCACGGGCAACGTAGTCAACGTGGTAACCAAGGCAGGAACCAATACCTTCCACGGGTCGGCGTACGAGTTTTATTCCAGCGACAAAGTCAACGCCCTCAACTACTTCCAATCACCCGGCAGTTGCCAGGGCCTGCTCAATACAAATCTCTGCACGTTTAGCCGCAACCAGACTGGCGTAGCCGCGGGTGGCCCGCTCTATATCCCTGGGCTGTACAAGCAGCGGAATAAGACCTTCATCTTCGGGATCTACGATCGCTTCACCTCAAACCAACCATCCCCCTCGCAGTACACGGTGCCCGACACCAAGTTTCTGAGCGGCGACTTCTCCGAGCAACTGGGAACCACGTCGACGGGCAATGACGCTCTCGGCCGGCCCATCAATGTCGGTCAGGTTTACGATCCGCGCAGCGGCCACGCGATTACCTCGGGCGTGCCGGATACCAAAACCGCCGGGAATCCCTACGGAACCGGCCTCATGCCCACCCAGACGGGCTTTATCCGCAACCCCATTCCGGGCAACATTCTCGCCAACCTGCCGGGATATATTGCGGATCCCGTCGGCAGCAAGCTGCTCAGCTACTATCCAACGGCAAAAGTGCCAGGCAATGTGCCCAACAACCTGACTCTGGCCGGATACGCGCCGACCTATTGGGACGAGTACGGGATCAGGGTCGACCAAAATTTCAACGACAATACCCGCGCCTATTTCCGCTACTCCTATAAGCAAGAGGCAAAGACCGGCGTTTCCCCGAACTGGGGATCCGATCCGGCCGGCCCAGGCAATCAGCGGCCTAACAACCGCTGGGGCATGTGGGCGGGGCTCACGCGGATATTCAGCCCCAGCTTCACCATGAACATCACCTCGGGCGTGCAGATATGGCATGAGACCTCCAACAACCAGTCGTTCGGCTTCAACCCCTCGACCATTCTTGGACTTCCGGCGTATGTGAATCAACAGGATCCCTTGTTTCCTATCATCAATGTTGGAAACGGCATCTCCCAGCTCGGACCATTCAGCGGGAACGCGCAGGGGACCACCAACCATGGACCTATTGGCACGGTCGCCACGGACTTCATCAAATCGCATGGAAAGAATATCGTCAGCTTCGGTTTCATGGGCGTTGAACAGGTCTTCAGCCAGTTCAACTACTACTCGGACTCCCTTACGTTCGACGGAAACTTCACTGCCGGACCGAATCCCCTGGGGGGGAATCCCGTCACCGGGAACGGAGTGGCGGAGATGCTGCTCGGCGTCATGGACGGCGCAAGCGTCGGAACACCGACTACCCCATATGAATCGAACCATCTTTTTGGCGAGTACGTGCAGGACGATTGGAAACCGACCCACAAGCTGACTCTAAATCTTGGCATCCGCTATGAGATTCAAACTCCGTACACCTCGCGCCATAACCAGGGTTCGATCTTCGACCCGACCGCGATGAACCCGCTCAGCTATACGGCGGGCGAGCCCTTGCTGGGCGCGCTCCAGTTCCTGGGACCGGGCAACCGCAACTTCTATAACCTCAACAAGGACAACTGGGCGCCTCGCGTAGGCTTCTCCTATCAGGCGATCCCCAAGGCAGTTATCCACGGCGGATATGGAATCTTTTATCCCGAGGCGGTTACTAGCTCCGGCTCAGCGGATACGGATGGTTTCACCGCCTCAACCAACGCCAACATCAGCTTGAACGGCGGCGTTACCCCCAATCCGAATATCAGCACCAGCAATCCCTGGGGCGGTACATACGCGCAGATTACCGGCAACGCCAACGGCTCGTATCAACAAGACGGCAATGGCGTTGGCGGCGTCTTCAGAAGCCGTCCGTCCCCTTACGTTCAACAATGGCTGTTGGGCGTGCAGTATGCCTTCACGCCGAACGATGTACTGGATGTAAACTACATCGGCAACCGCGGCGTTCGCATGGTTGGCGGCTGGAATTACAACCAGTTGAATCCGAAGTACCTCTCCATGGGATCCACCTACCTCAGCGGGACGGCATCTTTCAATCCCTTGGCCGCGCCCCTGCAGGCCCTGGAGAAAGGTGGAACGATTGCCCCCAGCTCTTGCAACATAGATAGCGCAACCAGCCTGCAAAACTACCAACTGCTCCTGGCTTATCCGCAGTACTGCGGCGTAGGCCAGACCGACGCGCCCGTAGGCCAGTCCCTTTACAACAGCCTGCAGGTCACCTACAACCATCGCGTCAGCAAGGGGCTGACCGCGCTGGTCTCCTACACCTACTCCAAGTTCCTGGACAACGTCGAGGGCAACAACTCCTGGTCGTACAACGGAGCGGCGAACTGGGGCGCCACGGCAAACTACTTCAACCTGGCAGGCGAAAAGAGCGTGGACGCGGGTGATATTCCACATGCGCTGGTTGCCAGCTACGTCTATCAACTGCCTATTGGCCGCGGCAAGTCGGTCGGTTCGGGAATGAACCGCATCGTGGATGCCGTGGCCGGCGGGTGGGAGATTTCTGGAATCGCAACCTTCAGGCAGGGAATTCCACTTAGCGTCTTCGGAAACAATTGGAACTCCTACGGCGGCGATCCCAGGCCGGATGAGATTGGGAATCCAAAACCGGCACATCAAACCATCAGCAGCACTGTGGCCAACTCCTGGGCCAACAGCGCAGCGTTCAAAATGGCCGCTTATGGCACCTTTGGCACAGCTCCGCGCTACATGTCAAATATTCGCGGACCACACTATCAGAACTGGGACACCGCACTCGAAAAGAATTGGCGCTTCAAAGATGCCATGAGAGCCCAGTTCCGCTTCGAGACCTTCAACACCTTCAACCATCCAAACTTCTATGCGCCGGGACCTGGGAATATGAGTTTGTTCAACACTGCCAGTTTCGGGCTGATCACAGCTGCGTTCCAGCCCAGAATTGTCCAGTGGGCAGGAAAGTTTTACTGGTAACCACACGTGAACCAACGTTTCAAATTGTTGCTGCTGGTGCTGCTGGTCAAGCCCTTGCTCGGACTTGGCCAGCAGGCGCCGGACTCCAGGCTCGAATCGCTCGTGGCCGAGGCCCAACAGGCCCAGGCTGCGCACGACTACGCCGCGGCTGAAAACGCCTACAGAGAAGCGTTAAGAATCGAGCCGAATATGCCGGAGCTATGGGCCAATCTCGGACTGATGCAGCAGGAAGCCGGAGATATTTCTCCTGCTATCCTGAGCTTCCAGCAGGCCAACCGTCTCAATCCGTCTTTATATGTTCCCAACCTTTTCCTGGGCATCGACTATCAGCGCGCCGGCAAAGCGCCGGAAGCGATTCCATTTCTGATCAAAGCGGAGAAGAGTAATACAACCGACCCGCAAGCGCCGCTGGCCCTGGGGCGCGCCTATTTCGCAACCCGCAAGTATTCCGCGGCCGCTCGGGAACTTGCTCGCGCAACCACCCTTGACCCGAAGCTCGGCGCCGCCTGGTTCGACCTGGGGATTGCCCGCCTGGGACAGGTGGAAGAGGACGCTCGAAGAATGTCCGTGGAAGGGAAGGATTCGGCGTTCACCGGTGCGCTCTATGCCGAATCGCTGGAGAAGCAGGCAAGATTCAGAGAGGCCGCTACTCTCTACAAGAGTTTGATTCCTTCCCGGCCGCAACCTCCCTGCATCCATTCGGAGTTAGGCTTTTCGCTCCTCAGGGAGCACGATCTGCCTGGCGCCGCCTCTGAGTTTGCAGCCGAGCGTGCGACGCATCCGGAGTGTGGCTTGGCGCTTCTCGGCCAGGCGCGCATGTCCATGGATGCTGGCGACAGCGATCAAGAGGTTAAGCTGCTCCAGGAGTTATGGGTCCGCGATCATGGCTTTGTGGAGTCCAACGCGGCCATCCTCCTTGAAGGGCTGCCGAGCGACCGCATCTCCGCCGTCCTCAGCTTTTTCGCTCAAGAGAACGCGCCGATCCACGCGGATTTGCGCAACGCGCTTCTGGCTGCCTTCAACGGCTCCGGCCAGGAGCCGGGCGATCACGTTGCCGGGCAGGAAGCCGGTGTGCCGCCGGCGCCACGACCGGTTTCTGCCGACCGCAGAACCGCAGAGGAGCATTACGCAGCGGGAGAGTTCCAGCGGTGCGAGCGCCGGCTCGAAGCAGGTCTTGTAGCCGGGAGCGCGTACAAGCTCCGTCTGCTTGCCGTGTGTTCGTACTTTGCCGGAGACGACGAGCGCGCTTACAGCGCGGCAACTGCCTGGGAGGCATTGCTGCCACATTCCCTCGAAGCCCTCTATTGGTCGATTCAAGCCAACGAACGTCTGGCACTCAAATCCCTTGCGCGCTTCCAGCAACTGGAACCGGAATCGGCCAGAAGCCATGTTCTTCTGGGCGACATCTACTACCAACTGGAGAGATTCGACAGTGCGCAGGCCGAATACAGCAAAGCGCTCGACCTTGCCCCCGGCAATCCGGCGGCGATGCTCGGGCTGGCCACGGCCTATCTTTCCAACAATTACATCGAAAAAGCCATCGAGACCGCGCGGCTGGCGCTGGCGCGCAATCCGGAGGATGCGGATCTGAATCTGGTGATTGCCGAAGCAATGCTGTTGCAGAATCAGTTCGCCGAGGCCTTGCCGTTTCTCGAGAAAAGTCTTCATGCCAAGCCGCAGATGCTTCCCCATGTGCATGCGCTGATCGGCAAGGCATACGCGGGGATGGGTAGAACCCAGGAGGCGATCGAGCAATTGAAGATGGGCGCCTCGAGCGATATGAGCGGCTCTCTTCACTATCAGCTTGCGCGGCTCTACCACAAGATAGGCGACGAAAAGAATGCAGCGGCCGCGATCGAGGAGATGAAAACGATCAAGCAGCAGCGTCGCGACCGGGGCGTGAAGACAGTCGAGGATCCCGATCTTTCGCCGTTGGAGTCCCCGCCCGGCGAAGCTTCAGTGCCGTAGAAAGGCGAAACCTGCTATCTCCTTTTTACGTACACAGTTTAGTAAATGCTTTATTCCAGGAGTCATAATGCGCTTGTATCGTTCTCATCTTGTAACGTTTTTCATCGCCCTCCTTCCGCTGGGCCAAACACCGGCTATGCTTGGGGCGCAATCGAGTCTGAATACGCCTGGCTCGGAGCCTCTCATGCCCGGTACGGTAGTGATTCCGCTGCCCAACGGGATCGAAGCGCGGGTTGGAGATTTGCGCGAGTCAGTTTCCGCTCTGCGCGACGATGTGTTGCGCATCCGTATTTCGCGCAGCGGCGCTCTGCCTGAAGATGCTTCCTGGTCCGTCTTCCCTGATGTGCGTCATAGCTCTGTGCCTGTCGCAACTGAGACCAGCGCGGATCATTTTGGCTTTCGCACGCGCGCGCTGATCGTGGAACTCGATAAGCACACTCTTGAACTTACTGTTCGCGATCTGGCGGGAAATATCTTGCAGCAGGATGCGCGCCCGGTTAACTTTGACGGCGATGCATTCCGCATTTACAAAACCATGCCGTTGGACGAACACTATTTCGGCCTCGGTGATAAAACCGGACCGCTTGACAGGCGCAACGAAGCATTCACGCTTTGGAATACCGACGCCTACCGGTTCCAGGAATCCACCGACCCTATCTACAAAAGCATCCCGTATTTTATGACTTATCGCGCCGGCTGGGCAGTAGGCGTCTTGCTGGACAATACCTGGCGCACTAGCTTCGATTTTGGCAAGGAGATGGCCAACACCTATTCCTTCGGCGCCGCAGCCGGGCCGCTGGATTATTACCTTTTCTACGGTCCGTCGCCAAAGCAGGTTGTCGAAACCTATGCGTGGCTCACGGGAACTCCCCCGCTGCCGCCGTTGTGGACTCTTGGCTTTCAGCAATCGCGTTACAGCTATATGTCTCAGGCTCGAGTGCTGGAGGTTGCAAAGCGGCTCAGGGCTGACCGCATTCCCGCCGATGCAATCTATCTCGACATAGACTATCAGGATATGGCTCGCCCCTTCACGGTGAACCGCGCGGCCTTTCCTGACCTTCCTGGAATGGTGGCGGAACTCAAGGCGGAAAACTTTCATGTCGTTGCAATTACCGACCCGCATATCGCCAATCTTCCCGGACAGAACTATCTCCCCTATGACAGCGGAATGGCAGACGACCACTTTGTGAAGAATTCGAATGGCTCTGTTTACACGGGTCGCGTCTGGCCGGGCCCCTGCGTGTTTCCTGACTTCACCCGTCAGCAAACTCGCGCGTGGTGGGGCACACTCTATCGCGACCTGCTGCATAGCGGTGTAGATGGTTTCTGGAACGACATGAATGAGCCTTCGATCTTTGATACGGCTACCAAGACCATGCCCGAAAACGTTGTGCATCGCATTGATGAGCCGGGGTTCGCATCGCGCACGGCAACCCACGCTGAAATTCACGACGTGTATGGCATGGAGAATTCTCGCGCAACCTTCGATGGTGTCAGAACCATTGCTCCTGACACGCGCCCCTTTGTGCTTACCAGGGCTACGTATGCAGGAGGGCAGCGATATGCAGCCACCTGGACCGGAGATAACAGCAGCAGTTGGAATCATCTCCGTCTAACTACACCCATGCTTGAAAATCTTGGACTGAGCGGTTTCGCTTTCAGTGGAGCCGATGTAGGCGGCTTCGCCGGAACTCCGACACCTGAGTTATTGACAAAATGGTTTGAAGTGGCGGCTTTCCAGCCTATCTATCGCGATCACACCGAGAAGGGAAACGGCGATCAGGAGCCATGGGCCGGAGGCCCGAAGCAGGAGGCAATCCGCCGCCGCTTTATCGAGGCTCGCTATCAGCTCATGCCCTATCTCTATACCGTCGCCGAGGAGGCTTCACGCACTGGGCTTCCCATCCTGCGGCCTTTGTTCCTGGAGTTCCCGGATGCCGCGCCCGATCATCACCCGATCGACTTGGACCGCGAAGCGGTCAGCGAGTTTCTTTTCGGTCCGGACCTACTCATCGCTCCCGCGCCTTATCCTGACGAACTGGGCGCCTACTCGGTCGAGTTTCCTTCCTCCGATTGGTACGACTACTGGACGGGTGAGAGGATTGTTCCGAAGGTCTTACCCGCCAATCCAGATTTGATTGCGGCTCAAGCACAGCCGGCGCCGCTCGCCGTCCGCATTTCTCCTGAACTGGCCAAGCTGCCGGTCTTTGTTCGCGCCGGCTCCATCTTGCCGATCGCGCCCCTCGTGCAAAACACAAACGAAATTCCGCAAGGGCCGCTCACGCTGCGTGTCTATGTGGGAAATCAATGCGCGGGGGAGCTATACCAGGATGACGGAAAGACCTATGCATATCAGCATGGGATCTATTTACGAATGAAGTTCAGCTGTGAGAATACCGCAGAAGGCATGCGCTTGAAGATAAGTCCGCATGAGGGTACTTATCCGGCCTGGTGGAAAGAGATACGCGCGGAAATATACGGCTGGACTCCCACGCAAGGGATCGTGCTTGTCAATACGAAGGTGAACTCCTCGTCCATAGACCGGCAGGCACAGAGTATAAGCTTTCTCATCGGAGATGACGGCATGGGCGCTGAAGTTGAGGTGAAATAAAAACGGCTTCTGAATCACGCCGATGGTCTCCCGGAATCCATCCACCACCAGGCCCAGAACTTCGCTGCCCGCCTGAACCAGCAATATCGCCAGTTCATCGTCCGCATTTACGCGTGGGTCAGCGGAGATTCCCAGCAGCCCGTTCAGCGCTTTCAAGGGCACGATGCGCCCCCGCAATACCGCCGTCATGCTTTGCTTGATACTGTGGATAGAGCGCCTGGGAACGCGCACCGTCTCCACCACATGATCCATCGGCACGCCGAAGAGCTGGCCGTCGGACTCGATAATCATCACCTGCGTCACAGCCATCGAAAGCGGCAGAGAGATGCGAATCGAAGTTCCCTTGTCCAGTTGGCTCTCGACCACCACTGTGCCGTTGAGCTTTTCTACCGCCGTGCGCACTACGTCCATGCCCACGCCGCGACCGGAGAGATCGGAGACAACCGCCGCGGTGGAGAGACCGGCGGCAAAGATCAGGTTGACGGCCGCGCGGTCGTCGATGCGCTCCAGAGCCGCTTCGTCAATCAGTCCTTTTTCATAGGTTTTGCGCTTAATGACGAACGGATCGATTCCCTTGCCGTCATCGACGATCTCTATGACCACGCAATCGGCTTGCTGCTTTGCGCGAATGGTCAGCTTGCCGGTCTCCGGCTTGCCCGCCGCCCGTCTGACCTCTGGCGTTTCAAGGCCGTGATCGAGGCTGTTGCGCACAATGTGAATCAGCGGGTCGGCTAGCGCCTCGATGATGTTCTTGTCGGCCTCGGTCTGCTCGCCTTCAAGCACCAGCTGCACTTCTTTGCCGAGCTTGCGGGAGGTGTCGCGCACCAGCCGCGGGAAGCGCTGAAATACAAACGAGACGGCCATCATGCGCACCTGCATGATGGCGTCCTGCATCTCGTCGGCGATGCGGTTGATGACTGAATACTGGCCCTTGATCTCGCGCGAGAGTT
>CZKF01000053.1_pt1 | contig 13921 bp, 14 predicted proteins | sample 1122351 | NCBI WGS metagenome assembly CZKF01 (sample SAMEA3539301, study PRJEB10725) | soil metagenome | biome: tundra; feature: field; material: soil | place: USA | collected 2010-05 | depth 0.15 m
GCGCCGCGAACTGGCTGGCCGTGATCGCATGCGCGGCGAGATTACCCTGCTGGTCCACGCGCTGCCAAATCAGCCCGACGTAGAGTCCTCATCAGGCGCTCATGAGAAGATTGCCGACCGCGTAGCCCGCCTCCAGGCCGAAGCTGGCATAGACGAAAAGGAAGCCCTCAAGCGCATTGCGCGCGAACTGGGCCAATCCAAGAGCGAAGTCTATCGCGAACTGCAACGGGAACGGGCAAAGCGGCGATAAGGTTCGGTCTGTCCCCTATTCCCTATTCTTTGTTCCCTGTTCCCTGATCCCTGATCTCTAACCCCGGAGGCACACCATACGCATCAAATTTATTTTCAAAACCTTGCTGTTAATTATGTGGTAAACATGGTAACAACCCCAATAGAATGAATATGTTCCACGTGGAACATTTCTCAGGCTACTACTCCCTATTCCAAAGGGTTTATGGGAGTAGGCTGCACAGTTTCACGGCCCTTCAAGCGGTCATAGAGGTAAAGGTCGCTGGTGGTGCCCAGCGACTCGTTGTATAAATCAATGTCGCCGGTCACCTGCTTCAACTCTTCGCTGAATCGGTGAATCGCGTGCAATTGGCTAGCCGAGGCAGGAAGCTCTAATTGGGGCGTTTGAATGAACTTCTGATGGCCGCGGTCCAGCAGCCGAGCCACCCGGCCCCCAACCAGCACTCCAGGATGCACGGCATAGCCCACCGGCGCAGCTTTGTCAGCGGCAGCCGACAGTACCGCCCCGGCCCCGTACTTCGTCACCAGCACGCCCCCTGCTACTTCGGTTGAGGGCACGACATTAAAAGCGTGTGCGCGCAGCGTTTCCAGTGTCTGATCATAATTTGGTTTGCGGGTCTTTCGGCTCACGGTCGCCTTCCAGTCTGCGAGGATATTAAAACTGTTATCGGCAGAATCTGCTCGAATCTGCAACCTCTCCTACCCAATCTCGCACACCCGGAGCGCTGACCGCAATTCCATGAAGAGCGAAGATTCACCAACCAAACCCGGCTCCTCGTTCTCCGAGCGCATCGGCAAGGCGCCTGTTCAGACTGTCCGGCTGACCCCAGCGAAGAAACTGATTGCCCGGGCAAACAACTATCTGTCAATCATTGAGAATCCTCTTTACACACAGCCGTTTTATCCGTTCTAATCACAAGACTTGGAACGTACGCACTTCCCTGGATTCCCCTCCTTTGCGTCCGATTTCCAAGCAAAACAACGGAGGTTTTACACATGAATAAGTTCAGCCCATTTTTGTTGGGACTGTCTCTTGCGGTTGCTGGCAGCTCAGTAACCGTCGCGCAGGATCAATCAACTGCATCCGTTTCGGTACCCAAGTACTTGCAGATCATCGTGGAATACACCAAGCCCGGCAAGGGCGGCCAAGCCCATGACAAGACGGAGAGCGCCTTCGTCCAGGCCGTGACCAAGGCCAACTTCCCCATCAACTACGTCGCCTTCAACGCGATGTCCGGCAAGCCGCGGGCCATCTATCTGTCGCACTTTGACTCGTTTGACGCCTTGGAAAAGGCCATGAAGATCTTCGAAGGCCCATCCGCGGCTGAGTTCGAAAGAATCAACGTGGCCGATGGAGAGCTGCTGGAAGATTCCAAGCAGTTGATCTTCCGCTACGTGCCGGATCTCAGCTTCCACACCAGAACCGACATCTCGCATGGCCATTTCCTGGAAGCCCGCATCATCCACGTTCGTCCCGGCCACGGGAAGGAATTCACCGATCTGGTGAAGATGTGGGTCGCCATCGCCGACAAGGCCGGCAGCAGCGACCATTGGGGCGCATATCGCGTAGAGTACGGCGAACAAGTCGGCTCTTACGTCTTCCTCACCTCCGACAATTCGCTGGCCGATATCGACAAGAGCAACTCGGAGCAGCCGAAGTTCGATGCGGTCGTGACCGAGAGCGATAAGGTCCTGATGCGTGAACTCCGCGCCGCGGCCATCGACACCGATCGCTTTGAGCTGTACTCCGTCAACCCTGCTCAGAGCTATGTCAGCGATGAATTCATCAAAGCAGATCCTGACTTCTGGAAGCCAAAGGCTGCCGAGGCCCCGTCCACCGAACACAAGAAGCACAAGAATTAACTGACTCCACCCTGCAATCCGCGAACGGCTTCGCACTCTGCGGAGCCGTTCGTTGTTAATCTGTATTTGCGCACACCCTTCCCGCCACCGCGACTTCATCACAACCAGAGAATGGAATACCATGACGACCACCTACAAACCGGCCGCACTTCCCGAGCTAACCACCGATGACCTTTCCCGCTACGCACGCCACCTGATCCTGCCCGAGGTGGGCATGGAGGGTCAGCAAAAACTGAAGGCAGCGCGTGTGCTCTGCGTGGGCACCGGCGGGCTTGGTTCGCCGCTGGCCTTCTACCTGACTGCGGCCGGCATCGGCACTTTGGGTCTCGTCGACTTCGATGTCGTGGACGCAAGCAACTTGCAGCGCCAGATCATCCACTCCACCAAAGACATCGGACGCAAGAAGCTCGATTCCGCCGAAGAAAAACTCTCCGCTCTTAATCCCTCCGTCAAAATCGTCAAGCACGAGACCATGCTCACCAGCGCAAATGCCTTGGAGATCATGAAGGACTACGACATCGTAGCCGACGGCACGGACAACTTCCCCACCCGCTACCTGGTCAACGACGCCTGCGTGCTGATGGGCAAACCCAACGTCTACGGATCCATTTTCAGATTTGAGGGCCAGGCCAGCGTCTTCGCCACCGAGCAAGGCCCGTGCTACCGCTGCCTCTATCCCGAGCCTCCGCCGCCGGGCCTGGTTCCCAGTTGCGCCGAGGGCGGAGTGCTGGGCATTCTTCCCGGACTTGTCGGCGTCATCCAGGCCACCGAGGTCATCAAGCTTATTCTCGGCAAAGGCGAATCGCTCATCGGCAGGCTGCTGCTGGTCGACGCACTCACAATGAGATTTCGTGAGCTCAAGCTGCGCAAGAATCCCCAGTGCCCGGTCTGCGGCTCCAACCCCACAGTGACCCAGCTCATCGATTACCAGCATTTCTGCGGCCTGCCATCCGAAATCGTCCCCGAAACCCCAGAGGAGAAAGCCGTGAAGAACGGAATTCCCCAGCTCGCCGTGAAAGAACTCAAGCGCCGCATCGATGCCGGCGAAGACGTCTACATCCTCGACGTGCGCGAGCCCTACGAGTACCGGATCGCGCAGATCGGCGGCAAACTGATTCCGCAGACCGATGTCCCCAATCGCCTCTCCGAGATCGACCGCAACCGCGAGGTCATCGTGCAGTGCCGCTCAGGCGTCCGCTCGCAGCGCATTGCGGAGTTCCTCAAACAGCAAGGCTACCCCCGCGTCGTCAACCTCGCCGGCGGCATCCTGGCCTGGGCCGATGAAATCGACCCTAAAATGCAGAAGTACTGAGGGACGGTGATTAGGACCAGTAATTCTAAGTGGGGGAATAGCGAGGTATTCAGCGCAGTTCCTCCCGGAGGGAGGAGACGAAAATAGCCCAGGGTGAAACCCTGGGGAAGCGTTTGGTCGAGGGATTTCCGCCCCGGAGGGGCGGTGTGAAACCCCTGCACGGTCGCAGGATTCAGTGATTCATGGCGAGAGCATTCGATCCGCCCCTCCGGGGCGGATGACCTTCCCTTTGCCTCTTACCCAAGGCTGCGCTACGCTTGCCCTGGGCTATTTTCGATGGCTCCCTACGGGAGCAGACCGATGAACTGCTTATTGAATGGCCGATGTGGAGGTCCATTTAGAATTGCTGGATTAGGACGATTCAACTTGACGGTTCATCCCAGAAGTGGGATATATTCCGACATCGCGTTGGTAAGGATGCGTTTGAAGTTAGCACAGCGGGATTACAAGGAGAGAAATGGCTAAAGCCGCAACAGGTCAAGTGATCCGCAGCAGCGGCAATGTCTTTGCAGATATGGGTCTGCCGGATGCAGCGGAACTCGACACCAAGGCCCGGCTTTGTGCTGCTCTTAATCGGATTGTCGATCGGAAGCGACTTACTCAGGCGGAGGTAGCCGCCACGCTCGGCATCAACCAGCCTAAGGTCTCCGCGCTCCTTCATTACAAATTGGAAGGCTTCTCCGTCGAGCGGCTGATGCACTTCCTCATGGCGCTCGGCCATGATGTGAAGATTCTCGTCAAAGCCAAACCCCGCTCTCGTTCCGCCTGCATCGCTGTCAAAGCTGCCTGATTCCGCAAGCAGTTAACGGCATTTTATCGGTAGAATATCGGCTAGGCGCCCTTCCAATTTCGTTCTTTGCGAAAGGGTGGGAATCCAAGAACATTCGGACGTCATCTCCGGCCGTTTTAGCCCAATTTTGCGACCTTTTTCCTCTCGCTCGACGGATAGCTTTGTTTACGCGGAATACGCGAAGCTTAGATGGCTGGTTGCCAAGTGTAGCTTTTCGCCAAGAATCGGATGTAGACTCTAAACGCACCTTCAAGGAGAAACCATGCGCATTCCATCGATGATTATGCTGATAACCTTGCTGGGCGCGTCTGCCGTCCTGTCTGCCCAGACGCGTGAAGATAACTGGAATCGGTGCAAAGGAAGCGATTCCGACCTGAGCATCGGAGGCTGCACGGCCATTATCCAGTCCGGCCAGGAAACCAATTCAAATTTAGCCAAGGCCTTTCGCAATCGGGGCATAGCTTACGACGATAAGGGCGACTACGACCGCGCCATTCAGGACTATGACCAGGCCATCCGTCTCGATCCCAACTTTGCCGATGCTTTCTCCAGCCGGGGCAGCGCGTACGACGACAAAGCTGATTACGACCACGCTCTGCAGGACTATGCGGTGGCGATACGCCTCAATCCCAACTTTGAGGATGCATACGTCAACCGCGGCGTGAGCTATCGGAAGATGGGCAAATACGACCTCGCCATTCAGGATTATGATCAGGCGCTGAAGCTCGATCCGAACGACTCAATCGCTTACCTAGACCGTGGCGTCGCCTACGACGACAAGGGCGAATTGGACCGCGCCATTCAGGATTACGATCAGGCTCTGCGGCTGAATCCAAACTATGCAAATGCCTACAACGATCGCGGCCACGCCTATATGAACAAAAAGGATTATGATCGCGCGATTCAAGACTTTGACAAGGCCATCCAGCTCAATCCCAGGCATTCAACCGCGTTCAACAATCGCGGCGTGACCTATCGCAACAAGGGCGATAATGACCACGCCATCCAGGACTTTAGCGAGGCCATCCGGCTCAACCCCAGCTACGCCAACGCGTTCAACAACCGGGGCATGGCACACGACAGCAAGGGTGAATATGAACTTGCAATCACGGACTTCAGCCAGGTCATCAGCCTTCGGCCCAGTTTCGCCGGAGCCTTCGACAGCCGCTGCTTCGACCGCGCGATTCTCGGGCAGCTTCAATCGGCCCTGGAGGACTGCAACAAATCCCTCGCCCTGCGCCCGGGCGATGCCGACACCCTCGACAGCCGCGGTTTTGCCTACCTCAAGCTGAAGAATGCCGATGCGGCCATCACCGATTACAACGCCGCGCTGACCGTCAGCCCTAAGATGGCCTCCTCGCTCTATGGCCGGGGATTGGCAGAGGGGATGAAGGGCGATCAGGCCGCCTCCGGCAAAGACATCGCCGCCGCGAATGCCATCCAGGCCAACATTGCCGGCCAGTTCGCTAAATGGGGTGTCCCTGCGCCAAAACCCTGAGACGCCTGGTTTTCTTAACCTTCAGATGTTGTCCCCGCCGCAGGGGTCTTGCCGTTCTCCTCCATCTTGCCGAAGATCATCTTGCCGCTGGCGGTTTGCAGCACGCTGGTCACGGTAATCTCCACCGATTTGCCGATCAGCTTGCGCGCGTGATCCACCACCACCATGGTGCCGTCGTCCAGGTAACCCACTCCCTGGTTGAACTCCTTGCCTTCCTTGAGGATGAGCACCGTCATCTTCTCGCCGGGCAGCACCACCGGTCGCAGCGCGTTGGCCAGATCATTGATGTTCAGCACCTCGACGTGATGCAGATGGGCCACCTTGTTCAGGTTGAAGTCGTTGGTGACCACCTTGGCCTGCCACTTCTTGGCCAGCTCCAGTAGTTTCAGATCGACCTCGCGGATGGAGGGAAAGTCGTCGGAGACGATCTGCACCTGGATGGCGGTGTTGGACTGCATGCGTTGCAGCATATCCAGGCCGCGGCGGCCACGTTGTCTCTTTGACCCGTCGGTGGAGTCGGCTACGGTCTGCAGCTCCCTCAGCACAAACTCCGGCACCACCATCATGCCATCGATGAAGCCCGCCTCGGCGATGTCGGCGATGCGGCCGTCGATGATCACGCTGGTATCCAGCACCTTGGCGCTGCGCCGCGTGGGCCGGTCGCCCGTGAAGACTGTGCCGAGCGCCGCCGTGCTCAGCAGGTCGCCCTTGCTGGCGCCCACCATCAGCCCCACATAGGTCATCAGCAGCAGGTCGAAGATCTGGATTACCGATGATATGGGCCCGGGCGCCAGAGCGCCGCGCAGCACCAGGCAAAACATCGCCGCGCCCAGGATGCCCAGAATGCTGCCAACCACGGCGCCTATTAGCCGTTTCAGGCTCAGCGCCCGCACACGAAGCTCAAAGACAATGAACGCGCCGGCCGCCCCAGCGCCCATTGCCGCACTCACCCATCCTGTCATGCCGAATGGACGAAGAAAAAAACAGACCCCGGCAAGAAGGGCCACAAAAAGAAGACGAACCACAATTAAGTCCATAAAAAGGCCAAACCCCCATTGGCAGGGAAAGAAAAATCACCAGACTGGTACCGTTGGGGAGTATTCCACCCGCCCGCGCTGCCGTCAAGGGGGTGAGTCTCGCTAGGGAAGAACCTGCCTCCCGGCGCATAGCGTTGAAAATGTGTACTGGCCCGGAATCCTGGCGGCAAATCGTCAGCCGGTCCGCCTTTTCCGCCAGCCGCCCACCATTGCGCACTCCGGCTCTGGGTGGGACAATGCCGGTATCACCGAACGATCTCGATAAGGTGGCGCGACCGCATGAAATTCTGCCCGCAGTGCATGACCGGCTCTCCCGATCGCGCCGAAACCTGCCCCACCCACGGCATTCTCCTCAGCGAGATCATCGACCTTAAGCCGGGCATGTTGATCCGCAACACTTACCGCATTGTGCGCAAGCTGGGTGAGGGCGGCATGGGCACCGTTTATCAGGCCGAGCAGACCCTGATGGACGAACCACGGGCCATTAAATTTCTCTCCCGCCAGTGGAGCGGCGACGAAGCCGCCATCGCCCGCTTTCGCCGCGAGGTGCGCACCCTGCGCCAGGTGCGGCACAAGAATGTCATCGACGCCGGCGACCTGGAGCAGGCAGAAGACGAAGCGCTCTTCTTCGCCATGGAGTTTGTCGAGGGGCCGAACCTGAGAAATTTTCTCGCCTGCGCGCCGCGCCCCCTCGATGTCGATCTGGCGCTGGAACTGGCGCGCGGCATAGCCGAAGGCCTAGGCGCGGCCCACGCCAAGGGGATGGTTCATCGCGACATCAAGCCGGAAAACATTCTCATGGCCCGCGACGCCGACACATGGCTTCCCAAGATTGCCGACTTCGGCATCGTGGCCACCAAGGAGAGCAGCGCAACCCGCACCCGGACCGGCGCCTCGCTGCTGACCTATGCCTACGCGGCGCCGGAGCAATGGCGCGGGACACGCGGCGCTGAACTGGATGGCCGCACCGACCTTTATGCCCTGGGCGGCGTGCTCTTCGAGATGCTCACCGGCGAGACTGCCTTTGACGCAGAAAACTACGAGGGATGGGCAGAGCAGCACAAGAATGCCGCACCCATGCCGCCCAACAGCCTGCGCCCGGAGCTGGTCAATTGGAAAGGGCTGGATGAACTGGTTCTGCGCCTATTGGCCAAGGACCGAGAAGATCGCCCCAAAGACATTCCCGAGGTGCTGGGCCTGCTCAACGCCATCGAGTTTGTTCCGGCGGCGCAACGGGATACCGTGCGGGAATATCGGCCCACAGAGCCCCTCCGGCAACCTCTACTGACTGAACCCATGCCGCAGCCACTTCCGCCGCCGCCCCCGGAACTTGACCACCAAATCGCCGCCGTACGGGAGTTCGATTTTGGGGAATCATTCGACCCCAGTAAACATATCCGCATCTTCGAGGGTTTTTGGATACGGCGAGTACCAGCCTGGCAAGTAATTTTGGCCGTTCTTTTGCTGATCGTGGCAATTGTGATGCTGAATTATTCCCCGAATTCGTGCTCAGGCCCAACGACGCAAACCGCCTCTCCCTTTCAGCCGCAGACGCAAAGCCTGCCGCCGCCCGGCCCCCCGCCGCCGATGCCGCTGGGTCCGCCCGCACTGAAAGGCAGTGTACAGGACGTGACCGGCGCCATCGTCCCCGGCGCCACGGTCACGGTCTCCCTTTCGGACGGGAGCGGACATACCATGCAGACCACCAGCAACGAGAACGGCCGCTACTCCTTCAATCCCCTTCCCACACAGACCGTCAAAGTGAGCGTGGAGAAGGCGGGGTTCAGGAAGATGACTTACAGCCGTGTGGTGCTCAAGAACGGGCTGGTAAAGCGACTGAACTTCACCTTGGGAATCGGGCAATCGACAGAGGAGGTCGTGATCAACGTCCGGCAATGACCCGTGCGCCGATCCCTGTTCCCTGACACCTGCCCTTACGACGCCACCGCCAGCTCCACCACGGGAACAATCCGTTGAGAGCCCTTGCGGGGGCCGCGCTTGCGGGCGCTCATTACCTTGATGCGCTCCAGCAGCTCATGGGGCGAGCAGTTCTTCTTGGCCAGCAGGGCATCGGCGGCGTGCATCATGCCCCCCATCCTTTGCGGATCACCCAGCAGAATCATGGGAACATGAGCTGAGATATGCTTCAGCCGCTCCACCAACTGGATGCCGTTCATCTGCGGCAAGCTAAAGTCGGCCAGCACCAGGTCCACGGAGTTCTCTGAAAAAATGCTGATCGCATCGTGCCCATTGCAGGCTGAAACCACCTTGTATCCGTTAGTTGCCAGCATGAACTTGAGCACGGAAAGCTCTTGTTCGTTGTCGTCTACGCAGAGAATTACTTTCTTGGGTCGCATGATCTGGGGATGAACTCCTTGGCATATTTTTTTAAACCTCCTGGGAACACTTCACCTATGCCCGCTCTGACGGCAGGCTGGCGCAATGCACTCAGGACCCGGAAACCGTGAGCGATCAGGCCTTTTCCTGGCAGATCTTGCGGTTCAGATTGCCTTACATACAGCGCGCTCTGCCCTGGCGGGCATGGCGAGCCTGCAATGCGGCAACCTGCCATTCGATGCACAGGCGACTGTATTCGCTCACGGTAAATTTGTAAATGAAGCCTTGGGGCAAAACCAGCAAAGGCGCTGGTTAAATTCCTTCAATGAAGGCCAAGCGTACGTGGATTAGATTCTGTTGGGAAGAGGGAAAACGAAGCGAAACTTTGACTCATAATCCGAAAGCAACCGGTGGAAAAAAGCTAGATTTATGACACGCTGCCACTTGCAATAACTAAAGCCTGTTGAAAGCATGTGCATAGCGGCAGGAAAAGCCGTCCTCTTGCCCCAGAAACGGTGCTGCCCTCGACGCACTTATCAATGACTCTCGCCGATTCTCTATTTCCTGTTCCCGGTATTTTTATAGCGGGATCAGCGGCCGAGGCAAGCGTGTCTTGGCGCGATCCAAAAACAGCCTCATGCGTTGAGCCTCGCCACGCTGCATGGCCACCATCCGCATATGCCTGCGGATATGGTCGCCGTCCTCCAACAGGGGCACCTGCGCCTCGTCGAATTCAGCATCCTTCTCTAGCCGGACAATCCGCTCTTCTACAGTGCGGCGAAACCGGGGACTGATCTCAAAACTCTCGCTGGTAGCGCAATTGGTCATCACGGCAGGCTCCTGGGAAGAAAATCTCGCGTACCCGAAAAATATTTCTCGGGAGAGTTAAAGTTTTTCTAACCTTTGCCGATATTAATGAGTAATCGTGTGTTGTGCCAGATTACGACAGGGCTAACCAAAGGTAATTTATTGTCCGATAATAGGGCAGATTAAGCGATTCTTGGCCCCTTTTGCAGCCCCTTTTGCACACCTCAAATACTTCTACGCCCCTGTAACCTGCCCGAAGCTTTGCTAGTTTTGCGGCGCTGTGGCGAAATAGCCCTTGCGGACTTGTACCTTCATGCCATCCCCGCGGCATTCCACGGAGAGCTTGCGGAAGCTGCCGTCCATTTTTGTGTTCGTGGGTGTGTAGGAAGCCACGTACTGTGTGCGCAGCTCGTCTTCGATCTGCTGAAAGGCGGCTTCCAGCTTCTTGCCGTTATTGCCCACGTCGATGAGGCGGCCGCCGGTCTCCTCGGTCAACTTCTTCATAGCGGAGTAGCCGCTGTAGCCGAATTCCCCATAAAAGCCCCGGTCGGCTATCAGAATCGTAAAAACAATCACGTTGGACCTCTCGGCCGCGGCAATCGCCTCATTGATCTTGGTGCGGCTGCCCTGGTCCTCGCCGTCAGTGAGCAGAATCATTGCCTTGCGGCCCGTCTCCTGGTTCATCACCTGGCTGGCGGCCAGGAAAACCGCGTCGTAGAGCAGGGTTCCCTTCGGTTTTCCTATGGTGGGAATGGTCCCGCCCCCGGCTCCGGGAATGCCCGCCGCGCCATTGCCTCCGGCGGTGTTGATCTGAGCCATGCGCATGGCCCGCGCCAGCAGCCGCTGGTCGCCGGTAATGTCCTGCAACAGATCCACATTCACGTCGAAGGAAATTAAAAAAGCCTCGTCCTTCTGCTTGAGCACCCGTTCCAGAAATTGGCTGCCCACATCCTGCTCCAGGGGCAACACACGGGTCTGGCTTCCCGAGGTGTCCAGCAGAATCCCCAGGGTCAGCGGCAGGTGGGTTTCAGCCACAAAGTTTTTGAGCGCCTGAGGCTGCTTGTCCTCGGAGACAGTGCAGACGTCCCTGGTCAGGTGGGGAACCAGGCTTCCGGCTTTGTCCTTGACGGTGAAAACCACATCCACCAGGTTGACGTTCAGCTTGAGGGTGGCCACCGGCTCAACCTCTGGCGCCGGGCCTGGGGCAGTGCTAACCGGGGGCGCGTCCGGCGAGGGGGCAAGCTGGGCCCAGGCCGGAATCAGCGCCGGCAGGCCAAGCAGCAAAGCGGCAACTCCCCATCGAGGTCGCATTCTTGTCCTTTAGACGAGATCGGGACTCTCAGGAAAGCATACCGGAAGAGTATGCCCCGTTCGCAACATCCGCGGCTCTGGCGCGTCTGATACTCTGACGATTGCGGCCCTGTGTTAGTGATCAGTGGTCAGTTGCCGGAAGCCTGTTGACGGCTTGCTCTTGCAGACGGATCACGGACCACCGGAAACGAAAGATTCATAAGCGTTTAGAATTGAGTTTACTGATCACTGTCCACGGTTCACTGACCACTGGAGAATACCTGTGAAGCTAGGTTTAACGGCAATCGCGCTGGCGGCGCTCCTGAGTTTGAGCCCGCATTCGGGCCTGAGATTGAGCCCGGTGGCTCTGGCCCAACAGCAGCAACCCACTGTGCCCGACGCCCCGACGCCCCAGGCGCCGAAGCCACTGGCGTCGGACGTGAACGGCCCGATTATCCCCGGCAAGGGCGCCGGGGATACCCCGTCTGGACCTACTTCGTCCTCTAACACTCCGGCCCAGCAGCAGCCAGAGCCCAGCGGTCCGGCGCCGTCCAGTCAGGCCCCCACCAGCCAGGTCAAGGACCAGGTGCAGACCGCGCCGCCCGAGCAGCCCGGTGCCGGCGAGGGAGTTTCGGCACTTACAACGATCGTCCTTCACACAAACTTCGTCGAAGTCCCAGTCACGGTCAAGGACTCAAAGGGAAAATTGGTAGCCGGCCTCACCTACCGCGACTTCAAGATTTACGAGAACGACACCCGTGAGCCATTGGCCTTTTTCACTACGGACTCGTTCCCGCTGTCGATTGCTTTCGTCATTGATCAGAGCCTGACCTCCGACGTGATGGCCAAGGTCAACAATTCCCTGGGCGCAATCCAGGGGGCGCTCACGCCCTATGACGAAGTAGCCATTTTTTCCTATAACAACGGCGCGCAAGACCGTTCCGGGGGCTTCACCGGAGCGCAGAGCGCGCGGGTTCCCTTTGTGCTCTCCATGACCAAGGTCGCCGGAGAAGAGATGCTGGCGCCTGTCACCGACGGTCCGCTGGCAGGCTGCAGCATCCGCCAGAACGGCAACTGCGTCGATCCCAACATCCAGCCCGGGAAATCGGCCGGCGGCGGCACGTTCATGTCCCTTCCCAAAGAGATTCATACTCTCAACGACGCCATCCTGGCCGCCGCCAAGGAACTCTCTACCCGTCCCAAGGGCCGCCGCCGCATCATCTACGTCATCTCTGACGGTAAGGAGAGCGGCAGCAAGGCCAAATACTCCGACGTGCTGACCTACCTGCTGACCAACAAGACGGCAGTCTACGGCACGCTGGTGGGCGACTCGGCCCGTTGGGGCGAGGGCTACATGAGCCGCTACCATATCCCGCTCATGATGAATGACAACATCCTGATCAAATACGCCCACACCACCGGCGGCGTGCTGGACTCCGAGCGCGGCGTGAACGGCATCGAGAAGAGCTACGCCAAGATTGCCGAGGAGGCACGCAACCAATACACGCTGGGCTATTACAGCCACCAGCCGATCATCGATACCAGATTCCGCAAAATCGATGTGCGCGTCGATCTGCCCGCCAAAGAGGTTGAGGTCATCGCCAAGACCGGCTATCGTACCTCGGGGCAGGATGCCCACTAGATCCGGCTGGCCCACTCAACTGGGATAGACACACGAAAAGGCCTGTGCTCATGCACAGGCCTTTCTATATTGAACCCATCAACTTATCGGCACGGGCCGGATGCGTCTGAGGGAACTGAATCCCGCCCGGATTTTTACTTAGGCTGGTTCGGCGTGGAAACGGGTGGCGTAGGGGGAGCCGCATTCTGCTGCGTGGCCGGCGGAGGAGGAGCTGGCTCGGTGGTGCCCTTGAGGCCTTCCCTGAAGCCCTTCAATCCCTCACCCAATCCCTTGCCCAGTTCCGGCAGTTTCTTGCCGCCAAATAACACAAGTAAAACAATCGCAATAATCAGTAAATGCGTAGGCTGGAACAGATCGCCCATGATTTAATCCTCCGCGCGCCACGCTTTCGCCGCCGCGCACTCTCATTAGTTATTGTCGCACAAAGCCGGATGACCGCGCAGGGCTAGTTTACCTGCGCCGGCTTGCCCAGCCGTTCCGTCACCATGGCGTAGAAGGCGCGCAGGTCTTCCTCATCGCCCACGGTCAACCGGCGATAGACCTTCATCAACGGAAACAGCCTTGAGGCGCGCACCTCGATGGCCGGAACCGCTGCCATGCCGCCGGGATACTGGGTCATCTCCCAGGAGCCGGCATAGCGGCGGCGCAGCACCTCACCCAGGTAGCTGCCCCACAGCCGCACCTCGAAGTCCAGGTCCAGCTCAGGACTCTCTCCCACCATCACCAGAATCTCATCCAGCGCGTCGATGGAATCGGAGGTAAAGTCCAGCTTCTGCTGGAACTCGCTCGTGCCTAGCTCCGCCGCCGCCCGCGCATAGCCCTCCATCATCGTCCCCAGGTCGGGAAAGACCGAGGACTCCAGCCGTTTACGCAGATCGGTCGAGTTTCTCATCCAGTCAGAAGAGTATAAACTCCCGCGCCAAAGAGAGAGCAAGCTCATTGGAACCGGAGCATGAAAAGGTCGCGGTATACGTGTTTTGTGGCTCGCGGCGCGGGTTTGTGGCTCGCGACGCGGGTTTGTGGCAGACTGAGAAGAGTTGTGGAGGGTTCCCTGATGAAGATCACTAAGTTGATTGCCTTGGCCGCTGTGCTGACC
>CZKF01000077.1_pt1 | contig 13480 bp, 14 predicted proteins | sample 1122351 | NCBI WGS metagenome assembly CZKF01 (sample SAMEA3539301, study PRJEB10725) | soil metagenome | biome: tundra; feature: field; material: soil | place: USA | collected 2010-05 | depth 0.15 m
CCGTGGTTTGCAGGTAGAGCATGTTGGGATTCAACGCAAAGAAGGCCAGCGCCAACGCCGACGAGGCAGGCGCAAGCCAGTGGCGCGCCAGCCTGTAGATTCCCGCGCACGCGGCGAGATAGGCGAGCGCCGAGGGAATCACGCCCGCAAAACCGCTGGCCCACCAGCTATAAATCCGCACAAAGGGAATCAGCAGCAGATGCGGCAGCGGCAGCCACACCGAGCCCAGTTCGGTCAGCCGCGGCTGGTGCGCATCGAAGACCCGCCGCGCAATGTGCAGATGGGCTACGGCGTCGCCGTAGTTGAGCATGGCGCCATTGCGCCAGCTCCAGAGGATCGCGGTGATCGATGCCGCCGCGCACGAGGCTACGACGATGAGCCACTCCGCACGCGAGATGGACTGAGCCGGATTGGATTTCTCAGGCAAGGTGCGTCAACTCGCGAAAAATGTTGAAGCGTTCGTCAATCTCCTGGCGCGTGAGCTTCTGCATCCGCTCAGTGCCGAAGCGCTCGCACGCGAAGGAGCCCATCACGCTGCCGTAGAACATCGCCCGGCGGAAGGCGGCCGGAGACTGCTCGGGCTGCGAGGCAAGATAGCCGAAGAAGCCGCCGGCAAAGCTATCGCCCGCGCCTGTCGGGTCCACCACCTCTTCCAGAGGCAAGGCCGGCGCTCGAAAGGCGCCTCCGCTGTAGAAGAGCGTCGCGCCGTACTCGCCGTGCTTGACCACCAGCGTCTTCGGTCCCAGAGCCATCACCGCGCGAGCGGCCTGAACGAGGTTGTTGTTGCCGGCCAGCATCCGCGCCTCGGTATCGTTGATGAGCAGAACATCGAGGCCTTTGAGAACTTCGAGCAGCGCCGGGCGATGATCCTTGATCCAGTAGTTCATCGTGTCGCCGGCCACAAGCCGCGCCTGCGGCATCGCCTCGCGGACTCGTCTTTGTAAGACCGGATCGATGTTGGCCAGAAAGAGAAACTCCGAATCGCGGTATGCGTCGGGAATCTTGGGATTGAAGGAGGCAAAGACGTTCAGCTCGGTGTTGTGCGTCTTGGCTTCGTTGAGATTTTCGAGATAGGAACCTTCCCAGAAGAAGCTCTTGCCCGCGGTGTGCTCGATACCGCGTGTATCGATGTTGCGCGCCTGAAAGACTGCCTCTTGCCTCTTGCCGAAGTCTTCGCCAACAACGGCGATGACCCGCACATCGGTAAAGTAACTGGCGGAGAGCGAAAAATACGTCGCCGCGCCGCCCAGGCAGCGCTCGCGCTTTCCTGCGGGAGTTTCAATCGTGTCATACGCAACGCTGCCGACTACGGTGATGGCCATGAGTTTATCACCTCTTACAAATATTCTGACTTGCTATGAAGTTGCGGAAGAAGTTCAGCTTAGTCCTTCACGATGCGCTCATATTCAGCTTCGAAATCTAATAGCGCACGCACTACACCTGTGTTAAGTTTTTCCATTGGCTCCGAATCCGCTTTATCCTTGAGAGCCTTGACCGTTGGCGCAGGTTTATAAATGGCGGAGTGTTCCACTTGCCAGTAAAGCCCAATCAACATCGGCACAATTTGATATTCGGCTTGTATCGTCAGACTCGCATCTCGGCAGTGCCCATTGTACTTAGGAGCCAGCACTGCCCCTTTGTCATCCAGTACAGGATCGGAAGTCCAGTCGGCGAACAGTGTGCGTAATGCGTCGTCGACTTCGTTCAATCTGCTGCGAGGAAACACAAGCACCCGAACACCCGCCAAATCTGGCAGGCGCAATAGTGAATAGCTCTCCGGCTTTTCCTGATCGAATGTGCCGCCTTCTTGCCTGCGCCGGAGAGCCTGTATTGCGCTCTCGCACTCCTTGATTCGCGGCTTGATGACCAACTTCTCATAGCGTTTTAATTTGTGCAGGGTCGAGAGAGTATGAAAACGAATCTCCGTCTCGAGTTGCCATGCAACCCGCCGGATATCGGGAAAAAGGCTGAAATACTGCTCCCGAAGCCTATCCTCGACTGTCCGTTCCGGCATTATCCCAGCACTCTTTCCAATTCACGCATCACGCCTTCGGGTGGGGCGGAGTTGAAATAGAACGTCCATCCGGAGCCGCCGATGCTTTCCTGAATATGCTTCGCCAGATCCTCTTCGGTGGCATCATCGACATACTCCAAGCTAAAGGCCTTTTTAGCCTTGCGATTGAAATAAATATCCCGGTCGAAGTTGTACCGATAATCAGCTTCCCGCAAAATGTCCTTTTTCATATTCACCTCCGGGTCGCAACTCTCTCATATCCTGATTATAACCCCAATTCCGATAACGGAACTGTCAACTCTTACCACCCAAAGTACTTCCCAAACAGCAGCCCCAGCCGCTCCTTGGCCGCCGCGGGAATCGCTTCTGGCTTGGTCAGCACGGCGTACTTTGCCGCCGAGGCGCAGGCGCATGTGCGCGCGAGACTGGACGGCATGGCGGCTACGGCGGCTTTGACGACCTTGGCCGCGTTTTCGGCGTTCTGATGGAGGACGCGGACGATCTCTTCAATGGTGACCGCGTCGTGGCCCTCGCGCCAGCAATCGTAGTCGGTGACCATGGCCACGGTGGCGTAGCAGATCTCCGCCTCGCGCGCCAGCTTGGCCTCCTGCAGGTTGGTCATGCCGATTACGTCCGCGCCCCAACTGCGATAGAGATGGGACTCGGCCTTGGTGGAGAACTGCGGACCCTCCATGCAGACGTAGGTTCCGCCCAGCTTGCCCACCACGCCCACAGCTGCACAACCCTGGGCGGCCGCCTTGGCCACTGTGGCGCAGACCGGATCGCCAAAGGCCACGTGGCCCACGATCCCCTCGCCAAAAAAGGTTGCAACGCGGTTAAAGGTCCGGTCGATGAACTGGTCAGGAATCACAAAATCCGTCGGCTTGTGCTCTTCCTTCAGGGAGCCGACGGCCGAGACCGACACGATCCGCACGACGCCGAGTTTTTTAAAGGCGTAGATATTCGCGCGGAAGTTCAACTCCGAGGGCAGGATGCTGTGGCTGCGCCCATGGCGGGCCAGAAAAGCCACCTTGCGCCCCTCCAGTTCGCCTAGCACAAAGGCGTCTGACGGTGCGCCAAAGGGCGTATGCACGCGCTCTTCGCGCGCGTTCGTGAATCCGGGCATGGAGTACAGCCCGCTGCCGCCAATGATTCCAATCTCCGCCTGAGCCATAGCCCGCTCCTTCTGATCCCATCTTCTCAACGCGCCGTTTCCTGGCCCGCCGCCTATCCGTGGCAAACACCTTAGAAGCCATCACATATATCCCATTCAGTCCGTGCAAAGCGTCCCTCAGGGGTTAAAACCCCTTGTTTAAGGACGCTTATCGGCACGACTGAAGTCGTGCCCTGATACAAAGCGGGTATATGAAACACGCTCTAGTATAAAGGCACGCGGCCAACTCCTCCATGGCAGCGCACTATTGGACCCTGCAAAAGAAATGTTGTTGCGCCGTCCCTACGGGACTCCGGAGAGCATTTGTGGAAACCGCTTTCCCCACGCTAAAGCGCGGGGCTAACAAACACTGCGCCTACGGCGCGGCTGCCAGGAAATTCCTTATGCAGCTCTCAATGACAGCCTTGTCCCCCAAAGCAGGCGCGGCAACACTCCCTTTGAAACCGCCTGCCCGCCCGCCAGATGCGAAGATAAGAACAGAGCTTTCGTTGGCATACTCACGCCGGACGCGGACTCCCAGGAGAAACTCGCGATGCGCCGTGTTGCGCTTATCTACAATCCGGCTTCCGGCCAGCACTCCAGGGGGCGTCGTACGGCCATCGACAAGGCGCTCGCCATCCTGCGCGAAGCGGGCGTTGAAGCCGAGGCGCTGGAAACCTCCGCGCCGGGCAGCGCCAGCGTGCTGGCCGACGAGGCAATGCGCCGCGGTTGCGACACGATACTTGCCTGCGGAGGCGATGGCACAGTCCATGAAGTTCTGCAAAGCCTGGTTGGCACCACTGTGGCTTTGGGCGTGGTGCCGCTGGGCACCGCCAACGCGCTGGCGGCGAATCTTGGCCTGCGCTCCTCTCCGGCCAAGGTGGTTCGCAAGCTGCTGACCGCAGTCCCGGCGCGCATCTCCGTGGGCCAAATTTCTTATCGGGACGCAGCTGGCGCGACGCGCTCCCGCTACTTCACCGTGGCTGCCGGTGTGGGCGCCGACGCTCTGTTTCTCTCCCGGCTCGATCCCGGCCTCAAGCGGCGCTTCGGCTACATTCTCTACATCATCGAGGCCTTTCGCCTTTGGGCCACGCACTCCTTTCCGCTTTTTGAAGCGGTCTTCGTGGAACACGCCAGCGCCCATCCGCGGGTGGAGCAGATCTCCCAACTTTTGGCGGTGCGGATTCGCTACTTCGGCGGCGTTCTCCACAATCTGGTTCCCGGCGCAACGCTGCACCACGACGGTCTGCGCCTGGTGGCCTTCAAGACGCGCAGCCGCCTGCACTACTTCCGCTTTTTGATCGCGGTCGTGTTCGGACGCCAGACCTTCTCCCGCGAGATTGAAGTGCTCGACGCCGTCTCGGTCGAATGCCGCCAGTGCAACGGTTCTTCGTCGCACGTCTTCGCGGAGGCCGATGGAGAGCTGCTGGGCGATCTGCCGGTCCGCATCGAGATCGCGCCACAGGCTTTTACCCTGTTGATTCCACCCAACGCGAGGCCCTGAAATCCGCGCGCAAAGTAACCGGGGAAGGCTTACTCCTGTATCCAATTGAGCAGATTCTCCGTTCACAGCGTGTAAAACTCGGAGTGTTGCTGCTATCCGGCACACTCTGGACGGATGAGCGACCTGCAAAAACTGAGGAGAAAAGCATGCTTGGAATAGCCTTGATCGCGGTGTTAATCCTTGTACTCATCGGTGCGCTGCCGACATGGCCGCACAGCAGTAACTGGGGATACTATCCGTCCAGCGGGGTTGGGCTCCTTTTCGTGATCGTCGTCGTTCTGCTCTTGATGGGCCGGATTTGAACCATGGAGCCAATTCGATGATCCGAAGCTGGCATCTGAAGCTTGCTCGCGAGGCGGCACTTGTTTTCGCGGTGCTGCTATCAAGCGGAAGCGTGTTTGCCTACTCCGTTCTGACGCACGAGGAAATCATAGACTTAGCATGGACCTCCGAGATTCGACCGCTCCTGCTTGAACGCTTTCCGGGCATCACCGAAGACCAGATCAAGGAAGCTCACGCCTACGCCTATGGAGGCTCGGTGATCCAGGATTTGGGCTACTACCCATTCGGCAACAAGGAGTTCAGCAATCTGGCGCATTACGTTCGCACCGGAGACTTTGTTCTGGAGTTAGTGGCTGAAAGCCAGAACGCCGACGAGTACGCCTTTGCGCTGGGCGCGCTTTCGCACTATGTGTCGGACATTGACGGCCACCCGGCGGTCAACGAGGCGGTCGCGCTCCATTATCCAAAGCTGCGGGCGAAGTATGGCAATTCCGTTCGCTATGCGCAGGACAGGACGGCGCATTTGAAGACGGAGTTTGGATTCGACACATTGCAGGTGGCGAAGAATCGTTATGCGTCGGATCAGTACCACGATTTCATAGGATTCCAGGTCTCGGAACCGCTGCTGGAGCGGGTCTTCCCGGTGGTATACGGGCTGGAATTGAAGGACGTACTGGCGCACGAGGACATGGCGGTTGGCTCCTATCGCTTCTTTATCAGCCGGCTGATTCCGCAGATGACTCAGGTGGCGCTACAGACGCACAAAAAAGACCTGATGCGCGAGACGCCAAACTTTGCCAGACAGAAGTTCCTGTATCGTCTCTCCCGCTCGGATTATGAGAGAGCGTGGGGAAACACTTATACAAAGCCGGGCCTGGGCACACGAATCTTATCCACGCTTCTGCGCTTTGTGCCAAAGATAGGTCCATTGAAAGGCATGGGTTTCAATAACCCGACTCCGCAAACGGAAGACCTGTATATCAAAAGCATCAACACGACCACCGATCATTACCGCGTCCTGCTTGAGGAGGTACGCGCAGGCAAGCTGGTGTTGCCCAACTGCGATCTCGATGACGGCAAGAAGACCGAGTCGGGAGAATATTCGCTTGCGGACGAAACCTACGCAAGCCTTCTGGCCCAGCTGACCAAGCATAACTTCGATCGGACATCGGCCCAGTTGCGCAAAAACATACTTGATTTCTATGCCGGCCCATCGTTGCCGGTCGAAACCGAAAAAGACCCGGCTCGCCGGCAAGCGGTTCTGGCCGATCTGAGCCTGTTAAAATCTGCGCCGCCGGTATCGCCGGTCGCGGCGGACAAGCCTTCCATCACAAAGCCCTGAAATTACTCCAGTTCATTCGAACCGCCAGATAAGCCCTGGATGGGAGCCCAAAAGCGTCTCAGGCAGCCTTGGCCCGGCTTCTGCTGGCCTCCGTTAGCCTCAAATCGGGCTATTCGTTGACTCCGGGGCCTGATTTCAGGTATTCTGAAATCCTTGCGCGGTGTTGCGCCTGGGGTCTTAGTGTGTCGGGGCTCCTATCGACAGGTCTACGTCGCTGGGATGAGTCAGTTCACCCGGACCCGGCTGGTTGATGCCTCTGAAGGGGATCGGCTGGAACAGGCTGCCGGCTGCTGGATTCGAATTTAGAGGCGCTCTATCAGGCGTCTCCGGCGCTGCCAGAGCCCTTATTCAGGGCCAGCCCCGCACTCCTCACCCGAACAGATTTGTTTGGCAGTGGGTGGAAAATGGGCCCGTGCGCCGGATTGGCGCGGGCAAGAGCGCTTTGCGCTGGATTTTTTGGAGAGTGGGATGCACGTTCCCACCCTAGGCGCAAGAACAAAAGCGCGCCGAGGATGGGGCACCCGGCGAGAGCGCTTTGCGCCGATTTTTTTGACTTTTTTAGGCATTTAGAGGGCAGGAGAGAGATGAGTACTTTTGTTCCGAGCGGCAAGGATATTGACCGCAAATGGTTTGTAGTAGATGCCAGTGGCAAGACGCTGGGCCGATTGGCGACCAAGGCCGCCGACGTATTGAGCGGCAAGCTGAATCCTCAATATGTTCCGTACATCGACGTGGGCGACCACGTGATTGTGATTAATGCGGAGAAGATCCGCCTGACCGGCCTGAAGGCTCAGAACAAGCTCTATCGCCGATACACTGGTTTCCCCGGCGGGCTCCGCGAGGAGTCGTTCACGCGCCTGTTGAATCGCAAACCGGAGATGATTCTGGAACAGGCCATCAAGGGCATGTTGCCCAAGAGCAAGATGGGCCGCCAGATGGCCACCAAGCTCAAGGTCTATCGCGGCGACAAACACCCCCACGAGGCGCAGAAGCCTGTGGCATTGGATGTCGCGTAGCGACAGCTAACAGCAGACAGCTAATAGCTATCAGTTAAGGGCTGGCTGCTTGAGATTCAAAAGGGTTTGGCCGGACCTCCGAAAAGGACCGGCGGAGAGAGCGGAGAATGGCAGATTTAGTTCAGTATTACGGGACGGGGCGCCGCAAGTCGGCGATTGCCCGCGTCTTTCTGCGTCCCGGCACGGGCGAGTGGAAGGTCAACGGCAAGGCATTTGATGTGTACTTTGTGACCGAGCAGCAGCGCGCGGCCGCAAAGCGCACCCTGGCTCTGGTCGAGCTGACTTCGAGCTTTGACGTGGTAACCACCGTGAAGAGCGGCGGCGTATCAGCGCAGGCCGACGCGGTCAAGATGGGCGTTGCCCGTGCGTTAGTCCAGTTCAATCCCGAGTTGCGCGCGGCGCTCAAGGCCGAAGGCCTGCTGACCCGCGACTCTCGCATGAAGGAACGCAAGAAGTACGGACAGAAGGGCGCTCGTGCGCGCTTCCAGTTCAGTAAGAGATAGCTGACAGCAAACAGCTTACAGCTAACAGTTTTCCGGTCACGTTCTTCGGTTTTTACTGTTAGCTGTCTGCTGAGAGCTGTTAGCTGGTTTCAAATTCCCGCATTAGCGGGTTCAATCCGGGGCGCAGGCATCGACCACTCCGGATGCAATCCACGAAGGAGGCCAATGGCCACGATCACAATGAAGGAGCTGCTCGAAGCTGGAGTTCACTTCGGGCATCAGACTAAGCGCTGGAATCCCAAGATGAAGGAATATATCTTTGGCGAGCGCAACGGGATCTACATCATCGACCTGCAGAAGACGCTGAAACTCTTCAAGGAAGCGTCCAAGTTTGTCACCGAGCTGTGCGCCAGCGGCAAGACGATTCTGTTTGTCGGCACCAAACGCCAGGCGCAGGAAGCCGTAGCCGAAGAGGCCACCCGCGCTGGAATGCCTTACATCAACCAGCGTTGGCTGGGGGGTCTGCTGACTAACTGGGTGACGGTGCAGAAGTCGGTAAAGCGCCTTCAGGAACTGGATGAGATGGCCACAGATGGCCGCTATGAACTGCTGACCAAGAAGGAAGTAATCAAGCTGGAGCGGGAGCGCAAGCACCTGCAGGCGAACCTGGCCGGCATCAAGACGATGAAGCGCCTGCCGGACGCGCTGTTCATCGTCGACTCGAACAATGAGACGATTGCCGTGAAGGAAGCCCGCAAGCTGGGCATTCCAGTGGTGGCAGTGGTGGACACAAACTGCGACCCAACGGTGGTCGATTACGTGATTCCCGGTAACGACGACGCGCTGCGGGCCATTCGCCTGTTCACCTCGAAGATCGCTGATTCGGCGGCCGAAGGCGTAAACCTGGTGGGCGACAAGGCCTTCACTGAGGATCTGCCTGAGCCTGAGGCCGAGGCTGCGGCCGAAGATGCCGCGCCGGTTGAGGAAGTGGACCTGGAAGCAGCTCTGGGCGGCGGCATTCGCAAGGCGCCCGCCGCGGTGGCGGCGCTGGACGAGGCCGACGTGGCCGAAGGCGTTCTGTAATTCTTGCTGCGTGCGGATGTACGCAGAATGAGACGAGCGTGGCCGCCAGTGTTCAGCGCCACGCTTTTCTGTAGCTGTCAGCTTTTAGCCTTTAGCTTCTAGCTGTTCAAGATTGAACTTACCGCATGGATCACCGCGACGACTGGTCGAGATGCCTTTCGCTAAAAGCTAAAGGCTAATAGCTAACAGCTTCCCAGAAATCTCCGGCAGACGCCATGCCTAGACCAAGAGAGAGAGAATAGAACATTGAGCGAAAAGATTGATGCCAAGTTAGTCAAAGAGCTGCGGGAAAAATCCGGCGCGCCCATGGGCGACTGCCTGAAGGCGTTGCAGGAGACCAAGGGAAACATCGAGGATGCCTTTGTAGTGTTGCGCAAGCGGGGCATGGCCTCGGCGCAGAAGAAGGCAGCCCGCACCACCAACGAAGGCGCGGTGGGAACCTACATTCACGCCGGCGGCAAGATCGGAGTGCTGCTGGAGTTGAACTGCGAGAGCGACTTCGTGGCCCGCACCGAGGACTTTCAGGAGCTGCTCAAGGACATTGCGATGCATATCGCGGCAAGCGATCCGCGCTATGTGAAGCCCGAGGACGTGACCGCGGTCGATCTCGACCGCGAGAAAGATATCTATCGCGCCCAGGCCGCCGCCACCGGCAAGCCGGCCCCGGTGATCGAGAAGATCGTCGAGGGCAAGATGGCCAAGTTCTACGAGGAGGTTTGCCTGCTGGAGCAGCCCTTCATCAAGGACCAGACCATCAGCATCAAGGAACTGATAGGGCAGAAGGTGGGCAAGCTGGGCGAGAACATCACCGTGCGGCGCTTTGCGCGCTTCAAAGTGGGCGCGCCCGAGTGGACCGTGTCGCAGACCAAGCCCGTGGAAGCCGGCACCGCCGCTGAATAGCAGGATCGATTGTGAGTTCAGCAGCAAGGCCCGGAGCAAACGCTCCGGGCCTTGACCTTTTCGGCCGCTAATTTCCACCTGACTTGGCGGCAGCGGGCTGGCCGGTGCAAACGGTACACATTTCGTCCGCGCACATGGTAGGGGGACATATCGGCTTGTAGTCGTTCGACTGGTTGTAAGCGCAGAGGATATTGAACGCGGAGACCGTACTCTTGCATCCTCCGTCGCGGACGTAGCAGGCTTCATTCACTTCCATCGTCCACTGGTACATATCCACCTTTTTGTCGGAATGGCACGAAGCACCCTTGGTGGTTGCGATCGACATCGTCAACGCATCCGACATCAAGTCGGCTACGCTGTTACTGTTTTTTACGCTGACGGAACCCTTTGTCGATCCTCCAGGATACTTGAACTCCTGCTCGATGGCTACCTCAACCTCAAGGCCCCATGTCTTCTCGTGCGATGTGGTGTGCGTGTTGGATACACCAACCTGCACATTCATGTCGACGGGACCACCCTTGTTAGAGCCCACCAGCTTCCATTGGCCCATAACAGATGTGATCTGAGGGGGTGGAAATGCATACTTGCAGAATTTTTTCTGACCGGCAGCCACGTCAACCCTAAACGTATCGAGATTGCAGGCAACAGACGGTAGAACCGCCTGCCGGTATTCCCACGCGTTACCGGTGCCGAATCGAACCAGTGTATTGGTTGAATCGCTGCCGGGAATACTACAAACGCTGTCCTCGGTGCCACAATCCTTGAATTGAACCGAAGACTTGCCTGACACGAGTGGGAAGATCGTCTGTTTTGAGTATTGACACCGCTTCGCAGTACCGTTTGCGATGTCGGGGAATTCATCGTTTGAACATCGAATGGAGGACGATCCGACTTTGTAGATCCATCCGTTGGGCGTTCCGTAGCGCACATTTCTCGGTTCGCTATCCGGCAATGCGCAATTCTGATCTTCGTTTGCGCAATCAACCCAGGTGTTCTGATCAGGAAGGTCTGTGTAATCGCAGGATTTGGCTTTGCCGTTCGCTGGATCGCCGAAGACAGCGCCATTACATGCAATGTGGGAGAGATTATCGGACTCGAGCATGAAGAATTTGTCATCCGCTCCATAGCGAATCAGATGATGCCCGCTATTGCTCATATAGCACTCGTCTCCTTCGGAGGCACAGCGCGCCCAATCGGCGTGCGCGTACGCGGTTTGAATTCCAACGAGGAGAAGGCACATCATCCAACGAATTTGCAAGAATTTCATGGGGAATCCTTTCGGAGGGGGTGAAAGATCGCTAAGTTGCGGTCTTTTCGGAACAATCGCCATGGATCGCGACGCTTCTAATCGGCCGGGCATCGCCTTTGGATGCACCACGTGCAGCCAACATCGACAGGCAGGGTGCATGGGCTTCAATAGAAACCTGAATGAAGCGGTAACTTGCCGTGCAATTGTGGGTCGATGAGGCGAATGGGGAAGAGCCTGCAAAGACAAAGCGAGTTTAACACAGGCTTTGCCCGAAGATATAGAGAGTTAGTAGGAAGTGGAAAACAGATGTGGCTGGGGTGCTGATCGTTTCCAGGTGGGCGCTCCCGATTGGACCGTGGCCACCACCAAGGCCGTGGAAGCGGGACGATCTTCTGCTTCTCCCCTTTCCATTAGACGCTCATTTGGGTTTCCGCGTCGAGACGAATCGGCCAGTTCTGTGATTCGCTGGCCGTAGCCGCCAGCGCCGCGATTACTGAAAAGTTCCGCGGCCGGTATGCGATACTCAAAGCGGTATGTATAAACGCATCGTTCTCAAGCTATCGGGTGAGGTGCTGGCCGGCTCTCGCGGCTTCGGTTTGGATGCCGCCAAGGTCGCCGAGATTACCGGCGAGATCGTCGATGTTCATGCGCTGGGCGTGGAGATTGGCGTCGTGGTCGGCGGAGGGAATTTTTTTCGCGGCGTGGCCGAGCAGGCTAAAGAAATGGACCGTGTGAGCGCCGACAATATGGGCATGCTCGCCACGATCATCAACGCCATCGCCATGCAAGACGCCCTGGAGCAGCGCGGCGTTCCCTGCCGGGTGATGAGCGCCGTCTTCATGAACCAGGTCGCCGAGCCCTACATTCGCCGCCGGGCCGTGCGCCACCTGGAAAAGGGCCGCGTGGTGATCTTCGCGGCGGGCATCGGCAACCCCTTCTTCTCTACCGATACAGCGGCCAGTCTGCGGGCCATGGAGATCAAGGCCGACGTGCTCCTGAAGGCCACCAAGGTGGAAGGCGTCTACAGCGCCGATCCAGTGCTGGTGAAGGATGCGGTCAAGTACGACGAGATCACCTACATGGAGATTCTGCGCCAGGGCCTGAAGGTGATGGACCTGACCGCCGTGAGCCTGTGCAAGGACAACAACCTGCCCATGATCATCTTCAACATGAACCAGCCGGGGAACATCCGCCGGGTGGTGCTGGGCGAAAAGGTCGGATCGCTGGTTACGGCGTAAAACAGGGTTCAGGGATCAGGGGTCAGAGATCAGGGCCGGAGATTCCGGCTGCACCAATCGGCTAGCTGGGACCGCCTAACAGACCATGGAGACTCAGAAACCAGTACGGCTGAATGCATTGACGAGTCTTCGCTTCTTTGCGGCCATCAACATTGTCTTCTTTCACTTTTCCAATCCAAAATTGTTTGGTTTTCTGGGGCCGGTAGTCAACGCCGGCTACATCGCGCTGGGCCTGTTTTTTCTGCTTTCGGGCTTTGTGTTGGCTTACAACTACGGCGGCCAGGCGCGTGACGGGAAGCTTGACCGCACGCGCTTCTGGAAGGCCCGCTTCACGCGGCTCTATCCGGTCTACCTGCTCAGCCTGCTGATGAGCTGGCGGATGGTGGCTGCTGAGTATGGCGCTCATGCGCAACCTGTCTACTGGAACAACACAGCACTGACGCCGCAACACGGAATGTTTTGGGTCGGCATGGCGCTGACGCCGCTGCTCTTGCAAGGCTGGGTTCCTTCGCTGGCCACCTTCCTGAATACGCCGGCCTGGGCTATGCCGACCGAAGCCTTCATGTACGCTCTGTTCCCCTGGTTGGCCAAGGTCAAACGGCCGGCGCGGGTTTCATATTCTCTGCTGCAATTGGCTGGGGTGTGGGCCGTGGGCATGATTCCCGGCCTGCTGTACCTCGCGTTACAGCCGGACGGCCTCGCGCATCCTGACCGCTGGAGTTGGGGTCCGTGGTTACAGGCGCTCAAATACACGCCGCTGCCGCATCTGGCCAGCTTTGTCTTCGGCATCCTGCTGGCCGGCCTGGATGCGCTGGCGCCGCGCGCAAGCCGCTTGCGGCTGTTGCTGGGGCTGGTTGGCTTTGCCGGCGTCTTCGTTTTGCTGGAGTTGGGGCCGCTGGTTCCCTACGTTCTGCTACACGACGCCCTGCTGATGCCTCTCTTCGGCTGTATCGTTCTGGGGCTGGCCGGGGAGAATCCGCTCTCTGCCGCGTTCAGTTTTCGCCCGCTGGTCTTTTTGGGCGAGGCCAGCTACTGCCTTTACCTGCTGCACTTCAACCTGTGGAACTGGATCCACGACGCCCATCTGCCGGAACGGCTGGGAGTGAGCCGCTTCGATCCATGGATCAGCTACGCGGCGCTGCTGGCAGTGGCCGTTGCGGCACTGCTGCTGGTGGAGAGGCCCGCGCAGCGGCAATTGCGCAAGTGGATGGGAGCGTAAAAAAGTCCGCAGCCGAACTGCCCGTTCAACTGCGCGC